>OHMN01000110.1_pt1 | contig 83766 bp, 82 predicted proteins | sample 1569361 | NCBI WGS metagenome assembly OHMN01 (sample SAMEA3541508, study PRJEB24748) | human gut metagenome | biome: human gut; feature: human-associated habitat; material: faeces | place: China | collected 2012
TTATTTGTGTGGCGGGATCCCCCCCGCACCTGCGGGGAAAACGGCAGTATACATCCGAAGCGGTCATTGACGGTAGGATCACCCCCGCACCTGCGGGGAAAACCATATAGAGTTCCGGGGTTTGTGGAAACTGTTGGGATCACCCCCGCACCTGCGGGGAAAACACTAAAAAATGACGTAGATACGTTATGATGTTCATAACACACGCTACAATTCATTTAACTTTTTATAGATCCCATAAGTTAAGTAACAATCTGCCAGCGCTCTGTGATGATTTGAAGTATCCATAGAAAAATGGTCTGCGACTGTATTTAGCTTATAATCTACCACATCAAATACTTTACGGCGAGCAAGTGTTAATGTATCAATACACGGATTGTGAAACATAGATAATCCCACACGCTGACACGCTGCATGTAAAAATCCAAAATCAAACGCTGCATTATGACATACAATACTTCTATTTCCCACAAATGCTATGAACTGCAACAGAGCTTGGTACAAAGGAATTCCTTGCTGCTGCAGCATTTTGTCCGTAATACCTGTAAGTTTTGATATATTCTCAGGCAGCGATGTTTGACATTGTACCAACATACTAAGTTCCGCTTCCACTGCATCATGTACAATAGAAAGCGCAGCAATTTCAATTATTTCATGAACAGCACAGGATAAGCCTGTGGTCTCCACATCTAAGACAATATAGGAATCTTCTTTTAAGGAACGTTTACGTGCCTGTTTTATCCTATCAACTTTTTGCATTTTTGCAGCCTTGCTAAATCCCTTCTCAAGAACCATAGCCTGTGATTGTTCTCTCGCAGATGGCAACGGCCTGCGCATCAGTTTCAAACCATCAAAATCCACAGGTTCCCACGTAGTATTGTGTACACGAAAATCCATGTGCTGTTCTCCTGTGGTATGAAACACCATAGTTGCTCTGCCTGTATGAAGATTTTCACAAATTCGTTTCCAAAGTTCTTCCCTGACACGGGCACTTACCTGTCCAACATAAACGCCTGTATTGATTTCAATCAGCCATTTGGACAAGTCTCCCCGTACTTTGGGCGGACAATCTGACAATGTAATTACAATCATGTAGATTCCTCTTCCTGAAAACCATAAGAAATTCCGTTGGGAACCGTTCCTTTTTTGTCATCCCATAAATAAACAATTTCTGTGGAAATTCCCTCTGCAATCCACTCATCATCGGAGAAAAGAATATGAATATCACGAACCATTCTCTCCAAAATATGAGCAGATACCATGGCATCCCTTACCCGCCGCCGTGTTGCAGACGGTAAATCTTCCGGCTGCTGTGCTGCCATTTCAAATGCAATGGGAATGGTAACTTCAGCTTTGTAAAGATCTGCAATGTCATAAACAAAAGAACATTCATGCCCTACATGCATAAATCCCAATCCCGCAGAGCATCCCAGTGCGGTAATGACGGCATGAGCCAAACCATATAAACATGCATGCCCTGCGGAAAGCGCTTGATTCACAGCATCACCCGAAGAAAAATCTTCCGGGTCATAGGTACGTCCGTTCCACGGAACATTCCATTCACGGGAAGCTTTGCGGTAAACGGAACGAACACGACTTCCTTCCCGTCCTCTCAGCTGCTGCATGGTTAGGTGCGATACATCTTCGTTGGGAAAGCGCATTTGATACATCTTTCTGACTACTGCCAAATGTAACCGTTGATTGCTCACCAATTCCGCTTGACGAATCAACAATTTGGAACGATGTGTTAACGGTCGTCCGCTTGCATAATATCGCACGCCATGTTCACCTACCCAAATGACACTCACTCCCGCATCGCCAATCAGTTCCATGGCACGATGTGTAATCAAAGTCCCCGGTCCCAACAGCAGTACGGAAATCGACGCAGCGGGAACATATACAATGCCACGTTCATCTCTTACCGTAATTGCACTGTCTTCCCGATTGAGTTGACAATGCTCCAAATACAAAAAGGTCATTCGGTTGCCAATTTGGGGCAAAGCCTGCAAGTCGGGACGAACCATGCCTGACAATTGTTTATTTTTCATTGGAAGCTATCCTTGCTACTGTCAGTAATCCCATACCGTAAGCTTTGCCACGTCCGATTCCTTCTGTCAACGCTTTACAAAACAGTTCTGTGTCCGTAACCGTTAAAACACCTTCATATGTAACGGCCAATAACCGAACTTTTGCTTCTTGGGAAGGATTTTTGCGGAAAATATGCCATTGACTGTGAACAACCGTAAAGTCCTCTTCGTTTAACGAAAAACCGTTGTGAGCCGCACGGGTTTGCAGCCATTCTTTTTGATGAGGCACAGAGACATGAGCATGTACCTTTCCCCTCTTTCCCGGTTCGGACACACAGCTTTTTGTGGGATTGGCTACCAAACGGAAATGCCAAACACTGCCTAGAGACATTCTTTCCAAGAAAGGAGTATACAATTTTGTTTCCCATGGACAATCAGCACACAATACACCAAATTGCTCAGCGGCAGCAGATAAATCAGGCTTATCGGGACTGAGCAGCATCAGATAAAGCTGATTGTTCAGATGGTCAATACGCCACAAATTGCGCTTACGTTCTCCATGGAAGCAACGCTCTACCGTTCCGTGAAACATATGCGGAGAAGCCAGCGCTTTTGCCGTATTGGGATTGGATTCATCCAAACACATTCTTGTCAAATACATAGACTCACCTCAATTCTTTCATCGGATCATGTTCGGTATGAAACCGATCCTCCGTGTTTTGAAAGGTAACGTGAAAAGGCTTATGCTCCTTGACCATGCGATACCCATACTTTCGGTACATTGGATTAAACGATTCCGGCAAATCCTTCTGATATATAGGATACGCCTCCTGTTCCAATGCGTCAGTTACAATTCGCATGGTGTAAGAATCATGTTTACGTTTGATGCGCTCCTGCTCCCATTGGGAAACTTGCCACGGTTCTTCTTGCAAAGCTGTAAGCAAATCCGTTTGTCGTATTCCCAATGATAATGGCAAGGTTGGAGGACAAGAACGTCTTCCCAGAAACAACGGGAAAACAGGCGCCTGCAAAGCCTCATCCAACGTTTTTAAAAAGGTTTCATCCTGACTTTCCAAACCAACCAGAAAAATGGCGTCTGCAAGATAATATCTTGTTGTTACATAAGAGGTTTTTTTATCTTTCAGCACCATGTGAAAATCCTTTAGCAGCTCTCCTTCTTTGTCGCTTCTGATACCAAATGTCAATGCAGTTAAATCGTCCAACGATTCATCTCTGCGCCGTCCCAATGCAGCAGCTAACAGCCCAACCACTCCGCTTTTGGACGGTTCTCGTTCCGTTTTACGAATATCAAATTTGGAATTGATACCCCAAGCCTGCAAAGGAGCCGCTAATCTCAATAACAGCGTACTCATATGGATTCACCGTCACCTGTGATATATTGGGCTACACGGTCCTCCAATTTATCCAGCATTTGCTGTAATGGCATCGTTTCTGCAATTTCTTTGAACGCTTCCGCTGTTCCGATTCCAAATGCTGCTTCCGGCTCATTTGCAAAATTCTGATATACCTGTTTCACATAGGAAACAAATTGTTCTTCAGACTCTGCAAGATAACCGTTTGAACCGGCAATCACGGGTTTCTCAAACGCGCCCGCACAGTTAATAGGCTGGTCACGACGAACCGTCACATACACAGCATCCGGCAAAGTACGGTTTGCAAATGAGTTTTGTTTTCCTGTAGGCATAGATAACAAAAAGGCCTGCGCAAAACCGCGAACAGCCATAGGAGTATCTTTCCCCAAATGACCGTTTAATTCCGCAACATTAACCGTAGCATAACGGTATAACGTAGAAGAATTAAATTCTGTTGTACCAAGATGACCCGCACCGTCGTTATCTTCGGGAGCTCTGTCATCCACAGCAGTAAAGAAATCATATTCATTTTGGATTTTGTGGGTAGATATGCTATGAGCCACTTGTGCGGCTGCATCATAGTTTAAGGAAGGGTCGCTGGCAACCATACGACCGAACAAAGCAATGTCAATGGCGGGGAATTCTTTTAACGCATTTTTATAAAGAGATTTTTCTTTTTCTTCCGAAACTGCCAGTTGGGCAAGCGCCTCTGCCTGTGCATCGCTGATAAAAAATAATGCGTCCGTGACTGTATCATTGTCTTTCAGCTTTAATCCTGCTAATTTTAAAGCTTCTGCAGCTAACTTTCCTGCTTTTTTCTCATCGACATCAGGATTATGTTGCAGAATTTTGGAAGCAATCATATCTACCACACGTTTTGTACGTGTTCCAACGTCTTCTTTCTCAAAAATATCAGGAAACATAGCACGCATGGCATATTTCCATGATTGACTGGAAACCCTTGCTCTGGTAGCCCCGCCGTATACGGCTGTTTTGGGACTTCCCGTATCATCGCGATTGACACAACTGGGTGGTACGGTTTGCAGTACGTGTATATCTACGTAAAAATTTTTCTTATTCATTTGAATCTTCCTTTCCTGTTTCTGTTGTTTTTCTTCTATAGAAATCCTGTCCCCATCTTAATCGAACCTGGGACCTGTAATCCTCATTTTGATACAAATATAGATCTTTGGCCAACTCGGGATAGTCCAAAGGTATTCCCTCTGAACGAAGCAGCTGTATCATCCCTCTGAGGTGATGGGCAAGTTCTTGTATATCGGCAGAGGTGGCCAATACATTAAATCGCCTTTGAATTCGTGTTTTATCATCTTCACCATGTATCAAACAAGCCACTGCCTTTCCCAGACCGTTTCCTTGCCGATACATAGATTCCTTCTGCAAATCTTTGCCCTGTTGATGAAGCGCAAACAGCGTCAGTGCAATATAAACAGACCATTGTGCATGGGTTGGCACACCGCTTCTGCTTAACATTTCTTCGGGTAAATCCTGTAAAAACAGTTCCCAAAGCTCCGGAATATCTCCCGGGGTTGTCCCGATTCCCCTGCGTAAATTTGCCAAAGACGCCTTTACAGCTCCGTCTGAAGACGAATTGACGATACGCTTTAACCGATATTCCACAAAATGGCCTACATTTTGCGTTTTACTGGACATGCTCATTCCTCCTATTTCAATGATTCTTTCAGATAATATGAAAACTTGTTATATACTTCAGGCGCACAATAATGGTTTGTTACTTCTTTTCCTTTGATTTTTTCTGTCGCCATTCTGCCGACAAAAGCGGCTGTTCCCGCATTTTCCACCAGTTCTTCTCCCAAAGCAGCGGCAGTTTTCCAAACATAAGTCAGCCATTGAGATTGCAGATGATTTCTTTCCTCTACAGTTTGACCGGGGTCTAATACGGACAGCCATTTGCGAAACGGAAGATCCAAACGGTGATAAAACTCTTCTTTTGCACGGTAGCTTGCTGCATCTCCTTCATCGCCACCTGCGGATTTTACCAAATCTCTGGCCAATCTGCCGACAATATTCGCTATTTGGTCGCATCGTTGAATTTCGTTTAATGCCAGTGTTCTCCATATTTCTCCTGCATCTGTCAACAACTCCGCATAAAATGTAAGGGAATCGCTAAATTCATCGGTTACAAAAAAGTCTTTATCCCCGTATTGAACAGAAGCAATACTGAAACATACCATTTGATGCTTATCCAATAATTCTACCTTCTGTAACTGATTCATCCAAGTCACAACTCCCGGCAGATGCTTTGTATCATTTTGTTCTACGATAGAAGCAAAATCACGCCACATCTGTTTGCTGGAATCATGACGCTTTGGTTGGTATTGTCCTGTGGATTTTCCTCTTTCCATAATAGACTTCCAAACGGTCATTGTTTCATTGAAGGCATTTTCTCTGGAGAAAAAATCTCCTCCCAATAATCTGTAGCCTGTTACCTTATGATTGTTCCTCTCCAGCAGCAATCGTCTGGACTGTAAGGTAAGCAGTGCGGCAGGATTATCCGGAATGGTGATTTCAATTCGTTCTCCTTCCCGTGCCTTTGGAAGCTCCCATGCAGGTACATTCGGTTCCCATGGTTCATAATCCTCTTTTAAAAGCACCAAATTCAGCATCAGTGTTTCAAATAATGTTTTTCCCTTAGCAGTAATCAGACCTAATTTTCCAAGCCACCCCGCACCTGGGGAAGGCAAATTTTTTCCTTTTGGTTTTGCAGACGTATCGTCATATCCGTTTACATACAACAGCCATCTTGCAGCTTCCGCATAGGAAATCTCAGTTTTATCTTTTCCTGTTCGCGGCGGAAAAAGACGTATTTTGTTACTGCTTTCCGACAGCTCTCCAATCAGCTTAGCCGCGGAATATTCCGTTCCCTTGGCAGCAGAAAGCGCCTGTCCAAAAGGACGTTCCGGATGAAACAGCCAAAATTTTTCGTGCTGTGTATGCAAATATGCTTTGATGGGCTCTATTGGAAAACTGTTTTTGTTCCATAATGCACCCCAACGGTCCAATGCATGGTCCGTCTCTTCTATAGGTTCATCTTCTCCATGTTCGTCCACACGGGAAAAGACGGTATGCAATACTGCCAGCAATAAGCGAAGTACCGCTACATTCTGCGTTGCGAGCTCACCTGCCAAATCTGTATAAAGATGCGCTTGTTCAAACACTGTCGTCAGGGAAACTTCATCAATGTTTCCGTCCCTTTTCATCACTTTTATCCAAGGTTCGTCCAATAGATTAAATTCACATTCTCGGTTCTCCATGTTCTTCCTCCTTTCCATACCTGAGACCTTCTTCTTGTGTATACGTGATATGAAATCCACATAGTTCTGCACTGCATGCTTCATTCAACAATAGTATCAATTCTCCTTTTATCCAAAATGATTCCTGCCATTCCAGAATCATTTGACTGTTCATACGTTCTAACTCTTCAATGGTTCTGTCCAAATTTTTACCAACACAAAACGCTCTGGGCAAGTTCAATCTTTGACGCGCAATTTGCCTGCATTCTTCTTCCGACGGAACATGATTTGCAGGAACAACGACACCTCCATTTTGCCAAGGTAAAAAGGAAATTTGTCCGTCTTTTCTTTGCATCATTACCAAAACACTGATAGAAGTATCTCCGTCTCGTACCGTTGCCTGCGCTCTTTCCTCATTGTCGGGCAAATCCGTACTGAGCAAATCTGAAATCACATTCAAATTGGCATATCGTTTTGAGAGACTGGGTTTTGGTATGGAATAAACCTTCGCTTTTTCCTTTTGGCTGTCTATATGCCGGCAATAATCGCTCCATGCCTGCTGGGAAATCTCGTCCAACTCTGATGTATCCTGCGGTTCCTGATAAGTATCCTGCACCAACATTGGTATATCCTGCGGTAACGTAATGGAATTTGGCAGTAACCGTTTGGTTTGCAGTAACAGCCAATCTCCATATACAAAACGGGAACCTTCTTCTAACGTTTCTGTGTTTGCGCCCAATACAGCACAACAAGGATGGGTTACGTTTGCAAGACGCTTGCGAGTATGACGGTGTAATCGTCCCAATCGCTGGAGCAATAAATCCATTGGACACAAATCTGTGATGAGAACATCAAAATCAATATCCAAAGACTGCTCCAAAACTTGAGTACCTACCACAATCAAATTATCGCGTGTATCAGGCGTAGACTTTTTACCCAAACGCTGTAACAATACATGTTCTTTTTGAGCACGGTCAGGCATCAAAAAATGAGAATGAAACACTAAAATTTCCGTATCAGGCAATAGTTTCTTCAGGTTATCTGCTAAATTTTGAGCTCTGCTCACAGTATTTACAATGACCCCCGCACAGCCGCCTTCCGATAACGCTTGTTTTAGACAATCTGCGATTACTTCGTCAGAAATGCACTTGACCGAAACGGTTTTGGAAGGTGTATCCACGGAAATGGCTTGTTGCTTGATGTCTTCTCCATCGGTCCACGTTAATATGGGATATGCTCTGCTAACAGGTAATTCGTCATCTTTCAACTTTTTTCGCCCCAGATACGCACTGATAAATTCCAAGCGGCGTTTTTCGGGAAGCGTTGCGGAAAGCAGAATCACAGGAACTCCATATCTTCCAAGCCACATCAGCGCTCTGTCCAAGTATGTGTTCATGTAAGCATCGAAAGCATGACACTCGTCCACAATCACAATCTTTCCTGCTAACCCTAAGTGGCGCAGCATGACATGTTTTTGTTTCAATGCCGCCATTAACAATTGGTCTACCGTACCAATGACAAAATCAGAAAGCAACGCTTGCTTTCTTCCTTCAAACCACTGATGTGCCACCAATCCGGAGGAATTCATATCCTCCGCAAGTTGAGAGGCGCCATGAAACAACGCTTGATATTGCTCGTTGAGTTCTGCCATACCATGTGCCAACCGAATGGAATGCAGGGTATCCTCCGACTGCTCCATTGCCCACTGCTCTAACCGTGGAAAAATGCCATTGGCAGTAGCCTGGGTAGGCAATCCAAAAAATAAGCCTGCGCTGCCCGTTTTAGCGGTCAACACTTCTGCCGCAGCCAATGCTGCTTCTGTTTTTCCTACACCCATTTGTGCTTCTAAAATCAGTATGCCGGGCTGTACAGCATTTTCAGCTGCCTTTATCATTGTCTTTTGGACCTCGTTGGGTAAAAATCCAAAACGGCTTTGAAACTGAGCATCATCCATAAAAAAGCAAGAAGGCGTCCATAGGTCCGGCAAATGCAATGTTTCCCAAGCCTTTTGGACTCTATACTCAACGGAACTATCCGCTCCGTTATCATCTATGTCAATCAAGGGAAAATAATTGGTGTTGCTGGCAATCCAGTCTGCCATAATCAGAAGTCCTGTTAACAACATCTGCGCCCCCATATTCAACTGCGGCAATTCTTCTACAGATGTGTATCCTGATGTTTCCAAAGAAAATTGGAGCCATTCCTGTCTGACTGCCTCCCAAAGCTTTCCTTGTTCACTGTCTTTTCCTTTACAGCCGTAGTAATTCTCTTCATAGTACCGTGTTTGATTTTCTATATCATACTTGATTTCCTGCGGTTTTCCATGATGCGCTCCTACTACCACCGCTACAGACTGAGGACAATCAAAGTCTAATAAAATTGCTTCTCCTGCCAAAGCATGGGGAGATTTGCTCGCTGATAACAAGGAATTCATTCCGTACAATAATAAACCGGAGTGTTCGATACGTGTTCTCAATTCAGGAAACTGTTCCGATATTCCCGATTGAAACACCGGCGTTAACTTGCCAATATCATGGGTCAAAGCCAGAAATGTACATAAATTAAAAAAATCTTCTTGGCTCATTTCGGAATCCGCCGCATGTACCACAGAGGCAGGAAGCCATGCAACCACGAGCTTACGAATGATATTTGCGGTATCTGCAAAATGTACCCACGCCGGCAGCCATTGCAATGCATTTTTTTGAGTTGATTTTGCCGCAAGACTTTGCAGCGCAGGTGAAAATTGTGGGTAAGCCGCTTTTATCCATAGAGACATAAGATTCTCCACCCTCTTTTAGAAACTTTTAATTTTCTCTCATTTTACCACATATTACCTGTAAAATAAAGCCTTTTATAGTAAATCAACCAAAATAATTCCACAATTTATTTTTAAATCTATTTATTGTTAATATATCTCACAATATAATTGTTTTCGAATTATCATAGAACAAACATATATAGAGGAAAGGGACAGAATTCCTATTTTTCTATATCTCCCCTAACCGGTTTCAGTCTCCGTTGTAAAAGTTGCAGTTGAACAACTAGAACCTCTGTACGCTCCCTAAAAAGTCCCCTAAATGCACTATTTTCTTATTGAAACAAGTTATTATCAAAAATAAAAAAAGACTCAGAACAGAATTTTTAGTTTCTGTTATGAGTCTTACTTTATAAATTCTTTTTCCCTGATTAAGATAATACCTCAGTGCCTTTTCAAAGATAATTTAGATAGTTCGCTATTATCGTGGATTCAGAAATAAAAGAAAACGACCGTTTCTTTTGTATCTATAAGTATGTAATATGAGAACCTTGATAAAACAAATCCTATTGAATCAACATTGCATCTCCAAATGAAAAAAAGCGATATTTTTCCTTCACAGCAACTTCATATGCATGCATAGTATGTTGATACCCAGCTAAGGCACAAACCAACATAATCAAAGTACTTTCAGGCAAGTGAAAATTTGTGATTAAACCGTCCAATACCTGAAATTGATAGCCCGGATAAATGAAAATATCTGTCCAACCTTCACTTTCTTTGATACAACCTTCTTTTTTGGCAACAGATTCTAAGGTACGACAGCTGGTTGTTCCAACGGCAATCACCCGCCCACCCTTTGCTTTTGTTTCCAGAATCAAATCCGCTGTTTCTTTGGACATTTCATAATGTTCAGAGTGCATAATATGTTCTTCTATCTTTTCTACACTGACAGGACGAAAAGTACCTAACCCGACATGCAGGGTCACATACCCAAAACGAACGCCCTTTTCTTCCAGCTTCTTCATGAGTTCCGGTGTAAAATGCAAGCCTGCCGTAGGCGCTGCGGCAGACCCCAATTCTTTAGAGTATACCGTCTGGTATCTCTCCTGATTTTCTAATTTCTCTGTAATGTAAGGAGGCAGCGGCATTTGACCGATTTGCTCTAACAAAGCATAAAAATTCCCCTGATAATGAAAACGAACCAATCGCTTTCCATCTTCCAAAATTTCCAGCACCTGAGCTTCCAGCAAGCCTTCTCCAAATACAAACCATGTGCCTGGCTGTGCCTTCCTTCCCGGTTTTGCAAGCACTTCCCATACATCTTGTTCTTTCTGTGTCAGCAATAAAAACTCTATGTGACCGCCGGTATCTTTTTTGCTTCCGTAAATTCTTGCAGGCAGAACACGGGAATCATTTACAATCAAACAGTCCCCGGGCTGTAAATATTCTATGATATCATAAAAATGGCGGTGCTCCAGTTCTCCGCTTGTTTTGTCCATCACCAACAAGCGAGAAGAGTCTCTCGGCTCTACCGGAGTTTGCGCAATCAATGCTTTTGGTAAATCGTAGTAAAAATCCTTGGTTTCCATACGTTAGAAACCCTCCTGTATTAAGTTCATATTAATAAATTTTTTCTCACGTAAAATTTATTATAAACTATTATAAATCATTTGACAATCGCAGTTTCTGATGTTATGATGTTGGTAAGTTTAAAAGAAAGATAGAGGTGCGGCATTTATAAGTACCAAGCGTGAAACTGCCCAAGTTTATGATCGTTTGCAAAAGGAACTGTCGCCGAAGAGTTTGAAAGTGGGTCATTTCAACTCTGGGTGCTGAGAGAATATCTCTGCAACTGTCATCATGCATGTATGATGTTGCGCTATCTGTTATCCTAATATGATAAATGGATAAAGACACAGTAGAAGCATAATATATCTGCATGATGATCGGTTTTCTGAAAACCGGTCTTTTTTGTTACCATTTTATTCTTTAGTATTTTGGAGGAACCAACATGAAACAGTACAAAGTAGGCATTATTGGGGCAACAGGTATGGTTGGCCAACGTTTTGCAACATTATTGGAAAACCATCCATGGTTTACCGTAACAACAGTAGCGGCAAGCGCACGCTCTGCCGGAAAACGTTACGAAGATGCCGTTGGAAGCCGCTGGGCTATGAAAACACCAATGCCTGCTGCTATGAAAGACATGATTGTATATGACGCAACTGCTGACATTGACAAAATTACCGCTCAAGTAGATTTTGTATTCTGTGCAGTTGACATGAAAAAAGATGAAATTCGCGCATTGGAAGAAGCATACGCAAAAGCGGAATGCCCTGTAATTTCCAACAACAGTGCACATCGCGGCACACCGGATGTACCAATGATTATTCCTGAAATCAACGACGACCACGCTGAGATTATTCACGCACAGCGCAGACATCTTGGTACAAAACGCGGATTTATTGCGGTAAAATCCAACTGTTCTCTGCAAAGCTATGTGCCTGCCATTCATGCAATCAAAGATTTGGGCATTACAAAAGTGCTTGCCTGCACCTATCAGGCAATTTCCGGTGCAGGTAAAACATTTGAAACCATGCCTGAAATTTTAGATAATGTTATCCCCTACATTGGCGGTGAGGAAGAAAAATCCGAACAAGAGCCAATGAAAATCTGGGGTCACATTGAAGGCGACCAAATTGTAAACGCAACTTCTCCAAGCGTTACCGCACAATGCCTGCGTGTACCTGTATCTGACGGACACACAGCTGCTGTATTCGCTTCTTTTGATAAAAAAATCTCAATGGAAGAAATCATTCAAAAATGGGAATCCTATCGTGGTGCAGCACAAGAATTGGAATTGCCCAGCGCACCAAAACAATTCCTTCACTACTTCCATGAAAATGACCGTCCGCAAGCAAAATTGGACCGCAATTTAGAAAACGGTATGGCAGTTTCTATCGGTCGTTTGCGTCCGGACTCACAATATGATATTAAATTTGTTTGTTTATCTCATAATACATTGCGCGGTGCAGCAGGCGGCGCTGTATTAATGGCAGAATTACTTTGTGCCAAAGGATATCTTGATTAATACAATCACATGAGATGACATTGACTTAGGAGGTTTTTACCATGAAAAAAGAGATTTTCACCGGATCAGGTGTTGCTATTATTACCCCTATGAACCAAGACGGTTCTATCAACTATGCAGAACTGGAAAAACTAATTGAATTCCAGATTCAAAACGGCACTGACGCAATCATCACTTGTGGCACTACAGGAGAATCTGCTACCATGTCACATGAGGAACACTGTGAAGTCATTAGATTTACCATTGAAAAAGTAAATAAACGTGTACCTGTTATTGCAGGCACCGGCAGCAACGATACTGCTTATGCCATTGAGCTGTCACAAGAAGCAGAGAAACTGGGTGCAGACGCTTTGCTGGTAGTAACACCATACTACAACAAAGCATCTCAACATGGTTTGGTAAAACACTTTACCGCAATTGCCGACAGTGTATCCATTCCTATGATTTTATACAATATTCCTTCCAGAACAGGATGTCTGATTAAACCTGAAACTTACGCAGAGCTTTGCAAACATCCAAATATTGTAGCAACAAAAGAAGCAACAGGAGATATTACTCTGATTGCAAAAGTTGCTGCACTTTGCGGAGATGAACTGGCTATTTATTCAGGTAACGACGACCAGACATTACCGATTCTGTCTTTGGGCGGAAAAGGAATCATTTCAGTTATCGCAAATATTTGCCCACAACTATCACATGATATCTGTGCAAAGTACTTTGCAGGAGATATTGCAGAAAGCCGTAAATTATTTTTAGAACATTTGGAATTAATGGACGCCATGTTTATGGACGTTAACCCAATTGTCATCAAAGAAGCTGCCAATTTAATGGGATTTGACTGCGGTTCCTGCCGTATGCCGCTTTGCGACATGACAGAACAAGACCACGCAAAACTGGTAGCCATTATGAAAAAATACCATTTAATCTAAATAAAAATATAAGACGGATGGAAACGCGCTGTATCCAGACAGCGCCTTTAAAGTGAAAGGCATGGAAAGAGCAAATGAAACGTATTATTTTAAGCGGAGCCAATGGTGCAATGGGACACGAAATCGCTGCATGCATCAATAATCGGGATGATTGCAAAATCGTAGCAGGTTTAGATATTAACACCAATGTATACAGCGATTTTCCTATTTATAATAATGCAGATGAATTAACATGCGGAGCAGATGTGATGATTGATTTTTCCCATGTTTCTGTTTTAACACCACTTTTGGCATACGCAACCAAGGAACGCATTCCTGTGGTACTTTGTACAACAGGATATACAGAATCTCAAGTAAACGAATTGAAAGAGGCATCAAAACAAATTCCGGTATTTTATTCCCGCAATATGTCTTTGGGGATTAACCTATTGATTGAGCTTGCCAAAAAAGCTGCCGTTATTTTGGGCGACCAATTCGATATAGAGATTATCGAAAAGCATCACAACAAAAAAATTGATGCCCCCAGCGGAACAGCACTGATGATTGCAGACGGCATTTGTGAAGTATTGGACCGTACCATGCATTATGAATATGACCGACATTCTCAGCGCAAAAAACGTGATAAAAACGAAATTGGTTTACATGCAGTCAGAGGCGGTACCATTGTGGGTGAACATGAAGTATTGTTTGCAGGACATCATGAAACACTTTCTCTGATCCATGTGGCCCAATCAAAAGAAGTATTTGCAACAGGTTCTATTAATGCAGCAATGTTTCTGGCAGGCAAACCTGCAGGACTGTACGATATGTCTGATTTAATTAATGAGTAAGAACAAAAAAGGAGGCTTTTGCTTTATGACAAACATTACTTCCAGTATGGATATCACATTGGTTACATTACAAAACTGTCCTTCTGATTTAACCGTAATTCATCAAATTTTTGATAAGGCGGCTGAGCTGGGTATCGACATTGATATGATTTCATTAGCGCCCTCCCAAAGCGCAATGTCTTCCCTATCATTTACCATGTCGGACCACGACCTGCCAAAGCTGTTGACATTCTCCAGCCACCTGCACAATGAGCTTGGAGTAAAAACAGTTATCAGCAGCGGCAACAGCAAGATTATTGTTGCAGATGAAGCGATGAAAAATCAACCGGGATTTGCCAGCAAAATATTTGGCGCTGCCGCAAATGCAAAAACAGATATCCGTATGATAACCACTGCAGAAACAGAAATTTCTCTGTTGGTGCCGGCATCTGATCATGAAACAACTGTCTCCGCCATTGAAGAAGTCATTGCATAAACCTAATTATTTTGATAACACAACGGAAAAGAGATACACAATATTGTGTATCTCTTTTTTCGTTTATCATATTTTTGTGTGAACGATATAACCATTTACTATCCTATTCTTGATTGACAATGAAGGATAGCAATAATACTGTGGTAAATTCTTTGATATAACAATCACATATTGAATCTGTTTTTCTCGAATAATATCTGAAAACCATCTCTATTTCTTGCTACATTATGATAACGTTACTACTTGTGTTTTGCCAAAACGCTTTTCAAAGGTTGCAATTTCTTGATACAATGTTTTCTCTTATCTTCAAATACACATACAACCAGTAATTTAGAAAAACTATTTTATCAGAAGTTCCTTCTGCATTATCATATTTTTCAGAAACACGCCATAACGTTCCACCTGTTGTTCTTTGACCAACTGATAGTTTCTGCCTTGAAAAAACGGATAGGCAGTGATGGAAGCATGTGTCACAATCGTTGCATAATTTTGCTCTGCTGCATATCGCTCCAACCTGTCCATAATTGCAGTTGCAATTCCCCTGCGCTGATATTCTGCATGCACATAAAGTCTGTCCAAAAAATTTCCGTTCAAATCACCAAAGCCAACAATAGTATTGTCCATTTCTGCTACCAATGTTTTATGATGAGTCAACGATAAATTCCAAGCAATCGGGTCAATATTATGATTGTTTGTCCACGCTTCTATTTGTTCCCGTGTATAATCTCTCCGGTTGATTTTATGAATTGTTTCATAAAACAATGAAAGAATGGCTTGACAATCGTCACTATGATAAGACCTTATGTTCATATGTGCTCCTTACAAACAGCGTCAGCGAAACCGAGAATATATCCAATAGATATAATCTATTTATGGTAACGACCATGATTTTGTATCTGAAACGCACGATAGATTTGCTCGCAAAGCATTACCCTTGCCAATTGATGCGGAAACGTCATACGCGACATGGAAAGCTGCAGCGTCCCGCTTTGTTTGACTTTATCACACAAACCGTGGGAACTTCCAATGACAAAACTGACTGCACTGACACCATTCAAAGCCAATGTACCAAGATGCTGTGCCAAGGTCGGAGAATCTATTTGCTTTCCTTCAATGCATAAAGGAATCAGCGTGCTGCCTGCAGCCAATTGGAGTATCTTCTCCCCTTCTGCTTTCAATGCCTGCTGAATTTGCGTTTCTGATGGCTGTTCTGGCAGTTTATGCTCTGCCACTTCTATGATACGAAACTTACAGAATGCGCCCAAACGTTTTTGATATTCTTCACACGCTTGTGTCCAGTAGCGTTCCTTCAATTTTCCTACGCAAATACAATTTACCGTCAGCATAGTTACTCCTTAAAATAGAATGGTTCCGTGTTTTGTATTTTCTCTTGGTGCAATATCAATTTCATAATCAAGACCTCGCTTGAGTCCTTCCATTGTCAACGAGCAAAGAGAGGTTTGCAGTGCAATATCAGGCGTATTGTTTTCGTGACTTAAGTGCGCCAACAAAAAACGAGCCGTTCCCATTTTTGCCAGTTTGGGCAAAATATCGGCACAGGCTGTATTGGATAAGTGTCCGTAATCGGAAATAATACGCTGCTTTAAGATATAAGGATAATTACCTGTTTTCAGCATACCGACATCGTGATTGGATTCCAATACAACAAAATCGCTGCCCGCCAAATTATGATATACTTGCTCTGTCATACAGCCTAAATCGGTTGCAAACGACAATGTGCGGTCATCCGCAGTTGTAATATGAAACCCAATTCCCTCCGCACAGTCATGCAGTGTAGGAAACGATGAAATCCACATACCCGCACATTCAATTCCTCTACCGTCTACCAGCTCTGCCGGAACATCTGCATTCAGCTGCTGCGATTCTTCCAACGCTTGCAACGTACCTTGAGAAGAAAACACAGGTATTTTATATTTAGAAGTAAATACACGGAGTCCCTTGATGTGGTCCGTATGTTCATGAGTCAGAAATATCGCCTTAATCGCTCCAATCGGAATATCACATGCAGACAGCATTTCTTGTATTTGTTTTGCACTGCGGCCAATATCAATTAAAATACCGGCATCTGCAGAGCCAACAAAATAACTGTTCCCACTGCTCCCGCTGAATAATGGGCAAATTCTGGCCATATTTCTCCTCCATTGCTTTTGTACTTCTTTTAATGAATTTCAAGGGGTAATTGTAATTCGATTGCTTTTAAAAGAGCATGATTAAAAATTGTAATAAAATCAGCGCCGTCGCTGGTGATAAAATAATTGGCAAGGTCCGTTATCTCTTCACTGATAAGAACCTCCCACGGTGGTTCTTTGGATAAGTCATCTATATCCCAAATGATTTGGTGCGGTTTTAAATTTTTGAGTTCTGCTGTGATAACGCTCAATTCTTCTCTGGCTTGCTCTGCATGTTCAGGCAATAAATAGCCTTGATATACGTCATTCATAATGACAGGAAAGCGGCTTCCCCACTTTCTGTATTCTAAATGATATGCCACTGTTGAAAAAAACGAATGAAGAAAGTCCGCACTTCCGATTGGAAAAAAGAAATATTGCACTTGAAACCCTACCATGACACCCACCTGATTTCTGTTTCGCAGTAATTATCAGTGATAGCACGAAAGAACCTATCGCATTGTACGACAGGCTCTTTCTGCATATCATTATCAAATTTCAGCAAATATCGTTTGCAGCTTACATTGCCTTTGGCTGTGTATCTTCAGGCGTGTGAATTCGTTTGATATCTGCTCCTAATTTTTGTAATTTTTCGACGATGTCTTCATAACCGCGCTCAATGTGACGAATTTCTTCAATTTGGCTTACACCCTTTGCACATAAAGCAGCAATCACCACTGCCGCACCTGCGCGTAAATCCGTTGCTTTTACAGGCGCTGCATTTAAATGGTCCACGCCTTCAATCACGGCTAATTTACCGTCTACTGAGAATTGTGCGCCCATACGGCGTAATTCTTCCACATAGCGGAAACGACTGTCCCAAACACTTTCCGTAATAATGCTGGTACCATGTGCAATTGCAAGCAAAACGGAAATTTGCGGTTGCATATCTGTTGGAAAGCCGGGGTGCGGCATTGTTTTTACATTGCATTTTTGCAATTGTCCTTCGCGTTTAATATGAATGGAATCGTCAAACTCTTCGACAATCACACCCATTTCCTCCAGTTTTGCAGAAATAGATTCCAAATGCTTTGGAATTACATTTTCAACCACTGCATCGCCGCCGGTTGCTGCAATAGCCACCATATAAGTACCTGCTTCAATTTGGTCAGGAATAATAGAATATGTAGTACCATGCAAGTGGTCCACACCATAAATTTTAATTACATCGGTACCTGCACCTCTAATGTCTGCACCCATGGAACTTAAAAAGTTTGCAAGGTCTACAATATGAGGTTCTTTGGCTGCATTTTCAATGACAGTCAAACCTTTTGCTTTTACGGCAGCCAACATAATATTAATGGTAGCGCCGACAGACACTACATCCATATAAACATTGTTACCTGTAAGCTCTTGTGCTTGTACATCTACCATACCGCCATCCAAACTGTAGGAAGCCCCCAAAGCGGAAAAGCCTTTCAAATGCTGGTCGATAGGTCTTACACCAAAATCACAGCCGCCCGGCATGGAAACCACAGCATGATGAAAACGGCCCAATAAGGAGCCAAGAAGATAATACGACCCTCTCATATGTCTTGCAAGCTCATAAGAAGCAATATGAGAATGAATCGGTCTGGGATCTATTTCAATTGTAGATTTATTGATTCTTTTAATGACTGCACCCATATCATGAATAATATGAAGCATATCGTTTACGTCAGTAATATTCGGTACATTTTCTATACGGCAAACTTCCTCTGACAAAATTGCCGCCGGTATAATAGCAATGGCAGCATTTTTAGCACCACTAATTGTAACAGTACCTTTTAGTGGTTTGCCGCCTGTAACTACATATTTATCCAATGAGACACGCCCCAATCGTTGTGTTATGTTCCAACTTGAACATTCTATATATCATTTATCTGAAAAATATAATCATCGTAAAATATAAAAAACATCTCCATTGATAATAATACATTGACAGAAAAAAGTCAATCTCTCACAAAAATTTATTCTTAACATTGTGAAAAACTGCAAAGAATCCGGCATTATCCTATACTATTGCAGAACTTATCAAAAGAATGGACAAAAAATTAGGAATCAATCCTATTTCCTACCGGATAGATGTTTCTCTTTCTTATATCAACATCATACCACAAAATAAAAAAAGTTTTGCAGAAAGACTGCAAAACTTTTGTAAAATTAAGGTGTTACGTAATTTAACGGGTCAACATGAGTTCCGTTTTCAATTACTTCAAAGTGCAAGTGTGCACCAAAAGAGTTGCCGGTATTGCCTACCAAAGCAATCGGTTGTCCTTTAAACACTTTCTCTCCGGCCTGTACAAGCAATTTGCTTGTATGGCCATATAACGTTTTTCTTCCGTTGCCATGATTGATAATAACATATAACCCGTAGCCGGAGTTGTCCATTTGAGCCAACTCTACAGTACCGGCATCTGCCGCTACAATGGTTTCACCGTAAGTATTTCCGTTTGCAATGTCAATACCATTGTGGTGTGTACCCCATCTGAAAGAAAAAGGACTGCTAATGGTATGAACGGTTGGAACCGGCCAAGTTAGTGTACCGCTGCTTTCGCCCGGCACACTGCCGTCCGGCGGAGTTTTGGTACCTTCAATCACAACTTTTGTTACAGGTTCTTGTGTTACAGTGGTAGAAATATTGGAACGTTCCGCTTCTTTGCCGTTGATATAAGTTACAGTATCAACGCATGTTGCTTTACCGTTCTCACCTTCTGTAACTACTTTGGAATACGTGTTGTATTTTGTATCATCTGTTTGTACTTCTGTCTCAAATTCAACATCTTTTTCATATGTTTCTTCTTTTACAACAGAAATGTTCAAAATGGATTTTTTTACAATTACACTTAATTTATCGCCATTTTGCAGCGGAGAAGATACATTTGGATTCAACGCTTTTAATTCATTGGCAGTGGTGCCAAATTTTTCGGCCAAAGAATCCCATGTATCATCTTCAGCAACTGTATAGCCCATAGGCTTGCTGGAGAGACCTGTTAATTGTGCTTTGATAGAATCCGCTGATTCAATGCTGGCAACAGGATAAATGTCTGTTTTGGTTTGAATATCGTCTTCAAATGAAATCGATTCATAGGTTTCAGGAGCATTGTTATTGAGCAAATCCTGCAGCATGTTGTCTAAATCGACAGCATTTTCAACAGCTCCAATGAAATTGCCGTTTACGTAAAGGCCGACAGCCTCTTTGTAAGTACTGGTGCTTTTTTCGGCCAATACCTCTGTGCTTACTGTAGTAAGTTTTGTTGTATCGGATGATGAAGCAGTAGCAACTATTTGTTTTGGCTGTATCATTAAAGTGTCTGAAGCGTTTTCTGCCATAAGCTGATTCATTACTTCAAACGGTTCTCCGTAAACAATTTGTCTTTCTTGTGCGGATGCACTGACACCGTTTGCAGACTGCATAGCGAAACCGAAAGAAACGGTTAACGCTGCAACTCCCAATGCCGGAGCAATTACATGTAATGCATATTTTGCAATTCTCTTATGAAAACTGCCTGTATGTTGAGTTCCTTCTGCAATACACTCTGCTTGTACTGCAAAGTGAGCAAGCACCCTTTGAATGGTTGCAGAATATAACTTCTTTGTTAATTGAAACATGGATTGGCAAATGCCTTTCCAAATTTGATGCATTCGTTTCAGTCCTGAGCTATGTTCCATTCTCCCTTGATTGGATTCAGAACGTTTAAACTGAAAAAGTTTAATAGTGAATCTTCCTCTCGTTACGAATTAAATTGTTACATTCGTGTAATCTTTCTCTGTGTATACTACTATAAAAATTACAAATTTGCAACCTTTTTTCCGAACGATTAGAAAATTATGTGAACTTTGCTTATAAATTATTCGTATTTTAGTTGTTCTACTGTCCAATTTGCAATATAAGGAAGGAATTCTTTTGCTTGATTTTTTGCATCTTCCAAATCGTGTTCCAAATAATTTCCGCATTCTACTGCTGTATTTCCCGGAATTTCTCCCTCATAATTGGCAATGTCTGTCATAATTCTTTGAATTAATGCAATGGCGTCTTCCGGTTTCATATCTCTTACCAAAAAGTAAAAACCGGTTCGGCATCCCATAGGACCAAAATAAATAATTTTGTGTTCATATTCAGAATTACGGGAAATCGTAGCAAACAAATGCTCAATGGTATGCATGGAAGCGGTCGGTAAAAATGGAGGAACATTTGGTTTCTTCATTCGAATATCATAGGTAATAATATCATCATCAATTCTGGAAGTATAAATACCCGGCTGTAATTTTGTATGGTCTACGCAAAAACTTGGAATTCTTTTCATAATGTCATAACTCCTTTTTCTGATTCATTAATACATGTTTGGACTGCTCAACTGCCAACTCAAACAAATCCATATAACTTTCTGTACGGTTAGCGGTATCCTCTATCGGCCATTGCCACTGGGCATGATACGTATTGGCATAATCGTAAGCATCACCTTCATTGATGCCCCTGAAATAACTGGATAAACGTCTTTTATACTCTTTGCCGCGTTCCATACGTTCAAAAAAGCTTTTTTTCAGCGTAGAACGGTCGTTGAGCATACCGCAAGTTTTTCTTGCATCTTCTGTTGCCTGTAACAAAACAGACAATTCTTGTTTTTCGTCAAATAAACTGTCCAACAAATAGCAATATAATGATGCTACCTCAAGCTGTACCGCCTCATCCTTCGGAAATATTTGCTTCATATCAAACTCTATGGGCAATTGCCCTTTCAGATAACGCAACATAATAATATCCAAAGAAGTTTCTATTTTATTTCTCAGCGACAGCTCTTGCTCTTTTGGGTGCGCTTGTTTGAGCATATGCAATCCATATTGGATAAAGGGCTCTGTGTGTTTTTTTAAAACAGCACGGCATTCCAATCCAAAACGGTAACAACGCAAGACGGGAGTATCTCCTTTCTGCCGATAGTCGTCAATGGCTTTCAAAACGGTGGATAACTCCAAGCTGTCAAACCGTTCTGTATAAGATTTTAACATAATACCCGACTGCCAAAACAAAAAACGATGAAAGGTTAAAAATTCATACCCTTGCACGCCCCATAAAAAAGCGTTTTGATTCCACTCTTTTATGCTTTGAGAAACAGCATATTCACCTATTTGCTCCCCATATAAATGTTGGCATATTAATGTAAACAAATACTGTCCCTCCTTTGCCCTATAAGTGTAGCATAAAAAAGAAAAATAGAAAACCTTTCAACCGAAAAATAAGAACAAGAATTTCTATCGCTATATGCAAATATAATTCATCAATGATGAAAGAGAACCTTCCCAAATACATTATCGTTATTCATAATCCGTAGAAATTCTTTTTTGATTCTCTTTTTCTGACTCTAAAATCATGCATACATCACACTCTGCGGAAGCATAACGCTTTTCAAATACATAGGCAACCCTTTCATGTTTTCTTTACTGATAAAGACTGCTGCCCGCTTTTTGTCATAGATGTCTATTTATTGCACCAATGCCATCATATCGTCCTGCGGCGGACAAGTCAGCTCTATCCGATGACCGGTTACGGGATGCACAAATAACACTTTGGAACAGCACAGCGCTTGTCTGCCAATGCCATTTAAGTGACCGCCATACATATCGTCACCTGCAAGAGGATGACCTATGTGAGAAAAATGCACACGAATTTGATGTGTCCGCCCTGTTTCCAGACGAATCTGCAGCAAAGTATGATGATTGGTGCCCCCAACCGCTTTCCAATGAGTAACCGCACGCTGACCGTCCTTGGCAATTTCTCTTTGAATGGTATAGCCTTCTTTTAAACGAATGGGAGCATCTATGGTTCCTTCCCCTTTTAAAACACCTTCACAAACAGCCGTGTATTCTTTTTCAATGGATTTACTGAGTACTGCTGCCGCATAGCCATGTTTTGCAATTACAATCAAACCCGATGTGTCTTTATCCAGACGATATACGGGATGAAATCCCAATTTTACACCATGGATTTGGTAGTGATGAAACAAGGCATTAGCCAGACTGTCTCTGTCATGACCTGCTGTTGGATAGATAGGCATACTCCAATCTTTGTTGATTACGATGATGTCGTCATCTTCGTACACAATGGAAAGCGGCAGCGGAACCGCTTCAATATCCTTTTCGATGTCAGGCAAATTGACGCATACCACATCTCCTGTTTTTAATAAATCATTGGCTCTTCCATGTTCTCCATTGATGGTCAATCCCATTTTGACACGCTTTTGTTTTGTAAGAAGTCTTGCAGATAAGTTGCAGTATCCCCTTAAAAATACTTTCAGTTTTGATTGTTCCCATTCTTTTGGAACTGTGAATGTCAATGCTCTCATAGTAATATACCTCTGCAATAAAAAAGGTGACAGCTCTGCTGCCACCCTTATGATAAAACGGGCTTTATTTTACTTCTACGGTCCAATGCATGGTATCTTCAATATTACCCCATTGAATTCCCGTTAAAGTATCATATAAGCGTTGTGAAATCTCACCGATTTTACCGTTGTTAATCTCCATTACATGGTCATCCCATTTTAACTGGCCAATCGGAGAAATAACAGCAGCTGTTCCTGTACCGAATGCTTCTTTCAGCTGTCCGTTTTGATAAGCGTCGTAAATTTCCTGTATCTCAATTGGACGTTCGGATACGTTCAATCCCCAAGATTTTAAAATCTCAATGGCAGACATTCTGGTAACGCCGGGTAAAATGGAGCCTTGCAAAGCAGGAGTTACAACCTCATCACCAATCACAAAAAATACGTTCATGGTTCCTACTTCTTCCACATATTTGCGTTCCACGCCATCCAGCCATAGCACCTGGGTATATTTTTGTTCTTCCGCTTCGTCTTGTGCTTTTAAAGAAGCTGCATAGTTGCCGCCTGTTTTTGCATAACCCATACCGCCACGAACAGCACGTACATATTTGCTTTCCACATAAATTTTAACCGGATTCAAACCTTCCGGATAATAAGCGCCAACCGGAGAACAAATCACCATAAACATAAGATGTTTGCCCGGATGTACACCAACGTGTGCATCTGTAGCAAAAATAAAGGGACGAATATATAAGGAAGTACCTTCTGCGGTTGGAATCCAATCTTTTTCAACAGATACCAATTTTTCAATACATTTTAATGCAAATGCTTCATCTATTTTTGGAATACACAAACGCTCATTGGATACATTCAGGCGTGCCATATTTTTCTCAGGACGGAATAACAACACGCGTCCGTCTTTGGCACGGTATGCTTTCATGCCTTCAAATACAGTTTGTCCATAGTGCAAACACATAGCGGAAGGATCCAGCTCAATTGGTCCGTAAGGGACAATACGAGCATCATGCCAGCCTTGACCTTCATCATAATTCATGACAAACATGTGGTCTGTAAAAATAGAACCAAAACCAAGTTTTGTTTCATATGTTGGTTTTGCCTTTGGTTGTTTTGTAAGTTCAACTTTGATTTCCTGCATTGGGAAAGACCTTCTTTCACTTTATTCTTTTTTATTGTACCACCAAATGACTGCACTTTCAAGCAGCAGTGCAAAAAATATAGTGAATATAGCTAAAAATTTCTCAATCCTTTTGGATATCTGTTCTTTAAGCGTCCCGCAGAACATTTTCCGAATCCGGTCAGCACACCTTCCACGGCAATTCCCGTAAATCCTTTCAAATGATTCGGCACCGCAATTTCTTCCCCTTTTAAAAACTGTTTGAGCGACGGGTCATCATTGGCAAAGGAAAGCACTTGATACAGCTCTTGCGGTTTTGCCGCCATAAACAGACCGTGTGCCGGCTCAATTCGATTGGTCTTTCCTTCTCCCAGCGGGACTCCCGCACGCAATACACCCAAACCGTCCAACTGCGGCAAGCCGTTAGGAAGTAGCAAAAACTGCTCTTTTACTTGCAGTATTTCATGTTCCCACGGTTCTTTCATAACAGAGTTTAACAGTTCCTCAGCCAATTTTACATCTTGTTTTTGTTTTGGAGTAAATAACTTGGGGTAATCGGGATTCTCTTTGACTCTGCGTAGTTTTGCAACAAAATGTCCGTCTCCGCCGCCCATAGGAAAAATACGTCTTGTTTTTTCTAAACCAATGCCCGGGCGTCCAAAGGTAACATCGCTGTTTACCAATTCAAATTCCGGATGACGTTCCAAAAATGCAGATACGGTATCCTCGTTTTCTTCTTTGGAAAAAGTGCAAGTAGAGTACACCAAAATTCCGTTTTCTTTTACCGCTTGTGCAGCGGAATCCAAAATCGCAGCTTGCCGTACCGCGCATGTCTTTACATGCTCCAAACTCCAATCTGCAACGGCTTGTTCATCTCTTCGGAACATGCCCTCTCCCGAACATGGTGCATCTACCAGTACCTTATCGAAGAATCCTGCCAGTTTACTGCATAAGACATCAGGATGACACGAAGATACCACTGCATTTCTCACACCCAGCCGTTCTATATTGGACAGTAAAATATTGGCACGATTTTTGACGATTTCATTGGACCATAAAAGACCTTTTCCGTCCAACAAACCTGCAATTTGAGTCGATTTTCCGCCGGGTGCCGCACAAAGGTCCAATATAGTGTCACCCGGTTTGGGATTGAGAACAGTTACAGCGGAAGCAGCGGAAGGTTCTTGAGAATAAAATGCTCCCGCATGATGCAAGGGCAGTATACCAACCTTTGCTTCTTCCTCTTCAATATAGTATGAAAGTGGAGAAAAAGGAGACGGTGATAATGTAAAAGGTAAATTTTTTTTCAAAATTTCCCAAGTGCATTTCAGAGGATTCAAACGTACTCCCTTTTTAGATGGTCCAGAGTAACTTTCTAAAAATGCAGGATAATCGTCTTGTAAAAGCTGTTCCATTTTATTTATAAAATCGATTGGTAAATTTATCAAAAATATCAACTCCAAAACATTTACTCGTATAAAGCAGAGAAAAACGAGACATAATACTGATAAGGGGGTGAATTCTCATGGATAAACAAAACGCTCAAAACAGAAAAAACACAACTCATGAAAACTGTGGTCATTCTCAAGACGCTCAGAACACAACCACACAAACTCAAACTCAAAAACAAAATAAAAACAATCAAAACGCTCAAAATAGAAAAAATCAAAATCACAGCAACTAACTGTTAGCAATACCTTTTAGAAAATCGTTGGATTTTAACCACAAATCCAACGGTTTTCTTTTTTTCATGAAAAAAGTTCTTTACATTTTGGATGCAAAGAACTTAAAAAGAGCTTATTCCTTTCGCTTTCTGTTTTTGATGATATCTTTCAGCGTCTTTTCCTCTTTTCCATTTTCTTTAAAGCCTTCACCATTAATCTGGCCCGCATCTCCTATGATAATAAAAGCATCAATATCAATTTCTTTAATCAGCTGTGTTAAACGATACACTTCATACTTGCGAACCGCACAAAGCAACACATCGCCCTCTTTGCCCGTATAAGCGCCTTTTGATTTTAAAATGGTCACACCTCTGGACATTTGGCTGATAATTGCCTGAGAAATTTCCTGGCTTTTTTGCGACATAATAAACAGCATTTTTCCTGTGCCGATATCCGTACCATACAGTACAGCGTCAATCAAACGTGTTGCCACAAAAATAACAATTACCGCATACATAGCACTTTCCACACTTTTAAATACAATTGCTGAGATGACAACCACACACAGGTCAATGAACATCATTAATCTTCCCATTGAAAAATGAGGAAAACGTCTTCCCAGCAATCTGGCTGCCGTATCCGTTCCTCCTGTGGTACCGCCGCGAATAAAGATAAGCGCCAAACCCGCGCCTTCCGTTACGCCCGCAAAAATAGCCACCAACATTTGATCCCCTTGATACGGGGGAATAAACATAGCGATTACGTCAATGGAAATCGAAGTTAAAATAATCGCAAAAATGGTTTTTACCACCAGCTTATAGCCTAATTCCACAATTGCCCAAATAATCAAAGGTGCATTTAAGATCAAAGCCATGGTACCAACCGGTGTATGAATCAATGAGTTTAAAATAATAGAAATACCCGTTACGCCGCCGGGAGCAATTTGGTTTGGTTCAGAAAACACAGAAACCGAGATACCGTATAAAATACCGCCCAATGTAAAACATAAAATATCTAAAAAAATATTTTTTGCAATATTTCGTTTGTTTTGTAATTCCATTACCATATCACCTTCTTCTTACAGTCAAGGATACCATATGAAATATACACAGATATGGTTCCCCTACGTTACTTGCAATCAGTGTTAGTGTATGACAATACAATCAAATTAACACGACTTTTCACAAATAATTGAAAATAGTTGCCGCAATCTATCAATTTCACCTTTTAAATATAAATAACCAAACATTGCTTCAAAACCTGTGGCTGCGTGGTAATCGGCAGGTTCCGCATTTTTGGGAATCGAAGTATTGGCATTCCTTCCTCTTTTAAAAACCGCTATCTCTTCTTCTGTTAAAATTGGCATGAGCAGTTCCATAAACTTTGCCTGCGCTTGACACCGCACCTGCGCCACTGCGTTTTGATGCAATTTTTTAACAGGACAGTTGGCAAGGCACACCAAACGCTCTCTCACAAATAATTCAAATGCCGCGTCTCCAACAAACGCCAATGTCAGAGGACTTAGTTGTTTCGGGTCACACGCTTCATTAAATAACCGTTCCATACTTCCTCCAACTATTCAACAAAATCAAATTCCAAATCATACAGGCTTACGGTATCGCCTTCCTCAATTCCTGCGTTGCGCAGTGCATCAATTACGCCCGAATGAATCAAAACGCGCTGGAAGTATTGCAAAGATTCATAATCGTCAAAGTCTACGGTTTTCATAATGGCAAGCAGCCATTCTCCTTCAACCACATAAATATCACCCTGTTTTGTAACCTCTACGTGATGCTTTCCAATTTCATCAATCGGCTTCACAGGAGCTGCTTCCGGTTCAAAATGACGAACCGGAGGAAGCTTGCTCAATTTTTCTTCAATGCTTTTCAGCACAGGGTCTACACCATAACGAATTGCTGCCATAATCGGATAAAATTCATACCCTTGCTCTGTTACAAATTTCTCAAATTCCGCAATTTGCTCATCCGTCGCAAGGTCTGCTTTGTTTCCTACCACAATCATAGGGCGTTGAGCCAATTCAGGATTGAATTTTTGGAGTTCCTGATTAATCACGTTGAAATCTTCTTTTGGATCTCTTCCCTCACTGCCCGAAACATCTACCACGTGCACCAGCATACGACAGCGTTCCACGTGGCGAAGAAATTGGTGTCCCAAGCCGACACCTTCCCAAGCACCTTCAATCAGCCCAGGAATATCCGCAATTACAAAAGAATTGCCTTCTTCCATTCGAACTACACCTAAAACGGGAGTCAATGTGGTAAAATGATAATTTGCAATATTTGGTTTTGCTTCACTGACCACAGAAATAAATGTGGATTTGCCAACATTTGGATAGCCAACCAAACCGACATCCGCAAGCAGTTTCAATTCCAAAATAACTTCCATGCTTTCTCCGGGAATTCCCGGTTTTGCAAAGCGAGGCGTTTGTCTTGTGGGAGTTGCAAAATGTGCATTTCCCCAGCCGCCTTTACCGCCTTTGAGTATGACTTGTGGTTCAGGCGTGGAGAGATCTGCTACAATACGTCCTGTTTCTGCTTCTTTGATTAAAGTTCCCTGCGGAACTTTAATCACCAAATCTTCTGCATTTTTTCCGTTACAGCGGTTTTTTCTTCCGTTTTCGCCGTTTGGGGCCAAATATTTTCTTTTATAGCGGAAGTCAGCCAAAGTAGATAAATTGGTATCCACCTGAAAGACAATATTACCGCCGCGGCCGCCGTCACCTCCGTCAGGTCCTCCTGCGGCAACATATTTTTCTCTATGAAAGGCAACTGCGCCGTTACCGCCGTCACCTGCCTTTATTTTAATTTTTGCAACATCAATAAACATCGTTTTCTAACCGCCGTTTCTCCATATCTGATGGAACAATTTTCTTCTTATCGTTTGTTATACTGATTTTAACACCAAACAGACAAAACTGCAATGTATAAATGCCTGAGAGAAAATAAGATTTTTAATCATAGTATAAACAAAATAACATAAAAAAACCCGGGAACAAGTCCCAGGTTCTTCAAACAATTTTAAAAATAAAATTATTGCTCAACAGCGTAAACGCTAACTTTTTTACGGTCACGACCATAACGTTCAAATTTTACTTTGCCGTCAACCAAAGCAAACAGAGAATCATCGGAACCTCTGCCTACGTTCTCGCCTGGATGAATGTGTGTACCACGTTGTTTTACAAGAATGTTACCTGCAAGAACAAATTGACCGTCTGCACGTTTTACACCAAGACGTTTAGACTCGGAATCACGGCCGTTTTTTGTGGAACCCATACCTTTTTTATGAGCGAACAATTGAATGTTAATCTTTAGCATTACTTACACCTCCAAATAATTGACTTGAATACGATCCGGATACTGCTCCTCAATTCCAATTAAATGAAGCTTGAGACCTGTGAGCAAATCGCGGCAGCGAAGTGCATCACCAGCAGCAACTTTCACAAACATCATACCGTCTTCCACAGCAACTTCTGTGTCCGCTTTTATGATTTCTGTAATGGTATTTGCCGTCATATATGCTACAGATGAAACTGCAGCACATACAATATCCTCACCCGGGTCAGCATAACCAGCATGACCTTCCATCACAAAGCCAACTAAGTTGCCGGAAGCTTCCGATAAAAAGCGTACGAATATCATTACGCGTTGATAGCGGAAATTTCAACCTTTGTATATGGTTGTCTGTGGCCCATTTTACGTTTAGAACCTTTTTTCGGTCTGTAAGTGAACACTGTGATTTTTTTACCCTTACCGTTTTTCAGCACTTTACCTGTAACGGAAGCACCTTCTACGTAAGGAGTACCAATCTTCAAACCGTTCTCGCCACCAAGTGCAACCACTTGGAATTTAACCTCGGAATTTTCTTCTTGTGCAAGCTTTTCCACATAAATGACGTCGCCATTTTGTACTTTATATTGCTTGCCGCCTGTTTCAATTACTGCAAACATGAATCTAAGGCCCTGCCTTTTCTATAATCTCGCTATTATCAGGTGGGAATATCCGCTTAAAACCCGTAATATGCGGCTTATCAATAATAGCACAAATATACAAGCTTGTCAACAAAATATACGTGTTTTATGAAAGTTTGTATGGTCCTCTTATTTTTTTCTGGAAGCAAGGTATTCCGCCAATTCTTTCAAGTATTGTGTGTCACCCTGAAAGGATTCCAAAGCATGAACAGCCGTTTGTGTCAGCTGCTGTACCAATGCCTTTGCCTGCTGCATGCCCAATATGGAAACATACGTGCTTTTATCGTTTGCTACATCGCTTCCTACTTGCTTACCAAGCGTTGCGGTATCTCCTTCAATGTCCAAAATATCATCTACAATCTGGAATGCCAACCCAATCGCATCAGCGTATTCCTGTGCTGCCTGTAACTCTTTTTCACTGCCGCCGCCAAGCACACATCCCATTTGTACACAGGCTGAAATCAGTGCTCCCGTTTTTCCCTCATCCATCTTACGCAGGGTTTCCAGCGGAATTTTCGTTCCCTCTGACAGCAAATCAATCACCTGTCCGCCTACCATTCCGTCAGCGCCGATTGCTTTGCCTAAAATGCCTGCTGCGCTTGCAGCACGATGAGCGCCCGCTTTTGCAATCGATTCCTCGCTTAACATCACTTCAAATGCAAGCGCCTGCAATGCATCGCCTGCAAGTAGAGCCATATCCTCCCCATATACTTTATGATTGGAAGGCTTTCCTCTGCGCATATCGTCGTTGTCCATACATGGCAAATCGTCATGAATCAAAGAATAGGTGTGTACCATTTCTACTGCGCAGGCAAACGGCATTGCAGCTTCTTGACTGCCGCCGCACAAGCGGTTAAACTCCAACACCAAAATGGGACGAATGCGTTTGCCTCCGTCTAATAAGCTATACGTCATAGATTGTACCAATCGCTCTTGTAAACCACCTGTTTGGGGTAAATAATGTTTTAATGCGGTTTCTATTTGATTACAATATTGTTCGGTCAAATTACTCATCATCTTCCCCGCTTTCAGTTCTACCTTGTTCCAAAGCAGTCATTTGGGTAATTTTCTGCTCTGCTTTATTTAATTTGTCATAGCAGAAAGATGCCAATTCTGTACCTTTTTCAAATAATTTTAAAGATTCATCCAGTGAAGTTTCTCCGCTTTCCAGCTTTACGACAATTTCATTTAACTGATTCATAGCGGTTTCAAATGACATATTTTTATTCATTGCATTTCACCTCATCTACCGTACAATCCAATACACCGTCTGATAGTGTAACCGTTACCTGCTGACCTGTGCAGACTTGTGCTGTACTTTTTATGGTTTGTTGATTTTTATCTTGTGTAATGGCATAACCGCGGGACAATACCTGCAAGGGACTGAGTGTATGCAGCTGTCCGCTTAATTTACTCAAGCGATGTGCTTCGGCCTCTGTTTTACGCTTCATTGCCGAAGAAAGCTGTTCCGTATAACGGTCCAACTTCATCGTTTCCATAGCCACTCTTGTTTGCGGAGTTTGAAAAGATTTCGAAGTAACTAATCTATGTAATTGTTCATGATAACTTCTCATACGTGTCCGAATCAAATGTGTCAGTGTAAATTGATAGGAACGCAGCGTGTCTTTTAATTCCAGCTGGTCAGGAACCGCCAGCTCTGCCGCCGCCGACGGGGTTGCCGCACGACAGTCTGCAACAAAGTCGCATATGGTGATATCCGTTTCGTGCCCCACAGCCGAAATAATCGGAATAGAAGATGCGGCAACGGCACGGGCAACGATTTCTTCGTTGAACGCCCATAAATCTTCCATAGAACCGCCGCCTCTGCCTACAATCAGTACGTCCGCCGCTTTTTTGCGGTTAAACAGTTTAATGGCCTGCACCACTTGTTCCGCAGCGCCTTCTCCCTGTACTTTTACAGGACAAAGGACCAATTCCGCCAAAGGGTATCGACGTGCCATAACCTGCTGAATATCATGAATCACTGCGCCCGTCGGAGAGGTAATCACTCCCACCTTGTTCGGAAACTCGGGAAGCAGCTGTTTTTTATTGGTATCAAACAAACCTTCTGCTGCCAGTTTTTCTTTTAATTGTTCGTAAGCCAAATTCAACGCACCCAACCCATCGGGCTGCATATCTTCGATATAAAGCTGATATTGACCGCTTTGTTCATACAAAGATACTCTTCCGCGTACCAACACCTTCATACCGTCTTTCGGTTCAAAGCGCAAGCGGCTTGCGTAGGAGGAAAACATAACCGCTTTGATGACACATTTTTCATCCTTCAAAGACAAATATAAATGTCCCGAACGATAATGATTTGTAAAATTGGAAACCTCGCCGCTGACAAACACCCTGTTGAGGGAAGGGTCTCCGTCCAGCAGCGATTTTACATACATATTCAACTGTGAAACGGTTAAAACAGATGGTGCATTCATTTACAATTGACCTTCTTTCATAGCAGTTAATACTGCAATACCCGCTGCGTTATCCGCAGAATATTCCGGCGGTGCAAAACAAGCGCCGTACTTGTTTGTCAGCGCCTGACGAATGATGCTGTTTGACATCACGCCGCCTGCAAACAGCAACGGCAATTTTCCGTACGTCTGCAATAATGTTTGCGAAGCATAATCCAAAGCTGCCAAAATAGAATCCAAACAAAAGCGTGCAATTTCTTCCTTTGGATGTCCTGTTTCCAATAATTTTTTACATTGATTTTCAATGCCTGACAGAGAAAAATCCTGTCCTTTTACGGATGCTTTTACTTTACACGGCTGCTCCCATTGTAATGCCAGTTGCTCTAACTCTTTCCCTGCGGGAAAGGAAAGTCCCAGCATTACTCCTACACGGTCTACGGCTTGTCCTCCTTTTAAATCAAGTGAACAAGAAACGATTTCCGCGGTAAAGATACGCTCTTTATCGGGATGAACCAACACAGCTTCTGTGGTTCCGCCTGACACATGAAATGCAATCAAAGGGTGAGACAGCAAATCCAAACGGCCTGCGCCATATAATGCCGCCCCAATATGCCCTCCCTGATGAGAGAACGAATAAAGCGGAATACCATGCGTTTTCGCAATCACTTTTGCAATACCTGTTCCTACTGAAAAACAAGGCATATACGAACCCTCAGCATCTCTGGGTTTTACAGAAACTCCCACTGCTTTGGGCACATAGTCATCCTTCCATAACGCATCCAATAAATCCGGAATATGTTGTGTATGGTGAAAAACGGCGTCACTTTGCCGTAATCCCAATTCTCCCTGTTTCACGGGAAGTAATTTTTTCTGTTGTACCACACTTTTATCCGTCTCATGGAGCACAGCCGTGGAAGTTGTGTAATTGCTGGTATCAATTCCTAAATATACATTACGCATTTTGCGGCTCCAGCTCTTTTGCAACGGAACCCAACACGCCATTGATAAACGGTGCGTCTTCACTGCCGCCGTATTTTTTCGCCAAATCCACTACCTCATTGATAGAAACACTCAGTGGAATGTCTTTTTCATATATCATTTCATAAATGGCCAGTCTGAGCAAAGCCAATGATACACGGGATAAACGACTCATTTTCCAGCCGTGAATGTTTTGTTCTATTTTTTCATCAATCACTGCCTCATTATTCTGTACGCCTGTCGCTACTTTTTCCGCAAACGCAGAAAGCACCAAATCTCTGGACTCCCCTGCATTTTCTACAATTTGTGCGATGGTATCGTTGTTAATGGTACGCTCAAAAATAAGAATAAACGCCTGTTCTCTTTGGTCGCGCCTGTTCATACATTTCCTCCTATAATAAAAGACCACCCACTTTGTGGATGGTCTTTGTTTCATTCATTCTTTTTCCAATAATCCACGTATGAATTATAGCATAAAAAAAATTGCAAAGCAATTTTTTACCTGTAAATGCTATAACGTTCTTGTAATAACCAAAATTTTGAAACATTGAAAGATGTTCCTTTCAATATTGATTTTGTACCTGTTATAACACTTTCATACTGTAACAGAAATTAACGTTAATTTGAAAGCGTGCATGACAAAATATCAAAAGAACAGCCTAAATTCAAATGTACGAATCGCTTATTTTGAAACAATGGTAATTTTGTCAGCAGATATTTTCGCCTGTGCAACCACAATATCTTTAATGGCAATTGCATCGGCTGATGCAAATTCACCGTCTTTTTGCACTACCACATTGCATGCTCCGTTTTGAATAAATGCTACACAGTCCACAAAACCTTTGGATTTTACCAGGTTTTCAATATTGGTCTCTGTAACAATATTTTGCGAAATCTCTGCCGCCTGATTGGCAGCTTCCGTTTTTGTACTCTCATCCGCCGTGGTATCATCAAGTACTTTTTGCACCAACTCCTGAGAAGCGTCTCTGGATTTCTGACGCTCCAATCTGGCCTGTGCAAAATATGTATTTATATCTGTATTCGCTCCTGTATTTGCTGCTTCTGAAGAAGCCTCTGACGCAGCCCCTCCTGAAACGGCACTTGACACAGCTTCCGATACTGCGGATGACGGTGTAGAATCCACAGAGCCGTTAACCAGCTGTGCGGCCCCCAGTTCTTTATCTGAAACACTGGTACCTGCATCTACAATCTGACTGTTGCCTCCAAACTGCCAATTTAAGTATACTGCTGCTCCCAAAGCCACTACCAAAGCTGCGAGAACCAGTTGTCGTTTACGAATCGCCATATACATAAAACTCCCCTCAATTTTTATTTGGATTGAATGACACAAACACGAGTAGACGTAATATCAAGCGCCGTTGTAACAGCCTGTATTACTTTTTGCTGTATCAGTGGATTATCTCCTCCGTCGCACACCACCACTACGCCTTTTACAATGGGTTGAACTTCCGTCACTGCAATCGGCTGCTGTGTTCCGTCGGAATTTTTAATCACCAGATATTTGGTTTCGTTGCTGTTATTGGACTGATTTTTTGTTGTACTGCTTGTATTCTTGTCTTGCTGTGTTTGCGTACTTGTTTTTTCTTCGGTTGCATACACTTGTTCTGAACTTTTTTCTATGGTGACCAACACACTGGCATTTCCCACTCCTTCAATTCCGTTAATTAAATTGGTCAGGCTTTGTTCGGTCTGCGTTTTAAAATCATCTACTGATTGCGCAGAGGCAGATGTCTGCTGCACTGTTTCAGTATTGGTTGTTTGTTTTTTATTCCCTCCAAAAAAACTGGAAAGGAAAATAACCAAAATTGCAACCACACCTACCACTACAATGATTTTGCGCGCATTGTCATTTTGCAGCAGTCTTTGCATAAAATTGAGACCTTTTTCCTTTTCCCCAATACTTTTTTTATCCGCCATGGATTGTTACCTCCGTTTGTAATCCCAGAACACCGTTTAATTGTTGTTCCAGCACATCCTGTGACATGGTAGCTCCGCTGACCGTCACTAACACTTTGCTAATAGATATGCTGTTGTCCTCATTAGTATCCATAATTAATTCAACATTTTCACAATTCACACCTTTTTTTGCAAGTTCAACCGTTACAATATTTTGTATTCCGCTGCTTGCGGCAGTGTGAATTTGGCTGTTGACCGTATCTGTAAGATCAACGGATTGATTGGGCTGTTCTGTATCGATATACGCATCAAACCCATTGCTGATTTGCGGAACCAAACTGATAATCGGCATCATAATGCCGTAAAGTACAAATGCTCCCAGTACCAGCTTCATAACACGTTCCATTGCTCCGTTTGGAGATATGTACTGCAAAATAGAGGCTGCTATCACCGTAAAACAAACACTGATTGCCCATGACTGCACACCACTCATTGTACGGCACCTCCCATCATGAGAACAACAACGGTTGAAATGGTCATCATAGCCATAGTGCAAAGCAAAATGGCCAGCATCATACTCATGACTTTAGAGGCTGCATTTAAAATAGAGGTGATTTCTTTTAAATCAAATACATCGCCGATTCCCGCACAAACCGTTAATGTCATCTGCCAAAGCAAACATTCAATCAAAATGGGCAGGAACATAAAAACCACTGCCAGTACTCCAAATGCGCCTACACCACCTTTGAGTACCTTGATACATCCCTGCACTGTGCTCAATGCTTCTCCCAATGCACTGCCTACCACGGGAACAAAACTGCTTACCACAAAACGAAGCGTTCGATTGGTGGTAACATCCACAGAACCGCCCAGTAAACTTTGAATGGTAAGAAGCCCTGTAAATACACTCATGCAAAATCCCAATACCCATTTCACAATTTTGGAAATGGTATTGCACAATGTATTCAGCCGTAAGGTAGGCGATATAGCGGATACCACGGAAAATCCCAAAAAGATATTCATACATGGCGCTAAAAAATGCGCAGACAAAAAGGAAATGGAATTGGTGGTTCCCAGCATGAGCAAATTATACGAACTGGCAGTTACGGTTTGTCCGTTGGCAATCATAATACCCACCAAAACGGGAATACATGCCAGCATAAATGTAGAAGCGCCTTGAATGACCCCCGTAAGTTTGACAATAGACTGAACAATTGGCGTAATCACTACCATACAAATACATAATGTACCGATTAGATTCATAATTCCGCCCATATTTTTTTCGCCCAAATTGATTTTCATACTACCCAGCAAAGCACAAAGCATCATAATTCCAAGCAAAGACAGCAATGCTTTCATAGGGGCCTGGACACCTTCTCCCAGCATTTTGAGAATCTGAGAAAAAACACTGTTGGGCTGAATCGACTGGATACTGTTCCAGTCCACACCGCTTATCCCCATTTGGTCAAGCTGTGATTTGGTATCGTCAGGCAAATAATTGGGTAAATCATTTGCACCGGAATCTTCTGCCTGTTGTTCATAATATTCCTGAAACATTGCGTCATCTTGGCTTTGGGTACTGTCTGTTTCCGCAGCCGAAACGGGTATGGCAAACACAACAAATACCAATGCCAAACAGCAAAGTATTTTTTTCACATCCTTAGCCCCCTATTAAGGTAATGGCAGTATTGGCAATTGCTTCAAACAATGGCAACGCCATTAAAATAACCGCAACCTTTCCTGCAAGTTCTACTTTTGACGCCAAAGAAGATTCTCCGGCATCGCGGCAGGCGTCTGCCGCAAACTGTGCCAAAAAACAGGTGCCTAACGTTTTTATTAAAATGATGGTATACTCTCCCGAAACACCGGAAGCGGACAGCATATCCGTAATACTGCTTAACGCCGGAGTAAAATTTTGAAATATCATAAACAAAATGAGCCCGCCGCCCAAAACGGAGAGCAGCATAGCATATTCTTTATGATATCTGCGCATTAAAGTAGCTAAAACGGCAGTTAAAATCGCAAGACCGATAATGGCCAAAATATTCATATGCTATAACCCGAAAATAGATTTGATGGATTGAAACAGTACGTCTATTTGCTGAATCACCATCATTAAGACCACAATCAGTCCGGCCAGTGTTGTCATCATGGCCTGTTCCTCACGTCCGGAACGAATAAGTAATTGATTAAGCACCGCAACAATAATTCCGATTGCGGCTATTTTAAAAATGAGATCAATATCCATATTTGCGATTCCTCCGTTTTAACATATTAAAAGTGCAACGCCTGTTCCAAAAAATAACCCCAGCATGGAAAACAGCTTAGACTTTTTCTTCTTTTCTTCCCTTGCCTGTTCTATTTGTTCTTCCAACAATTTTGCGGTGACTTCACAATGAGCAATTTGACCCTCTATATCTGTATGTCCCAATTCTGCTCCGAATTGTTCTATCAGCCGTTTATCTTTTAGCTTTAATCCACTGCCTTTTGTTCCTGACGCTACCCCGTTTTTCCATGCCTCATCAAAACTTTTTCCTGTTTCGAGCAATAAATGACACTGCCATAACAGTTCCATATCTCCACAGTATTTGTCTATGATTTGTCTTAGAGGTAACGCATGAAATCGCATTTCTGTTTCCATAAGGCGAATTACTTTTAGGAAAGATTCCAGTGTTTCTACTCGCATACGGAGTTTATACGACTCCATGTAGCCTAACAGCGTTGTCATGGACACCAGAACAATACTGCCTACCAATTTGACCAAGTAAATCACCTGCTTTATGTATCTCTGCAATCTGTCCCAAAGCAATCGCATCCATCATGGCAATATAACCAAATGCCTGTGACTGCAATAGAGATTGTCCTTGCTTTTTTCTCAATAAATCATCTATATTTCCTGCATGTATGGTTGAGATGATTGCAGCTCCTGCATGCAACCCTTGCTGTATAGCTTCCAAATCTTCTTGTCCGCCCAATTCATCACAAAAAATAAATTGGGGAGACAAAGCACGTACTGCTTGTATCATTCCTTCTCCCTTGGGATAATGGTCTAAAATATCCGAACACAAACCCAAATCATTTTGAGGAATGCCGCAGTAGGTTCCTGCAAGTTCGCCGCGTTCGTCTATGATTGCTACTTTTTTGGGAATGCCTCCCGCACCTGTGGCAAGCTGACGCGCCAAATCCCGCAGTAATGTGGTTTTGCCGCAGGAAGGCGGTCCCGCAATTAACAAACCTTTGGAAATGTCTTGTCCGATTCGGGATAAAAGTTCATTTGCCGCACCGTATACCTGCCTTGCAACACGAATATTCAAAGATGATATTTCCCTGACGGTTGCGATTTGTCCCTGCTGTAATACAGCCGTACCGCTGATACCTACGCGATGACCGCCCATAATGGTAATGTATCCTTTTTTGATTTCTTCCTGATGCGAATAAATGGAAAAATCACATATTCTTCGATAGCTTTCTTCTATATCCTGTTTCTCCGTTACAACCGACTGACCGTTATGTTTTAAAATGTCGACTCTGGTTGGGGTATGTAACGTAACAGGCCGTCCAACTCTAAGCCGAATTTCATTGATTGCCTGCTGATGCAATACAGGCAACTCATACAAAATTTCTTTTATACGCATACATATAGGCTCAATTGCCGAATCAAATGGTTTTGTTTCATATGCTGACACCGGTAAATCACACCCCTTATTCAGATGAATTCTAAAAACAGCTTGTTTTCATTAAGAAAATATATCTTATTTTCTTTACCATACATATGGACAAACTTGCTGTAATAGAACATCTCTTTGAAAAAGTTTGTCCTAACCCTTATATATGTTGGTTTACATAAAAAAATACCCGATTTATCACTTTTACCGATTCCTAACAACACTCCATATCCGTACAGTAAGTTATGGTTAAATCATTTAGAAAGTTCTGTGAGTACAAAAAAGCTCATACAAATCCTATCGTTTGTACGAGCAATCATTATTTGATAACTATATTTGATAACTATTTCGTTCTAGGTCTTCTTGTCATAAGAGGCAGTAAGTAAAAAATAAAAAAGACAGACATAAAGACATGTCTGTCTTTTTTATTTTTTACTCTATCTCTGCCACCATGTCTAAAAATTCTTGTTCTGTCAATACCCTTATCCCCAGCTCTTGCGCTTTTGTCAGTTTACTTCCGGCTTTTTCTCCCGCAAGCACATAATCGGTATTTTTTGAAACAGAACCCGTTGCTTTTGCACCGAGAGATTCCAATTTTTCTTTGATGGAATCCCGTGTAAAATGCTCCAAACTGCCTGTGGCTACCACAGTTTTGCCAAAGAAAGGATTATCTTGTGCAACCTCTTTGATTTCTATCTCTTCAAACGTAATCATTTCCAATAAATGAGAAAGCATGGTACGATTTTCTTCATGGCCAAAATACTCATACAGATTTCGATTTACCACTTCACCAAAATCCCGCAGCTGTGTAAAATCATATTCCGAATCTACTTTTGCAATAAAATTATCCCAACTCCATAAGCAAGCTTCTGCCAATACTTTTGCAGAACGTCTGCCGATATTTGGAATACCAAGTGCTACCAAAAAGCGGTCTAACGGCACAACACTGCTTTTTTCAATGGCATTCCACAACTTCTGATAAGATTTTTCTCCAAACCCTTCCAAAGAGACAATTTGCTCTTTATGACGGTCTAATTTATAAATATCCGCAAACTCTTTAATCCAGCCCTTATCCACAAACTTCTCAATGGTTGCAGCGCTCATTCCGGCAATATCCATTGCCTGCTTGCTTACAAAATATACAAACTGCTGTACCCTTCTGGCAGGACAGTGGGTATTGGGACAAAACAAAAATCTGGCATCTTTCGGCTGACGAATTTCCAAATCCGTATCACAGCAGGGACAAACATGAGGCAACTGATATGTTCCGCTTCGAGTTAAATTTTCTTCAATTTGAGGAATGATCTTATTTGCCTTATAAACGGTAATGTCATCGCCTTCACCAAACTGAAACTCCTGAAAAATATCATAATTGTGTACGCTTGCACGACTGACCTCTGTACTGTCGATAATCACTTTATCAAACAAAGCCGTTAAACTTACCATACCTGTACGTGTGGTATTCAGTTCAATTTCCCGGAATTTTGTGGTCGCGGTTTCATCCGCCCATTTATATGCGATTTTATTATTCTCGTGGTGGTCGGTAGCGCCTTGTATTAATCCAAAACGAATATTATCATATTCAAAAATCAAACCGTCAACAGGATATGCATATTTTAGCGGGTCAAATTTATCAATATGCTCCTGTATTTCCCGGGAAGAATGAAATATCAAATACTCCCGTTCCACTACGGTAAATCCGTTATCTTCTAAAAACTGCATTTGTTCATGGCATGTTTCCATATGCATTTCTTCCGAATCTACCAATTCAAACGCAATAAATTCCAAATAGCGCTGTTTTACAATAGAAGAATTTAATTGCCGAACACTGCCTGCCGCCAGATTACGCGGATGCGCATATTGGTCTTCCAAAGGGAGAGCATCATTGATTCTCTCAAAATTTTTCCAAGAAATAACGCCCTCTCCCCGTAATTCCAATTCACCTTGATATTGAATTTTCAGCGGTACATTGGTAAACATTTTTAGGGAATGGGTTACATCTTCTCCCTCTTCACCGTTACCGCGTGTAATGGCCTGCTGCAATGTACCGTTTTGATACTTTAACACAATGGTGAGTCCATCCAGTTTCCAAGACACCATAATTGGTTGGTCCATAACGAATTTAAACAGTTCTTCCGTTGATTTTGTTTTTTTGGAAGACAACATTGGTTTGGAATGGGTCACCTTTGTAAGACTTTCCAAAATTTGTCCCTGCACCTTTTGTGTGGGAGAATTGGCAAAAATAATTCCTGTTTTTTGTTCCAATTCTTCCAATTCATCATAAAGCTTATCATAAGCTTTATCTGTCATAATTGGTTTATCGTATTTATAATAAGCTTCCGAAGCACGGGACAATTCCTCCACAAGCTTCTTCATTCTTGCCAGCATATTCTTACTCCTTATTCTTCAAATCCAAATTATATTATACCCCTATTTGCTGAAATTACAAAGAAAATTTTTAAGATGCCTGCTGTGAAGCAGTTGTCTGATTTGCATTACCATTGGATGCAGTCAAATTTGGCAATTGAAAATTGGCATATGTACTCGGCACTTCACCTACAATGACCGTTTCTGCCACAACCACTGTGGTATCTACGTCCGATTCGCTTTTCATTCCCGGCAAATAAGAATAACAGGAAGCATGTATGGTGAGATAAATTTTATGTATCGTCTGATTGATTCCGGCCGATTCAAAACTGCTTTTAAAATTGATGTCTACATTTCCGATTAAACCTATTTTCAGCGGAACTCCCGGACCATAGCCTCTTAGCAGATTTCCTCCTATGAGTGTACCGATTGGCACACTGGTACGGGAGGAATTGTTAATGAGCTTTTCCTGAATGGTAGTAGTAATCTCCGACTTAAACTGATTCATATTTACCATATTGGTAGTAATACCAAGAATATTCCCGCTGCTGTCTCGCTCAATGGTTACAAAATCATTATACTCTATATCCTGGGCTGATATTTTTTCCTTAATTGCTTCTTCTATGGAAAGCGTAATTGCTTGTTTGGCTACGGTAGCAGTTATGGATTGTATCATGGGACGTAATTTAAAACTGAAAAAACAGCATAGCGCAATGAACAGAATGAAAATAAAAATCCACTTTTTCTTAATACCTCTTCTGCGACGACGGTTGCGACGCCGATATCTTCGCACAGCAACCCCCTCCTTTAAAATATGCGCAATACGCACTACTAGCATAATACTCACAAAGAGGTGAAAAAGTGCCTGTCTCATTGAAATTCATAAAAATAAATATAAAACAACATAAAAAAACACAGGAAATAGTTTCTTTCCTGTGCTTTCTATGATAAAAAATCAAATCTTATTCAGCTTGTTCTGCTTCTTCATTGTTTTCCTGAGCAACCGGCTCTAACAATGCTTTGATAGACAAACTTACACGTTTTTTATCAAAATCAATTTCTGTAATTTTTGCTTTTACAACTTGGTCAACCTTCAATACATCTTGAGGTTTCTCAATTCTTTCGTTTGCAATTTGAGAAATATGAATCAAACCGTCAATACCCGGAAGAATTCTTGCAAAAGCGCCGAATGCTGTCATGCCAACAACAGTAGCATCTACAACAGTACCAACAGGATAATCGTTTTTCAGAATTTCCCATGGATTGTCTTCCGCGCGTTTGTAGCCCAAAGATACTTTGCCTTTTTCACGGTCTAAGCTTTTGATGTAAACAGTTACTTCATCGCCTACATTTACAACTTCAGACGGATGTTTGATTCTGTTCCAAGATAGTTCGGAAATGTGAATCATACCATCAATGCCGCCCAAGTCAACAAACGCACCGTATGCGGTCAAAGATTTTACAACACCTTTGTACTCTTTGCCTTCTTCGGCAGTTTCCCAGAATTTATCTGCCAATTCTTTTCTTTCGTCTTTCAGTACTGCACGGATAGAACCAACAGCACGGCGACGAGAACGGTTTACTTCAATAATGCGGAAGTTAACCTCTTTTTTCAGCAAGTTTTCCAGTGGTTCGCCTCTGGTAGCAGTTGCTTGTGAAGCAGGAATAAACACTCTTACACCGTTGGTAACGGCAATTACGCCGCCTTTGATTACTTCTGTAACCACACCTGTTAAAACAGTGCCGTCTTCCTCTGCTTTTGCAACAACGTCCCAGCCTTTAATTGCATCCAAACGTTTTTTGGAAAGCATAATGGTACCTTCCTGGTCATTTGTACGCATAATCAGCAATTCAATTTCATCGCCGATTTTGACAATGTCCTCCGGTTTTGCATTTGGGTCGGAAGACAATTCACTTGCAGGTACAAAACCTGCTTGCTTTCTGCCTACATCAACCTGAATTTCGTTTGGAGCTATACCGACAACTACGCCGCGTACCTTTTCGTCTGTATTTAAACTTTTTAGAGATTCCTCTAACATCTCTGCAAAGCTAAGTTCGGTGTTCTCCTCAAAATGGCCCTCGCCAGCTTTAATATCTGTCATGGTAACAAGTACCTCCTTTATGATACTTGCAGGTGTTGAGGCACCTGCAGTAATTCCTACATTTTTTGCAGCCTTCACTTGTTCCACAGGAAGCTCCTGTGCCGTTTCAATTAAATATGTAACACAATGAGGCTTGCATACATCATAGAGTTTGGCAGTATTGGAACTGTGCTTTCCCCCTATAATAATCATCAAGTCAGATTTTTTCGCCAATTCAACCGCTTCTGACTGACGTTTTGCAGTCGCATTACATATTGTATCAAAAATTGTGGCATTTGTATATACCCTTTTGAGGATTTTCAAACAATTTTTCCATTCTATTACATGAAAAGTGGTTTGAACTACCACACTAATCGGCTGATTGACCAAATTTGGCTCAGATTCTGACAAATTTTGCAGCTCATGCGCACTGTTTACAATATAACATCTGCTGCTGCAATGTCCATGTATGCCTATAATTTCAGGATGCTTGGCATCTCCAATGATAATAATGGTTTGTCCTTTAGCAGACTCTTTTTCCACTATTTTGTGAATTTTTGTCACAAACGGACACGTTGCATCAGAACAAACCGCATGCTGATGCGCAATGCTATCCATTGTTTCCTGGGGCACACCATGAGCACGAATCACTATGGTTCCGTCTTTCGGGGCATGCTCTACGGTTTCAATAATCTCTACACCGCGTGCTTCCAATTCCGCAATCATTTGCGGATTGTGAATAATAGGACCTAACGTATATACTTTTTTTCCTTCGTCCAACAGTTGGTACACCATTTGAACAGCCCTGTCTACACCAAAACAAAATCCTGCGGATTTTGCTACTTCAATACTCATTCTTTCGCCTCCAATAACTGATTCATTCGCTCTGCAATCACGTGAGCGGCATATTTCATTTCTTTGCGGCTTCCATCCGTAAAACCGAACTCTTCGTATGCAATCGGTCTTCCAAAACGGATGGTTACAGGTTTTAATGCTTTGATATCGCCGTTTGTATCAATGCCGACAGGTAAAACAGGCGCTTTGGCATGATATGCAATCATAGCAATTCCCGATTTTGGCTGAAACGGAATGCCGTGAGCGACAATGCCTCCCTGAGGAAAAATCCCAAGCAAACCGCCTTGTTCCAAAATTTCAATTGCCTGCTCAATCGCTTTTGTATCGCCGCTTCCTCTTTTCACGGGAAACGCACCCAGAGTACGCAAAAAACGGTTCACCGCTTTTCCATGCTTTACAAACAATTCTTCTTTTGCCATATACCGTACGGGACGTTTTTTCACACTGACCCCCAACAAAATAGGATCCATAACAGACCTGTGGTTACTGCACAAAATCATTTTTCCCGCAGCAGGAATATGTTCCGTACCAATCACACGCATACGATATATCCCCTTTGTAATGGGAGAAACCACTGTATGAAGCATGGAATAAAGCGTCATAACGTATCACCTTTCTGTTTTTAAAAGGCCTTCTCATCACGCTCCCGCATTTCTGCAATGCGCTGCATTACCATGCGGCTCGCTTTTCTGTATTCGGAGCCGGTACCTTCCACAATGCCAAGTTCGTCCGGCTGAATTAATTCACCATAAGAAATTATGGTTTTGTGAAACGGCTTTGCCGCCACACCTGTTTTGGTTGTCATGCAAACAGGCAAAATAGGCGCTTGATGCTGATGCGCAAGCATAACAGCTCCTGATTTTGGCTTTCCCAATTTACCGTCTAAAGAACGCGTACCTTCAATAAAGATACCAACCGCACCGTCTTGTTCCAAAATTTCACCGCATCTGTCCAGTGCGTTGGAGTCTCCAACACCGCGGTCAACAGAAAATGCGCCCAATGCTGTGATGAGTGAGCCCACAAATTTATTTTCAAACAATTCTGATTTTGCCATATAAAAAATTTGACGTTTGGTATCCAACGCTAGCATCGGAGGGTCCTTCAATGAGATATGGTTGCTGCAAATAATCACTTTTCCTTCTTTGGGAATCCGTTCACGATGATTTGAAGTGTGAGGATAAAAAAAGGAAAAAGGGGGACCTCCCACAATTTTACTGAAATTATAAAATGGACTGTTTTTCATATGTGTACCACCGTTCTCCAACAACGCCTATCAGTAGTTTGCAACGCATTGCCGGTAAATAATCAAAAACTTTCATTTTTGTTCCTTTTATATGGAACATTTGCAATATTTATGCGGCTTCAAACAGAAATTACCGCTATGATACTGATTCAGCTGCAATGAATTCTTTTAATTTGTCTATGACTTCCTGCATGGTCATTCCGGTTGTATCGACAATCACCGCATCTTTGGCCGGCACCAAAGGAGCAATTTCACGATTGGCATCGCGCTCGTCTCTCTCCTTGATTTCTTCTAAAATAGCCGACAAATCCGCTTCGTTTCCCTTTTCCAGCATCTCTTTATGACGACGCCTTGCACGTTCTTCCGCAGACGCTGTTAAAAATACTTTTACCTGTGCATCGGGAAGCACAACCGTGCCGATATCGCGTCCGTCCATAATCACGTTATGGGTCTTAGCCATATTCTTTTGAAGTTCCAGCAAAAATTCACGGACAGCGGGTATAGCCGATACTTGGGAAGATGCTTTGGACACTTCCGAAGTGCGAATCAAATCGCTGACGTCTTCTCCGCATAAAATCACTCGCTGTTCTCCGTCTTTAAACTCCAGTGCAATATCAACATGTTCCAGCTCTTTCGGTACCGCCTGCTCGTCACCCGGAAAAATATGTTTTTTGAGCATATGCAGTCCAATCGAACGATATAACGCACCCGTATCAACATAAATAAAACCGATTTCTTCGGCTACTTTCCGTGCAATACTGCTTTTTCCCGCTCCGGCAGGACCATCAATGGCAACTGCTATCATGGTTTTCACACACCTTTCTACATTTCCCATTGTGCCTGGGCAATGGCTGTTGCAGCCAAATACCCGGTAGAAAATGCAATTTGTAAATTAAATCCGCCTGTATAGGCATCTGCATCAATGACTTCTCCCGCAAAGTAAAGTCCCTTGACCAATTTGGATTCCATGGTCTTGGGAGAAATTTCTTTGACAGACACACCGCCTGAAGTAATGATTGCTTCATCAATGGGACGAAATCCCTTTATCATCACTTTGAATCCTTTTAATTCCTGTGCAAAGCGGCGTCTCTGCTCTTTTGTAATTTGATTGCATTTTTGATTTGGTGCAATCCCCGATTTTGCAACCATAATCGGAATTAATTTCCGAGGCAATAATGCCCCCAAAGAGTTGATAAAATCTTTGTTTTGATTTTCCGCAAAATCTTTTTGCAATCTTGTATCCAATTGCTCCAAAGAGAGTGCGGGCTTTAAATCAATAGAGATTTGATACCGATTTGGCTCCATATTCCGCATATGACTGCTTGCGCTTAAAATCATAGGGCCTGTCACTCCGTAATGGGTAAACATCATCTCGCCGAAATCATCATAAATTTCTTTATTCTGTTTTGTATCTATTACGTGAATCGCCACATTTTTCAAAGATAACCCCTGCAATGCAGGGCAATCTTTTCCGTTTGCAACAAGAGATACCAACGACGGACGCAGTTCCGTTATGGTATGCCCTGCCTGCTGCGCAAGACGATACCCATCCCCTGTTGAGCCGGTAGCCGGATATGACATTCCGCCGCAGGCAATGACAACATGCTTGCTGAAATACTCTGTTCCGTCCTTACACCGCACTCCCGTAACCGTTTGCTCTTGTATGCGTAAATCTGTTACCACTGCCTGCCGAATCTGCACTCCATTTTGTGTACAATAGCTTTTTAATGCATCCACTACATCAGAGGCAAGGTCAGACTGAGGAAACACACGATTGCCTCGTTCCGTTTTTACGGGAACGCCTAAGTTTTCAAAAAAACAAATGGCGTCCTGAGGTGCAAACTGAGAAACAGCGCTGTATAAAAAACGCCCGTTAGAGGGAATGGCCGCAATGGCTGTTGGAACATCACAATTGTTGACAATGTTGCATCTTCCCTTACCCGTAATGCGCAGCTTTCTTCCAAGACGGCTGTTCTTTTCCAATAACAGCGTATGCAGTCCGTTTTGTGCGGCAGTACCTGCCGCCATCATTCCTGCGGCACCGCCTCCCACGATAATGACATCAAACTGATTCACCTGGTTTTTCATCCACCTTTTCATAAACACCGTATTCATCCCAAATGGTTTCCAAAGAATGAAATACGTCTTTTACTTCATCTTTCTTCTTGATAGCGCTTGCTACAATTAATGCGTTAATTAAACTGAGCGGCGCCACCAAAGAATCTACAAACGATGCCATTTCACTGCGAGCCAATAACAGAAATTCCGCAGGGTCTGCCAATGGAGACAATACACTGTCCGTAATCGCCACTACCTTTGCACCGCGGCTGGAAGCAAATTTCAGAGCCTTAACCGCTCTTTTGGAATAACGGGGAAAACTGATGCCGATTACGGCATCTTTTTCATCCACATGAATCATTTGCTCAAATATTTCCGCTTCGCTGGTGGCATTGACCATCTGCACATTTTCAAATACCAAATTAAAATAATAAGACATAAAGGAAGCAAGTGCATGTGAGCTTCTTACTCCAATAATGTAAATCTTTTTGGCAGAGACAATCGCGTCTACCGCTTCATAAAACATTTCGTGAGAGGTTTCTTCAATGGTTCTGCGGATAATATCAATATCTCTGTTTAACACAGCGCTTAAAATTTGGTCACTGGGACAGGATTTCTCCGTCATTTCCAAACGCTGTACAGAAGTCATGCGGCTGCGAATCATTTCCTGCATGGCACGCTGCAGTTCCGGATACCCTGCATAACCGATTTCCGTTGCAAAACGCACCACCGTAGATTCACTGACGCCTACGGTTGCACCTAATTTGGCAGCCGTCATAAAAGCAACTTCATCATAATGCTCTTCTATATAGTTTGCAATTAAACGTTGTCCTTTTGAGAACTCAGGCATTTTACGCTGAATTCTGGCTGTAAGCTGATAATTCATTTCTTCTCCCTAAAATAATAGCAGTTATTATGGATTATCAAATCCGTAAATCATAACAACTAAAATCAAAAATTTTAAATCGGAGCAAAACGCCATCCGACCCGCTTGAAATAGAGTTTATAAGCGATTGCAAACGCGATGAAGCGTTCACTCCTCATCATTTCAGTGGGAGATGACAACTCCCGCTGAAATAATAAATGGCATCCGCCGCCTTAGAGACGGGGGCTATATCATATGAGTATAAGCTGATATATTCAGTTTAAAGGGTTATCCTGCAAAAATCAAGGGAAATTATCACAAAATTTCTGATTTTTGCAGTCTGTTTCCACTCTTCTTGCAAAAATCAGCAGCATCGTTGCCATAAAAACAGCCGTCTGAACTTCAGACGGCTGTGACATTAATGTTTGTTTTGAAACCACTTACGAAATACTTTATGTAATTGCTTAATATAAAATGCAACCACACCGGTAATTGCAATATCGTAAATGAAAAATATGACATTTCCCGCAATCCAAAATACCCAAGGTAATGATACTCCGAATAAACTCAGGCTGTCCGCAGGAATGCTTAACAAATAAATCGCGATAAAGTACGCAGAGACAATCGCCGCATTAAACACGGCATATTTCAGTACCCATTGTACAATTTTATTTTTTAAACGTTCAATCAATGCTTTCAAAATGGGGTAATAACCGAAGAATATCACATAAAGCAGAGCCGCTTGTTTGTCCGGAACAAAAAATACGGACAAAACAGCAACAACAGCAAATGTGGGCCAAGCCCATCTGGCTCCCATTTCAATGACAATCATAATCATCAGCAAACCCGCCAAAGCCGGCAGTGCAAACGTTGCCATTGGAAGCAATGCGGTTAAAAACATAAGCGCAAGCCCCAAACCTGCCAATACACCGCAAAATGCAACCCGTATTGTATGATTCACTCTTGCATCCTCCTATGCTTTCATCAGCAGCAACGGATTAAGTCGCCGCCAAAACATTCGCAACAACAGTCAGCACACAGCAAACCGCTGCAAACATCACAACCGCTGCATCCACCTTGACGCGGTGCGCCCGGATTATATCCTCCGTAAGCACCTGTACGTTGATTTTTAATTTGGTTATAAGCTGCCGAATATTCAGGATTGGATGGATCCATATCGCATGCTTTTGCAAAGTGATTATATGCTTCTTCCATCCAACCGCGTTTATAAAGAACCGTTCCTTTTAAAAAGTACCACTCTGCATTTCTGCTGTCTGTAGGTACACCATTTAAAATTTGTTCGGCATCTGCAATACGGCCTGCCATAATCAAATTACGAACATCAGCAAAATTGGAGTTTGGGTTACTGTAATTTGGATTATATCCGCCGCTGTAACCTTGTGAGGAACTTCCTCCGTTTTTGCGGTTTTTGCGCTCATTCATAATTTGATCGTATGCTTCATTGACCTCTTTCATTTTTTCGTTGGCCAAATCTGCAATTGGGCTGCCCTGATAATTATCCGGGTGATATTTTTTTGCCATTTCACGATAAGCTTCTTTTACCTGCTCATCGGTTGCATCACGAGAGATGCCTAACACTTTATATGGATCCGACATCATGGTTCTCCTTTTTGAACAATAATTCCTTTTGCATTTGAGGTAAACCTTCAAAAATAATATTATGAATAATCGGTTCGAAATGATGAATCTCCATTAAATGATACGAACCGACCACTTGTGATAATACCGCATTTAACGATTCATTGCAATAGGTTTTTACTTGTTTTATCTCTTCCTGTGTACTTTCTTTTGATAAACCAAACTTTATAATAAAAGGATTAAATGCATTTTCTTTGATATCCTTTTCAATATCGTCTGCTGCATCAATGGTATATACCCATTTTCCCAGAAAATAACCAAAGTTTTGTAACACGCGTGTTAATATTTCATCCGTGGGACGAATCATAGCAAAGGTTCGCGCCAGCATTTGTGCCGTAGGCTCGGCACAGGCATCCAGACAAGGATTTTCCTCTTTTTCCACCTGTGACTGCGTTGCTATGGTCTCGTCCAGTACTTTCTTCAGTTCAGGATACTTTTTGGCAGCTTTCTTATTGGCGCCGGCAACCAGAGGCAGCACCAAATACGCTTTTAACTTGCCACCAAAACCCGAATCTTCAATATCATCACGAATTTTTTGGTAAGTCATCATGACGGTAAGCGCTGATGCAAACTCAAAATTTACTTGACCGCTGGTACAGTAATTGCATTTTTTCAAAGGATTAAATACACATTTCCCGGGTTGAAACGGTGTGCACTCCTCGTCCAGTCCCAGCATCATAAGTACCAAAAAGGTACTATCATAACTCAAAGCAAAACGAGAAGCAATTCCGTATTCTTTTCCCATGCGCTTGCACAACGAACAGTAAATGCCTTTATACTGGTCATATTCACGTACTTTTAATTCCGGTATTTTCGGTCTGATATAACCAAACAAGTACAAAACCATCCTTATTTTATAATATACAATTTATTCTACTATATTCTTGTAACTCATTTAATTAACAATATGTAAATTTTCTTGCAGAAAGCGTGCTTTTCATAGATAAAATTGCTTTTTTCATATAGAATACATATAGTACAAATGAAACTATGATGTTTGCCAAACAATATCAAAATAAACAAAAAACGAACATGGAGATGATATACAATAGCTCAAATACAAAGAATTTCATGCGGACATGTCAATTGCTATTTAATAACCGAAAAAGAGAATTCTATTTTAATCGACACTGCGCAAAGCAAATATAAAGAAAAATTGTATCAAATTTGCAAAGAAAAACAGGTGCGGCTAATTGTGCTGACTCACGGCCATATCGACCATACAGAAAATGCCGCATACTTATCCCATCGTCTCCAAGTGCCAATTGCAATGCATCCTGAGGATACAAATTTGATTGAAACGCCTCGGGCACAAACGCTTCATCCAAATGGACTGATGGGAACCATATTGCTAAGGATGTCCAACCGCAATCAAAATATTCCTGTTACTCCCTTTACACCTACCGTTTTACTGCGTGATAACGATACGCTAAAAGAATTTGGTATTAACGCAACCATCATTCATTTACCGGGCCATACAAACGGTTCTATAGGAATTGACATTGACAGTACCGATTTCATAGTCGGCGATACTTTAATGAATTTCGTATATCCATGCCCTTCTTTACTTTATACGGATAAACAGGCATTACGGCAAAGCTGCAATAAAATAGATTCCCTGGGAAACAGAACCGTTTATTTTGGTCATGGCAGACCAATAAAAAACAGAACATAGACTGTAACATAAAAAGGAAAGTTTGCAACAAACTTTCCTTTTTTATTATTGTAAATATTTCTTCAAATACTGTCCTGTGTAAGACGCTTCCACTGTTGTTATTTTTTCAGGTGTTCCCTGTGCTACAATGGTGCCGCCGTTATTACCGCCTTCAGGACCAATGTCAATAATATGGTCTGCTGTTTTAATTAAGTCCAAGTTATGCTCAATGACAACAACAGTATTTCCTGAATCCACTAATTTTTGAAGAACATTAATTAACATATGCACATCGGCAATATGTAATCCTGTCGTTGGCTCGTCCAAAATATAAATGGTACGACCCGTGGAACGTTTGGACAATTCCGTAGCTAATTTTACACGCTGTGCTTCACCGCCGGAAAGCGTTGTGGAAGGCTGGCCGATTTTAATATACCCCAAACCTACTTCCTGCAAAGTTTGCAATTTTCGTTGAATTTTCGGAATATTAGAAAAGAATTCCAAGCCTTCTTCTACTGTCATATCCAATACATCAGAGATGCTCTTCCCCTTATATTTAATTTCCAATGTCTCACGATTGTACCGTTTTCCTTTACATACATCGCAAGGCACATAAATGTCAGGTAAAAAGTGCATTTCAATCTTTAAGATACCGTCGCCTTGACAGGCTTCGCATCGTCCGCCTTTGACATTAAACGAAAATCTGCCTGCATTAAAACCACGAATCTTGGCATCTTGCGTGGAGGCGTACAATTCACGAATGTCCGTAAATAGTCCCGTATAAGTTGCAGGATTGGAACGCGGTGTTCTTCCGATTGGAGACTGATTGATTTGAATCACCTTATCAAGTTCTTCCACGCCTTTGATATCCTTAAATTTTCCCGGCTTTGTCTTTGCGCCGTTCAAGTGAGAAGCCAGATATTTATATAAAATTTCATTGATTAAAGATGATTTTCCCGAACCTGATACACCTGTGACGCATACCAATTCTCCCAACGGAATGTCTACATTGATATTCTTTAAATTATTTTGAGCCGCACCAATGATTTTCAGTTTTTTTCCATTGCCCTTGCGGCGCTTTTCAGGCACTTCCACTTTCTTGCGCCCACTCAAATACTGACCCGTGACAGAATCTTCAGATTTTAATATATCAGCTACTTTTCCGTTAAACACAACATTTCCGCCATGTACACCTGCTCCGGGACCAATATCTATGATGTGGTCCGCTGCCAACATGGTATCTTCATCGTGTTCTACCACAATAACGGTATTACCCAAATCCCGCAGATGACACAACGTGCCCAGCAGTTTATCATTGTCTCTTTGGTGCAATCCAATACTCGGTTCGTCCAAAATGTACAGCACGCCCATAAGAGAGGAGCCGATTTGTGTAGCCAGACGGATACGTTGGCTTTCGCCGCCGGAAAGTGTTCCCGAAGAACGTGACAGCGTTAAATACTCCAATCCAACACTTTTCAAAAATCCGAGACGTTCCTTGATTTCTTTCAGGATAGATGCTGCAATAAACATTTCACGGTCTGTCAGTTGCAAATCATTTACAAATTCCAATGCTTCTGTGATAGACTTATCGCAAAATTCGCTGATATTGATACCGCCGACTGTCACAGACAAGCTTTCGGGAGACAAACGTCTGCCATGACATTTGTCGCATGGAATAGCGCTCATATAGGATTCAATTTCTTCTTTAATCCAGTTGCTTTGTGTTTCTCTGAAACGGCGTTCCAAATTGTTAATGATACCTTCAAATTCTGTTTTATACTTTCCTGTACCGTATTCATTGGTGCGTTCAATTTCAATTTTTTCTCCTTTGGTACCGTATAACAAAATATCTACAATTTTGTCGGGAAGGTCGGCAATCGGTGTATCCAAAGAAAAATCATACTGCTTTGCCAGCGCTTTCATGTACATGGCAGCAATGGTACTGCCTTCCATAGCCCAACCGCTGGCTTTCAGACCACCCTGATTGATAGAAAGTTTGCGGTCAGGCAAAATCAAATCAGGGTCTATTTTCATAAACACACCAAGGCCTGTACATTTTTCGCAGGCACCAAACGGATTGTTAAAGGAAAACATGCGCGGCGTTAATTCTTCAATGCTAATTCCATGTTCCGGACAAGCATAGTTTTGCGAAAACATCATATCTTCCCCATCAATGACATTTATCATAATCAATCCGCCTGAAAGTCCCGATGCAATTTCAATGGAGTCTGCAAGACGAGACTTCATATCCTCCTGAATCACAAGACGGTCTACCACAATTTCAATGGTATGTTTTTTGTTCTTCTCCAATTTAATTTCTTCGGATAAATCATAAATAATTCCGTCAACTCGCACGCGTACATATCCGGCTTTTCTGGCCGCTTCAAATTCTTTTACATGCTCGCCTTTTCTTCCCCGTACAACAGGAGCCAGTATTTGTATTTTGGTACGTTCCTCCAGTGCCATCACGTGGTCCACAATCTGGTCAATAGTCTGCTGTTTGATTTCTCTGCCGCAGACAGGACAGTGTGGAATACCGATTCTGGCATACAGCAAACGCAAATAGTCATAAATTTCCGTTACCGTGCCCACAGTGGAACGCGGATTTTTCGATGTGGTTTTTTGGTCAATGGAAATAGCGGGAGACAGCCCATCGATATAATCCACATCAGGCTTTTCCATTTGACCTAAAAACTGGCGCGCGTAAGAAGACAAAGATTCTACATATCTTCTCTGTCCTTCCGCATAAATAGTATCAAACGCTAAAGAAGATTTTCCCGAGCCTGACAATCCAGTAATGACAACCAGTTCATCTCTCGGAATTTCAATATCAATATTTTTCAGGTTATGCTCTCTGGCACCTTTGACCTGAATGCTTTTCATAGACACAGCTTTGCCTCCTTTATTTTTGACCTTCTAATTGTTTAATTTTATCGCGCAGGAATGCTGCGTGTTCAAATTCAAGCAATTTGGCGGCAGCTTTCATTTCTTTTGTCAATTGTTCTATCATCAGCTTGCGTTCCGCCGCAGTAAGTTTTTTCTTTTTCTTTTCTTTTCCTTCTTCTTTATGGGTGGAAATTTCCAAAATTTCCGCCACCTTCTTTGTAACCGTCTTTGGAATAATACCGTGTTCTTCATTGTATTTGATTTGCAGTTCACGGCGGCGTTCTGTTTCCCGAATGGCGTTTTCCATAGACGGAGTAACGCAATCCGCATACATAATTACTTTACCTTCTGAGTTACGTGCCGCACGTCCAATGGTCTGAATCAAAGAGCGTTCAGAACGAAGGAATCCCTCTTTATCGGCATCCAATATAGCAACTAACGATACCTCGGGAATATCCAATCCTTCTCTCAGCAGATTGATACCGATTAAGACATCAAATTCACCCAAACGCAAATCACGGATAATTTCCATACGTTCCACCGTATCAATATCATGATGCATATAACGTACACGGATACCTACATTTTCAAGATAACCTGTTAAGTCTTCTGCCATTTTCTTGGTAAGCGTTGTGACCAATACACGATTACCTGTGGCAGTGCGCATATTAATTTCAGAAATCAAATCATCAATTTGTCCATCTGTCGGGCGGACAAATATTTCAGGGTCAACCAAACCTGTCGGGCGGATAACTTGTTCCACCACTTGTGCAGAGTGTTCCAATTCAAAATCGCCCGGTGTTGCGCTGACAAATACCGCTTGATTGATACGCTCATAAAATTCATCAAAATTCAAAGGACGGTTATCAAAGGCAGACGGTAAACGAAATCCATAGTCAATCAAATTGCTCTTTCTGGCTCTGTCACCTGCGTACATGGAACGTACCTGCGGAAGCATCACGTGGGACTCGTCCACAAACATCAAATAATCATCCGGGAAATAATCCAACAAAGTATACGGGGCGCTACCCGCTTTTCTGCCTGCCAATACGCGGGAGTAGTTTTCAATGCCTTTGCAAAAACCAATTTCCTGCAGCATTTCCATATCATAATTGGTACGCTGCTCTATACGCTGAGCTTCTACTAATTTATCATTTTCTTTAAAATATTTTACACGTTCTGCCAATTCGTCTTCCAGTTCATGAATGGCTTTATTCAATTTTTCTCTTGGTACAATGTAATGAGACGCAGGATAAATGGCAGCATGTTTTAAATCTGCCTTTAATTCTCCCGTCAATGGATTGATTTCGCTGATTCGGTCAATTTCGTCTCCAAAAAACTCCACGCGAATGACAGCGTCAGATGATTGTGCAGGAAATATTTCCACCACATCACCACGTACGCGAAACTTATTGCGAATAAAATTCACATCGTTGCGCTCATACTGTAATTCAACTAATTTACGAAGCAAATCGTCACGATTTTTCTGCATACCGGGTCTTAATGAAATTACCATGGTACGGTAATCAATCGGGTTACCCAAACTGTAGATACAAGATACACTGGCTACAATGATAACATCTCTTCTCTCAGACAGAGCCAGTGTTGCAGAGTGTCTTAACTTATCTATTTCATCATTAATGGCAGAATCTTTTTCAATATAAGTATCTGTTTGCGCAATATACGCTTCGGGCTGATAATAATCATAATAAGATACAAAATATTCAACTGCATTATTAGGGAAAAACTCGCGGAACTCGGAACATAATTGAGCCGCCAATGTTTTATTATGTGCCAAAACCAAGGTTGGCCGGTTTAACCGCGCTATGATATTTGCCATAGTAAATGTTTTACCGGAACCGGTAACACCAAGCAAAGTTTGCTCTCTATCCCCTGCCTGAATACCTTGCACCAATTTATCAATTGCTTTTGGTTGGTCACCTGTAGGAACATAATTTGATACCAACTGAAAATCCATAGAATCCCTCCGGTATGATACAAAGTTCATCCGCAATCACAATGTGCGGTAATATTCCAGAATATCATTTATGCTGAATTTCATATACTTACAATATATAGAACATTTGTTCCAATCATATACCTATTGTACATTAATGTCAATGGAAATTATAGCATTAAAAAAATTGCTTTGCAATTTTTTACAAATTAATACTAAAACGTTCTTGCTAACAAACAAACTCTGTGATTTTGAATTTTGCTAGGTTGTTCTAACGTATCAACGTTAAACTGCCCTCATAACAGTCAAAATTTTGAATATGGAAAGACGTTCCTTTCAATGTTTGTTTTGTTTCGGTTATGGGGGGCTAACATAAATTTACAAGTGCTGTAATAGAAACAATCTCCTTAACATATTTTATAATTTACTGAAAGTCTAAGGCGTATAAAGTAAAAAACACAGTATCATTGCGATACTGTGAAGCATTACATTAATCTTGTTTGTTTTTATGTTGTTTGCGTTTTGATTCGTAAAAAGCCAGACGAGCACTCTTCATTTGCCCCTTTCCAAAAGGGGTTTTGATTTTAATAATTTTCGGATTATATTGCTCCTCTTCCTCCGTCTGAACGACTTGATTTTCCGGCTTTAAAATATGAGCAAGTAACCCACAGTCTTTCATAGACAAATAATCAGGATATCCAAATATAATATGATCCTGAAGATGTACATCTATGGTTTCCATGGCAGCATGTAATTTTCTGGTTGCTATAATATCTCCGGGAGATGGCATTACATTTCCACTTGGATGATTATGTGCAATAATAGCCTCTGCCGCATTATAAGTAGCTGCCAACGTAATAATTTTGCGTATGTAGAGAGGCACTGTATTTACATTGCCTTCTGTTACAACTCCACAATATAATACACGATTTTTGCTGTCCATCAGTACCAACACTACCATTTCGTTTTTTCTGCCGATAAACTGTGGTGAAATAATACTCATGGCTGAATTGGTATCGTAAATACGCTCTTTATCAGACGTTTGTGTATTGATATAGTGTCGGCTTAACTGAGGAATTAGTTTTAATAAAATAGCCACATTTTGTGTAATGCCCTTTGTTTTGGTCAATTCTTCAATAGGAGCATCACATACACCGGATATCGTACCAAAACGGTCTAATAATTCATGTGCAATCGGGTTGGTATCTGCTCTTGGCAAACCGTAAAATAATAACAATTCTAAAATCTGATGTTCTTCAAATACATCTAAATTATGTTTCAAAAATCTTTGTTTCACACGCTCTCTATGACCTTGATGGACAGAACGTTCTTTTGTTTTTGTCTTTTTATGCTTCGTTTGACTGCTCTCTGTTTCTTCATGTATTTCTGACAAAATGACCTCTCCTTTCCTTATAAATTGATAAAACCTCGAAAGTATTTATTAAAATTATTATATCACGGGTAAATAAAATATCCTATTAAAAAGTTGAAATGATATAGGATTTACTTGCAACATAAATACAAACACGTTATACTTTTTAGTAGGTGATGACATGAAAACAATTACAGTCGGTATCAATGATGCCGGACAACGTCTGGATAAATTTTTAATAAAAACTTTCCCAAATTTACCAAAATCTATGCTATATAAAAGCATACGAAAAAAAGATATTAAATGCAATGGAAAACGGTGTGAAATTTCTACACATTTACAAGTCAACGATATCCTAACATTATATTTAAAGGATGAATTCTTCCAAAAAGAAGAAAAAGAATATGACTTTTTAAAGGCACCTGTAAAATTAAATATCGTGTATGAAGATGATAACATTATGCTGGTTGATAAAAAACCGGGCCTGATTGTCCATCCTGATGAAAATTATCATTTCGATTCTTTAATCGCTCGTATCCAGCATTATTTATATGACAAAGAAGAATATTTTCCCGAACAGGAAGCCTCCTTTGCTCCGGCTTTAATTAATCGTATAGACCGCAATACAGGCGGTATTGTGATGGCAGCTAAAAATGCTGAAACATTACGTATTATGAATGAGAAAGTAAAAAAACGCGAGATAGACAAATATTATTTATGTATTGTCCACGGTAATATGATTAAGAAAGAGGATACATTGGAAGGATATTTAGAAAAAAATGAAAATCAAAACCGTGTCTATATTTCTCAAAAATCCACAAACCGCACAAAAAGTATTTATACACATTACCGTGTATTAGAAGAAAAATCAGCTTATAGTTTACTGGAAATTGAATTGTTAACAGGAAGAACGCATCAAATCCGTGCTCATATGGCGTCTATTGGTCATCCCCTGGCAGGTGACGGAAAATACGGAACCAATGCATTAAATAAAACCAATCCATTTCGTTATCAAGCATTATATTCTTATAAGTTGCGTTTTTCTTTTGAAACGCCCGCAGGTATTTTAGACTATTTAAACCAAAAAGAATTTACCGTAAAAGATATTTGGTTTTTAAAAGAATTTCAAAAATTTCAATAGCATGGTTTATATTTATTGGGGTAATGCAAAACAGTAGTACCTTCCTTTCTAATCAATCATCTAAAAATAAAATATTCCATATAAATTTTGTAACGATATATAAAATTTTGTTCTATAAGCTGTATTACACAGCAAAAACGAGGACACATTGGCATGAAAGCGAATGTGTCCTTATCATTTTTACCAACTGTTTCTGGCTACAGAATGGAACTGCTTTTATATATTCAGCTTTAAAAAAATAAAAAATAAAATCTATAATCCTTCCATATTGTGCCTTTTCTCGGTCTAATACTACCACATAATTTTTGAATAAAGTTGTTTGTAGATACACTACTTTATGTTTTCATACTAATTTTTTACATATTTTGCAACCTCTATGAATGTTTTATATCTATTTATTAACACAGATTTGATATTCTTCTCTTTTATAGGTACATTCTGCAACTATCATGAACGTTTATATTTTCTTTTTTCTCACATTATATATACTATGTTTCCTTTTTTGTTGCAAAAACAACAGAAAAAATATGGATATGGTGTTATGATTTATCATAATACAAATTATGAATACTACCATGTATAAAATATATACAAAGATGTCATCAAAAAGAAAAAGACGATAACTATAAGAACATTCCGGAGTGTGATGAAAAAATGAGTAAAAACTTAGGACCAATTCACTTTTGGCTATATCGTAAAATTATGATTCAACAATCTTTCACCAATCAACTTTCCTGCGAATTACTCGATTTGGAGCATAAGAAAAAACTGAATACCATGCTGGACCAAACAGTGGGTACGATACCGCAAGAAAGCTTAGAAGAGCAGATTGATACAATGAATATTCACGGCTGGCTTCAAGATAAAATTAGAATTGCAGAAGTCAGACTGGGGTATGTAGTGGAAGAAATAAAGAAAACAACCGGTTCCCTTGTCAAAGCACAGCAAATTGCATTGGAATTTGGCAGAAGTTTATGTGAAAGCAATTCTTTAACCCCGGAAGAAGGCTATAAACTGATTGAGGATAATCTTCTAAGCGGAATGCCTTGTGACAGAGTAAATGTTATTTTGGAACATGACGAAAATCACCTGAAATACCAACAATCAATAGAAATTCATGACAAATTTTGGAGTCAGGCTGATGCGGATATCAAAGATTATTATCTTCTAAGAAATAAGATAATAGAAGGAATGCTTTCAAAATGCGGGCTAACATTTTCCGTTTTCAATAACGAGATATACGAAATCAATGTATCGTGATTCTTTACTTTAAAACGACGTTAAACACGAAACTTTGTATCATAAATAGGAGAATGAAAATGTACGGAATCGAAATTTTACTGGAAGAGCATAAAAATATTTTAAAATTTGTCAATTTCACACGAGAAGAATGCAAAAAAATATTAAACGGTGCAGATATTGACGTAACATTATTCAAAGAATGCGTTAGCTTTGGAAAAAATTATGCCGATCATCACCATCATGTAAAAGAAGAAGAAATCCTTTTCAAAAAAATGACTGAGCATTTAGGAAAGACAGCAGAAACGATTATAAAAAACGGTATGCTTGTGGAACATGACCTTGGAAGACTTTATATCAGCGAACTGGAAACTGCTCTGAATCGATACGAAACAAAAAAAGATGATGATTCAAAACTGGATATTATCTCATATATGACAGCCTATGGACACCTGCTTAACAGGCATATAGACAAAGAAAATAATGCTGTTTATACATTTGCTGAAAGACAGTTAAACGTCCAACTGAAAGAAGAAGTTGACAAAGAAACAAAAGCATTTGACGAAACTCAAGAGGAAATTGCCTTAAAAGAAAAAGCGCTTGCATGGCTGAATACCAAAACAGCTGTTTCCTGAGGAATTTTCAAGCTAATGTTTATACAACAAATTTCAAATAGTTTTATTAGTTCAATACACATTTTCATAAATTGAAATCTTTATATTTCTTCATAAAAACAGGGAGGTATTGTGAATAACTACCTCCCTGTTTTTTCTACCAAAAAACTGTGTACTTTCTGCTGTATTAAAACGGAACATTTACTTTAAGTAATATTTCAGTTTTCATATTCTTTAACTATTTTTATCTACAGAATGGAATTGCTTCAAGTTGTTGGACTTTAAGCTGCGCTTTTCCAGTTCAGCATTAATATCCTCCACTGTTACATTTTGATGTACCATCAATACTGTCAAATGATATAACAAATCTGAAATTTCCATTACCAATTCATTGTGGTCATTATTTTTTGCGGCAATCATTACTTCACTGCATTCCTCGCCGCATTTTTTTAAAATTTTATCCAAGCCTTTTTCAAATAAGTAATTGGTATAGGAACCTTCCGCATGGGCGTCTTTTCTCGTAATAATAGTATCGTACAACTCTTTCATAGGATTGCTCATAGATATCCCTCTTTTATGTGTTATAAATATTATCGTTTCCAAATCTCATTGAAAAAACAAGTGTGAGAACCGGTATGGCAAGCAGCACCGATTTGTTCCACTTCTACCAACAATGTGTCATCATCGCAGTCTCCGTAAATACGGATTACTTTTTGCAAATGTCCCGATGTAGCGCCTTTATTCCAAAGCTCTTGACGGGAACGGCTATAAAACCAAGTATAACCCGTTTCCAGCGTTTTTTGCAGTGATTCACGATTCATATATGCCAGCATCAACACTTCTTTGCTTCCTGTTTCCTGTACAACAGCAGGAATCAACTCTCCCTTTTGAAAAAAAGAGTCCAGAAAATCGGACTGTAATACAGCACCGTTTTGTGTCAAAATTTCTTTCATATGGATTCTCCCCTTGCTGCGGATACGGCCTGGAATAAATTCAAGTCTCCTGTATACAGTGCTTTTCCGCAAATGGCGCCATATAGGTTCAGCGCTTTGAGCTGATAAATATCATCCAAATTGCTGACCCCACCACTTGCAATGATATTACAGGAAACAGCACGGTTTAATTGGTCAAGCATCTCCAAATTTGGCCCCGTTAACGTTCCGTCACGTGAAATGTCAGTAAAGATAATGGTCTTTACCCCCACCGCTTCCATCTCTTTGGCCAAAGTTATATAATCCACTTCCGATTGTTCTATCCAACCCTCTGCCGCTACTTTACCGTGCAGAGCATCAATTCCAACAGCAATTTTGTCTCCGTATTTGGCTACCGCTTCTTTGACAAGCTGAGGATTGCGCAGAGCCACAGAACCCAAGATGACACGAGAAACACCTTGCTCCAAATAAAATGCAATGGTTTCCATATTGCGGATACCTCCGCCGATTTCCACTTTTAAATCTGTATGAGCAAGCACGTCAAATATCAAACTGCTATTCACAGGTTTTGCATCCTTTGCTCCGTCCAAATCAACCATATGAATCCAGGAAGCGCCTGCATTTTGAAAGGATTTTGCAGTTTCCACCGCATCTTCCGCTACCTTATGTGCAGTTGCATAATCGCCCTTTACCAAACGGACACAAGTGCCGTCTTTGATATCAATTGCAGGAAAAATAATCATTCTGTTTGTTCCTTTCTGTATTACAGTACACCTTTGGTGGAAAGCACTTCTCCTCCGGTTTGTTTGCATGCCAAACGCATAGCATGTGCCACTGCTTTATAAATTGCTTCCACACAATGGTGGGTATTTTTTCCATATTCCAGCTTCACATGCATGGTAATACCTGCGTTGGTTGCCAAAGCTCGGAAAAATTCTTCCGTCATACAACTGTCATAGCTTCCGACCTGCTCCTGTGCAAACTCTGCCTGAAATACCAAAAAAGGTCTGCCGCTGATGTCCAAAGAACAAAATGCCAAAGCTTCATCCATCGGAACATAAAAACTGCCGAAACGAGCAATACCACCTTTATCCTGCAATGCTTCCTGAAAGGCTTTTCCCAGCACAATGCCTGTGTCTTCTATGGTATGGTGGCAATCTACATGCAAATCGCCCTTCACTTGTAGCTGTAACCCAAACCCGCCGTGTACGGCAAATGCGGTTAACATGTGGTCAAAAAAACCGATTCCCGTATCAACAGATACACCACCGCCGTCCAAACACAGCGAAAGATGAATATCTGTTTCTTTTGTTACGCGATTTTGCGTGGAAGACCGCATATTAATCCGCCCCTTTCTCTGATAAGAATTGTGTGCATAACCGCACTACCGTTTCGTTTTCCTGTGGGCTGCCTGCGGTAATACGCAGATAATCCCCCATATAACGAATGGCAACGCTGTTATACAACAGATAGTGATACAATTCCTTTGCATAAGGCGTACACACAAATACAAAGTTGGTACAACTGTGATATAAATACAAACTGTTCGGAAACTGCTGTTCCAGCTGTTTCATGGCATCGAACAGCTCTTTTTTTGCATATAAAAGCGTAATAATGGCTTTGTCAGTCATCTCTTTTTGATTTAACACCGCCGCGCCGAATGCCTGTGTCACCGTATTTACATTATAGGGAGATTTCACGGCACGAATGGCATTGGTCAGCGTTTGATTCGCTACGGCAAACCCCAAGCGAACCGCAGCCATACCAAACGCTTTGGAACAAGTACGTAAAATAATCAGGTTATCATAGGATTCTGCTTCCTGTAAAAGCGACTGATCCCAAAAATCCATATACGCTTCGTCCAAAATTACAAGAGCATTGACAGAACGAATCAAACGGCGTACTTCATCTTTGCAAAGTCCCAAAGAAGTCGGATTGCATGGATTGGAAAAAATAATCATGCGTACTTGCTGTTCATTGGCAGTTTCAATGACGTTATCTACATTTATGGTTAAGTCCTCATTTTTGGGAACTTCAATACACTCTGCTTCTACGATAGAAGTATAAAAGCGATACATGGAAAAATCATGTGAAAGGGTAAGAACACGGTCGCCTTTCATTAAAAAAGCAGACATGATTACTTGAATCAATTCATCTGAGCCGTTTCCTGCTGTCACCAAATTGCTTTTTACATCGTAATGTCTGCCAAATGCCTCAATGGTTTCGTTGGCATATGGGTCGGGATAACGGTTAAATGCAATTTGATTCACATAGGTATGGAATTGCTCCAAAATTTCATCCGGAACGGACAAAAAAGATTCATTGGCATCCAAACGAATTTGATACTCCCCTTGAATGGGGTCATAAGGTTTTAAATCTTTGATTTTCTCATTTAAACTGTATGACACGTGTTTCCCCCCTTTGTTATCATTCGGAACGTACTTTGATGGAGTTTGCGTGTGCTGTTAAGCCTTCCGCTTCTGCCAAAGCAACAATATCATCTTTTGCGGCTTTCAGGGCGTCTTGTGTGTAATAAATGAAACTGGACTTTTTAATAAAACTGTCAACGGACAACGGCGAGAAAAATCTTGCGGTTCCGCTGGTCGGCAAAACGTGATTTGGACCTGCATAATAATCGCCAAGCGGTTCGGGAGAATAATTTCCCAGGAACAAGGAACCCGCATTGTCCAAACGGCCGATGTATTCCAGTGGATTTGCAACGCAAACCTCCAAGTGCTCGGGAGCCAAATCGTTTGCAAATTCAATGGCTTCGTCCATGGTATCACATACAATGACTGCGCCGAAATCGTCCAATGATTTATTGATAATATCTTTTCTCTCTAGGTGCTCTACTTGCTCGTAAATTTGAGCAATGGTTTCTTCCGCAATTTTGGAAGATGTGGTGAGCAGAATTGCGGAAGCCAATACGTCATGTTCTGCTTGAGACATCAAATCCGCAGCCAAATATTTTGGATTTGCGGTTTCATCTGCTACAATCAAAATTTCGCTTGGACCTGCAATCATGTCAATGTCTACAGTTCCGTACAAATGTTTTTTTGCAGTGGCAACAAAAATATTTCCCGGGCCAACGATTTTATCTACCTTCGGCATGGTTTCGGTACCATATGCCAAAGCTGCAACTGCCTGTGCGCCGCCAACCAAAAAGACTCGGTCAACGCCCGCTGCCAAAGCGGCTGCCATAATGTCCGGATTTGGCTTGCCGTCTTTCCCCGGAGGCGTTACCATAACAATCTCCTGCACACCTGCAATTTTAGCCGGAATGGCATTCATCAACACGGAAGAAGGATAAGCCGCAGTACCGCCCGGTACATAAATACCTACTTTTGCAAGACCGCGTACACGCTGTCCCAAAATAACACCGTTGTCTTTCGTATCCAGCCAGCTTTGTTGTTTTTGACGACTGTGGAATTCATGAATATTTTTGGCCGCACGCTCCAACGCTTCCAAAAAATAAGCATCGCATTGTTTGGTCAGTTCTTTCATTTGTTCTTTTGTAATTTCCACTTGCTCCGGAATGCTGCCGTCAAACTTTAAAGTGTATTCGGCAACGGCTTTGTCTCCGTTGTTGCGTACATTTTCCAAAATATCGGCTACGATAGCGTCTACTTTTCTGTCTTTTTCATCACAACGCTGTTTTAACTGCTGTACATAGGTACGGGTTGTATTTTCATCTTTTTCTACCAATTGAATCATGATTTTTTTGCCTCCTTTGCCTGTTCCATTTGATTGATTAATGTATCAATCTCCTGTTTGCGAAGCTTCATGCTGGCTGTATTTACAATCAGTCTTGCAGAAATATCGCACACTTTTTCTATGACTTCCAAACCGTTTTCTTTCAATGTGGAGCCTGTTTCCACAATATCAATAATGGCGTCTGACAATCCCAACAGCGGAGCCAATTCCACAGAGCCTTCTATCTTAATAATTTTTACATCCATGCCTTTGCCTTCAAAAAAGCTGCGGGCAACGTTGGGATATTTGGTAGCAATGGTTTTAGAGGCATATCCGCTGTAAAAGTCTGTACCTTTGGGAGCCGCCAATGCAAACTTACATTTGCCGAATCCTAAATCCAGTACCTCATAAAAACTGCTTCCGTTTTCAATAATGGTATCTTTTCCTACCACACCCAAATCGCACACGCCATGCTCTACATAGGTAATCACATCGGCTGCTTTTGCAAGAACCACTTCAAATTGATTGTCTCCGATAGGCAAAATCAACTTTCTGCCTTTTTCATGTACCGCAGTACAATCAAAACCAATGCGTTCAAACATCGCAACTGTATCTCGTTCCAGCCTGCCTTTAGTCAAAGCAATTCGTAATGGCTTCATGTCGATTCACCGCCTATCTTGTTAACGTCTCTATTTTTTCGCCTACAAAATCTACCCTTGGAATTCCCATTTCTTTGGCATAATCCAAAGATTCTTTTCTGGTTGCAAAAATACTGTTTTCACAGCGTTTTCCCTCGCCTACCAAATTAGCAGCATAACAAAACGCTTTCATTTCGTAACCGTCGTCACAATGTACCAATACATCTACATTGGGCGCTTTCTTGCCTTTTCCGTTATTGATTAAAATGTCAGTAATGGCATCCACATTCATAGCAAAGCCAATAGCGGGCATAGGAGCGTCAAAACTTGCAAGCAGATTGTCATAACGCCCGCCCGTTAATACCGCGTCACCGCAGCCTTCCACATAGGCACTGAACACAATATCCGTATAATAGTCAGTTCTTTGTACCAGACCTAAATCTATCATAATATGGTCGCCAATCCCTAAATCTGTTAAGGCGCTGTATAATTCCTGCAAATAAGATAATGTCTCAACAGAAGCATGATCCACACAGAATTCGGCAGCCTCTTTTAAAATTTCTTCTCCGCCAAACAAACGCGGCAAACGACGCATTGCATTGACTGACTTGCTTTCTCCCAATTGGTCCAGCACCATATCAAGTGCCGCATAGTTTTTCGCTTCAATATACTGACGGATGTCTTCTCTTACCGCATCGTCAATGGGCAGCTGGGCGGCAATAGCTTTGAAAAATCCTGCATGCCCCAGTTCAATTCGGAAATTCGGCACACATCTGCTGAGGGCTTCAATTGCAATTGCCAATACCTCCAAATCTGCTCTGCGGCCTCTGGCGCCTAAAAGTTCAATGCCTGACTGCATGACTTCATCATTGCGGCCTGTAAGTCCGGGATTGTTGCAATAAATGTGCTGGGTATAGTACAGTCTGATAGGCTTTGGAAGATTTTGCAGTCTGGTTGCTGTCAATCTGGCAATGGGCATGGTAGAGTCGGGACGCATACAAACCAAACGCCCTCTCTTGTCACTCATTTTGTACATGACTTCCTGCCCGATTCCTGAAGATTCCGTATCAAATACATCATAAAATTCCAGTCCGGGTGTTATGACTTCATGAAATCCATGGGAAGAAAACACATCTGCCAAAGTACGTTCCACATAACGATGCGTCAAGCATTCCTCAAACAGTAAATCTTTGGTTCCTTCCGGAGTTATTTTATGGTATTTTCTCATGATTTCATCCCACCGTTTCGGTTTTATTTTTCTTTATCACTTTAGCACACTAATATAATAACATATTAGCATAGGAATGTAAACAACAAAATTAAATAAATATTTATGGTCTAGAACATGGTCATTTGACTACTTTCAGGTAAACCTTTTAACGCACCTGCCTGCTGGAGCATCTCAATCACTGTTTTGGAAACTTTGGAACGGGCCTGCAAATCATCAATGGAGATATATTCTCCGCCTGTTTCTCTTGCTGCGGCAAGGCTTTGTGCAGCGGCATCGCCAACGCCGGAAAGCGAAGCAAACGGCAAACGGATTTTGCCGTCCTCTACCAAATATTTCACCGCATCGGATTTATATAAATCTACAGGAAGTACCTCAATTCCGCGTGCCAGCATTTCATTGGCAATCTGGAAGGTTGCATACATATCCTCTTCTTTTTTGGTCGCTTCTTTTCCTTTCATGGTAATTTCCTGCATTTTTCGTTTTACCGCTTCTTTACCCAAAATAACGGTAGCGCCGTCAAAATCCTCACCGCGTACGGTAAAGTAAGCTGCATAGTACTCCAACGGTTTATGTACTTTGTACCAACCTAAGCGCAGTGTTGCAATCATATATGCAGCTGCGTGCGCTTTTGGGAACATGTATTTAATTTTCATACAAGAATCAATGTACCACTGAGGAACATCATGTTCTCTCATAGCATTAATGTGCTCTTCCGTTAGCAGTGTAGAAGCTTTACCCTTACGGGTAATCTCCATAATTTTAAATGCCATTTTAGGCTCTAATCCCTTTAGCATTAAATAGGTCATAATACTGTCACGGGTACCGATTACCTCGGAAATGGTACATACTTTATTTTTAATCAGGTCTTGTGCATTGCCAAGCCAAACATCCGTACCATGAGACAAACCGGAAACCTGAAGTAAGTCGGAAAATGTTTTTGGTTGTGCATCAATCAACATTTGACGCACAAAGCCCGTACCAACTTCCGGCAAAGAAAACGTACCTGTTTCAGAGTCAATATCTTCCGGAGTCACTCCCAATGCTTCCGTAGAAGTAAACAGCGACATGACCTGAGGGTCGCTCATAGAAACATCCATCACCGATATACCAGTATAGTCTTCCAAATAGCGATATATGGTGGGAACATCGTGTCCCAGCTCATCCAGTTTACAAATGGTATCATGGATAGAATGGAAGTCGAAGTGAGTTGTAATATTGTCCGATTTCTGGTCATTGGCAGGACGCTGCACAGGACAAAAGTCGTAAATTTCCATACCTCTCGGTACAACAACCATACCGCCCGGGTGCTGGCCCGTGGTACGCTTGACACCGGTACATCCCAAAGCCAAACGCAATTCTTCCGCACGGTGCATGGTAATACCTTTTTCCTCACAGTATTTTTTCACGTATCCAATGGCCGTTTTGTCCGCAATGGTGCCAATGGTACCCGCTTTGAACACATTATCTTTACCAAACAATGTTTCTGTATAACGGTGTGCGTCACTCTGATATTCACCTGAAAAGTTCAGGTCGATATCAGGCGTTTTATCGCCGTCAAATCCAAGGAACGTTTCAAACGGAATGGTATGTCCGTCACGGTTTAACAATGTACCGCAATGAGGACAATTTTTTTCAGGCAAGTCAAATCCTGAACCGTAGCTGCCGTCTGTAATAAATTCGCTGTATTTACACTTTGGACAAACATAATGGGGTTCCAGTGGATTTACCTCGGAAATACCTGACATGGTAGCAACAAAGGAAGAGCCGACAGAACCACGGGAACCTACCTGATATCCGTGAGCCACTGAATCTGCCACCAGTTTTTGTGCGGTCATATAAAGCACAGAGAAACCATGTTTGGTAATGGAACCAAGTTCTTTATCCAAACGATTTTTTACCAGTTCAGGCACAGGGTCGCCATAGATTTCTTTCGCTTTTTCCCATGTAATGCGAATCAAATCTTCCTCCGCACCGTCAATAAACGGAGGGAACACACCAGGCGGAATCGGGCTGACGTCTTCCACCATATCTGCAATTTTGCGGCTGTTGGTAACAACAACTTCATATGCTTTTTCTTTACCCAAATACGCAAATTCCTCCAGCATTTCTGCCGTTGTACGCATGTATAAAGGCGCTTGTTTATCGGCATCACCAAACCCCTTACTTGCCATCAGAATTCTGCGGTAATCCGCATCTTTCGGGTCTAGGAAGTGAACATCACAAGTAGCAACGACCGGTTTATTCATTTCCTCTCCAAGTTTTACAATGGTTCGGTTAAATTCACGCAAAGCTTCAACATCAGGAACTTTTCCGTCTTCCACCATGAACATATTATTGCCAATGGGCTGAATCTCCAGATAATCATAAAATCCTGCAATTTCTTTTAGTTTCTCCCAAGGCTGTCCGTTAAAAATAGCACGGAACAATTCACCTGATTCACAGGCGCTGCCCAACAACAAACCTTCACGATATTTTACCAGCTCACTTTTGGGGATACGAGGATTCTTATAAAAATATTCCAAATGTGCTTTGGAAATCAAACGATATAGATTTTTTAGGCCCACTTGATTCTGCACCAAAATAATTTGATGGGCAGGCTGAATTTTTTTGCTGTCCCCCCCTGTCAGCGATGTGTTAATATCTTGAACAACGGAGGCGCCCGTATCTTCTTTCAGGCGTACTAACAGATTGGCCAGTATTTTTGCAAGAACCGTTGCATCATCACTGGCACGGTGATGGTTAAACGGGTCTAATTTCAAATATTTTGCAACGGTATCCAATTTACAGTTTTTTATGTCTTTCAGCATGGCGCGGCACATTGGAACCGTATCAATATACGGATAGGTAAACTCCATATCATGGCGCTGTGCCGCCATACGAATAAAGGCTGCGTCAAAGTTTGCATTATGGGCAACCAAAACCGCATCTGTTCCGCAGAACTCGTAAAAAGCACGTACCGCTTCTTCTTCGGACGGTGCATCTTTTACCATATCATCTGTAATACCTGTCAACTGGGTAATTTTTTCGGGAATATGCTGCTCCGGATTGACAAAAGTATTAAAACTTTCAATGATTTCACCGTTTTTTAATTTCACGGCGCCAATTTCCGTTAAGCGGTCCGTATTTGGACTTAATCCTGTGGTTTCTACGTCAAAACAAATGAATTCATCGTCCAAACTGCGCCGGGATTCACCTGTCAGAGCAGGAACCATATCATTGACAAAATAAGCTTCCACTCCGTAAATGACTTTAAATTCTCCGCCGTTTTTACGAATTTTATTGACCGCATTCATTGCATCGGGAAATGCCTGAGCTACACCATGGTCCGTAATGGCAATGGCAGGCTGTCCCCATTTATAAGCACGATTGATTAAATCGCCCGCCGTATTGATACCATCCATACTGGACATGTTGGTATGTAAATGCAGTTCCACACGTTTTTCTTCCGCCTGGTCTACCACTTGGAGCAATTCAACAGTAGCAATACCCCGTGCCCTGCAAACAATTTCACGGTCGTATTTATCGTATTCAATTTCACCCCGTGTTAAAATAGCGCTGCCTTTTTTCAGCATATCCAAAGAACGGCAATTGGCAACATCATCTATAATTTTTAAGGTCATAGAGCCTGTATAGTCTGTAATCTTAATGGAGTAAATCTTTTTGCTTTTATCTCTGGTAAAACGTTCCTCCAAATCAAAAATCTCACCCCAAATGGTAACATTGCCTGCATCCGGCGTTACTTTTCCGATTGCAATCGTTTTTCCTTTTACAGGTCTTCCGTAAATATCCCGTGCAGTATTGGGTAAAACAGTAGGCATTAACGTCTCACTTGTACGAATTTGTGTTGTTTTGGGATTTGGACGCTCTTGCATGGATTCTTCATAGCGTTCCACCTGTTCTACCACTTGTTCTCTCTGTATGGTTTCTTCCTGCTGTTTTTTGCGCTCAATGTAAACAGAACTTTCGTGGTCAATGGTGAGAGTACCGTCAAAATTTACCGTCAGCGGAATTCCAAATTCGTCCATCACCAATTTTTGCAAACATCGGTCAACATGACGGGATTTTAACAATTCAAATCCGCCATGCATTAATGTGATGTTTAATGTTTCATCTTGTAATTTTACTTGCGCATCTTTAAAACATCCTGTCAAACTGGCGTCGCGCCGTTTCAGTTCACAAAAAATTTCATTGATATAATCTTCTGAAAAACGTTCTTTTGGAAAATGAGGAAACAACTCTACTTTTTGCAGTTCCAACGGAGATTTCCAAATTGCTTTTTCCAATGCAAACAAGTCCTTGCGCTGTACCAAATCTAAAAATGATACCTGCAAAGACAACATCCGTATTTGCTGATTAATTTCTACTTTTTGAATTTCACCATCCGCAATTGTTTCCGATAATTTGGAAACATCGATATACGGCTGAAAAAATGTACGAATCTTTTTCAAATTATCCCGTTCCTTCTACATTTTTAAAATTTCTTCCATAAGTGTATCAATCAAGATATCCTCCGGTACCTTTTTAATCACTTCACCTTTTTTGAATATTAATCCTACACCGTCTCCGCCGGCAATTCCAATGTCAGCCTCTTTCGCTTCGCCGGGCCCATTTACCGCACAGCCCATAACCGCTACTTTCAAAGGCTTATTGCATTCTCTCAAACGCTGCTCTACTTCGTTGGCAATACCGATTAAATCAATTTTCGTTCTGCCGCAGCTTGGGCAGGAAATCATTTGAGGGCCTGTGCTGTCCAAATCAAGCGCTTTTAAGATATCTTTTCCCGCAGCAATTTCTTTGACCGGGTCGGCTGTTAAAGAAACACGAATGGTATCGCCAATGCCGCGCTGAAGCAATGAGCCGATTCCTACCGCTGATTTAATCAGTCCCATACGCTCGGTTCCTGCCTCTGTTACACCCAAATGTAACGGATACTCACATTGCTGAGCCGTTAGCTCATATGCCTTTATCATGGTATCCACATTCGAGGATTTAATGGAAAGTACAATATCGGTAAAATCAAATTTTTCCAATAAAGAAGCATGATGCAAGGCGCTTTCACAAAGTGCCTGCGGTGTAGGCCCCCCGTATTTTTTCAAAATCTCTTTTTCGACGGAGCCTGAATTCACTCCGATACGAATGGGAATATTTTTTTCTCTGCATACCTTTGCCACAGCTTTGACGCGGTCGTCGGAACCGATATTTCCCGGGTTAATTCTGATTTTATCAATGCCTGCAGCGGCAGCTTCCAGAGCCAATCGATAATCAAAGTGAATGTCTGCAACCAAAGGAATGGTAACGACTTCTTTTATGGCAGGAATCAAAGCAACTGCATTTTTATTTGGAATTGCGACACGCACCATTTGGCAACCTGCTTGCTCCAAAGCAATCGCCTGTGCTACATTACCAGCAATATCATCTGCTGCAGCATTTAACATAGACTGCACACTGATTGGCGTATTTCCTCCAATTGCCAATGTACCTGCGTATACGGTTTTGCTGTAACGCCTGTTCATAAAAGCACCTCTTTCTTTTCTAATATTATCTTCTTTGTTATTATAACATAAAAGAAATTGGGAAACAATTTCTAACACATAAACGTTATAACGTTCTCTTAACAGCCAAAATTTTTAATTTTGACGCTGTTTTGAGGTTGTTATAGCATTTAAAAAATTGCTTTGCAATTTTTAACACATAGGCGCTAAAACGTTCTTGTCAACAATCAAAATCTGTGATTTTGCACTTGTTGCTAGGTTGTTATAACATAGAAAAAATTGCGAAGCAATTTTTAATAGATAAACGTTAAAACGTTCTCATAACAGCCAAAATTTTAAATTTTGTTGCTGTTTTGAGGTTGTTATAACATAAAAGAAATTGTTTCACAATTTCTAACCTATCAATGCTAAAACATACTTGCCAACAATCAAATCCATGTTAGTTTTGTTGTAAGGTGGTCATAAGATAAAACACGATGACAATGAGAATTCAAACGTTAATTCTGTTCATGTTCAAACCGTAATATAATCGCTGCTGGAATACCCTACAGTCCCCTGATAATCCACAACATACCAGTTTTCCCACTGACCCAATACCTTCACCGAGGCACCTTTTGGTATTTGACCGATAATAGGTGCATTTAAATTCGGTCTGCTGCGGATATTCAGCGGAGTGCTTTGCGTTGTCACAGTACCCGTACGTTCCGGAACAGGAGTGGAAATAAACGGTATTCCAAAAATATCCGTTAATGATTTTACCAAATTGGCTGCCATCTCCTGAATATGAGTACGAATCCACTCAGCATCTTGCGGATTGTCATGGTAAGCGGTTTCGATTAATACAGCGGGTGCATTGGTTTTGGTTACTTCCGCCAAGGAAGTGGTAGGCACTGCTTTGACCAAATCGGGATTGGGGTAAATCTCTTTAAAGTTGTCGGCGATAATCTCAGCCGCATTTCTGCCAAACGGGCTGTTGGCATAATAGTATACATCTGTTCCCTGCAATTTTCCGGCCATGGATTCCGGCGCCGCATTGGAATGAAGGGCCAAATGCAGGTCATAATAGCCTGCGTTGGAATCCCGAATGGATTGCCCGACATTGGTACCAATCTTATTTCTGGTATATTGAATGCCGTTGGTACGTAAGTAGGGAATCATGGCATCGGCAAGTTTGTTCATGTATTCCTGCTCGTTTCCTGAGCCATAGTACTCATTGTACGGTTGCAGTGACGGACTTAAAAAAATTCTCGGCATAACGACTCCTCCTTTGATACAGTATATGCCGCATTTTCTGATAGGGAACAAAAAATTACTGTTTCAAGATGTTTTGAAAAAAGGCAGCACTGTCTGTTTCGTTGGTACGCAGATAGCGGCCCAGTCCGTACAAACATTCGGGATTCTGCGTTAATACGTTGGTACGGCTTTCACATACAAAGGTGGCCTGAAATCCCATGCTCCGAATGTAGGATTCCGTTGTATCGGAAAAAGCGCCGAACGGATATACAAATGTGGTTGGAGCTGTTCCGATATGCTCTGTGATGCTGTTTTGTGCTGTTTGTATATCTTGTGTAATACGCGCCTGATAATCGCTTTCGGATTCTCCTTTTCTTTTCTTGATGCCAACCTGCTTCTGATTGCTTGCATGTAAATTGCAGGTATGGTTCTGAATCTCAACATACCCCGAATCCACCATCTCTTTCATGTTATCCCAGGTAATGTGACCGTAGTTGGCGTTTTCTTCATTGGCCTTACTGTATTCTTCCGTCTTTGTAATAATGGGAGCAATGACAAGCTTCATATCATATTGCTGTGCCAAAGGAAAGGCATATGCGTAATTATTATAATAACCGTCGTCAAAGGAAAGGATAATCGGCTTTTCCGGCAGCGGTGTCCCATTTTTTACATAGTCAATCACATCCTGCATAAATACAGGCGTATATCCGTTTTCTTTGAGATATTTCATATCGCTTTCCAGCAATTCGGGAGAAATGACGTATTTTCCCTGTCGTTTTGTATCTTTTAAAATGCCATGATACATAATGATAGGCAGTTGTATTCCCTGTTCCAACTCCTTGTCGGCTTGTACTGCGGTTACAGCTTTGTGAATGCCGAATCCTCCCGCAGCCAGACCAATCAGAAAACAAGTACACATCACAACAAACACTTTTTTTGTAAATTTAAAAGAACAAAACATATGCACATCTCTCCTTATTTGATAGACTTCCTTCCCAAAACATATTCAAATGCTGTATTTTATATACCTGTTCCTCTATATTGTCGATTTGTACATTTTTGCAAGAAACAATACAAAAACTTGCATTTAAAAAAATCAGGCTAAAATATAGAAAAAGGAATACAAAGAAAACAGACAAACAAAGAAAATGATTCATTTTCTATCATTTTTTACATAATTCACATAATTTGCACCGAGATTGTTAAAAAATAGATTAAATTGACATTCCAAACTGCATATGCTACAGTATAATCAAAGCAAAAAATAAAACAGATGGAAGGGATTTACTTATGAGTATTTATGTAATTACGGGCGGCACAACCGGAATTGGTGCAGCCACACGAGAAAAATTGCAGGAACAAGGGCATGAAGTCTTCAATATCGACTACAAAGGCGGCGATTATACTGCCGACTTATCCACAAAAGAAGGACGAAAAGGAGCCATCGAAGCAGTATATCAGCGTTATCCGGACGGAATCGACTGTTTTATCAGCAATGCGGGCGTTGGTCCTACCGTACCGGCCGCAACTTTGTTTTCATTAAATTACTTTGCTGCCACCGAACTTGCGGAAGGATTACAGCCTTTATTGAAAAAGAAACGCGGCAATTGTGTTATGACAGCTTCCAACTCCATCACCTTTCCGTATGTCCGTCAAGATTGGGTGGATATGCTGACCAATATTCATGACGAAGACAGCTTTACACAAATTGCGCAGGGTATTCCGCCCCAAGCAGGACCGGCTTGCTACAGTACCTCAAAACATGCTTTGACCCGCTGGATGCGCCGTGTATCGCCGTCTTGGGCAGTAGAAGGCACACGAATCAATGCAGTAGCTCCCGGCAACACCACCACTCCTATGACGCAAAATATGACTCCGGAACAAAAAGAAGCAGCTCTTCTGATTCCCATTCCCACACGATATGGCAAAAAAGAGTTCTTGGATGCGGAAGAAATCGCCAATGGAATTATATTTCTATCTTCCCCTATGGCCAGCGGCGTAAACGGAACCATTTTATTTGTGGACGGCGGAATCGACGCACTGTTGCGTTCTGAACGTTTCTAGTAGTGAAAGGAGCTTATGACTTATGACTTTATTGGAACAATATATTGATTGTATGAAAAAAGGCAACAACGTTGCACTGTCCGAATTATTTGAGGAAAAAGGAGTACTGCACGATTCTTCCGTAAATAAAGTAGGACAAGATACCATTCATCTGGAAGGAAAAATGGCTGTTGACATGATGTTTCATCACAGATTCGGCTTTAACGGCGGACCGTTCCAGATTTTAGATGTACAGTACCAGGAACCAAATACCGTCTCTTACTTTATTATGTATCAACAAAAATTCATTCCCGTTACCGCCATTATCTCTTCTGTTGGAGAAAACGGAAAAATCAAAAGAATGAATATTTTCCCACTTTAATCATTTGCAGCATATACTGCTTCCCAAAAAAACAAAAAGAGTATTCATTTTGCTGTAAAAATCGTTTCAGTATTCCCCACTTCTTCTGAAGACGATACAAAATCATAAAAAATGAACACCCAATCAAACTCTTTCAAAGATGAAACGGCTCCGTACGAAGTTTTACAGTTCGTACGAAGCCGTTTCTTATGACTTTAAAACCGTTTCACACTGTTTCTATTAGAAAAGATTTGCTTATACAAGAAACAAAATCTTATAAACAAAAAGACAGTTGTAATAAATTACAACTGTCTTTTTTGCTGTCTTTGTCAGACCGCTATCTGATATAAGAAAGCCAAAAGGGAATTTAGGGTATGCTTTCTTATGCTCATAAACAACTTTATCCGCTCATATATACATACCGTTTTCTTCTATACTGTTACTGAAAGCAGACTTTTTTTAGCAGCTCTGTTATAATATTGAAAAAATAAAAAACCGCTTATTAGCGTCTATTTGACGTGGTACTGTGTTCAAATATTCCTTGCTAAAAAAAGTCTACCTTTTTTCCAAAAATACCTAATTCAGAATGCCTTTTACTTTTCCATGAAAAAAATGATGTAAATAAAAGCACCCATTGAAAAATAAGTTCTTTTATTTGATAAATCAGCGTGAAGGAACAACCCTTCCAACAAATTTATTCAGCTTTTCTCTTTCTTGCAAAAAGAACAGTGCCTGTCATAACGCCTGTTGCCAACACTGCTATCACAATCCAAATGGCTACATTACTACTATCTCCGGTTTGTGGAGATGCAGATGTATCGGTATTCTCTTCAATGGTACCTGCTACCGTTTGTGGAGCAACGGTAAATTCGGTTGATACTTCACCGTCTGTATAAACCAATGTTAAAGTGTGTGTACCTTCTGTCAGTGTTTCCAAATATGCAACGTTCAATGTTACGATTGTGCTACCGCTTTCTACTGTATAGTTTTCCGCTGCAATTTCAGTACCGTCTACTTTTACTGCTATAAATTTAGAAAAATCTCCGTTTGATGTTACTGTCAAACCGTTTGTATTACCCTTGTTCCAAGTGCTGTTTGCACCTTCAGTAATCTGATAGCTTCCACTGACTACAGGCTCTTTTAACTGCAAACCTGCAATTGCATCCTCAATAGCTTGTGCCATTGCATCTACTTCTGCTTGTTTGCTGATATCCAAGTTAGGTATCACTGCCGCAATTGCATTGTCCACTGCCGTAAAGTCTTCATAATCATCTCTGTTCAAAGAATTTGCTTTTTCTATTGCTTGATTTACTTTGGTGTAATCTGCACCTTCAAGCCATTTTGCATATAAGGTCAAGTTTTGTGTTACCTCAGAATCAAATTGATATGCAGTGTTTAATGTTTCATCCGTATACCAACCTTCAAACACATAACCTGATTTTGTTGGATTTTGTGGTTGTACTGCTGTTCCGTTTGGAGAAACTGCTTGCGTATCAATCACAGTGCCTCCGTTTGTCTCAAAACAAACATAATAAACAACCGGATTTACTGTATCAGCAGCTTTTGTAAATGTTTCACCTTGGGGAACTGTAACTTCTCTTGCATTACCTGATGCAATATACGGCATTTTAATGGTTACATCTGTTTTATTATCAGAAATATTTACCGGGTAAGCAGCACTTTTGTTTTCTGCATTTCCGCTTTTTGTGCTGACACCCAGAACAATATCTCTATTTAAAACAAGGTCCGCAGCATTAAAAGTACATCCTTGTATGTTTAAATTCTGCACTGTAGCACTGGGTCCGGAAATATCAGTAGCACCTGTACCATCTTCCGTACCACGTTGTGCAACTTTAATTGCTGCTGTCAAACCACATTTTCCTGTAAATACGGTGTTGGTAATATTAATATTGGCGTTTTGTACTGCTACCAAATTTAAGTCTATGGTATAATCCCCACCATAAGTACTGAATTTTGTAGCATTGTTTTCAAAAGTACAACCATCAACGGTCAATACTTTTGCATTTGTTAAATACAAACCTTTTGAAGTATAATTTTGTATGGTCGTATTTGTTACGGTCAAATACAAATCCATTTGTTGATTTGCACTTTGATTTTGTGACTGAATTGCCATGGATGATGTATTGTTACCCTCCATAACCAGATTGGTTACGGTAAGATGTGTAGCTGTACCTTGATTATCGCTTTGTGCATCGCATATAATACGACCATTTAAAGTATTGCCTTGTCCATCAATTGTTAAGTTGGAACCTTCCGGAATTGTAATATCTTCTGTTACAGCAGATAATAACTGAATTGTTTTATGATCCGTTTTTGCCTCATTTACAGCTGCTTGAACAGAAGTATATTCTTTGCCATCCATAGAGGCAACATTATTTTCTGCTGCAAATACAGACATAGGAATAAAACCAAATACCATTACCGTTGCTACTAACAATGACAGTAACTTGTATTTTTTTGTTTTGTGTTTCAAAACAAAACCCTCCTCCTTCATATGGCAGATGTATTTTTTCATGTTCTGCCTATCGTATTCTTGCCTTTTGTCATATGCAAGGTAAAGCAACTTTCCAATTTCAGAGCAAAAGACACCTTTTAAAAATATAACTTTATAAACAAATGGTCCCAATACTGTTTGGTGTTACAATATCAGCACTAACCATATAAAAAATTCCCTCTCCTTCCATTTATAATTTATTTAAGTGTACTTTTACAACGAAACACTTCCAAAAAGTGTACTTTTACAAATTTGGAAATATAAAGCATATTTATTCCATAAAGCACCATAAACTATTGAAAAATAAGGAAATTTATACTATAATTATGAAATAAGGAGAGTATCACACCTTTTCACAAAAGTACACTTTTTGGAAGTGTTTCGTTGTAAAAGTACACTTAAAAAAAGTTTTGATAATAAATTGACAAATATTGATATACAAAAAAGAGTCTGAGAGAACACAGACTCTTTTTTTAATATCATTTTTAAACGGTTCAAACCGCAACGGTAAAGACTACAAAAAACTGCATAACACTGGCAGCAACCACAAACACGTGAAATATGGTATGCATATAGGCAAGTTTTTTTCCTTTAGCATAAATGACAGCCCCTATGGTGTAAAGAACGCCTCCGCCTACCAGCAAGCAAAGCTGAAGTATATTTAAATTTTGTACCAACGGCTTTATGATAAACACACATGACCAACCAATGCAAATATAACAAGCCATAGAAAACTTTTTATAACGCTTCATGTCCACTGCGTTTAATAAGATACCAATGACGGACGCGGCCCATACCACACCCAGCATGACCCATCCTGCGATTCCTTTTACGCATAACAGCAGCATTGGCGTATACGTACCTGCTATCATAAAGAAAATGGTACAGTGGTCCAAGATTTGAAAGATCTTTTTTCCTTTTGTCACAGGCAGCGCATGATATAAGGTGGAAATCACATAGAGCAAAATCATAGAAATGCTGTATACCAATAAACTGAAGATGTGTATAGGAGTTTTTGGAGTAAACACCATAAGCAGAACCAAAGCCGCAATGGATAATCCTGCGCCTATACCATGGCTGACAGCATTCCATATCTCCTCACCAAGGGAATAGAACGGAAGATTTAATACCGCACGGCGTTTGGCTGTTGCCAATTGTTTGATTCCTTCCATGCCATCACTCTTTTCTGTTATATTTTATACTTTGTGATATAGTTTTAAAAACTATGTATCTTCATCTTAATATGATGAAGGTGCAAAGTCAATGAAAAATAGAAAAGTTCATAAACTGTTTAGACTTCTTTGACATTCATTTTACATAACCAATACATTACTGCTATTATGAACTCGATTTCAAACAAATATGCAAAAAAGCAGCCTTTTCAATCAACCTCCTTGTTGTGTTGATTGAAAAGACTGCTTTTTATTTTTATGGATTCAGCGCCATCATTGCCGCCATTCCGCCCCGTTTTGCTCCCATCACACGATGAGAGAACAGCAAAGTGCTGTGGCAGCAGGTACAAACACGTCCCACCACAATATTTTTTTCAGGTACTCCCGCATGCATGATGACTCTGCGGTTCACTTCCCATAAATCCAGCATATACTTGCCTTCTCCTTTGGGTTGTAAACATTCATCAGGTACAATCTCGGTCAGCGCCATTACTTTTTCATACACAGGTGCATCCACCTCATAACAGCATTGCCCAATAGACGGACCAATGGCAGCCAGAATATCATTTGGATTGCTGCCAAATTCCGTCTGCATGGCTTCCACCATACGTGCGCCCATTTCCGCTACCGTACCGCGCCAGCCCGCATGTGCCAAACCAATGGCTTTTTTTGCAGTATCCACAAAGTATAACGGTACGCAATCAGCGTAATAAGTAACCAGCACAACACCCGGTTCGTTGGTAATCAGCCCGTCTACGCTTTGCATATCTTTGGGACGCCAAATGCCGATTCCCGCCTCTTTTGATGTAACACGGCGTACCACCGTATGGTGGTCCTGCGCGGAAGCGACCAGTTTATGAAAATCAAATCCCACAGCATCGCAGAATAAATGATAATTTTTCAGAACATTGTCATCACTGTCACCGCGATTGAAATTGAAATTCATAGAAGAAAATTCCTGTTGACTGACGCCGCCTTTTCTGGTGGAAAAGGCATGTGTGATATACGGCAATTCATCCAAGCGAGGAAATGTAAGGAACGGAACATGATTCTTTTCATTCAGCTGCATACAGCCAAGTGACTGCGACATACGGTACCTCCCCTATTATAAACGTCTTAAATTCCCTTTTCTGGCATTGAGTACGTAGAAAATAATAATCACTATGGCGTATACGCCCGCAACCGCACCAATGGTAATATCCAGCCAAGTCGGGAATCCTCCCATGAATACACGGATAAAGTAGGCAACCGAAACAAATAAAATCAGTATAGCACCGTTGTTTACAACAAACAAACGGTCTGTTTTGTCATTTCGCAATGCCACCAAATTGAATCGAACAAAAATAAATGCCATGCAAGTCACCGCAATACACAAATACAAATGGGTATTGCCTGCTCGATACAATGCTGCCAAAATAGCAAATAATACGGATGAGATAAACCCGCATATCATTGCAATATAAGAAAACGCTCTACTCATAATTACCTCCCGTAATCGATGTGATATTGGACTGGGGCAAAGCCGGAGTTACATATACGGTTTTATTTTTTACGTATATCACCATACCCGGCTTTGCACCTTGCGGTTTTGAAACGTGTTTTACAAATGTATAGTCAACAGGAACTTGTGATGAATCTTTTGCCCTGCTGTAGTAAGCTGCAATCTGCGCAGCTTCCAAAATGGCCTGCTCGGTAATTTCCCTGCGGTCTGATACAATAATGGTATGCGAACCGGGGATATTTTTTACATGCAGCCACATGTCATGATTGTTGGCGTCTTTTAACGTTAATTTATCATTCTGGCGGTTATTGCGTCCCACCAGTACGGTAAAACCGTCGCTTGTGATAAATTTCATCGGCGCGGCAGGTGCCGTATTTTTTTGTTTTCCCTTTGTCTTTTGCTGACGCAAATACCCCTGCTCTGCAAGCTCTTGCCGTATTTCCGATAAATCCCGTTCGTTTTCTGCTCTGCCCAATGCTTCACTGACCGAGTCAATGTAAGCAAGTTCTTGCTCCGCTTGATGAATTTGTTCTGTCAGTTTTTCCTGCGCAGTGCGTGCTTTTCTGTAATCCTTGTAATACTTCTGGGCATTTTGTGAAGGTGTCAACAGCGGGTCTATGGGAATTCTCACAACAGGATTGCCCTCTTCATAAAAGTTTTCCACTTCTGCATAGCTGTCCCCTTTTTGCAGACGGTAAACATTGGCATTGATGAAATCGCCATACATTTTTAATGTTTCCCGTTCTTCACATTGAGTCAACTCCGCCATTTGCAGATTGATTTTCCTGCTCAGACGTTCTGCCGCATTGGAAAGCAGTTTGGATAAATCCTGCGAACGCACCCGCATGCGCTCAATTTGGTCACGCTCCTGATAGAAAAAGTCCAGCAGTTTGGAAAACGAATCAAATTGTGAAATAGGTACGGCACTGTCATATTGTTCTATGGGCATAAAGGAAAAATCCATTGGCTTTCCGTTCGGATTCACCGCCATGTACGGTTTTCCCGTACTCATTTTTACCGTATCGAATAAGATGTCCAGCAGTTGTTCCAATGCACTCCAATGACACGGTTCCAGCTGAGAGACGGATAAATCAATTCCCTTACACGCCCTGTAAGCCAACTCTCTGCATACAATGGGAGAAACGCCTTGCAGCGTTTTCAATATTGCATCGCTCAATGGCTGTTCCTTTACAATGGATTGCAGCGCCTGCAAAACCTCTTTTACCGTACAATTGAGCATACATAATTTGTTTTGAGGCGGAGGACTGCGGTAAAGCAGACCGGGCAGTACCAAACGCTGGGAACTCATGTCTTCGTCCACACGTTTGAGCGCGTCAATGATTTTTCCTTCCCGGTCAACCAAAATGACGTTACTGTGTCTCCCCATGATTTCCGTTACCAGTGTACAGGGAACCAAATCGCCCAATTCGTTGTAAGCTTCAAATTGGAGGGCAACCGCCCGTTCCAATTCGGTTTGATGCACCCCCGTCAGTTTTGCACCGCCCAGTTTTTTACGCAGCAGCATACACAGCATGGGAGGCTGTTTGGGATTTTCAGGCACATGTTCCGTGATATGAATGCGCGCACTGTTTGCACGAGCAGACAGCAGCAAACGTACCGCGCCTTCTCTGGAACGGAGAGAAACGATGATTTCTTCCCGATTGGGCTGATAAATTTTATCGACTCTTGCGCCCAAAGCTGCCTGCTCTATTTCCTTTGCGGTATGACGCAAAAATACGCCGTCTAAAGCCATGTTTCTCCCCCTTTCAAAGAGACGGAATTAAACCAAATACTGTACAGGGTCTTTTTGTTGTGATTTGATAAAGCGTACTTGTGGAAATGCTTTGGACAAGCGGTTGCATAAAGGCTGTATGGCAACATCCTCCGTTGCAAAATGTCCTGCGTCCACCATGGTAATCCCCATGCTGCTTGCCGCGAGCAGCTCATGGTGTTTGCT
>OHMN01000112.1_pt1 | contig 83379 bp, 80 predicted proteins | sample 1569361 | NCBI WGS metagenome assembly OHMN01 (sample SAMEA3541508, study PRJEB24748) | human gut metagenome | biome: human gut; feature: human-associated habitat; material: faeces | place: China | collected 2012
GTTTGGAGGTTATTTTTATGGCAAGAAGAAAAGACAGCCCACAAAAAGCAGCAATGAGAGAAATGATGGTAAACGCTCAATAGCGAGTACAGTCAAAAATTAAGAACCGCCGTAATTGGCGTTGGCTGAATATCTTGGATATAATACTCGTTCTGATCACATAAGCAAATTATTCAAAACAATTTCTGATGCTAGTTTTCATGTGGCATTTGAAGCGGATAAATACAAACATATTTCAATTACATTCCACTCTTCAAAGGGATTGGAGTTTGAACAAGTAATTGTATTTGCAGAGGATTATCGACTATCTGATATGTCAAGCATATATAACCATTATGTAGCGGTTACGCGTGCAAAAAGTAAATTGCTTATTGTTAAGTTAAACAATTATAATGCGAATTGTTTTCAAAATAATTTACAAAAAATCTTTTCTAAAAGCGGTCATAATATAGAAGATGTCATTTTATTTTAAATATGTATGATACTTATTGTATTTTAATTATTTTCCCATGTGGAAAAGACAGATTATTCCAAGTGTCAATAGTTAACGGGGATTTTTTTATTATAAAATATAACATTTTTAAAGTTTGATTGTGAGAGCAAATAAGGACAGATCCGTGACTTGTATTATTACATATATTCCAAAATGTTCTTATCCGGTTTTGAAAAATGGAAAAGGTTTCGCCTTTTGGAGGGGTAGCAAATACAATCAATTTAGAATTAAAAAAAAGGGTTGGATATTGGGTTTGCATTTGATTACGAGGCTGTCCTTCAAAGATACCCAAATCCCGTTCAAGCAATAAATCTGTATATGTTATTGAAGATAGAGTGCTTTGGGAAAAGCACTCTATCGTTTGTCTGCACCTTAATGCCGAAGAACAAAAAATATCGTTTATGCTATCTTCACAATGAATAGGTGTAGAATTTACAATAGGTGTAGTGAGACTGCGGCCGTTAAGTACATGATTTAGATTATTTTCTGTTGGAAAGTGTCTTAAAAAATAAATATGTTTAATCATAATAAACCTCACCTTATCTGTCTGTTGGCAGAATATTCGAAACGGGGTACTAAAGTTTTTATAATAGTTCCTTGGAGAACGGATTTTCCTTGTTTTAGAAAATCCTGTTCACTTTCAAAAAAACGGAGTCTCTTTTCAGGACATTCAATATGATATTTGGAAGAAACAGGAATTTCACAAAGGGAATTATCTATTGTAAGGCTTAGCGTCTGGTTGCTAACATGAATGGAACGGAGTCCATCTATTTTCTGGCCCCATCCATGTGGAACAAGGCAAACATTTCCCTTATTTCCACCTAAATTTACCTGCCAGTTATCTTCCCCAATTTCAAAAATATAAATATTTCTTCCAGGAGCCGAAAAAATAGGTACTTGTGCACCAATTGGCTCTGCAAATGTTCCCAGGGCAATGGAATTTTCTGTTGGCATATAGTAATGGTGTTTTATTAACATTTCTGACTCACTAAAAGATGCACCGTTGATGCGTTTAGCAAGCCATTTATGAATTTGTTCATTATAGGTTTTGAAATTTTGGGCCATATGGATAAAGTGTCTGGCCTCTTCATCTTTTAAATAATGAAAATAACGTCCGTTTTCGCCAATGATATTTTTAACATATTTAGCATACCAGTTACCTTCGACAGGATAAAGTCCCATATATGAATTTTTTAATTCATTTGCCGAAGAATGTAACACTAGATAATAATCATTGTCTTCAGCATCTTGGGCGATAATCAAAAAATGATTGCCGGATGTAAAGCTAAAAGAATATCCTTTTTCGGAAGAAGCATCATCAAAACATTTCTTTAAGAAAACAATAAGTTCATTTTCATTTTTTAAAAGATCCGGATCCCAGTTATTAAGCTTGAAAACACTGCTTGTACATACATTTACAGTTGCATCAATAGGAACAAGGTCTAATCCGCATTGCCATGTGACAAGCATACCGGTCGCAAAACCGCCAGCTAATCTTTGTACATTATTAGGCATACCCAAATCCAAAGAAGGGAAAATCTGACAGTAACTAGATGAAGAAGGGTCATGCTTTTTTATGGCTTGTTCAAAAAGTGCTTGTGTTTCACGAATATATGGTAGGAGGACTCTCTGTGTACTATCATTTAATAATAATTCTGGTTTAAACAAATCATTAGAATGTAAAATGGTGCTGCTTGGAATAAATTGTCCTGTTAATTTGTTGGTTGTGTTCCATGTGTTAAAAACATAACTATAAAGTTGCTTTTCGTATAACTTATGAAAGTAAATGTGTTGCAAATGATTACTTTCAAGATAATAGCGCCAATGCATGTGTTTGCTTTTTGCAGATGTTTCGGAAAGTAAGGAATAGTTAGTATCCATAGAAGGATATATTGTTGTGCAATTTTCCATTATAGTGCTTAAATATTCTTTATGAGCAAGATATTCAGAACATGTAGTTGAATCAGGAGTATAGTATTCTGCTAAATATAAATTGAAAGCTCCTTTATATTTCCGTTCATGATTCCACAGCTTATTGCTGCGAAAGAGCATAAATTCATCAGTAATCACGGCATGATCAATTTGCAATAGTGGTAAAAAATAGATATGTAAATCTATATGTTTTTGCTCAAAAATAGAGTAAAAATGTTCTTGCAAAGATTCTATAGTATTACTAATATCTCTTATAGGTTCCCCACAGGCTATATGAGCATCAAAGATAATCGGGTCTGTAAGCAATAAGGAAACCCTTTTTAGGGAATCTGAATTAAGCGCATCTGTTAAAGCTGAAATAAGAGAATGATCTGAGTCAATGTTAAAAGCATCCTTTAAGGAAGGTCCGGCAATAATTAAATGATTAGAAGCAGAACGAATTAAAGCTTTTCTGGTTTCCCAAAAATTTGGCTCAGAGAGGTTGAGAACCTGTGATTTTCCCCAAAGTTCTTTTGGCGTATTTGAAGCATTTAACATGTCAGAAATTTCTTTGTATTGTGTTTGTGGAAAATGAGATGCAAATTCAATGATATCCTTCTGAAATAAAGCATATAAAAATAACCACCAAAAGAAATCAGAATATTTTTTGGTTGCACTGAGGAAAAGTAAAATGCTATGAAAAATAGAAATAATATAATTAATGTTGCTATTGGTATTTTTTATAGCAGATTTGTTGATATTATAATTAGAAATTAAACATCTATAAACATTAGGTAAATTATAAATGGAAAAATCCTCATTAATTAAATTAGAGGAAAACCAGGAATCAAAACGCTTTTTTTGTTTACATAATAATTCAAAATAATTATTTGAAAGATCAGTAGCAAGCTCAGAACGTGTTACTTTGACTCCGGTATGACCTTCGTTGCCTTTTAATAAATTGCTAAGTTCACTTCGAACAGTTTTTTTTGTGTGAATATCTGAATTTATATTTAACATAAGGCGATTTTTGAGTATTGTACCTTGTGGGGTGTTCCAATATTCATCTGGAATCAATATGCGAAGATGATCATCATTTTCTCTGCCAAAGCAAGAAAAAAATACAGAAGTACTACTTGCAAAAATAATACTAGAGTTATCTTTGATTTCAGCTATCAAATCATTTACACCAATCATGAATTTATTTTTTGAACGTGTCATAATATAACCCCTGCCTTTCGTGCATTGTGCTGAATTTATAAGAGTTTATTTATATTATATAAGCAAAATATACCAATAACAATAGGGCGTTTAAAATAAGATTAGTAAAAAAAGGTAAAAAGTCGCTAATATAGTTTAGAGAAAACAAAAAAAGTGGAAAACAGCTAATGGGAAGAATGAAAGTACTAATAGAAAGAAAAAATGAGCATTTCAAAAGTTTTAAATATGCGATATTGTAAAAGAGTACCTAGATAGAGCGGTAAATTAAAAGGGAGGTGTGTTCATATGATGTCGGTTACGCAAGGAATCGGTGGGGCAATAATTTCAACCTTGGGAACGATTGTGGCGATTTTTGCTTTAGCAATTTTTATAGTATGGACTATTAAAGAGATTGCAGTAAAAAAACCAATGGTTTTCAAATGGATTTTAATTGTATTATTTATATGTATAGTTGTCACATTTATGCCCAAGTTTGGGTAATAAAAATACGTAAAAAATAGTAACAATTGAAATTGAACAGTGTACAACGTAAATGTGGAATGTTCGGAATAAAAAACGTTGTTGCTGAGTGATAGGCGGGTATACGATAAATAGGTTATATCGTATACCTGATGCATAAAAAATTACAGGAATGTAGGAGGCTGAGGGCAATGTGGGAAGAACCGTAAGAAGTATTTATGGCTTATAAAGGTTGTTTGCAGGAGTTGTGGTGCATACGTGAGGAATGATTTGTTCTATGTGCGCGAAAGTGCAGATGGGTGAGAGCGTAGGGAATAGAGGATAATCTTGTATTATATTTTTTGTAAGATTTATGATTATCAATTTGAGAGTATTTTAAGAGGTAAAGGTTATCATAAGTATAATTCAAAAGAAAATATAATGTCTCAAGTATTTGTTATAAATACAGAAGAAAGCAATATTAAAACGATAGATAAAGATAATGATTTCCTGAATAATTTATATATAACATTATTTGAACAGTATGATTTTAATGTAGATAATGCGGCAATTTATTATTTGTATGACCGTGATTACCAGTTTAATACAGATGTTTTATTTATCAATAAGATGATTAGTACGTTGGGGAATGCAAGAGATAATGGAGGGTACGACAGACAAGGACTGTTGCTGTTGAGTTATCCGGCAATTGAAAGCTTTACGTTGAGTAATTTTGAGCATCATGTTTTTGAAGAGAGAAAAGAGACGGGAAAAGAACTTAAACAGTATCTTCATAGTAGACATATAAACCATCAAAATATAACCGAAGAGAGTTTAATGTGTGCTGTTAGAAAATTGTGGGAAGCATTACAAAAAATAGGAAAATTAAATTTAGATTTGGACGATTTCAGGGAAGTTAACAAGAAAATATTTGATTTTGAAGAGAAAGAAATGGAATCGAATAAGGCATATAGAATACTGAGCTTGTTGTGTGTTTCATTGCTTGATTTAGGGTTATTAGAGATAGAAGAGGAAACTTAAGAGAATTTTCCATTTTATTCAAAAAGAATGAGAAATATTGATTTGCCCCTTGATTAGTTTTTAAGGACTGGTTGTTTTTTATTTTTGCTGTGATATAATGAATCAATAGGATTGGTACTTGTAGAAATTTGACTCAGAAAATAGACGGAATTTGTTGATTTTCTGAGTTTTTTAGTTGCCGGGTATACGACGAAAGATTTAGCGTCTGTTTGGTTGTATTTAGAGCAAAGAATATACAAAAAAGAAAATAAAGGCAGGATAAGTTATGAAAATGAAATGTGTGGAAGTATATGAGGGATTATACCATAAGGAGCCGTTTGATGTGGCATTTTGCCCTTATCGAATAAGCCCATTAGGAGCGCATATCGATCACCAGTACGGTAAGATCAATGGTTTTGCGATTGATAAAGGAATACATATGGCTTACCATCCGAAGCAGAATGGTATCATTGAATTACAGTCTTTGAATTTTCCGAAGCGTGCGCAGTTTTTTGTAAATGCAGTGCCGGAGGAGAAGCAGGGAGATTGGGCGGATCATCTTCGTGGTGCAGCTAAGATGTTAGGAGAAAAGTATCGGTTGAAGATAGGTTTGTCTGGTGTGATTGAAGGGAGTCTTCCGATTGGTGGACTGTCTTCCTCAGCGTCAGTTATTATCTGCTTTTTGTCAGCATTATGTAAGGTGAATGATATTCATCTGGAGCCGATGGAACTTATATTAACTGCAAAGGCAGCGGAGAATCAGTATGTAGGAGTGTCTTGCGGTAAGCTGGATCAGAGCTGTGAAGTGCTTTCTAAAAAGAATCATCTTCTGTATCTGGATACGAAGGATGACAGCTATGAGTTGATCCCGACCAGTCAGAGTATGAAGCCGTATAAGATTGCGATTTTCTTTTCTGGTCTGGAGCGTTCGCTGAAGAATTCAAAATATAACCTGCGTCAGGATGAATGTAAGGCGGCAGCGTATGCGTTGATGGGATATGCGGGCATGGATTATGGAACATTTGCAGATACAAGATTACGTGATGTTCCGTATGAAGTATTCGAGGCTTATAAGGATCGTTTGCCAGAGCTATGGCGCAGACGTGCGGAACATTACTACAGCGAATTTGCACGGGCAGAAAAAGGAGCCGAGTTGTGGCGAAAAGGTGATTTGGAAGGTTATGGACAGCTTGTATTTGAAAGTGGAAAGTCTTCTATATACAGTTATGAATGTGGCTGTGATGAACTAAAAAAATTATATGAAATCATGCGGAATACAGATGGCATTTACGGTGGACGTTTCTCAGGGGCAGGATTCAAAGGATGTTGTATGGCTCTTGTTGATCCGGAAAAGGTAGAAGACATTAAAGTGAAAGTCACAGAAGAATATTTGAAAGCATTTCCAGAGTTAGAAGGAAGATATTCTGCATATGTATGTGAGAGTGCGGATGGAGTGAGACTTTAGTAGATATATATACGCAATTAAAGAAGCGAAGGATAGAATATTGAGCGAGGCAGGAAGTTGTATTACCTGCCTTATTATATGTGACAGAATCTGTCAAACAGTTAAGAAAAAGAGAAAAGGAACTTCTTGATATAGAAAAAATATTATATATGTACTATAATGGAACAGTGACAAAAATTGCACATAATGTGTGGGAAAGGTAATATCATGAAAGAAAAAAATGTGTCATTAGAGAATAAAGTGATTTTAGTAACCGGTGCTGCTGGATTTATTGGATCGAATCTTGTTATGGAGCTTTTGCGAGAGGTACATCCGGTACATATTGTAGGAATCGATAATATGAATGAATACTACGATGTGTCTATTAAAGAGTATCGTCTGAACCAGATAGAAGAATTGGTAGGAAAGCAGGAAGGTTCTACTTGGAAATTTATCAAAGGATCCATTGCAGACAAAGTGTTGATCAATCAGATATTTGCAGAGGATAAGCCGGCAGTTGTTGTAAATCTTGCAGCTCAGGCAGGGGTACGCTACTCAATTACAAATCCAGATGTATATATTGAGTCCAATCTGATCGGATTTTATAACATTTTGGAGGCTTGCCGTCATTCTTATGATGACGGAGCTAATGGAGTGGAGCATTTGGTTTATGCTTCATCCTCCTCTGTATATGGAAGCAACAAAAAGGTGCCATATGCGACAGAAGACAAAGTAGACAACCCGGTTTCTTTATATGCAGCTACAAAGAAATCCAACGAGTTGATGGCACATGCATATAGCAAGCTATATAATATTCCGTCGACAGGGCTTCGTTTCTTTACAGTTTACGGACCGGCAGGAAGACCGGATATGGCATATTTCGGATTTACAAATAAACTTCGCGCCGGAGATACGATTCAGATTTTTAACTATGGAAATTGCAAGCGCGATTTTACATATGTAGATGATATTGTAGAGGGAGTAAAGCGCGTAATGCAGGCAGCTCCGGAGAAGAAAAATGGCGAGGATGGGTTACCGATTCCACCTTATGCAGTTTACAATATCGGAAACAGTCATCCGGAAAACTTACTGGAATTCGTAGACATTTTACAACAGGAACTGATCAGTGCAGGCGTACTTCCGGAAGATTATGATTTTGACGCGCACAAAAAATTAGTACCAATGCAGCCGGGAGATGTGCCGGTAACATACGCAGATACCACAGCATTAGAAGAAGACTTTGGATTTAAACCACAGACAAGCCTGCGAGAAGGCTTAAGAAAATTTGCACAGTGGTATGCGGAATTTTATAATAGGGGGGGTCAGACCCTCTTAAGATTTTCTTAAAAAGAGGTTGAGTATTATTATGATAGCAATTGTTTTAGCAGCTGGGTATGCTACGAGATTGTACCCGTTGACAGAGAATTTTCCGAAGCCGCTGCTTCCGGTGAATGAGAAGCCGATTTTGAACTGGCTTTTAGATGACTTGGAAGAGCAGGAAGAGATTACGGGATATGTGATTGTAAGTAATCACAAATTTATTGGATATTTTGAAGGTTGGAAAGAGACTTTAAATTATAAAAAGCCGGTAATTCTTGTGGATGATGGTTCTACGGATAATGAGCACAGACTTGGGGCAGTGAAGGATATCCAGGTTGCGCTGGAGGCTATAAAAGGGAGAAGTGGAGAGAGTTTTCTTGTAATTGCAGGAGATAATCTTTTGGATTTCTCATTCCGTGAGTTCATTCAGTTTAGCCAGAAAAAGCAGGCACCGTGTGTGATGTGTCATGAGGAAAATGATTTGAAACGGCAGCAGAAGACGGCAATTATTGTAAAAGATGCAGATGACAAAATCATTTCTTATGAAGAAAAACCAGAGGTGCCGAAGGGAAATTTGGCAGTGCCGCCATTTTATTGTTATCGAGAAGAAGATGTGGCACGGATCGACGAGGCAATTAAAGCTGGTTGCAGTACAGATGCACCGGGAAGTTTCGCAGCATGGCTCAGCCATCAGACAGATGTTTATGCATGGACGATGAGTGGAAAAAGACATGATATTGGAGACCGTACCAGCTATGATGCGGTGCAGGAGATTATGAAGAACCAGGCATAGGTACATATTACCTGAGAAAAATATGAAAGGTATGTAAAAGGAGAAATAAAAGTCATGAAGATTGCAGTAGCAGGAACAGGATATGTAGGATTATCAATTGCGACATTATTGGCACAGCACAATGAGGTATGGGCAGTAGATATTATCCCGGAAAAGGTGGAATTGATCAATCAGAAGAAGTCACCGATTCAAGATGATTATATTGAAAAATATCTGGCAGAGAAAGATTTAAATCTGACAGCAACATTAGATGCGAAATCAGCATATAAAGATGCAGAATTTGTTGTAATCGCAGCACCGACAAATTACGATTCTAAAAAGAATTTCTTTGATACATCAGCGGTAGAAGCTGTTATTAAATTAGTTATTGAGTATAATCCGGATGCGATTATGGTGATCAAATCTACAATCCCGGTAGGCTATACGGCAAGCATTCGAGAAAAATTTCATTGCGATAATATCATTTTCAGCCCAGAGTTCTTAAGAGAGTCTAAGGCGCTCTATGATAATCTGTATCCATCACGTATCATTGTTGGAACAGATGTGGAGAATGCAAGACTTGTCAAAGCAGCGAATACATTTGCCGGATTATTACAGGAAGGTGCAATAAAAGAAGATATTGATACTCTGATTATGGGATTCACTGAGGCAGAGGCCGTGAAGTTGTTTGCCAATACATATCTGGCACTGCGTGTATCTTACTTTAATGAGCTGGATACTTATGCAGAGATGAAAGGGCTGGATACGAAGCAGATTATTGATGGTGTATGTCTGGATCCACGAATCGGAAGTCATTATAACAACCCGTCTTTCGGCTATGGTGGTTATTGTCTGCCGAAAGATACAAAGCAGCTTTTGGCAAATTATGAGGATGTTCCACAGAACATGATGACTGCAATCGTAGAATCTAACCGAACAAGAAAAGATTACATTGCCGAACATGTGTTAGAGATGACAGGTGCTTATGAGGCTAATGATGATTACGATGCAAGTAAAGAAAAAGAAGTAGTCGTAGGCGTTTACCGTCTTACAATGAAATCTAATTCCGATAACTTCCGTCAGTCATCTATTCAGGGAGTTATGAAGCGTATCAAAGCAAAAGGAGCAACGGTAATTATCTACGAGCCAACACTGGAAAATGGTACAACATTCTTCGGAAGTAAAGTAGTCAATGATCTGGAAGAATTTAAGAAACAAAGCCAGGCAATTGTCGCCAACAGATATGATAGTAGTCTGGACGATGTAAAAGAAAAAGTATACACACGAGATATCTTTAAGAGAGATTAGAGATTGAGTGCAGGAATAAAATAAGAGTAGAGCAAGAGAAAAGAGGCAGAAATTGAAAAAATTCGGTCTCTTTTTGTATATTGAAAAGACAATAGAAATAGAAGAAGCGGTTGATAAAATGGTACAATAAAATTGGTAGCCAGAAATGCAAAATGAAATAAATCTCATTCAGCAAGTAGTTATGGAATCGCATGTTATAAAAAGAAATGTAAGGTTATGATGAAAAGCGAAGAATAAAATATGGAATATAATGAAAAGATTCTGCCGTTGGCAAAATGGTTGATCGATAAGACAAATACAAAGGACTATCGCATAGGGAATCTCTTAGGAATGAAGCACCCAAAGGTGGATGGGGATCTTTTGAAAATAGTGGGTGGCAGAGATGAACTGGTCAGACAGGCAAAAGTTTTAGAAAGAATTCCAGCATTAGGCGGAGAAGAATATCTGCATTTTGACTGGAGAGAAATGAATACAGATATCACGAAGATTGATTATCGGGTAGAAGTAATTCCTGGATTATGTGACTTAATTGGGGTCATTGATCCTAGAGAACGCCAGTTACAGGCAATAACAAGAGTGTGCAAACTGCAGGAGGATGCATCCAGAAGCTGTCTGTCCGCTTATTGTAATCATGTGCTGGAACAGTTGAATAAAGGAAATACGAAAGAGTTATCCAAAGCGGAGGATGAAGAATTTCTTAAGTGCCTGAAAGCGTTAGCTAATCTGAAAGAACCGGAATGGAAGCGCGTGTTCAGCTCCAAAGTATTTGAAAAGAAAAATGATATCACGCCATCTAAAGTTTTCGAACGCATTTATCAAAGTGCAGTTATCGAAGCTTTGAAATACTCTCCGCAATATGAAGAAGGCATGTCAGATGATGAGATACTGGCAGCACATGGAATATTAAGTTATTCCCAGACATTAGAATGGAAAGGTGCCGTGGAGTATTGCATGACAGATCGAAATGGCACAGCGATAGAGAAGAAAATCGACACTTCCTTGAACTATTATGGAACGGTACTTAATGCACAGACATTAGAGCATGCCGTACCAAACTTACGAAATAGTGTTGAAAAAATCATTGTGATTGAGAATAAAGCGAATTATGAAAGCATGGAATATGATCCAAAAGTTTTATATATCTTTTGTCATGGCTACTTTTCGCCAAAGGAAGTTCGCTTTTTGCAAATGTTAATGAAGACAGCACCAGAAGAAATCCAGTGTTATCATTGGGGAGATATGGATTACGGTGGAATACAGATTTTTTTGTATAATGAAAAGAATATTTTCCCAAATCTGATTCCATGGAAGATGGACGTTCCCTCTTATAAGGCAGCGTTGGAAAAGGAAAAAGGAATTAAGCTATGCAGCAAAAAGCAGAAAAAGTTAGAAGCATTGAATGCCGGTAAATTAGAAGTGCTGAAACAGTGTATATTGGAAAATAAGATGGAAATCGAGCAGGAGATGTTAATATAAAAATGTCTCGATCTCATCGACAGTCATCATATTATATACACTCTGGCAAAGCAAATTCAATTACAATTGAGTCTCAATTACAAAGATAGATTTGAATCAGCTTCATCTCTTGCGCCAGCGCAGCTTCTATGGTATACTTACACGGATTGTAGAATTGACTATATAATGACAAATAAGAGAAATCCGGTTGCAAAAAAGCTTTTTTAGATACCGGATTTCGTATCGGGGCTCACAAGGGAGTCTTGAAGTGTACATATACAAGAGACACAGTGAAAGGAGTTATAGTATGTGTGGGATTGTAGGATTTACAGGTGATATGCAGGCAGCACCAATTCTGTTGGATGGTCTTTCTAAGCTGGAGTACCGAGGATATGATTCAGCAGGAATCGCAGTAAGAGATGGAGAGAAAGAGACAGAAGTAATTAAAGCAAAAGGCCGTCTGAAAGTTCTGGCTGAGAAGACGAATGGCGGAGAATCCGTACCTGGGACATGTGGTATCGGACATACAAGATGGGCGACTCATGGAGAGCCATCTGAGACAAATGCACATCCGCATATCAGTGATGATGGCAATGTTGTAGCAGTTCACAATGGTATTATAGAGAACTATCAGGAACTGAAAGATAAGCTGATCCGTAAAGGTTATTCTTTTTACTCAGCAACAGATACAGAAGTTGCTGTAAAATTAGTAGACTATTATTATAAGAAATATCTCGGTACACCGGTTGATGCAATCAATCATGCATTGATCCGTATTCGTGGTTCTTATGCACTGGCAATGATGTTTAAGGATTATCCGGGAGAGATTTACGTGGCAAGAAAAGACAGCCCGATGATACTTGGTGTAGATGGTGAGAATTCTTACATCGCATCTGATGTTCCGGCTATTCTGAAATATACAAGAAATGTGTATTACATCGGAAATCTTGAGATGGCCCGCGTAAGAAAAGGCGAGATTACATTTTATAATCTGGACGGAGACGAGATTCAGAAAGAGTTGAAGACGGTCGAGTGGGATGCAGAAGCAGCTGAAAAGGCTGGATTTGAGCATTTCATGATGAAAGAGATTCATGAGCAGCCAAAAGCAGTTTCTGACACTTTGAATTCTGTCCTGAAAAATGGAGCGATTGATTTATCGGAAGTAGGATTATCCGAAGAGGAGATGAAAGAGATCAGCCAGATTTATATCGTAGCATGCGGATCTGCTTATCATGTAGGTATGGCAGCACAGTATGTCATCGAAGACCTGGCAAGAATTCCGGTACGTGTGGAACTGGCAAGCGAATTCCGTTATCGTAATCCAATCTTAGATCCAAAAGGTCTGGTCATTATCATCAGCCAGTCCGGAGAGACGGCAGACAGCCTTGCAGCACTCCGCGAATCTAAGGAGAAGGGAATTAAGACACTTGGTATTGTAAATGTGATCGGATCTTCTATCGCAAGAGAAGCAGACAACGTATTCTATACACTGGCAGGACCGGAGATTTCTGTAGCTACAACAAAAGCTTATAGCACACAGCTGATCGCAACTTATGCACTTGCAATTCAGTTTGCAAAGGTTCGTGGACAGATTACGGAAGAACAGTATACAGGATATATTGAAGAGCTGCAGACAATTCCGGATAAGATCAGTAAGATTATTGCAGATAAAGAGAGAATCCAGTGGTTCGCAGCAAAGCAGGCTAATGCAAAAGACGCATTTTTCGTAGGAAGAGGAATTGATTATGCAATCAGTCTGGAAGGCAGCCTGAAGATGAAAGAAATCAGTTATATCCATTCTGAGGCATATGCAGCAGGAGAATTGAAACACGGAACCATTTCTCTGATTGAAGATGGAACACTGGTAATCGGAGTGCTGACACAGCCAGATCTCTATGAGAAGACAGTCAGCAATATGGTAGAATGTAAGAGCCGTGGAGCGTACCTTATGGGATTGACTACATTTGGTCATTACAATATTGAGGATACAGCAGATTTCACTGTTTATATTCCAAAGACAGATCCACATTTTGCAACATCACTTGCAGTTATTCCATTACAGTTGATGGGATATTATGTGAGCGTGGCAAAGGGATTAGACGTAGATAAGCCGAGAAACCTTGCAAAGAGTGTAACAGTGGAATAAGAATAATAGAATAAGAAGGTTAATTGAGGACATAGTGTTTATTTAAAATGCTATGTCCTCTTTATAAAAAATGAAGCCTCCCACTTAAGGAGCCTTCATTTTTTATGAGTGTCTGACAAATTTCAACTATGATATCTGTTCAGATACAAAATATTCAATTTGAAAATGATCCGATACTGGAATTACTCAGTCTCTTCACTGTCTTCGTCATCAGCAATTGCAATATGTGATTCAGTTACAGTAACAACAGTTGCCTCAGGATCTGTAACCAAGTGGACATCTTTATCCTGTGCAAGTGACAGATCTTTTACTTTAATCGTATCGCCGATACGGAGTTCTGCTACATCAATCTCAACTTTGTCAACAAGTGCAGATGGAAGTGCTTTATAAGAAACTTCCTCTAACTGTTGCTGCAATACACCGGATTCAAGTTTGTCATGGTTTACAAGAACAATCTCTGCAACAGAGTGTACAACTTCACCTTTGACAAGAGCCTGGAAATCCATCTCATCTACTCTGCCCTTTAATGGGTTATAATCAACCTCTTTGATCAATACATTGTGGGATTCGCCGTCAATATCCAACATGATCTGGCTTCCTTTATTGCTCGTCTTAAGCAGGCGGTCAACTGCGGCAGCATCCATTTTTACTGGAATGGACTCTTTCATCTCTTTGCCGAATACGTTACCGGTAACATAGCCCTCTTTTCTTAATTTTTTTGCTTTTACGTCAAGTGTTCTTTTTTCAGCTTTTAAAGTATTCATTTATCTTTTCCTCCAAGTCTGAATAATTTTATGAGTTCTATCTGTTACAACTGTAGTATAGCACCTGTGCAATATTATGATTAACCAAAAAAAATAAAAATCAGAGAAAAAGATTATACAAAATAAACAAAGTGCTAAGGTCTAATGTTTCATGTATAACGAATGAAACAGATGAATAACGTTAACGGGTAAGAAAGCATATATTGACAAATATTCATTTTTTAGTATAATTAATACATTGCTCTCGGAAATGAGAGCGTTCTTTAATTATAGAAAAGGAGAGAGAACATGACAACAACAGTATCTATATTAATTGCATTTGGCGTCTATCTTTTGGGAATGATCGGAATTGGGATCTGGAGCATGAGACAGACGAAGGGGGCAGACGATTTCTTCCTCGGAGGACGAGGACTTTCCGCTCCGGTAGCTGCGATGTCTGCACAGGCATCTGACATGAGCGGCTGGCTGCTGATGGGACTTCCGGGTTCTGTATATGCACTTGGAACCGGGCAGGCATGGATCGCCGTAGGACTTGGACTTGGAACGATTGCTAACTGGCTTATTATCGCAAGACCACTTCGTGCATATACAATTGTAGCGGGAAATTCTATGACGCTTCCAGAATTTTTCGGAAACCGTTATCACGATGAAAAAAAGATTTTACTTGGTATTTCTTCAGTTATTATCGTCATTTTCTTTCTGGTATATACAGCTTCCGCGCTGGCAAGCGGAGGTAAGCTTTTTAACACTGTATTTGGATTGGATTACCATATAGCTTTATTTCTGGGTGCGGCAGTTATTCTGATCTACACATTTATGGGAGGATTTCTTGCAGTATGTTCTACAGATTTCTTCCAGGGATTACTGATGTTGATTGCAATTCTTGCAGTGCCGGTGCTGACATGGGGATTTGTAAGCGGGGATTTTCATAACATGCTTGCAAATACAGGAGTAAATCCGGACAATTACTTAAGCTTTACATATAATGGAGATCATCCGATCACAGCGGTAGAGATTATTTCCAATATGGCATGGGGACTTGGATATTGTGGTATGCCACATATCCTGATCCGTTTTATGGCAATCCGCAGTGAGAAAGAACTGAAGAAATCTTCTGCAATTGCAATTGTGTGGGTTGTGCTTTCTCTTGGATTTACGATTGCAATCGGGCTGCTCGGACGTGCTTTCCTTTATCCAGAGATTCTCGGAGTAACGGAGGGGGCACCGTCAGCAGAGTCAGTATTTATTGAGATGATCCAGAAGGTTTTCATTGAAAAGATTCCGATTCCATTGATTGCAGGATTGTTTATCTGCGGAATCCTGGCAGCTGTAATGTCAACTGCAGATTCACAGCTTCTGGTATGTTCTTCTTCCGTATCTAAAGACATTTACCAGAACATTCTGAATCCGGAAGCTTCTGATAAGAAGGTATTAAATGTAGCACGTATGACAACGTTTGGAGTAGCTGTAGTAGCATTTTTCATCGCATGGGATCCGAACAGTTCTATCATGGACCTGGTATCTGATGCATGGGCAGGACTTGGAGCAGCATTTGGCCCGCTTGTCGTTATGAGCCTCTTCTGGCGCAGAACGAATCTTCCGGGAGCAGTGGCGGGATTGGTGTCCGGAGCAGCAACTGTGCTGATCTGGGATTATCTTCCAATTGTAAATGGACAGACAATCGGAAATGCAACAGGAATTTATTCTTTGTTAGTCGGATTTGTTATCAGCCTGTGCTTTATCGTAATCGTCAGTATGGTTACAAAAGCACCGGACGAGACAATTCTTGCGCAGTTTGATGAATATAAAAAATACGAAGAAAAAGATATGTAAGAATAGAAGTGTAAATAATAAGAAATGTAAGTATAAGGTCGCTGTATGGCTAATGTTAACTTCATGACATTGGCTGTATGGCGCCTTTTTCGTTGCCAAGCATACGACAAAAAGGTCCGGTGGACCTTTTTTAGTTACATAGCAGGAAATGTTAAATTATCTATATTTGATATAATATTAACTCAATTTTATAAAAATAGTTTGTTTTTTAACTATCAATTGTATTATTTATAGAAAATTGTGAAAAATAGTAGAATAACATTGAATTGAGTGTAAAAATGTGATATGGTACGTTATACAAGAAAAGGCTTACTGAAAGGAGAAGAAAATATGGGATTTTTAACAGGTAAGACAGCGATCATCACAGGAGCGGGACGCGCGGTATTAAGTGATGGCAGATGTGGATCTATCGGATATGGAATCGCAACTGCATATGCAAAAGAGGGGGCAAATCTTGTTATTACAGGACGTAATGTGCAGAAATTGACAGATGCAAAAGAAGAATTAGAGAGACTGTACGGAATAAAAGTACTTCCGGTACAGGCAGACGTATCTGCAGGCGCAGACAATAAAGCAGTTGTTGACAATGTTGTGAAACAGGCGATCGATACATTTGGGCGAATCGATGTGCTGATCAACAATGCACAGGCTTCAGCATCCGGAGTTACACTGGCAGATCATACGCAGGAACAGTTCGATCTGGCAATGTATTCAGGATTGTATGCAGTATTTTATTATATGCAGGCATGCTATCCATACTTGAAAGAGACAAAAGGAAGCGTTATCAACTTTGCTTCCGGTGCAGGACTTTTCGGTAATTATGGTCAATGTGCATATGCGGCAGCAAAAGAAGGAATCCGTGGACTTACAAGAGTTGCAGCAACTGAGTGGGGACCGGACGGAATCAATGTCAACATCGTATGCCCACTTGCATGGACTGCACAGCTTGAGAAATTCGAGCAGGCTTATCCGGATGCATTTAAGGCAAATGTAAAGATGCCGCCGGCAGGTCACTATGCAGACGCAGAGAAAGAGATCGGAAGAGTGTGTGTACAGCTTGCATCTCCAGACTTCAAATATATGAGTGGTGAGACACTGACACTGGAAGGTGGAATGGGTCAGAGACCATAAATAAGAATTTATAAATAAAAAGATGCATGATTGCAGGATAAGATTCTGCAGTCGTGCATCTTTTTCTTTATAAGTATCCCCCGTCAAATGTGATGATCTGTCCGGTGAGATATTCTGGTGCGCAGATCAGTTTCCACACCATTTCAGCAACTTCTTCAGGGGTGGCGAAGCGTCCGGCCGGGATATCTTCCGCAAGTTCAGCCCGTTCTTCTTCGTCTAATTGTTTATTCATTTCGGTATCGATGACACCACATGCAAGAGCATTGACTGGAATTTTGCTTCTTGCCAGTTCTTTGGCAAGTGCCTGGGTGAGCCCTCCGACACCGGCTTTGGAAGCAGAGTAAGCCGCTTCGCAGGATGCACCGTTTACGCCCCACATGGAGGAAATGTTGATGATCCTTCCGCTTCCGTGTGACAGCATAGGAGGAATGGCAGCGCGGCAGCAGTAGAAGACGGAGGAGAGGTTACTGGAAAGCACCTTGTCCCAGTCTTCATCAGTCATATCCATGAGAAGCCCGATGTGGGAAATCCCGGCATTGTTTACTAGTACATCCAGATGGTCACAGGTCTTGGCAATCGTATGGAAGATTTTCCGTACAGTATCAGGATTTCCAATGTCACCTGGCACCAGTGTACATGTGCCGATCGTTTCAATTTCTCGTCTGGTTTCTTCCAGTGCGTCAAAAGAGCGGGCGCAGTTCAGAAAGATATGATAGCCTTCAGCCGCGAGTCGAAGGGCAATCGCACGTCCGATGCCACGGGAAGAGCCGGTAACAAATGCATATTTTTGTGTATATTCAGACATAATGGCCTCCAGGAAAAATGTTTTATGCATTACAGTTGAGGTAAAAATCCACAACATCATCTTATAAATACATATTTATATTTATTATATACTGGAATTATTGATATTTGAAGAACGAGATGCTATTATTTAAATAATAGTTGATAAGCACGCTTGTAATATAGGATTTATCAATAAGACAGTTGACTGGCAGCGAATATGGGGATAAAAATTTGAACGAATTAGAAAAGAAAGGGCAGATGGTCGCCCGTGCGATTGCATTTGCTACAAAGGCACATGAGGGACAGTTCCGAAAAGGGACGAAAAGACCGTATATTGTTCATCCATTGGAGGTGGGCGAGATTGTCGCAACACTGACTTTTGATGAGGAGATCATCAGTGCAGCGCTTTTGCATGATACAATCGAGGATTGTCAGGGAATTACACGGGAAGTACTGGCGCAGGAATTTTCTGAGCACGTGGCAGAGCTGGTGGCTCAGGAGAGCGAAGACAAGTCAAAAACATGGCTTGAGCGCAAGAGCCATACGATTGAGCATTTAAAAAATGCACCGTATGAGGTGCGTATGATTGGTCTGGCAGACAAGCTTTCTAATATCCGTGATATCGACAGGGATTATCCGGTCATGGGAGAAGAGTTGTGGAATCGTTTCCGAATGAAAGAAAAGAACATGATTGGCTGGTATTACAGAGGATTACGGGAATCTCTGCGCGAAGGATTTGAGCAGGAAGAAGCATTTCGCGAGTACAGTTATCTGGTAGATAAGAATTTTGGGATAGATGAGTCATCTCACATCTGATATAGCTGTGTAAAAAGGAGACGCTTCAGATTTATAATAGAATCTGAAGCGTCTCCTTTTTGTTGTTGCCAAGTTAATTGAGGAACCGGGCGACCACAATGTTTGATTAAGTGCTGTTCGTACTTAAAATTTGGGTTGGGTAAAATTAATAATACAATAAAAATTTGATTAAATTATATTGCAAAATTATGATAATATCAAGACATTTTTGCAAAATAAAAAATTTTTTATAAGAAAATTTATAACCGTAATTTTTCACCTAAAAATTTATAAGAAATTTTTTACATGCTCTTGGAAATTTCTTCACAAGTTTTCATGGCTTCGATCACGGAGCTGCGGAAGCCTTTTTCTTCCAGGACACGGACAGCTTCAATAGTTGTTCCGGCCGGGGAACATACCATATCTTTTAACTCACCTGGATGCTTTCCGGTTTCCAGAACCATTTTCGCACTTCCAAGAACTGCCTGGGCAGCGAACTGGTAAGCCTGAGCTCTTGGCATACCACCGGAAACGGCTGCATCAGCCATAGCTTCGATAAACATAAATACATAAGCCGGGGAGCTTCCGCTAACAGAAACGACGGTGTCCATCAGGCGCTCTGGAATGATCTCAACGCGTCCGAAACTCTCCAGAAGTGTGAGAACATAAGCAATCTCTTCTTTTGTTATATATTCATTCGGGCATGCGGCAGTCATACCTGCTCCCACAAGCGCCGGAGTATTTGGCATTGTACGGACAATTTTTACATTTTTACCAAACTGTTCCTTTAACCACGCCAAAGTTTTGCCTGGTGCGATTGTGATAATGATCTGATCTTCACGAACATCATCTTTGATTTCGGCAATTACCTCTGCATAGAACTGCGGTTTTACAGATAAAATGATAATATCAGAACTATTGATAACTTCATGGTTGTCAGCAGTTACCTGAATTTTGAACTGCTCTTTTACACGCTCGCGTCCAGCTTCCATGACATCTGCTCCGATAATATCATTTGCAGGGATGATCTGATTCTTTATAATACCGCCCATAATAGCAGACGCCATATTTCCAGTGCCGATAAAACCTAATTTCATAGTGATTCCTTCTTTCTTAATATTTGCCTTGCCCATGTTCGTTCATTTCCGGGTGGAAAATGTGTAGTTTAGCCGTATTGCTAAGATTCGTTTGGTAATCATTTTCCAGGCATCTTAGGAAAATAATAGCATTCTGGAAAAATGAAGTCAATCCGAAGTTAAAGGAATCGCTCTTGCGCGTTTTGGCAGGGATGACATTGTGAGACTCGCTCTTGTAGGAAGTAACAGAGTTGGATATAATATACAAGAAATAATTTTTGCATTTGCACTTTTGAAATTAAGTGAAAATATATAGAAATTTGATTAGGAAGTGACTGAATATGAAAAAAGAACTGGATTATTTTACAATAGAAGGGTGCTACGGAGGCAATCAGGACTGGTTCACGAATCTGGTTATGCATATGGGTGGCTGTGCTGCAGCGACCGCATGCGACAGTTGCATTTATTTCGGACTTCAGAATGAAAAGATGAAGCCGCTTTATCCATTCGATATAGAATGCCTTACAAAAGAAGATTATAAGGCATTCAGCCAAATCATGAAACCTTACCTCAAACCACGTGCTGGCGGTGTACGGAAGCTTAGCTGGTTCGTGGAAGGTCTTGGACGATATATTCAAGATGTAAATGAAGCGAAACACACGGATATTTACATCAGAATGGAAGAATTCTGTGGTGATCATACATGGCAGGAAGCAGCTATATTTATTAAAGAACAACTAGATCAGGACATTCCTGTACCGTACCTGCTTTTGCGCCATCAGAACGAAGCCTACAAAGACTATATTTGGCATTGGTTCCTGCTCACCGGATACGAAGAAAAAGATGAAAAAATGTACATCAAAACAGCAACTTATGGGGAAAGCGACACCTTTGAACTTGAAGACTTCTGGAACACCGGCTGCGAAGAAAAAGGAGGACTCATACGCCTTACACCACACTACAATTAATTAGGCAACGTGTTTGACCATCCAGATTTCAGATATAGAATATATATCAGTACCAGGAAATATTGACGATACACCTAACCTACGCTACAATATTACTCAGGATTTTCGAAAATTACCGGGAACAGAATGACTGCAAATTTAGATTCGCTTTTCGGGTAATTTCCAACAATCTGAGAAAAATTAAAATAAAAATATAGAAGAAAGAGGTATACAACATGGCAAACCCAATCGTAACATTTGAAATGGAAAACGGTGACATTATGAAAGCAGAATTATATCCGGAAATTGCTCCGAACACAGTGAACAACTTTATTTCACTGGTTCAGAACGGATTCTATGACGGACTCATCTTCCACAGAGTGATTCGTGGATTCATGATCCAGGGCGGATGCCCGGATGGAACAGGCATGGGCGGTCCGGGATATACGATCAAAGGCGAGTTCTCACAGAATGGTTTTGCAAATGATTTAAGACACACAGAGGGTGTTCTTTCTATGGCAAGAGCAATGCATCCGGATTCAGCAGGTTCCCAGTTCTTCATTATGCACAAGAATTCCCCGCATCTGGACGGAGCTTACGCTGCATTTGGTAAGATTACAGAAGGAATGGATATTGTAAATAAAATTGCTGAGACAGCAACCGATTACAGTGACAGACCACTGGAAGAGCAGAAGATGAAAAAAGTTACGGTAGACACAATGGGAGTAGAATACCCGGCTCCGGAGAGAATTTAAGATAAAAGTAAACAGTTAAATTAGAGGAGGCACAAAAAGCCCATGGATATGATACAGACAGACAAGCTGGTATTTGAATATGACAAACGGGATGAAGATGGCAATATTATCGGCAAGTCCCGGGCAATCGATGAGGTGGATATCGATGTGAAAGAAGGGCAGTTTATTGCAATTCTTGGTCATAACGGTTCGGGAAAGTCCACATTTGCAAAACATATAAATGCGCTTCTTGTGCCAACGGATGGAACGATGTGGGTAGACGGACGTGACACAAAAGATCCGAACGAGCTGTGGAATGTAAGACAGAGTGCGGGCATGGTTTTTCAGAATCCAGATAATCAGATTATCGGAACGGTCGTGGAGGAAGATGTTGGATTTGGACCGGAGAATCTGGGCGTACCAACCGACGAAATCTGGAAACGTGTAGAAGACAGTTTGAAATCTGTTGGAATGATTTCTTACCGGCATCATTCACCAAATAAGCTTTCCGGTGGACAGAAGCAGCGTGTAGCAATTGCCGGGGTCATCGCTATGGAGCCGAAATGCATCGTTCTTGATGAGCCGACAGCTATGCTGGACCCGATGGGGAGAAAAGAAGTTTTAAAAACAGTGCAGAAGTTAAGAGAGCAGAAGAAAGTTACGGTTATACTGATCACACATTATATGGAAGAAGTGGTCGATGCAGACAAGATTTATGTTATGGATCACGGGCATGTAGTGATGGAAGGAACATCGAAAGAAATCTTCTCTCAGGTCGATACATTGAAGCACTACAGATTAGATGTTCCGCAGGTGACGATTCTTGCGGACGAGCTTAAGAAACGAGGACTTGACATTCCGGATGGAATTTTGACGAAGGAAGAACTGGTGGAGGCATTATGTCAATTAAAATAGAACATTTGAATTATGTATACAGTGAAGGCACAGCCTACGAAAAACATGCGTTAAAAGACATTTGCCTGGAGATTCCACATGGAGAATTTGTGGGGATCATCGGACATACAGGTTCCGGAAAGTCTACGCTGATCCAGCATCTGAATGGACTGATCAAAGGAACAAGCGGAGCCGTCTATTATAATGGAGAGAACATTTACCAGGATGGGTACGATATGCGGGCACTCAGAAGCCAGGTGGGGCTTGTGTTTCAATATCCGGAGCATCAGTTATTTGAAATAGATGTGCTGACGGATGTGTGTTTTGGACCGAAGAATCAGGGATTGTCACAGCAAGAGTGCGAGGCACGGGCGCTGGAGGCATTGAAGCTTGTAGGATTAAAAGAAAAATATTATAAATCATCACCATTTGAACTCTCAGGAGGGCAGAAGCGAAGAGTTGCAATTGCCGGGGTACTGGCAATGCGTCCGAAGGTTCTTGTACTGGACGAGCCGACTGCGGGATTAGATCCGAAGGGGCGCGACGAGATTCTGGATCAGATTGCATATCTGCACAAGGAATCGGATCTGACGGTTATTCTGGTTTCCCATAGTATGGAGGATATCGCCAGATATGCGGATCGGTTGATTGTGATGAACAGTGGTGAAGTGATGTATAACGATACCCCGAAAAATGTGTTCGCACATTATCAGGAACTGGAGAAGGTCGGACTTGCAGCACCGCAGGTGACATACATTATGCATGATCTGAAGATGAAAGGATTCCCGGTAGGTGTGACTGCTACAACTGTAGAAGAGGCAGCAGATGAGATTATGCATGCATTAGGAAGACAATAGCAAAAAAAGATAAAAGGCTTGTAAATAGATATTGGAGATATAAAAAATGATTCGAGACATTACAATAGGACAATATTATCCGGCAAAAAGTATATTGCACAGACTGGATCCAAGAGTGAAGGTTGTATCCACACTTTTATTCTTGATTTCATTATTCCTGTTTCGGAGTATTCCAGGATACATCATTGCGACCGCATTTCTTGTGATGGTAGTACGTTTGTCAAAAGTACCGTTTGGTTATATTGTGAAAGGTCTGAAGCCGATTATCATGATTTTGATGTTGACGGTATTATTTCAGTTGTTCCTGACAAGAGGCGGTGACACATTAGTTCACTGGTGGATCTTTACAATCACAGAAGAAGGATTGGTAAATGCGGTGTATATGGCGATCCGATTGATTTATCTGATTATTGGATCATCATTAATGACATTTACAACGACGCCGAATGAGCTGACAGATGCTATTGAGAAGCTGCTTGGACCGTTGAACAAAATTCATATTCCGGTTCACGAGATTGCTATGACAATGTCTATAGCACTTCGCTTTATCCCGATTCTTCTGGAGGAGACGGACAAGATTATGAAGGCACAGATTGCCAGAGGTGCAGATTTTGAAAGTGGAAATATGCTTCAAAGAGCAAAAGCTATGGTTCCAATCCTTGTACCGCTTTTTGTATCTGCGTTCCGCCATGCAAATGACCTTGCCATGGCGATGGAGGCAAGATGCTACCACGGAGGAGAAGGACGTACGAAGATGAAACCGCTTCGTTATGTGAGCCGTGACCGTGTGGCTTATGTAATTGTGATTCTTTATGTGGCAGCAGTATTCGTGATTGGAAGATATGTACCGCTTCATATCTGGATTTTTTAACAGGAGGTTTTAAAGAGTGAGAAGAATTCGGATAGTAGTTGCCTATGACGGTACCAATTATTGTGGCTGGCAGATCCAGCCGAACGGTATTACAATAGAAGAAATCCTAAATAGACAGATCAGTAAACTGACTGGAGAAGATATCCGGATCATTGGTGCAAGCCGGACAGATTCCGGAGTACATGCACTTGGAAATGTAGCCGTTTTTGATACAGAATCCCGGATTCCGGGAGACCGGTTCGCATATGCACTGAATCAGAAGATGCCGGAAGATATTGTGATCGTAAGATCTGACGAAGTGCAGATAGATTGGCATCCGAGATATCAGAACGAGATATCCAAAACATATGAATATCACATTTATAACGCGAAGGTGAGAAATCCGCTGAAAAACCGGTACAGCACCTTCGTTTCTTTCGATTTAGATGTGGAAAAGATGAGACAAGGTGCGAAATACATTTTAGGGGAGCATGATTTTGCAAGCTTCTGCAATGTACGGACTAATGCGAAAGATACTGTGCGTACAGTGCATGAAATAACAATTAAAGAGATTCCGATGGATAAGTTCCAGGCTTCGAATTGGGGACAGGAAAATTCAAATTTGGAAAATGAAAAAGAAATCGTTATTCGTGTAACGGGAAACGGCTTCCTATATAATATGGTTCGTATCATTGCCGGAACGTTGATCCGTGTGGGGCGTGGATTCTATGAACCAGAGAAAATCAGAGATATTCTGGAGGCGAAGGAACATACTTCCGAGGGAATAACAGCACCGCCGAATGGACTGGTGCTTGTATCAATAGATTATCCAATGTAAACGCTTTCAACAGAAGAATATAAGAAAAATGTAAGAAAAAAATAAGAAATTTGTATTTTTTCTTTGAATTATTAAGAACTCTGTGATAAACTATCTAGGATATATAATTCTATGGAGGGATTGGACAATGGACAATTACATGTATCTGGTTCCGGTTGCGGCTGTAGTAGCTTTGTTATTTGCTGCATACCTTGCAAATAAAGTAAGCAAAATGGACGCTGGAACTGACAGAATGAAAGAGATTGCAGATGCAATCGCTGAAGGTGCTCGTGCATTCTTAGGTGCAGAGTACAAGATTCTTGTTATCTTCGTTGCAGTACTTTTCGTACTGATCGGAGTAGGAATTCAAAACTGGATTGAAGCTATTTGTTTCGTAGTTGGAGCGCTGTTCTCAACAATCGCAGGATACTGCGGAATGACAGTTGCTACAAAAGCTAACGTTAGAACAGCTAACGCTGCAAAAGAGCACGGAATGAACAAAGCTCTTTCAATTGCATTCTCAGGCGGAGCCGTTATGGGAATGTGTGTAGCAGGACTTGGTGCACTTGGTGTCAGCCTTGTTTACATTTTTACTAAGAACACAGACGTATTATTTGGATTCAGTCTTGGTGCTTCATCTATCGCGCTTTTTGCACGTGTAGGTGGAGGAATCTATACAAAGGCAGCTGACGTTGGAGCTGACCTTGTAGGTAAAGTTGAGGCTGGTATTCCAGAGGATGACCCGCGTAACCCGGCAGTTATCGCTGACAACGTTGGAGATAACGTAGGTGACGTAGCAGGAATGGGTGCTGACCTGTTCGAGTCATATGTTGGATCATTAGTATCTGCTCTGACACTTGGTGTTGCTGTGGCAGCTGTAGAAGGAGTATTATTCCCACTGGCTATTTCCGGATGCGGACTGATCGCTTCTATCATTGCTACATTTTTTGTAAAAGGTGATGAGAACTCTAACCCGCAGAAAGCTCTTACAAGAGGAAGCTATGTATCTGCAGCATTAGTTATCATCGTATCTCTGGCACTTAGCTGGACATTATTTGGAAACATGAACGCAGCAATCGCAGTCATCGCTGGTCTGATTGTCGGCGTTATCATTGGTAATATTACAGAGTACTACACATCTGCAGATTACAAACCGGTTCAGGGAATCGGAGAGCAGTCTGAGACAGGTGCAGCTACAACAATCATCAGTGGACTTGCAGTTGGTATGAAATCAACAGCTATCCCGCTTCTTCTGATCTGTGTAGCTATCTTTATTTCATATCAGACATTTGGACTTTACGGAATTGCTCTTGCAGCCGTAGGTATGCTTTCAACAACAGGTATCACTGTTGCAGTTGATGCTTATGGACCGATCGCTGACAATGCCGGTGGTATTGCAGAGATGTCTGGTCTTGAGGAGTCAGTTCGTGACATCACAGACAAACTTGACTCTGTTGGTAACACAACAGCAGCTATGGGTAAAGGATTCGCTATCGGATCTGCAGCTCTTACAGCACTTGCACTGTTTGTATCATACGCACAGGCAGTTAAACTTGATTCCATCAGTATCCTTGATTACAAAGTAATCATCGGTATCTTCATCGGTGGTATGCTTACATTCCTGTTCTCCGCATTTACAATGGAGTCAGTATCTAAAGCAGCTTACAAGATGATCGAGGAAGTTAGACGTCAGTTCCGTGAGAAACCGGGCATCATGAAAGGTGAGGAGAAACCGGACTACAAGTCATGTGTAGGAATTTCTACAACAGCAGCTCTTCACGAGATGCTTCTCCCAGGAGTTATGGCAGTAGCAGCTCCATTGGTTGTAGGTATCGTTCTTGGCGTTGAGGCTCTTGGCGGACTTCTTGCAGGAGCTCTTGTAACAGGAGTTCTTATGGCAATCTTCATGTCCAACGCAGGTGGAGCATGGGATAACGCTAAGAAGTACATCGAGACAGGACATCACGGTGGAAAAGGAAGCGAGGCTCACAAAGCAGCCGTTGTTGGTGATACAGTAGGAGATCCGTTCAAGGATACTTCAGGACCGTCAATCAACATCCTGATCAAACTTATGACAGTAGTATCTCTCGTATTCGCACCATTATTCTTATCAATTGGTGGATTACTGTAATATATATTATGAGATTAAAGAAACGAGGCATTGAAAAATGTCTCGTTTTTTTGTATGCCTGGCGGCGCACATTACTAATGGGTGAAAGTTCCCAATCCGCCCTGGTAATGGGAAAGATACAACCAAGAACAAGGGTGTCCCATTCACGGCAATGGCTTTGTAAATTTAAGGAAAGCTTAAGTATTAATCGCTTGTATAAGCCATAAGGATATGCTATGATATATCCACTTCAAACATTCGAAAAAAAGATCAAGTTTATTTTAGAGCAGTTCAGCTCTGATCATACGGACAGATTCGTCCGGTATTCCATGTTTGAAAAAATAAATATAAATGGTATAATACAAGGAGAGAAGTGTATGGAGAAAACTGAAAAATTAATCATGCAGGAAGACAAATGGAAGCCATTAAAAGAGATGAATCTCACGGATGATTTTCTATTTGATGTAGCGACCACAGAACTGGAAAATTGCAAGATCATTATTGAACTGTCTACAGGCTTGCGATTAAAAAGTCTCAAGTGGAAAGAAGGGCAGAAAGTTGTTCATAACATTCCGGGAAAACGTGGAATCCGAATGGATTTTGTGGCGGAATCTGAGGATGGGCGTGTTTTTGATGTAGAGATGCAGAATCGAAAGGAAGGAAACATTCCAAAGCGTACCAGATTTTATCAGGCATTGATGGATGCACCATTGTTGAAAAGCGGTGAAAAAGGTTTTGACAAGCTGAAACCACTATTCATAATTGTGCTTTGTGATTATGATCCGTATGGAAAGAAGAAGTATTGTTATACATTTGAAAACAGATGTAAAGAACAGCCGGATTTATTGCTTGGAGATGAGGTCACAAAATTATTCCTCAGCACGAAAGGGGAAAATGCAGATGAAGTACCGAAAGAGCTGGTAGATTTTCTGCATTATATCACTGAGAGCAATGAAAAAGGACTTCCAGAAGAATGCGATGAGAGACTTCGCCGACTGCATGAGAGTATACAAGAAATAAAAACAAGTACAAGTGTGGAGGTCGAGTATATGAAGATGGAAGAAAGAGAAAGACTGGTAAAAAAGGAAGCAATAGAACGAGGTTTAAGGGAAGGAAGGATACAAGGAAGAATACAAGGAGAGCGTATTGGAGAAGAACGGCTTGCCAGTTTATTAATGAATCTTTCAAAGCAAAATCGTCAGGAAGATAGTATCAAGGCATTGGAAAATTTGGAATATCGAAAGAAATTGTATGAAGAATTTGGCTTATAAGTTGAAACTTAGAAAAGTTGGTCATGGAATCATGCCAAACGCTTCGGTTCTGTGTTTTTTACAAGTCTGACACATAAAAAAGCCTGAAAATCTGTGCCTGTATATTGCTGCTGCTCCTTCTTGTCATGGGGGCCAGGGAGCAGTGGCACTTATCGGTGTATGGGAGAATGGTCAGGTTTGTAATCTGTGGGTCATGTATATATAAAGAACCGTGTCAGAGGGGGAAAAGAAGTCTCCGCTGACACGGTTCTAATAGATTTTAACAATATCGGTCTCTCTTTTTATGAAGTTGGTTCTCTAATGGAACGATGCTGACATATTCTGCGTTGTTCTCTTCGATGCATGTTCTGGCAGCTTCAATATCATCAGGATGTATCAGAAGCGCCATTCCGCAGGCGGCTTTGCCATCTGTCGCCCGAGGGGCCGGTGCGATACGATTCGGGATATCGTGATCACACAGAAGCTCGTGGAGCATCATCCCCTGGGTGTGATTATCAAAGAGTATGTAATAGCGGATATGTTCGTTTTTATCTTCCATTATTTGCTTAACATCTCCACAAATGCACCGATTCTTGTACGGAGCTGTTCAGCATCTGTATCGGTGTAATCTGTTTCCAGAGAGAGAACCGGAATGTTCTTTTCTTTTAATGCTTCAGCAACTGCGCGTTTCTCTGTATCATACAGGCAGCAGAACATGAGGCTGCAGTCGATGACTCCATCTACCTGGTATTCATCTACCATGCGGAGAATGTCATCGATACGTCCGGTGTTCGGTGTGAAGCAAGCACAGTTTGTCTTCATGTAACGTCTGGACAGATTCATGAACTGTTCGTCCAGTGTCTCGCCAGATTCATCAACAAGGTTTTCGAAGTATCTTGTTCCGGTACACATCTCTTCACAGACAACAGCAGCGCCGCTTGTCTCAATGATATTGTGTAATTTCCAGTTTGGAACTGCAAGAGGTGTTCCTGTGATCAGGATACGTTTTGTTCCTTCCGGAACGACAGATACACCATCTTTGATGCGCTGCTCCAGTTCGTCAGCCAGGCGGTTACACATCTGAGCACAACGTACCGGATCATCAAAGAAGGAAATCTGAGTCATAAGCAGAGCATCACGTCCGGAGATTGGCAGACATTTTGACTTTCTGCAATCATAAACTCTCTGCATTGCTTTTCGTTTTTCATTACAGATTTTGATTGCCTCAGCAAGCTTTTCCGGTGTTACTTTGTTACCAGTGAAATCTTCTACAACTTTTGCAAAATCAGCAATTTCATCTTTCCATTTTACAATGTCTTTTTCACGTTTCATCTGTGGAACATCCATAATATGCATCGGAACGTCTTTTCCAAGAATCTCATAAGCTTTCTTTTTGCCATCACATGTAGTTTCCCCGACATACATGTCTGCAATACGGAAGAATGGGCAGGTACGTCCAAGTCTTGCACCAACAGAAGCTTTTACAAGCGGGCACATATTTTTCGGCAGGACTTTTTCTCCGTCCGGAACCCAGAACTGGGAACCACCACAGAGTCCGGTCACGATACCATCAGCAGCGATGACAACTTCATCTGGTACATATACGCAAAATGTTCCGAATACTTTACGTCCTTTTTTCTGCTCCTCAATTAATTCAGCCGGGCGGATACCATGTACCTCAGCAATGACCATATCCCAGAAATCCATTGCTTTCGGTCGGTTCTCCTGTGTCATAAATACATCCCCAACTGCTGTTGGAAGAACCTGACAGAGATTGTCATGATTATTGATATCCATTCCAAGGTCTTCCCACATTTTTACATAATCAGCCATGTTATTATTCCTCCTCTTTGACATTGACTCTTTAATTGTTAGAATCAAACATACGTTGCGATCAATCCTATGTGATTATTGTAAGAAATAACGAATGAGTTAGTCAATGCATACGTAAGATTGTGCAAAATAACTATAAATGATGAGCTCTTATAGAAAAAATAAATAGGTTAGTTTTGGCTTACATAGCCTTGAAACACAACATTTTTTGTGTTAATATAAAAAATGGAACTTAATTTTGTATTTAATATCGAAGAGAGGTAATAAACGTGACAAAAGTTGACATTATATCTGGATTCCTTGGAGCCGGAAAGACTACATTTATTAAAGAACTGATTGAAAAAGTTTTCGCAGGCGAGAAGCTTGTGCTGATTGAAAATGAATTTGGTGAAATTGGTATTGATGGTGGATTTCTTCAGGATGCAGGAATCGAGATTACTGAAATGAACTCAGGCTGCATCTGCTGTACACTGGTCGGAGATTTTAGTGTAGCACTTAAAAAAGTACTGGATGAGTATCACCCGGATCACGTAATTATTGAGCCATCAGGAGTCGGCAAACTTTCTGATGTTGCAGCAGCGATTGAAAATGTAAAAGAAGATGCAGATATTGAAATAGAAGGAAGAATTACAGTTGTAGATGGCAAGAAAGCGAAAATGTACCTGGACAACTTCGGAGAGTTTTTCGAGAACCAGGTAGAGCATGCATCAACAATCGTAATCAGCAGAACTCAGAATATGACAGACGAGAAGATAGAGGCTTGTGTACATCTCTTAAGAGAGAAGAATGACAAGGCTACAATCATTTCCACACCGTGGGATCAGCTGAGCGGAGATGCAATCCGTCACGCTCTCGAGCACGGTGCAGAGATTGAAGGATTATTCGAGCATCATCACGATCATGACGAGGAGTGTACATGCGGCCATCACCATGAGCATCATCACGACCATGACGAGGAGTGCAGTTGTGGATGCGGTCATCACCATGAGCATCATCACGATCATGATGAGGAGTGCAGTTGTGGATGCGGTCACCACCATGAGCATCATCATGACCATGACGAGGAGTGTACATGCGGCCATCATCATGACCATGACGAGGAGTGCGGATGTGGACATCACCATCATGACCATGATGAAGAATGCGGTTGTGGATGTGGACATCATCATGATCATCACCATCATCATGCAGATGAAGTATTTACAAGCTGGGGCAAGGAGACAGCTCACAAATATACAGAAGAAGAATTGGATTATTTGTTGAAAGCATTGTCAGAGACAGATGCTTATGGAACAATCCTTCGTTCCAAAGGAATTATCCAGATGACAGACGGTAACTGGAAGCAGTTTGATCTTGTTCCGCAGGAGTATGAGGTCAGAGATGGAAATGCTGATTATGCAGGACGTATGGTTGTAATTGGAACAGATCTGAAAGAAGACGAACTGGCTAAATTATTCCATGTACAATAGTAAAGATATAAAGGAGCAGCAAAAACAATGATGGAACCAACACCAGTATATATATGTACCGGATTTCTGGACAGTGGAAAGACATTGCTTGTCAAAGATACTTTGATGGAGCAGGAATGGATCGAACCGGGACTTACTCTTCTGATTCTTTGCGAAGAAGGTGAAGAGGAATATTCCAAGGAATATCTGGAAGAAAATGATATGGTGCTTTTGAAGATAGATAATTTTGAACAGTTAAACGCATCATTTTTTACGAACTGCGAGAAGAACTATCATCCGGCACAGGTTGTCATTGAATACAATGGAATGTGGAAGCTGGAAGATTTGTTACAGCTTAAGTATCCACGCAAATGGCAGATTCAGGGAATTTATTCTACTGTTAATGGAACGACACTGGATATGTACCTGAAAAACATGAGAAATATGTTGATGGAGCAGCTTACCGAGTCGGAGCTTATCATTATCAACCGTTGCCCGGAAGGAGTGGATCGTTCCGGATTCAGACGTGCACTTAAGGTACAGAATCCAATGGCACAGTTGATATTTGAAGGAATGGACGGTAAGATCATTCAGCCGACAGCTGAAGACCTGCCATTTGATATTAAGGGAAATCCGATTAAAGTTGAAGATGAAGACTTTGGAATCTGGTATGTAGATGCATATGATCATCCAGACCAGTATATGGATAAAGAGATTGAGTTTGTCGCACAGGCATTTCGTCCGAAAGGAATGAAGAATGATATGTTCGTTCCTGTCAGAAAAATTATGACCTGCTGTGCAGATGATGTCCGTCTGTATGGATATCCGTGCAAGATTCCGAAAGCCGTGAAAGAGATTCAGATGCAGAAATGGTATCGTGTTCGTGTAAGATATTCCTTTGAGCCGACAGAGCCATTTGCACCGGAGCAGCCGGTACTGTATCTGATGCACATTGAACCGGCCGAGGCACCGGAACAGGATTATGTATATCTTGGATAAATGTATTTGGATAAATGTATTACACAATCTGCTTGACAAAGCATGTCAAATCAGTTAGCATAACAGCAGGCAAAGAAAATATAACCAATATGCAAAGGCAATGAAGGGAAGAAGTAGTGGTGGATACACCCGTACAGAGAGCAGCCGGCAGGTGAGAGGCGCACGAAGGAAGAGACTACGAATACATCCCAAAGCTGCACACCGAAATCCAGAACCATGCAGAATGAGGAGACGTACAATCAAAAAGAACGTAAGAGAAATGTATTCTGAGGCAGGGACGAGTAGGCTGTGACGAGAAGCACCCGTTAACGTGCTTAAGCTGTGAATGCGGCTTAATGAGGCTGGCAGGCGTAAGCTGTCAGTAAAATAAGGTGGTACCACGATATATGTCGTCCTTGTCCGGTAGCGGACAAGGACGTTTTTATATAATAGGAAATTGCATTTCCTATTATATAAAAAAAGCCTCCGGCAGGATGCGCACTCGCGCGAATAAGAACCAACATATCGTCCTTATAAAAATATGAATGAGATAAAGGAGAGAAAATCATGGGAATTTATGAAGAGTTACAGGCGAGAGGTCTGATCGCTCAGGTAACAGATGAAGAAAGAATCAGAGATTTAGTAAACAATGGAAAAGCAACATTTTATATTGGATTTGATCCGACGGCGGACAGTCTTCACGTAGGACATTTTATGGCACTGTGTCTGATGAAGCGTCTGCAGGAAGCAGGCAATAAACCAATTGCTCTGATCGGTGGGGGAACAGGATACATTGGAGATCCATCTGGAAGAACAGATATGAGAAGTATGATGACTCCGGAGCAGATCCAGCATAACTGTGATTGCTTTAAAAAGCAGATGAGCCGTTTCATCGATTTCTCAGATGGAAAAGCACTTATGGTTAATAATGCAGACTGGCTTCTTGGGCTGAACTATATAGAAGTCCTTCGCGAAATTGGTCCGCATTTTTCTGTAAATCGTATGCTGACAGCAGAGTGTTACAAGCAGAGAATGGAAAAAGGACTTAGCTTCCTCGAGTTCAACTACATGATCATGCAGGCGTATGATTTCTATGAGTTGTTCCAAAAATACGGCTGTAATCTGGAATTTGGCGGAGATGATCAGTGGAGCAACATGCTTGCAGGTACAGAGTTGATTCGTCGTAAACTTGGAAAAGATGCTTCTGCTATGACAATTACACTGCTTCTGAACTCCGAAGGAAAGAAGATGGGTAAAACACAGAGCGGTGCGGTATGGCTTGATCCAAACAAGACTTCCCCATTTGAGTTTTACCAGTATTGGAGAAATGTAGGAGACGCTGACGTTCTCAAATGTATCCGTATGCTGACATTCCTTCCGTTAGAAGAGATTGACGCAATGGATAAATGGGAAGGAGCAGAGCTTAACAAAGCGAAAGAAATCCTTGCATTTGAGCTGACAAGTCTTGTTCATGGTGAAGAAGAGGCTAAAAAAGCACAGGAGGCTGCAAAGGCATTGTTTAGTACAGGTGCTGCAGCAGATATGCCTAAGACAGAACTTACAGAGGCTGATCTTACAGAGGGCAACATTGATATTATGACACTGCTTGTAAAATGCGGTCTGACAGCTTCCAAATCTGAAGCACGTCGTGCAGTACAGCAAGGTGGAGTGTCTGTAGATGGAGAGAAAATCACAGATATTGCCCACACATTTGCCGGAGAAGATTTTGGCGGAGAAGGAATCGTTCTGAAAAAAGGAAAGAAAAATTTCCGCAAGGTCATTGTAAAATAAAATATAATTATATAAAATGATGTTGGGGACTTTTGCCCCAACATTATAAAGGTAAATATTATCATAAGTAGAGGGTGGAACCTATGAAGTGTCCAAGATGTGACAAACCGATTAACGATGGAGAATCTTACTGCCCACATTGTGGGTACAAACTGGAAAAAAAGAAATCAAGGACATGGATCATGATAGGCGGCGTTGTGCTGGCTGGAGTCGTGCTTGGCTCTGTTGTTGCACAGACCGGTTACCATGCGTTCGAAAAACAGGTCAGTGAGACGCAAGGTGAGCTGACTGCAGATCCGAAAGATGCACTGCCGGATCAGAAGACAATAGAGGCAAATAAGAAGAAAAACGAGACAGAACGAAAGCAGGAAGAACAGCAGGAACAGGAAGATAAAAAAGAAGCTGAGATTACAATTTCTGTAGACGAAGCAACTCCTGTGGATCTTGATTCTTATGTACAGATTCAGCCTGTATCTTCCAAGGCGAGTTCAGAACTTGATGATAACACAGCCGAGAAAGCAATTGACGGTCAGGAAGTGACGTCGTGGCAGGAAGATGTAGCAGGATACGGACAGGGTGAAAATCTTACACTTAAATTTGAAAAAACATATACGGTAAAGTATCTTGCACTGAAACTTGGAAGCTGGAAAGATGATGCTGCGTATGAGCAGAATAACAGACCGAAAGAACTGGATATTCAGACCGACCATTTAATTCGGAAAGTTACATTTTCAGATGAAAAAAAAGAATACTGGGTCACATTTTCAGATACATGTAAAACCTCTGAACTTAAGCTGATTATTGAGCAGGTATACAGAGGTCTCAAGACGAGCTGGAATGACACTTGTATTGCAGAAGTGCAGGTTTATGGAACTGAAGAATAAAAGGAGTGAATGAAATATGGCATTTCATGAAGTACCAATTGAAAGTCTTGAATTTAACCCATTTAAGAAGATAAGTAAACAGTGGATGCTGATTACAGCAGGAGATGAGAAGAAGTCAAACACGATGACAGCAAGCTGGGGAGGTCTTGGTATTATGTGGGGAAAGAATGTTGCAACCGCATACATCCGCCCAAACCGTTATACAAAAGAATTTGTAGATCAGACGGATCACTTTACGTTATCATTTCTTCCGGAGGAGGAGCGTACAGCGCTGAACTACTGTGGAACAGTCAGTGGACGTGATGTGGAGGATAAGTGGGCGGCAGCCGGACTTCATCCTTATCCGGTCGACGGAACAACAGGAGTGGAAGAAGCAGAGATGATTTTTGTATGTAAGAAGTTATATCATCAGGAAATGAAACCAGAGTGCTTTGATGCACCGGAAAACGATGAGAGATGGTATCCGGAGAAAGATTACCACATAATGTACATGGCAGAAATCGAGAAAGTACTGGTGAAATAATGAAAGTTTCAACAAAAGGAAGGTATGCACTTCGGATCATGATCGATCTTGCAGAGCATAACACAGGTGAATATATTCGCTTAAAAGATATTTCAAAGCGACAGGGGATTACACTGAAATATATGGAGCAGATCATGCCGATTCTCACGAAATCAGGATATGTAAAGAGCTTTCGTGGAAATAACGGTGGTTATATGCTGGCAAAAAAACCAGAAGAATATACAGCTGGAGAGATTTTACGGGCAGCAGAAGGCAGTCTGGCTCCGGTAGGCTGCATTGAAGATGAGCCAAATGCATGCGGACATTATGAACAGTGTAGGACAGTGAAGTTTTGGGAAGGTCTTTGGGATGTGATCATAGAGTATACGGATCGATTTACTCTTGCAGATCTGATGAAAAATGAAGACATTGAAAACCCAATATGCAAAGAAGGCTAAAACGTAAGACAGGAGTGTAAGATATGACACTGACACAGTTAAGATACGTGATTACAATTGCAGATACCGGGTCTATGAATGAGGCATCAAAAGCACTTTTTATCTCGCAGCCAAGTTTGTCGCAGGCGGTCAAAGAGCTGGAGACAGAGATTGGAGTAGAGTTATTCAAGCGAAGCAACCGAGGGGTGTCGGTTACCCAGGAAGGAATCGAATTTCTGGGATACGCAAGACAAGTTGTAGAACAATATGAACTGATTGAGTCTCATTATATCGAACGTAAAAATGTAAAGAAAAAATTCGGAGTGTCTATGCAGCATTATACATTTGCAGTTAATGCATTTGTGGAAATGGTCAGACAGTTTGGCATGGATGAGTACGAGTTTGCGGTCCGCGAGACGAAAACATATGAAGTCATTGAAGATGTAAAGGAATTTCGCAGCGAGATAGGAATTATTTATATCAATGATTTTAATCAGAAGGTATTGACGAAGATGATTAAGGAGTCTGATCTGGAATTTCATCCAATTTTGGACTGTGGTGTCTATGTTTATCTTTGGAAAGGGCATCCTCTTGCAAATAAGGAAGAGATTTCCATAGAAGAACTGGAAGAATACCCGTGTCTTGCATTTGAGCAGGGGAATTATAATTCGTTCTATTTTGCAGAGGAAGTGTTAAGTACTTACGAATACAAGCGCCTGATCCGGGCGAATGACCGGGCGACCCTTTTGAATCTCATGGTAGGGTTGAATGCATACACACTTTGCTGTGGCATTATATGTGAGGGACTCAACGGTGAAGATTACTGTGCAGTGAAGCTGAAATCCAATGAGCATATGACGATTGGTTATCTGAAGCGAAAGGGTGTGGCGCTTAGTCCTTTGGGACAGAAATATCTGGAAGAAATCCGAAAATACAAAGCTATGGGCATGGACATCCGTGGCGTGGAAGATATAAAAGCGGATCAAAAGCAGAGCTAGAAGTGAAGATGAAAATATGAGAAAGATACAGGAAGCTGACTATAGGAATTACTTATAGCCGGCTTTCTTTTTTACATATTAGACAGGTAGGAATTGTCATGCTATTATATACCTATCAAACAGATAGGAAATGTGTTTGATAGAAACAATGAAAATAGCAGAGCAATCTGCAAAAAACACACCCAAAAAACAAGTGAGATTGTTGGCAAGGTGAATAGAGATTTAGTAGAAGAAAAGGAGATAGGGATTATGAGTGAAAAAATTACAAGAGAGAACAGAAAATTTAAATTTGAGACATTGCAGTTACATGTAGGACAGGAGCAGCCGGACCCGGTTACAGATGCAAGAGCAGTTCCGATTTACCAGACATCATCTTATGTATTCCGCAACAGCGATCATGCAGCAGCAAGATTTGGTCTGGCAGATGCTGGTAACATTTACGGACGTCTGACAAACCCAACGGAAGATGTATTCGAAAAGAGAATCACAGCACTGGAAGGTGGCGTTGCAGCACTTGCAGTTGCTTCCGGAGCTGCCGCAATTTCATACACAATCGAGAACCTGGCACAGAACGGTGATCACATCGTAGCAGCTAAAAATATTTATGGTGGATCCTTCAACTTATTAGAGCACACACTTCCACAGTATGGAATCACAACAACATTTGTTGACATTTTTAATGAGGAAGAGGTTGAGGCAGCATTCCAGGAAAATACAAAAGCGTTATTCATTGAGACACTTGGAAATCCGAACTCAGATGTAGTAGATGTAGAAAAATATGCAAAAATTGCACATGCACATAAAGTACCGTTGGTAGTAGACAACACATTTGCAACACCTTATCTTGTAAGACCAATCGAGTACGGTGCTGACATCGTTGTACATTCCGCAACAAAATTCATCGGTGGACACGGAACAACAATCGGTGGAGTCATTGTAGACGGAGGAAAATTTGACTGGGAAGCATCGGGAAAATTCCCTTCACTGACAGAGCCAAACCCAAGTTATCATGGAATCAGCTTCACAAAAGCAGTTGGAGCTGCAGCATTTGTTACAAAGATCCGTGCAATCCTGCTTCGTGATACAGGTGCGACAATTTCACCATTCCATTCATTCCTGTTCTTACAGGGACTTGAGACACTTTCACTTCGTGTAGAACGTCACGTACAGAATGCACTGAAAGTTGTAGAATACTTGAACAACCATCCACAGGTAGAGCATGTAAATCACCCATCTGTATCCACAGATCCAGAGCAGCAGGAACTTTACAAGAAATATTTCCCGAACGGTGGAGGATCTATTTTCACATTCGAAATCAAAGGAGATGCACAGAAAGCAAAAGACTTTATCGATAATTTGGAGCTCTTCTCACTCCTTGCAAATGTAGCCGATGTTAAATCACTTGTAATCCATCCGGCAACAACAACACATAGCCAGTGCACAGAAGAAGAACTGTTAGACCAGGGAATCAAACCAAACACTATCAGACTTTCTATCGGTACTGAAAATATTGACGACATTATCCAAGACCTTGATGAAGCATTCAAAGCAGTAAAATAACCCTATCTCACATGAATTGGGGATGTAGCTGATCAATGATTGACTACATCCCCAATTCAATTTTACGCAGGGCAGAACTTATTAAAATTTCAAGTACATCGTACTATATGGTGGAATTTCTAATTTTCCGTCCATATGAATTTCTGTATTACTGATCAGGTCATGGACCGTTCCATTCAATGCCTGATGCCATGCGGTATAGGGTGAGTCAGATGCATTGACAGTGACCAGTATACGTTCTTTTTCTGAGCAGCGCTCGAATATGAGTTGATGATTCTGGATCACTACATTTTGGTAAGAGCCATTGCAGAGTGCATCACTGTTTTGACGAATCTGGATTAATTTTTTAATGAATTTTGTGAGTTCATTTGGTTTCGGTGCATCAAAACATGGGCGAAGTGCATAATCATTGTCTGGTGCTTTCTCGCCTTTTTCACCCCATTCACTTCCATAATAAAGGCATGGTATGCCTGGCATACCAAGAAGCAGACCGTATGCCAGCGGAATATGTGCCGGGTTAGTCAGGATGCTGGCGAGTCTTGTGACATCGTGGTTGTCAGCAAAAGTCATAAGGTGCTTTCCGCGGTAAATGCACCAATCCTCTGGTCCAAACTGGCGGTTCAGGGAATGTGCGATTTCAAAAAGATTCATGCAATTGAAGCTGGAATAAAGTCCTTTATAACATTCGTAATTCGTGCAACTGTGAAGCATTTCATCATTGACAATCTGATTATAATCTCCGAAAAGAACTTCTCCAATCAAGGCAAAATCGGGCTTTAATTCCTGAGTGAACTGGCGCAAACGTTTCATAAATTCGCGGTCCAGGCAGTATGCAACATCAAGCCTGAGTCCATCGATGTCAAAAGTATCAATCCAGAAGCGGACACAGTCCAAAAGATAATCGACCACTGTCGGATTTTGGAGATTTAATTTGACCAGTTCAAAATGTCCTTCCCATCCTTCATACCAGAACCCATCGTTATAACAACTGTTACCATCAAAACTAATGTGGAACCAATCCTTATATGGAGAGTCCCATTTCTTTTCCTGGACATCACGAAATGCCCAAAAGCCACGGCCGACATGATTAAACACACCGTCCAGTACAATCTTGATATCGTGATCATGCAAATCCTTGCAGACATCTGAAAAATCTTCGTTTGTGCCAAGTCGGCAGTCGATTTTTCGAAAATCTCTTGTGTCATATCCATGATTGTCGGAATCAAAGATTGGATTTAATAAAATGGAATCTACACCGAGGTCTTTTAGATAATCGGACCATTCCATGATCTTGCGGATGCGGGGAACCGTTACACCGTCATTGTGCACAGGAGCACCACAGAAACCAATCGGATAAATTTGGTAAAATACACTGTTATAAGTCCACATAATTATGCCTTCTTTCTTTATGTAATATTATTTCTTTTTCATAGTAAGCTGGAACCAGATAAATAGAATCAAGCCCTTTAAAATAGAAGTGATGGAAATGCTCCACCAGATTCCGCTAAGTGCCAGTGGCGTTGCGGTCAGTGCAAGTGCCATCGGGATTCGAAGCAGATTCAAAGTAATTCCGGTAATGGAAGGCGGCAGCGTCCTGCCATAACCACAAAATGCACCGGAGGTTGTAATCTCCAGGCTGGCAAATAATTGAGAAAAACCAAGGATCATCAAGTAGCTGATCCCCATCGGGATAACATCGGGTTCTGTGATGAAAATCTTAAAAATCGGAGTCGGAAAACATACCAAAAGTATGGTGCAGAAAAGCCCCCACGGAAGTACGATTTTCAGAGCGGACCGATATCCGGCATGGATTCTGTCTTCTTTTCCGGCACCATGATTCTGAGCGATAAAGGAATTGACGGCAGAGGCAAAACCATCTGAAGTCATCCAGGAAATCGATTCAATCTGCGCACCGACTTTTTGTACGGCAACTGCAGCATCACCATATCCGGCAACCAGTCTTGCTATGGTCATGGAAATGCCAGTAAATACAAGACTTTGCAGACAGGAAGGAAACCCGAGCTGCAAAATTTCTGAAGCTTTCTTAGAATCTGGAGCTTGCAGTAAATGAATATGGTGAAACAGAATCTGGTCTTGGCTTGCAAAAAATAAAAAAAGCAGAGTAACAACCATTTGTGCAATGATCGTCGCAATGGCTGCTCCCGCAACTTTTAATGCAGGAAATGGACCGATCCCGAAAATCAGAAGCGGATCCAGAATGATGTTGATAACAAGTCCTACGCTGGTAGAAAGAAAGGCGGGATGACTATTTCCGATGGCAGTAAACAGTCCGGTAAATATCTGATTTAAGAATGAAAATATTACAAGCCCACATGTAATCATCAGGTAGCTGACAGCATCATTTATAACCGATGTGCTTGTCAAATGAAAGAAAGCAATCAAAGGTTTGGAAAAAATCGTACATACCAGTCCATACAAAACTCCTAGAAGAAGTGTCATCTGAAATGTAGTGGCGGCATAACGCCCTGCAAAGTCTGTGCGTCCTGCACCAACTGCATGACCAACGTGAACCTGGCCTCCCATTCTTGCTAAAGTAACAAGTCCGTTAGAAAGCCACATATACATGCCGGCAGCGCCGACAGAAGCGACAGCGGAACTTCCCAGACGCCCGATCCAGATCATGTCGATCATATTATAAGCCATCTGGATCAGCGAAGTTGCCATGATAGGAAGAGCAAGTTTTGTAAGTGAAGATAAAATAGGACCATTTATCAGGTCAATTTTCTTTTGCATATTAATAATTCCCCCAAGAAAAAATAGCAATGACATTGGCGAAAAAAAAATAATTCTTGCATTTTATCAAGCATGAGTTATGATATTGAGTCAAAACCTCCCAACTATGATACCATGAATGCGAAAAGAAAGATATAGAAGTAATAGAAAGAAATATCAGAAAATAAAAAAAGAGATAGAATCGGAGACTGAAAACATGAGGAAAGAGGTGTAAAAAAAGTTCGGAAAAAGTATTGAAAATGGTTGACACACACGGGCCAGTATAATATAATATGACAGTATGGCAAAAGAAGAAACAGCATGAGGCCAAAGCCCCGGAATCATGTTGATTTCGATAGAGAAGTAAAAAAATAAACGTTAAAGAATTACAGGAGGGAATTCCATGAAGACTTATATGGCTAATCCAGATAAGATTGAAAGAAAATGGTATGTAGTTGACGCTACAGGATATACATTAGGACGCCTTGCATCAGAAGTTGCTAAGGTTTTAAGAGGTAAGAACAAACCTCAGTTCACACCACACGTTGACACAGGTGATTATGTAATCGTTGTTAACGCTGAGAAGATTAACGTAACAGGTAAGAAGATGAACCAGAAGATTTATTACAATCACTCTGATTATGTAGGAGGAATGAAAGAGACTACATTAGCAGAGATGATGGTTAAGAAACCAGAGAAGGTTATCGAACTCGCAGTTAAAGGAATGCTTCCAAAAGGACCTTTAGGAAGATCTATGATTAAGAAGCTTCATGTATATGCTGGACCGGATCATGAGCAGCAGGCTCAGAAGCCAGTTGAGCTTACATTTTAAGGAAAGGTTGAAAGGAGGACATTACAGTGGCTAAAGCAAAATTCTACGGAACAGGAAGAAGAAAAAAATCAGTTGCAAGAGTTTACCTTGTACCAGGAACAGGTAATATTACAATCAATAAAAGAGATATCGATGAGTATCTTGGACTTGAGACATTAAAAGTTGTTGTTCGTCAGCCATTAGTTGCTACAGAGACAGCAGACAAATTTGATGTAATCGTTAACGTAAAAGGTGGCGGATATACAGGACAGGCTGGAGCAATCCGTCATGGTATCGCCAGAGCACTTCTTGAGGCAGATTCTGAGTACAGACCAGTTCTTAAGAAAGCTGGATACCTTACACGTGACCCACGTATGAAAGAGCGTAAGAAATACGGTCTTAAATCTGCTCGTCGTGCACCACAGTTCTCTAAGAGATAATTGGTCGCGAGACAAGAAAAAGATACACAGTCCCCGGAAGTACGACACTTCCGGGGTTTTTCTTATGCTGATAAAATTATAGAACACCACAAAAAAGCACAAATTTTTATCGGTAACTTACACGAAAACACTTGTCTTGTGCAAGACTTTTACAATCTTGTGCAAGACACATTTTGACAAAAGAAAAGAGAGACTTAATCGCCCTTTCTTTTACAGTATTCAATGATACAAGATTTACTTCCGCGGTCATACCGATGCGGTGAGCTATCTCAAGAAAATCAAAGCGATTTGACAGTGGCGACTTAGAATAACTTTGTGCGCTTCTTAGAGGTTCTGTAAAATAGCTGGATTATAAACAGATTTCCATGAACGACCTTGACTTCCTGGTAAATGAATGTATAATATAAATTAGTTTATCATAAACTAATTTATCATAAGGAGGCTTAGATATGAAATTCATAGGTCGAAAAATGGTGCTGGAAAAGTTGAATGCAGAATACGAGCGCGATGACGGCTTCGTTGTTATTTACGGTCGACGTCGAGTAGGAAAGACAACATTGATCAAAGAGTTCTTAAAAAAGAAAACAGCCTTCTACTTTCTTGCAACAGAAGAATTGGAATCTCAAAGCATGAAACGTTTAGCGGGCGTTGTTGCTCGTATGACAAGAAACAGCCTTTTACAGAAAGCTGTATTTACAGATTGGCTTGATTTGTTTCAGGTTATTGCTGATTATGAGCCTGACAAGAAAAAAGTGCTGGTCATTGACGAGTTTCCGTATCTTGTGAAGACCAACCCAGCGTTCCCATCTATTTTGCAGAATGCATGGGATGAGATTCTGAAGGACAGCAATGTGATGCTGATTTTGTCCGGATCTCTCATTGGTATGATGCAGAAACATGCACTGTCGTATGATAGCCCTTTATATGGGCGTAGAACAGCGCAGATGCGATTGGCTCCATTGCCATTTACAGATGTTTATGATGCGCTTGCACTGCCTTTTGATAAAGCAGTAGAACAATACGCTGTGACAGGTGGGGTTCCAAAGTATCTTGAATTTTTTGAAGATGGGCGTGATTTGGTCGATCAATTAAAGGATGTTGTTTTATCGAAAAGTGGCTTTTTGTATGAGGAACCATTTTTCTTGCTGAAAAGCGAATTTATGACCGCAGTAAACTATTTTTCTATCATAAAAGCGATAGCAGACGGAAACCACAAATTAGGCAAAATTGCTGGTGCACTAGGGCAGGAAACGCAGGCATTAACACCATATTTATCGACACTTGCGGATTTGGGGTTCATTGAAAAGAGAACTCCGGTAACAGAGAAAAATCCGGAAAAATCCAGAAAAGGCTTGTATTTTATCGCAGATAATTTCATCCGTTTCTGGTTTCGGTATGTTTACCCCTATAAAGGTGAGTTGGAACTGGACAATATGCAAATTGTTTTGGATGAGATTCGAAAAGACTTTATTGAAAAATTCGTGGCATTTGCATATGAGGACATCTGTAAGGATATATTTGCAAGTGTATGCAAACAAGGAGAAATTCCGTTTGTTCCGTCCCGTATCGGTTCTTATTGGTTGAATGATTATGACGGTGATACAGAGATTGATGTAATGGCAATAGACAATCAAAACAAGAGGATATTTGCCGGAGAGTGTAAGTATCATGTCAAACCAGTGGATGCTCCCGTATATTTCTCACTGAAAGAGAAAGTTGATGGTGCAGCTGAAATTCGTAAGGCATATCCAGGGTATGATGTTATCTTCGGCCTGTTCAGCAAAAGTGGTTTTACGCAGCGTATGCTTGATATTGCAAAAGAAAACACCAGTATCGTCCTGATTAATGAGGAGCATTTGGTGTAATTATTTGCTCCAGGCAAAGCGTACATTGTTAAGCGTTTCTACTGCTGTTTTAACGTTATCTCTTCATGATGTGAAAATAGTATAAACAAACTTATCATAAATAAATTTATCATATAGCCAATTGGTTTTCTTCGGAGAATCAGTCGGCTATTTCTATATCAGGAGGTATTACTACATGACCAATGCAGAGCTGAACACAGCGTTATATCAAAAGATGTTTGCCGAGCAGGAAACCTACCGGGAATGGTTGCTTTCCTAGCCTTCGGAAGAAATTCTGAACCACACCTATGAGTACACGGTTCGGGAGGACATTCTTCTTTCAATAGGACAGATGATGTGGTAAGACTTTTTACAGAGACTTTTCATAAAAGATACGGTGTGGAATGCAGTGCTGCCCTTCATTACAACAAGGCAACAGGCACAGGAACTCTTTGAAAGGATTGTAGAGCAGATGAAGCAGGCACAGGGAATTACAGAACAACTAAAAGCAGATGATACATTAGAATGGATAGGGAGAATGAGTGATATACAAGCATGTGCAAGGGAGATTGTGAATAAAGAAATGATTTATCAATAAGGAAGATGATATGGTGGAAAGCAAGTCTGAAAATGGCTTGCTTTTTACTTTAAAATGATGTTAAGTGATGATAAAGAAAATTGAATTTCCTAAAGAAATTAAAAATAATCGGATTTTATGTTTTACATAAATTTAACACAACTTTTCCTTTTTTCGAATTGATTATGTTAGGTCTTTTTGTTATAGTGTACTACAATACTATTTGAGAGGAGGAATATTTAACATGGACGAAAGTGATAATGATTCTGAAGCGAACCAATTCAATAGAATTTTTATTTATATATCGCAAGGCATGGACTATGTATTCGGAACATAGACCATGTCTTTTGTTGCTTTTAAGTAAGTGTGATATTTAGATAATTTTATTGTAGAAAGGTTTTATTTATGAGTACATCAATTTTTATTCTTTTAGTAGTGCAGATTATTTTAATTATATTAAACGCGATTTTTGCGAGTGCAGAGATCGCTGTTTTATCAATGAATGAAACAAAGCTAGAACGAATGGCAGAACAAGGTAATGGTCGGGCAAAGAGATTAGTACGATTAACGCAAGAGCCGGCACGATTTCTTGCGACAATTCAGGTTGCAATCACATTGTCGGGATTTTTAGGAAGTGCTTTTGCAGCAGATAATTTCTCAGAACCTTTAGTTGATTGGGTTGTTGGGATGGGTGTGAATATTCCACGTTCTACTTTAGATACCATAGCTGTTATATTGATTACATTGATTTTATCATATTTCACGTTGGTTTTTGGCGAATTAGTTCCAAAGAGAATCGCAATGAAAAAATCTGAAGAACTGGCAATGGGGATTTCAGGATTGGTTACGGGAATCTCTATCCTATTTAAGCCAATCGTTTCATTTCTTTCAATATCAACCAATATTGTCTTGAAGATTTGTGGTATTGATCCAAATGAAGCGGAAGATCAAGTAGGTGAAGAAGAAATACGTATGCTTGTTGATGCGGGAAGTGAAAAAGGAACAATAGATCATCAAGAAAAAGAGTTTATTCAAAATGTTTTTGAATTTAATGATATTATGGCTGGTACGATTGCTACACATCGAACAGATGTGACAATATTATGGATGTCTGATGATGTGAAGGAGTGGGATGAAACGATCCACAATACACGACATACCCTTTATCCTGTCTGTGGAGATTCGATAGATCATGTTATTGGTATTTTAAATGCAAAAGACTATTTTAGATTAAAAGAAAAAAGTAAGGATATGGTTATAGATTCTGCAATTTCTGAACCATACTTTGTTATGGAAACCACAAAAGCAGATGTGCTTTTTAAAAATATGAAACAATCGAAGCAATCTATGGCTATTGTATTAGATGAATATGGTGGAGTGGTTGGAATAGTGACTCTTTTTGATTTATTAGAAGAAATTGTTGGCGATTTAAATGATATTGAACCAATATCGTCGGAAGAAGAAACTGTTATTATAAGAATAAGTGATAACAAGTGGGAAGTGAAAGGAAATATACGATTAAGTGATATTGAAGACGCTATAGGTGTTACATTTACAGCAAAAGATTGTGATACATTTACTGGATTTGTATTTCGAAAATTTGGTATGGTACCAAAGGATGGGGATACAAAAATAGAATTAGAAATAGAAAATATGCATATAATCATTGATAAAATAAAAGAACATCAAGTTGAACATGCAATTATAGAAATTTTTAGATAAAAATTTTGAAATCACATTTGCAAATTATTTTTAGAAAAAAGTAAATATATCAGAAGAGTACATATATATTTTCGAATACAACAATGATAACAAAGCAACGAATAATATTTAAACAAAATTGATTAGAAATTGTCGAAGTTGAATGATATTGCGAGAAAAAAGAGGAAGATGCACATTTGTTACTTTGAGTCATCTCCCTCTTTGATAATTTAGAGGTGTGGTGAGGCGTAATGAGAAGTCCTGCGTTTGTAACGTGTTTGCAACACCATATTCCAAGAATCCAGTAAAATCAAGCGTTCCCAGTTACCTAAACGATAATTTGTTGGCGGGATCTATCAAAAGGTTTACAAAACCCCGGAAATCAAGGATTTCCGGGGTGGGGTCTTATACCCAAATGGGCTGATATAGTAAAATGTACCCTATAGAATTATTTGTTTGTGCTGTCTGCATCAATTACAGACTGAATCTGTTTCATCAGAGTATCATAGTTGTCTTGATTATCAATTCCGCCGAGCATCGGATCACCTACAATATTCCCATTTCTATCGACCAGTATTGTTGTAGGAAATGCCATAATATCGGAGGCGTATTTACCTGCATCTGAAGAAGAGTCAATGGAAAGATTGCGATATTTAGCACCCTGCTTTTCGAGAATAGTCTTTGCTTCTTTTATAGCAGTTTTGTTTCCGTCGAAGGTTTCTGTGTTGATGCCTACAACTTCGCCACCCATTGATTTGATCGCATCATTTAATTCGTTAAGTTTAGATAATTCGGCAACACAAGGTTTGCAGCCGGTGAACCAGAAATTGATGACAGTTACTGCATTTTTGGAAAACAGGCTTTCATCAACAGAATTCCCATCATAATCCTGACCAGAGAAATTCTTAAAAGGAGATGCTTCTTTGGAACTGCTTTTTTGATCAGTGTTTTCTGATTCCGTATTTTTCTTTTCGATTTCTGCTATCTGTTCCTCGATTTTTCGGATAGTTTCAATATCAGCGGTAAGTGTTTTCAGCTCGTCATCTGTAAAAGACTCCTTATTTGATTCAATAGTGTCAGCCAGATAATCCGCATAATTTCCATTTGGATCCGCAGCACTTTTACTCATCATGCCAAATACCTTGTTCCATACATCTTCATGATCTGCGAAGATCTGATTTTCCTGCTGATATAAATCATCCAGTTTAGAGTTGGAATCGTCTGCAGATTTTGATCCGGATTCAGTCTTGGTATCCGTAGATTTTGTGCTTGCAGCTTCTTTCCCGCTACATGCCGTAAATAATAATGCTATGCAAAGTGTTAAAATAGAGAGAAATGTTCTTTTTGTTTTCATAAATAATTGCTCCTTTAAATAATAGTTACCAGATGGTTATGGTTGATTGCTGCTGTTCTTTTTTTGACATGTTTTTCCCAGAAACTGATATTGGATCGCATCTTTTGGACAAGCCTTGATGCAAGCCCCGCATCGTATACATTCTGGATGATTTGGAGTCTTGCACACATCAATATCCATTTTACATGCCTTTGAACACTGGCTGCATCCGACACATTTGTTGCCGTCAACCTTAATATTAAGAAAGCTGATCTTATTAAATAATGAATAGATTGCTCCAAGAGGACAGATCCACTTACAGAACGGCCTGTAAAACAAAATACTCAACACAACAACTGTAATTAAAATAAGGCATTTAAAAGAAAAAAGTGTTCCAAGTGCAGACCTTATAGCAGTATTTCCAAGTGACAGTGGTATGGCTCCTTCTAAAACACCTTGTGGGCAAATGTATTTACAGAAGAATGGATCCCCCATCCCTATAGAGTTCGTTACAAACAATGGCAGAAGAATAACGAAAACAATGAGGATTATATATTTCAGGTATCTTAGCGGTTTTAGCCGGGCTGTGGAAAATTTTTTCCCGGGGATTTTATGAAGTAAATCCTGAAACCAGCCAAACGGGCATAAAAAACCACAGATAAATCTTCCGAGTGTCACACCGAGTAGAATGAAAAAACCGGTTATGTAGTATGAAAATTTAAATCTGGAGGATCCGATAACCGCCTGAAAGGCTCCAATGGGGCAGGCTCCTGTCGCAGCAGGACAGGAATAGCAGTTTAATCCCGGCACACATACAGTTTTGATTTTGCCTTGATATATGTTGCCCTTAAATAAATTAGGAATATGAATATTGGTAAGTAATGTGGCAACTGCCTGTATCCATCCTCGTATTTTGGCAATTTTTTTTGATAGTAATTTCGTTTTCTTATCCAATTCCGACACACTCCAAACATAATTTTATTGCTTTGCTAAGCACGGCGTCTGCTTCACCTCTGATCGCACCATAGCAAATCATAGAGATACCCGCGATGAGCATTACAAATTGAGATATTTTTCTGCACTTCAAGATGTTGTTACTCCTTTCGTTTGTTGTATTTGTTGACCAGCTGACTTCGGTATTATACAATAGTTGGTGTGAAATTTTTGTTAAGAAGCAGGTGGAATGATTTTGAGATTATTAATAGTTGAAGATGAAAAACAAATATGTGATGCAATTGCAAAAAGTCTGTATGATGCCGGGTATGAGGTGGATACTTGTTATGATGGGGAAGAGGCGCTGGAATGCATTCTGATAGAGAATTATGATTTGGTTGTTTTGGATCTGAATCTGCCCGGCATGGATGGGATGGAGATCCTAAAGGAACTTAGACAGAGCAATGAGGAGACAAAGGTTCTTATATTATCAGCAAGAGGACAAATCGCAGATAAGGTCGAAGGGCTGGATGCGGGTGCGAATGATTATATGGAAAAGCCGTTCCATCTACAGGAGCTTGAGGCTCGTATCAGAAGTCTGACAAGAAGGAAATTTGTACAAAAGGATGTATGTCTGGAAAGCGGCGATATTAAGTTTGACACAATAAAACGTGAGGCATATGCAAAGGAAATAAAGATTTCCCTGACAAGAAAAGAAAAAGGTATTTTGGAATATCTACTTCTTAATCAGGGCAGACCGGTAAGCCAGGAGGAATTGATGGAGCATGTCTGGGATGCCTCCGTGGATAGCTTTAGTGGAGCTATCCGAGTACATATGTCTTCACTAAGAAGAAAGCTTAAAGCAGTGCTTGGACATGATGTGATCATGAACAAGGTGGGAGAAGGGTATAAAATACGAGAGGAGTCCGATCGATGAAAAAGATGTCATTGCAGTGGAGACTTACCTGTATCACTACATTGTGTATTGCAATCATATGTGGGTGTCTGACGATGTTTGTCTATAAAAATGGTGTGTATTATATAGATTCTTTGCAGAAGGCTGTTAATGCGCAGGGCGATGATAGTACAGACAATAGTGGAAATAATTCAGAAGAAATATATATTAGCATACCAGAGGATAAGTGGGATGAGTTCGCAAATGATTTTTCTGTTCAAGTGTACAATAATAAAGAAGACTACAGAAAAAACAGTTTGATAATTTCAGCTTTATTGGCGATTCTTGGCGGGGTAGCTACATATTTTATAAGTGGACACGCACTCAAACCTCTTCGTGAGTTTTCTGATAAAATAGAAGAGGTGCAGGTACAAAATCTGGCAGACTCACGAATCGAAGAAAGCAAGATTAAAGAACTGAATCAGCTTAGTGTCTCATATAACAAGATGCTTGAACGCCTTCAAGATGCATTTGAGGTACAGAGACAATTTACTGCAAATGCAGCACATGAGCTTCGCACTCCATTATCTTTAATGCAGGTACAGCTTGATCTATATCATTCCACCCAGCATCCAGGCAGTGATGCAGACACCTTACAGATGATAAAGATGGTGACGGAACAAAATGACAGGCTAAGCAAGATGGTAAAGACACTTCTCGATATGAGTGAGCTTCAGACGGTAGGCCGGGATGAACAAATTATCATGGATGCCCTTGTTGATGAGGTGTTGGAGGATTTGGAACCTCTTGCACAGGAAAAGAATATAAAACTTATTGGGAAATGTAAGGATATAACGATGGTTGGAAGTGATATTCTTATTTACAGGCTGGTATATAATCTTGTTGAAAATGCTATAAAATATAATCATTCAGGTGGACAGGTTACAGTAACTGCATATAAGGAGCAAAAACACATTTACCTGTCAGTAGCGGATACAGGAAGTGGAATCCCGAAAGAGCTCAGGGAGCGTGTATTTGAACCATTCTTTCGCGTGGATAAGTCCAGAAGCCGAAAGCTTGGCGGTGTAGGACTGGGACTTGCACTGGTCCATGAGATCGTGAGAGTGCATGATGGTAGTATTACAGTTAAGTCCAATCCGTCGGGAGGTACAATCTTTGAGGTGATTTTCACTCAGTAATAAAATGAACAATTATTGAGGTGATTTTTAATCGGTAATAAAATGAACGTAACTATTCAGAGCCAACCTCCAAAATGCTACGCATTTCGTCGGTGTGGCGTATCCGCCAAATAAAATTTCAAAAACAGTCTTAAAAATGCAAGCATTTTACACCTGTTTTATGAAATTTTGCTTGGCTCTGAACAGTTACAAATGAACAATTTTTGCAGATAAAGGAGAAAGTAAAAAATGAGTATTTTAAATGTTGAACATCTTACCCATGGCTTTGGTGACAGGGCGATTTTCTCAGATGTTTCATTCCGTCTTTTAAAAGGGGAACATATCGGACTTGTAGGAGCTAACGGTGAAGGAAAGTCCACATTTATGAATATTGTGACTGGAAAGCTGATGCCGGATGAAGGAAAAGTAGAATGGTCAAAGAATGTCCATGCAGGATATCTGGATCAGCATGCAGTACTGGAAAAGGGAATGACGATCGGCGGCGTATTAAAGTCAGCATTTGATCCACTTCTTCAAAAAGAGCAGCGCATGAATGAAATCTGTGACCAGCTTGGAGATGCAGATCCAGAGCAGATGGAGCAGTTGATGGAAGAACTGGGAACGATTCAGGATGAGCTGACTTTACATGATTTCTACACCATCGATGCAAAAGTAGAAGAGGTAGCAAGAGCACTTGGACTTCTGGATCTCGGACTGGAACGCGATGTCACAGATTTAAGCGGAGGTCAGAGAACGAAAGTGTTGCTGGCAAAATTATTACTTGAAAAGCCGGATATTCTGCTTCTTGATGAGCCGACCAATTATCTGGACGAAGAGCACATTGCATGGCTGAAGCGCTATCTTTTGGATTATGAAAATGCATTTATCCTGATTTCACATGACATTCCATTCTTAAATGAAGTGGTTAATATCATTTACCATATGGAAAATCAGGAATTGAACCGTTATGTAGGAGATTATGAACATTTCCAGGAAGTCTACGCAGTAAAGAAAGCACAGCTTGAAGCTGCATATCGCCGTCAACAGCAGGAAATCAGTGAACTTAAAGACTTTGTTGCGCGCAACAAAGCACGCGTATCGACACGAAATATGGCCATGTCCCGTCAGAAGAAGCTGGACAAAATGGATGTCATCGAACTGGCAGCAGAAAAACCAAAGCCGGAATTTCATTTCCGCTATGGAAAGACACCAGGAAAATTTCTTTTTGAAACGCATGACCTTGTGACAGGATATGATGAGCCATTGTCAAAACCATTAAACCTGAGCATGGAGCGTGGACAGAAGATTGCTCTTGTAGGAACCAATGGTATCGGAAAGACAACGCTTTTAAAAAGTATTCTGGGACTCATTCCATCTCTGTCCGGAACATGCGAACTGGGAGAAAATCTGGAAATCGGATATTTTGAACAAGAAGTAAAAGGTGAGAACCGCACAACCTGTATCGAAGAAATCTGGCAGGAATTCCCTTCATTTAGCCAGTATGAAGTGCGTTCCGCTCTGGCAAAATGCGGACTTACAACAAAGCATATCGAAAGTCAGGTGCGAGTATTAAGTGGAGGAGAACAAGCAAAAGTACGTCTCTGTAAATTAATCAACAGGGATACGAACATACTGTTGCTTGACGAGCCGACCAACCATCTGGATGTAGATGCCAAAGATTCCCTGAAAAAAGCACTACAGGAATATCGTGGCAGTATATTACTTATTTGTCATGAGCCGGAATTCTATCAGGATGTGGTGAATGAAGTTTGGGATATGAGTAAGTGGACAACGAAAGTGTTCTAAAAGGGACACCGATAATGAATGATGGGGACGTAGTACTTTTAAAGTTTACTACGTTCCCAATTGATTTACGCGAGCAACGAGCCAAAGTCCGTGCTTGCACGAGACCTTGGCGACTGCCGCGATAACTTGAGAAACTCGCGAAGCGTGTTTTCATAGTTTATTTTGTCTTATATGTGAGCTGTTTTACATCTGGAATTGCCATTAATACCGGGTACAGTACGAAGGAGATAATCAGTCCGCCGATTCCCTGAATAATATTGGCTGGAATACTTGCTGCTGCAGATGATCCATAAAGGAAAAATTCACAGATAAAATATCCACCGGCTACCAGTACGATATCGATTACGCCACCGAGAAGCACTGCTACATAACGGGATTTGGAATCTTTTGCAATTTTCTGGTAAACAAGTCCTGAAAACAGAGCAATCAGTCCTTTGATTACAAATGTAATCGGAACGTATACAAAATATCCACCGAGGAGGTCTGACATTGCGGAACCGATACCGGCTGCCAACAGTCCATAACTTGGTCCAAGAACAACTCCTGACAGGATTACGATTGCGTCACCGGGATGTATATATCCGCCTGTGCCCGGTGTCGGAATACGGATAGACATGGTGGCAACACATGCAAGTGCAGCGAAAAGTGCTGTCATCACAATTTTTTTCAAATTTGAATTCATAGTAAAAACCTCTTTCCTTTTATGATTACTTATCTTTCGATTGAACCTACTGTACAACAATCGTGGCTTGATATAAAGGTCCAATTCTGATAAAAAACAACAGGCCAGTTTGCAGTTTTATGGGAGAACCGTAAACTGGTCTGTTGTTTTTAGATAGCATTTATTTTAGAAACATATGTAACAACTTATTATTTATCTTCTTGTAAGGCTGATATCGCATTGGCAGATCCAGCCAGGTCTTCTTATCCACAATACTTTTGTAATGTGTAAATGTATCAAATCCGGTCTTTCCGTGGTAACTGCCCATGCCGCTTTCGCCAAATCCGCCGAAAGGCATTTCGCTTGTGGCAAGGTGAATCAGTGTATCGTTAATGCAGCCTCCGCCGAACCCGATTCTTGCAATTACATTTTCTGCTACATGTGTATCTCCGGCGAAAATATAAAGTGCAAGCGGATGGGACATGGCACGGATATTATTCACGGCTTCGCTGATAGAATCGTAAGTCAGGATTGGAAGAACCGGTCCGAAGATTTCTTCCTGCATGACAGCATCCGCAAAGGTGACGTTGTCCATGATTGTTGGTTCGATTTGTAAAGTGTGATGGTCGAAAGTGCCGCCATAGACCACTTTGTCGTAATCAATCAGTCCAAGCAGCCGGTCAAAATGTTTTAAATTGATAATTTTGCCATATTCTTTATGTGCCAGAGGCTGTTTACTATATTGTTTTTGAATCTGTTTTTTCAATTCTTTTATAAGTTTATCTTTGACTGTGCGGTCGCAGTAAATGTAATCAGGAGCAACACATGTCTGCCCGCAATTTAAAAATTTACCAAAAACAATACGTTTAGCAGCAAGTCTGATATCGGCACTTTTATGAACGATGCAAGGGCTTTTACCACCGAGCTCAAGGGTGATTGGAGTCAGATGGTTGGAAGCATGCCGCATCACTTCCTTCCCTACTTCCTGGCTTCCGGTAAAGAAGATGTAGTCAAAATGTTCATTTAGCAGGAAATTATTTTCCTCGCGCCCACCTGTGACAACGGCCACATATTTTTCATCGAAGCATTCCTGGATCATACGGCTGATCAGAGCAGTAGTATGTGCAGAATAGGCACTTGGCTTCAGGATTGCGGTATTTCCTGCTGCCAGCGCATCGATCAACGGCTCTATGGTGAGCATGAACGGATAATTCCATGGACTCATAATCAGTGTGACACCATACGGTGACGGTTTTTGATAACTCTTGGAGTGAAAATGTGCCAGTGGAGTCCTGACTGTGCGCTCTTTCGCAAATTTGCGCGTATGCCTTATCATATAAGTCAGTTCGCTTAAGACGAGACCAGTCTCGCACATGTAGCTTTCAAAAGCACATTTTCCCAAATCTGCACGGATTGCGATATTAATTTCATTTTCATATTTTAAGATGCATGCTTTTAATTTTTGAAGTGCATGTATACGATATTCTACATCAAGCGTAGCATCGGAATGAAAAAAAGTCCGCTGTTTCTGAATCAGTTGTTTGATTTCAGCCTGTGTCATAAGAAAAGCCCTCCTATATAATTGAATTCATTTTTGAATTTGTAATTGATTCCCCCAATGCAGCTCTGGTTTGCTGAGCTGCAAGTATCATATTTATATGATTATGATAGATGCATTTGTCTGATAATTCAAGAAACAAATTGAAAGAAATGTTTATCGCATTCAGATGGAACTAGTGTTATCGGACTGCATGATACAGGCATGGGTTAAAACTACAGAGAATATTAAGAATATTCCAAAGAAGTTGTTAAGAAATGTAATCTAACATATCAGGTGTGAAGATAAAGGCTGGAAAAAGGAGAGGAAATGTTATGGATTATGTGAGGATTTTATATATTTATATAGTTGAGGATTTTATGTACAGTGGTTATCTGCTTCTTACGCTGCTGCTGCCGTGTCTGATATATCAGGGACTAATGGAAATCAAAGCAAAGCAAAATTCCAGACGTGTGCCTGCAAAATATTATTTTGGAGTTTATGTAATGCTCGTTTATCTGTGGGCGGTATTTAAAGTGACAGGGATTGGCCTGTTGGCAGACATTGTAAGACTTAAAGATGCCATCAGTGGCGGATATAACTGGAATCCACTGGCAGGATTGGACAAGGGGTTTGTGTTAAATATAATCATGTTTCTGCCGCTTGGGTTGTTGATACCATGTATATGGAAGCAATGCAGAAATATAACAAATGTCACGGTCACAGGATTTTTATTGTCGTTAACAATTGAAATTTCTCAGATATTTAACGCGCGTGCAACAGATATTGATGACCTGCTTGCGAATACGATCGGTGCGTGCGCAGGATATCTGATCTGGAGAGGTATTTATGTGTTAGTTTGTGGAAAACAGAAAGAAAAAGGTGATGGACATGTGGGAAATCCAATAGAGGCTGATGGAAGAAAATGGGAACCAATGATATATCTGGCGCTGGCTTTTGCCGGAGCGTTCTTTCTGTATAATCCATATGTGCAATAATGAATTGCAGAAGTGCAGAAGACACTAAAAAAGGTCCACCGGACCTTTTTGTCGTATGCTTGGCAACAAAAAAGATGCAGTTTTAAAGCTGCATCATTCCTGACATAATACACCCGCCGCAGGCACCTTGTTTTTTCAGGCTGTTCCATTGCTGCGGGTCAAATTTTATTCCGCCGATTCCGTAGACAGGAATCGTGACTGCATCACAGACATTTTTCAAAAAATCAAGTCCACGTGGCGGCAGGCCTTTCTTACAATCTGTTGTGAAAATGTGTCCGGCTGTCACATAGGTCGCACCGAGCCGTTCTGCTTCCATGGCATCCTCGACAGAATGAACAGATGTGCCGATTTTATGGAAGTCCGTAACATGAAAACTCTGCGAGATTGTCGAATTCTGACTATGTAAATGCTTCTGCGACTCGGCAGACAACTCCCGTAACAGAGGCAGTGGCAAATGAATGGCATCATGTCCAAGTTCCAGCGCTGCTTTCCAGTAAGTATGTAAGATACATGGGACATCGTAAGCTTTACAGATATCCAGAATATTTTTTGCTAATGCTTTGTATTCGTCTTCTGGCAAATCCTTTTCTCTAAGAATGAGAGCGTCCGGGTGCCATTCGCAGACCCGTTTAATCTGGTCTTCAAAAGGTTGATTGCAGAGATGTCGGTTTGAAATGGCAAGGATTTGGAAATTTCTGCCAGGATCATCCCTCTTCTTGAGAATAGAATTATTTATCATAGAATCATTACAGTTCATATTGGATTCCTACTTTCTGAAAACTTCTCACAGCCTATTACATAAGCTCTTCTTTGAAATTTACATTTCCCAGTATAAAAAGTCTGATATGGAATGTCAATGTATGCTTCAAAGAAACACGAAAATATTCATAATATATGTTATACTCTAGTTGCAATGTTCGACTTGAATTTGCGTGTGACAGAAAACTCGCAATCATTATTAGTGACAAAAGCTTGAAATGATAGAAAAGGATTACGGGAAATTACATGGAACAGTACTATTATAATAGGATGAATAAAATAGAACAGGCAGTTTATCATGCCTTGTATCAGGGATTTTTAAATATAGATGAAGAGATTCAGATCCCAAGACTGGAGGGTGAGGCACTCTATAATGTCTTTTTCAAGCTCCGGCTGGATTATCCGGAAATTTTCTGGGCAACAGGCTATAAGTATAAATATTACAACGATTCTCCCAATCTGATTTTTGTGCCGGAATATTTATTTGAAAAAGCAAAGATAAAAGAACATCAGAAAGCCATGACAGCCCGCGTAGAGAAAATTGCAAGAGAAGCGAAAACATTTTCCCAGTGGGACAAGGAAAAATATATACACGACTTTTTATGTGAAAGTATACATTATGATAAGCTGAAAAAACCTTATTCCCATGAGATTATCGGACCTTTAGGGCATGGGGTAGGCGTATGTGAAGGAATTGCAAAATCCGTGAAGGTATTGTGTGATGCCCTTGGAATCTGGTGTATGATCGCAGTGTGTGGAAATAATCCGGAAAAAGGGATTAAGTACCGTCATACATGGAATATCGTAAAGATTGACGGACAGTATTATCACCTGGACGTAACATTTGACAATACGCTTGGCAATTATGAGAAAAAAGAAAATCAGAAACCGGAAAACAAAACTCCACGCAACACATCGAGAAAGAACAAAGCCGGAAAAGCAGAACAGATGGATTTCAGGTACGATTATTTTAATCTGGATGATAAAAACATTTTCCGAGATCACGAACCACTGTTGTATCCGGCTCCGGCATGCAACGAGGGCGGACACTTCTATTATAAAGAGAAGAAACTGTCATTTACAAAGATAGAAGATGTATACAAGCGGTCGCTTCAGGCAGCGAAGAAAGGACGCGTGCTGACCTTTCACTGGCGAGGCGGCTATCTGACCAAAGAAGTGTTAAAAGAACTTCTGGAAGAAATCGAGAGAGCCGGACGTGAGAAAAATAAACAGCCTCAGATCAGTCTGAACTGGGCACAGGCAGTCTTGAGGGTGGAGTATCAGGAACTGCCGGAAGGCATGATCAGAGAAACGAAAGTTGTGATGGAAGATGCCAATGAAGGAGAGCGAGAGATAATTGGAAACAGAGAAAAACACAGAAAATGTGTGGAAAGCAGAGCAAAAGAATAAAGAAAATGTGGAAAATCAGGCGTACCAGATTAGTCAGGAGAGAGCTTTGGAGATGCTGGAAGAACTTTTGGAACAAGATCAGTTCGAATTACTTCTGCCAGAGTATAAACTAGTTTATATGATGAACGATGCAGTGGAAAGCTTTCTTGTATTTCACGGTGCGCGAATGACCGGAATTTATCAGGACGATTATGAAGGACCACTGGATGCATCAGTTACCTATGAAAATGGAGAATATGTGCTTGTGGTACATCAGGACGATTCCGTTGTAACGCTCTTTTACCAGTCGCTGTCAGTGGAAGTACATTTATACAATTATGGAGAAATCGGACATTTCTGGGTGGAAGGGTACGAATACTTAAGACAACTGGAATATCGCATTGCAATTTTACGGGACAAATTAGAATATCTGGGACCGGAATTCTGCACACCGACAGAACAGAAACTGGCAATGTTAGAACAGTTCCCGCCACTCAATTACTGCTGTTACCCGGCGGTGCCGGATCAATATATTGTACCAAAAGATAATCCGTGGCAGCCGTCAGAAGAGGCAATCACAGTCATGGAAGAATTCGCAGAAGAAGCAGACGATAAAAGCATGATAAAGTTATTAAAATATTACCGGAAACATCATGGTATGAGAATGAGTCGTTACATAGCCGTAAAATTACATCAGACAAAACATGTACGCTTCATAGAACTTCTGACAGAAAAACTCAAACAAGAAGCCGCAAACTATCCAAACCGGAGTTTCGGAAAAGAAGCTGATGAAAGACATCAGAAACTTATCAGTCAGGCAAAAAAAGAGCAGGCAGAACTTTATCAGCAGGGAATCAAATCCGAGGTACTAAGAGAAGAGCCATTCGTCACCGCACAAGACGAACTCGACTATAAGGTTTATCTCATGATTTATAAGTGGCAGGGAAAAAACAGGGGCGTCAATGTCAGAAGAATAAATTAAATTTCCAAAATAAAAAGAGCCCTCCCACCGGAAGACTCTCAAAGGAAAAAGTATGAAAAAGAAAATTGTTATTTATATCTCAGCATCTCTCTTGCTGATGTCTATATAATAATGAAAAAATGTTTTCGATTTGTGTTTAGATTGTTAAAAAAGTGTGAATCATGGAAAAGAAAAGTTTTGATGCAATTTTTATCTGTTATAGACAAGAAAAAAGGGGAAAAAGAGGCTAAAATGAATTTTACAATTTAAAATCTTGCAAATTTCATTGTTATTTTCTTAACTATCGTCAAAAAATGAAGTTGTCATATTTTTATCTTGCATTTCTCAGAAAAATCCTGTAAACTAAATCAAAAGTGCATGTAATCCGTGTGGGGCAGATGAACTATCATGCGACTTTTCGGTCAAGTTGTAATTGCCCGTGGGATTAGAGAGAAAAAGGCTAATTGCAAACCAATAAAAAAAGAGAGGAAGAAGACAATGAAACAGTTCAAGAAAGTTCTGGTGGCGAACCGTGGGGAAATCGCCATTCGAGTATTCCGCGCGCTCAATGAGCTCGGAATTGTGACAGTCAGCATTTATTCTAAGGAAGACAGATACGCTCTTTTCCGTTCCAAAGCAGACGAATCCTATCCCCTGAATCCTGATAAAGGACCAATCGATGCATATCTTGATATTGATACAATTATTAAGATTGCACTGAATGCAGGCGTAGATGCAATCCATCCTGGATATGGGTTCCTGTCAGAGAATCCGGAGTTTGTAGATGCATGTGAACAGAATGGCATTACATTTATTGGACCTTCCAGTGATATTATGAGAGCAATGGGAGATAAGATTTCTTCCAAACAGATTGCCATTGCAGCAGATGTACCAATCATTCCTGGAGTAGATCACGCGATGAAGTCTTATGAAGAGGCAGCGAAGATCGCAGACATGGTCGGATATCCGATTATGCTGAAAGCTTCCAACGGTGGTGGCGGACGCGGTATGCGTATTGTCAATGATCCGGCTGATCTGGAAAAAGAATTCAACGAGGCGAGAAATGAATCTAAAAAAGCTTTCGGTGATGATATGATTTTCGTTGAGAAATATCTGAAAGGACCAAAGCATATTGAGGTTCAGGTGATCGGAGATAATTACGGCAATGTTGTGCATCTGTTCGACCGTGACTGCTCTGTGCAGAGACGTCACCAGAAGGTCGTAGAGTATGCGCCGGCATTTACCATTCCAGACGAGACAAGAGAGAAGATTTTTGATGCAGCAATCCGTCTTTGTAAAAATGTTGGATATGTCAACGCAGGAACACTGGAGTTTCTGGTAGACAGAGATAACAATCCATACTTTATTGAAATGAATCCTCGTATTCAGGTAGAGCATACAGTCAGTGAGATGGTGACAGGAATTGATATCGTGCAGGCTCAGATCCTGGTTGCAGAAGGATATGCTCTTGATTCAGAGGAGATACATATTAAATCACAGGAAGATGTTACATGTAACGGATATTCTATTCAGACTCGTGTTACTTCTGAAGATCCGGCAAATAACTTCCTGCCGGATACAGGTGAGATGACAGTATATCGTTCCGGTTCCGGTAATGGTATCCGTCTGGACGGTGGCTGTGCATATGTCGGGGCAATTGTATCACCACACTATGACAGTCTGCTTGTAAAGATTATTTCTCATGACCGTACCTTTGCAGGTGCAGTGAGAAAATCCGAGCGTGCCCTTCAGGAGATGCGTATCCGTGGAGTTAAGACAAATATTCCGTTCCTGATCAATGTGCTGAACCACCCGACATTCCAGTCCGGTCAGTGTTACACAACATTTATCGAGGAGACACCGGAGTTATTCCGCCTGACACACAGCCTGAACCGTGCGACTAAGATCATTGAGTTTATCGGTGATCGTATCATCAATTCTGACATGGGTAAGAAGAAACAGTTCGATAACCGTATTCTGCCGACATTTGACCATGATAAACCGGTCTATGGTGCAAGAGATGAATTTTTAAAACTTGGTGCAGAAGGCTACATGCAGAAGATTTTAAAAGAAGAAAAGCTTTATGTTACAGATACAAGTATGCGTGATGCGCAGCAGTCACTGGTGGCAACACGTATGCGTAGCAAAGATCTGTGCGGTGCCGCTTATGCGACAAATGCATTTATGCAGAACGCATTTTCAGTAGAGGCATGGGGAGGTGCTACATTTGATACAGCGTACCGATTCCTGAAGGAGTCACCGTGGAAACGTCTGACAACTTTAAGAGAGCGTATGCCGAACACATTGATCCAGATGTTGCTTCGTGCGTCCAATGCTGTTGGATACAGCAACTATCCGGACAACCTTGTAAAAGAGTTCATTCAGATCTCAGCAGAGAATGGAATCGATGTATTCCGTATTTTTGACAGTCTGAACTGGATCGAGACTATGAAACTGCCAATCGAGGAGGCACTTAAGACTGGAAAGATCGTTGAAGGTGCAATCTGCTACACAGGAGATATTACAAGTCCGAACGAGACAAAGTATACATTAGATTATTATGTGAAGATGGCGAAAGAACTGGAGTCCTTAGGATGCCATTCTATTGCGATCAAGGATATGGCAGGACTTCTGAAGCCGCTGGCAGCAAAAGAACTGATCAGCACACTGAAGAGAGAACTTCATGTACCATTACATTTGCATACACACGATTCCACGGGAAATGGTGTAAGTACTGTTATGATGGCGGCAGAAGCCGGCGTAGATATTGTCGACCTGGCAATTGAGTCTATGTCATCACTGACCAGTCAGCCGTCTATGAACGCAGTAGCAGAGGCACTTCGTGGAACAAGACGTGACACAGGCCTGAAGCCGGAGGAACTGACAGAATTAAGTCACTACTACAGCCGTGTGCGTGAAGTATATGCACCATTTGAAAGTGATATGAAATCTCCAAACACAGAGATTTACAAATATGAGATTCCAGGAGGACAGTACTCCAACTTGCTTGCACAGGTAACAAGTATGGGATCACCGGATGATTTTGAAGCAATCAAGGGACTTTACAAAGACGCCAATAATCTGCTTGGAAACATCGTAAAAGTAACTCCGACTTCCAAGGCAGTCGGTGATCTGGCTATCTTTATGTACAAGAATGGCCTGACAAAAGATAATATTCTGACAGAAGGTGCTGGATTATCCTATCCGGATTCTGTTGTATCTTATTTCCAGGGTATGATGGGACAGCCGTATGGTGGATTCCCGAAGGAACTGCAGAAGATTGTCCTGAAGGATATTAAACCACTGACAGAACGCCCAGGTGCACTTCTCCCGGCAGTTGATCTGGAGCAGATTAAGAAGGATCTGTGTGAGAAATATCATTATGAGGATCGCTCAGATGCAGATATGTGCAAGAAAGCAGTCAGCTATGCGCTGTATCCGAAGGTATATGAAGACTACTGCGAACACTTTGAGATTTACAATGATGTTACAAGATTGGAAAGTCACGTATACTTCTATGGTCTTAGAAAGGGTGAGGAGACTTACTTGAAGATTGGCGAAGGAAAGGAACTTCTGATCAAATATCTGGAAGCAAGCGAGCCGGACGAGGACGGATACCGTACATTAATGTTCCAGGTAAATGGATCTATCCGTAACGTCAAGATTCTGGATAAGAAACTGGAGATCAAGACAGACCGTAAGCTCAAGGCAAGCAAGTCCAACCCGAAACAGCTTGGAGCAAATATCCCAGGTATCGTAGGAAATGTCCTTGTCAAAGAGGGAGATCAGGTCAAAGTCAATACACCGCTTCTTACTCTGGAAGCTATGAAGATGGAGACAATCGTTGTATCTACGATCGAAGGTGTTGTAGACAAGATTTATGTAAAACCAGGTGAGACAGTACATCAGGACGATCTGATGATGTCCTTCCAGTAAAAAGATTTTTGAAAAAAGCCTTGAAAAGGACTGTTCAGAGGATTATAATCAACTACAGATAAGAGAGATTCTTCGGGGCAGGGTGTAATTCCCAACCGGCGGTAAAGTCCGCGACCCGCTGTGTAAGTGTATGCAGTGGCTGATCTGGTGAGATTCCGGAACCGACAGTAAAGTCTGGATGAGAGAAGAATTATGGTGAATGTATGTCAGTCCCCCGAAGCGTAAGCGTCGGGGGATTTTGTGTTGTCAAGCATACGACAAAAAGGTCCGGTGAACCTTTTTAGTGATACATTCTAAAGAAGCATAGTTCCAAAAGAAGTATTCTTTCTTAATTAAAATAAAAGAGGGCAGTGCCTGAGGTTTTCATTTGCACAGCTCAGACACACCGCAGATAAAAAGGAGAGAAAGAAATGAGTACAAATGTAGCAACACAGAACAAGTCAAACACAGCAGGGATGTCAAAAGTAAGATTCATTACCCAGGTGGGAATGCTGGGGGCAATTGCAGTTATTTTAATGGCATTTGAAATACCGCTTCCATTTGCACCGGCATTTTACAAGATTGATTTCAGCGAAGTTCCGGCACTGATCGGCTGCTTTGCAATGGGACCGGCAGCAGGAGCAATGATCGAACTTATTAAAATCGTATTACATCTTCTGATCAGTGGAACATCTACAGCAGGTGTCGGTGATATTGCCAACTTTGCAATTGGTTGTGCCTTTATTCTTCCGGCAGCATGGATCTATAAAGCAAAACACTCCAGAAAAAGTGCAATGATCGGAATGGCAGCAGGAACTGTATTTATGGCATTTATCGGTTGCTTTTTAAATGCATATGTATTACTTCCGGCTTATGCAAAAGCATTTAGCATGCCAATCGATGCGTTGGTAGGAATGGGAACAGCAGTAAATGGTCATATTACGAATTTACTTACATTTGTCGTATTTGCAGTAGCACCATTTAACCTTTTGAAAGGTGCAATGGTATCCGCTGTAGTACTTCTGATCTACAAGAAGATCAGTCCGATTCTGAAAATGAGATAATATCAGCTAGGGTTTTGTTCCAACATCATTGTATAGAAGGAAAATATTAAAAAATAGCAGGTGGATATATGGCACTCAATGTCAGAGTTTAAATATGACATTGAAAGCGATATGTTTACCTGTTATTTCTTATTATGTGTAAAAAAGATTGTACTGATAAAAAAACAGAGTGAAATCTAAAATTTTCATTGACAGACGGAAAAGAAGGAGATATTATAAGGTCAATACAAAAACAGAGTTGGAGGATAGGAATTATGAAATTAAAAAAAGTTGTAAGTGCTGTATTAGTATCAGCACTGGCAGTCAGCATGATGGCAGGCTGTGGTTCTAAGAGCGGAAACTCAGATTCAAAATCAGATGTATTTAAAATTGGTGGAATCGGACCGATGACAGGAGATGCAGCAGCATATGGTGAAGCGGTAGACAATGGTGCAAAGCTTGCTGTAGAAGAGATTAATAAAAATGGTGGAATCAATGGTAAGCAGGTTGAGTTCAAGACAGAAGATGATCAGGCAGATGCAGAGAAAGCTGTGAATGCTTACAATACTCTGAAAGACTGGGGTATGCAGATTCTTATGGGAACTGTAACATCTGGTTCTTGTACAGCAGTAGCATCTGAGACAGACAGTGATCACATGTTCCAGATCACACCTTCCGGAACAGCAGTAGAGAGCGTTCAGGATCACGATAACGTATTCCGTCTTTGCTTCTCAGATCCTGAACAGGGAACAAAATCCGCAGAGTACATTGCAAAGAACAAACTTGCAACAAAGATAGCAGTTATTTATAACAGCTCCGATGTATATTCTAATGGAATTTACACAAACTTCGCAGCAGAGGCTAAGAAAGAAGGCCTTGATGTTGTAGCAGCAGAAGCATTTACAGCAGATAATAAGACAGACTTTTCTGTACAGTTAAAGAAGGCACAGTCATCAGGAGCTGATCTTGTATTCCTTCCAATCTACTATCAGGAAGCATCTGCTATCTTACAGCAGGCAGCTAAGTTAGATTATCATCCGACATTCTTTGGATGTGATGGACTTGACGGAATCCTTGGTGTAGAGGGATTTGATAAATCTCTTGCAGAGGGAACGATGCTTCTGACACCTTATGCATCTGATGCGCAGGATGAGAAGACTCAGACATTCACAAAAGCATATGAAGATAAATACGGCTATACACCAATTCAGTTTGCAGCAGATGCATATGATGCAATTTACGCTATCAAAGCTGCAGTAGAGAAAGCTGATGTAACACCGGATATGGATTACTCAGAGATGTGCGACAAATTGATGGACGCTATGACAAAGATCAAGATTGACGGTCTGACAGGTGTAGACGGAATCACATGGGAGAAGAACGGTGAGCCGAACAAGGCACCTAAGGGTGTTAAGATTGAAAATGGTGCATATGTATCCATGGACTAATTCAGCCCGATAAGTTAAAATAGTGATAAGCGGCTGCTACAGAATTGCTGTGGCAGCCTTTCTCACATATTGCATCATAGTTGGGGCTTTTGCCCCCAACATCATTATAATTGAGAGGTAAAAATTTTAGTTAAAGGAAGGAGAAGAAAAATGAGTTTTATATCTTATCTCATTAATGGTATCAGCCTTGGAAGTGTATATGCGATCATCGCTCTTGGCTATACCATGGTATACGGTATTGCTAAGATGTTGAACTTCGCCCACGGTGACGTTATTATGGTCGGAGCATATATCGTATTGACTTGTGTGACAGGCGCAGGTCTGAATCCAATTGTTGCAATCATTATTGCGACGATCGCCTGCACAATTTTTGGAGTTGTAATTGAAGGAGTTGCTTATCGTCCGCTTCGTAATGCGGCATCTCCACTGGCAGTTCTGATTACAGCGATCGGTGTCAGCTACCTGCTTCAGAACCTGGCACTTCTGATTTTTGGTTCTAATACGAAATCATTTCCAGAAGTCATCAAATTGCCGAACTTAAAACTGGCAGGTGGAAAGCTTACAATTACAGGAACAACCATCCTGACAATTGTACTATGTATTGTTATTATGGCAGGTCTGATGCTGTTTATTAATAAGACAAAAGCAGGCCAGGCAATGTTAGCCGTATCTGAGGACAAAGGTGCAGCACAGCTTATGGGAATTAATGTAAATAAGACTATTTCCATGACATTTGCAATCGGATCCGCACTTGCTGCGATCGCAGGTGTACTGCTCTGCTCTGCATACCCAAGCCTGACACCTTATACAGGGTCTATGCCAGGTATCAAGGCGTTCGTAGCAGCTGTATTTGGTGGAATCGGTTCTGTACCGGGAGCGCTGATAGGAGGAATTATTCTTGGAATCATTGAGATTCTCGGAAAAGCATACATTTCTTCACAGCTTGCAGATGCAATCGTATTTGCAGTTCTGATCGTGGTACTTCTTGTAAAACCTACTGGAATTCTTGGTAAGAATATCCAGGAGAAAGTGTAGGTGGCAGGAATGTTAAAGAATATGAATAAAACAACAAAAAATAACATGATTACATATCTTATGGTAATCGTAGTTTACGCAGTAATCCAGGTACTTGTTACAAGTGGAAGCCTGTCTAGCTTATTTACAGGATTACTTGTACCAATCTGTACTTACATCATTTTGGCAATTTCTCTGAACCTGGTCGTAGGTTTTCTTGGAGAACTGAGCCTTGGACATGCCGGATTCATGTGTATCGGAGCATTTACAAGTGCATTTTTCTCTAAATGCATGAAAGGTGTCATTGAGCCGGATCTTTTAAGATTCATGATTGCTCTTCTGATCGGAGCAGTGTGCGCAGGAATTTTCGGAATCCTAATTGGAATTCCGGTACTTCGTCTGAACGGAGATTACCTGGCAATCGTAACACTGGCGTTTGGCGAGATTATTAAAAATGTAATTAATGTCTTTTATATTGGCAAAGATTCTAAAGGATTCCATTTTTCAATGAAGGATTCCGTGTCTTTGAACATGGAGCCGGATGGAAAGATTCTTCTGAACGGACCACAGGGAATCAGCGGAACACCGAAAGACAGTACATTTACTATCGGATTTATATTAATTCTGATCACACTTGTCATTGTTCTGAATCTGATCAGCTCCAGAACCGGACGCGCGATCATGGCGATTCGTGATGACCGTATTGCAGCAGAATCCGTAGGAATCAATATAACAAAATATAAACTGATTGCATTTTCTCTGTCTGCAGCAATTGCAGGAATGGCTGGAGTGCTTTACTCACATAATCTGTCATCACTGATGGCAACACCACAGAACTTTGGTTACAACATGTCTATCATGATTCTTGTATTTGTTGTTCTGGGAGGAATCGGAAGTGTGAGAGGCTCTATTATTGCAGCAGCAATCCTGACACTGCTTCCGGAACTTCTGCGTGGACTGTCCAATTACCGTATGCTGATCTACGCAATTGTACTGATTGTTATGATGCTCTTTAACTGGGCTCCGAAAGCAATTGAGTGGAGAGAGAAACATTTGGCAAAATTCAAACAGAAAAAAGCAGTAAAGGAGGAAGCATAAGATGGCCTTATTAGATGTAAAAAATCTGTCCATTTCCTTCGGAGGACTGCGTGCAGTAGACGGGTTTGAAATGCAGATCGAAAAAGGGGAACTTTACGGACTGATCGGACCGAACGGAGCCGGTAAAACAACAGTATTCAACCTTCTGACAGGTGTGTATAAGCCAAATGAGGGAATTATCAAACTGGATGGCGAGGATATTACAGGTAAGAAGACGATTGACATCAACAAAGCAGGTATTGCAAGAACATTTCAGAATATCCGTCTGTTCAAGCAGTTATCAGTACTTGATAATGTAAAAGTCGGACTTCATAATCACTATAAATATTCTACACTGGAAGGAATCTTACGGCTTCCAAAATACAAAAAAGTAGAGAAGGCCATGGATGAGAAGGCTATGGAAATCCTGAAGGTTTTTGGTCTTGACGGTGAAGCAGATGTGCTGGCAACGAACCTTCCATATGGTAAGCAGAGAAAGCTGGAGATTGCCCGTGCTATGGCAACAGAGCCGAAACTTCTTCTTCTGGACGAGCCAGCCGCAGGTATGAACCCGAATGAGACGGGAGAATTGATGGAGACGATCCAGTTCGTAAGAGAACATTTTGGAATGACAATACTTCTGATCGAGCATGACATGAAACTGGTATCCGGAATTTGCGAAGAACTGACAGTTCTGAATTTCGGTCAGGTACTGGCACAGGGAAAAACAGCAGATGTGTTGAATAACCCTGAAGTTATTTCTGCATATCTTGGAGATGAATAAGAGAACCGGAAACAAACGTAAAGAAAAGCCAGACAGGAGGAAATAAGAATATGGCAATGCTTGAAGTAAAGGATTTGGAAGTATATTACGGAATGATCCAGGCAATCAAAGGCATTTCGTTTGAAGTAAATCAAGGAGAAGTTGTGGCGCTTATCGGAGCAAATGGAGCCGGAAAGACAACTACACTTCATACAATTACAGGTCTTCTTCCGTCAAAGAAAGGAACTGTAACATTTGAGGGACAGGATATTACAAAAGTACCTGCTCACAAAATTGTATACATGGGAGTCGCACACGTACCGGAAGGACGTCGTGTATTCGCAGATCTGAGCGTATACCAGAATCTGAAAATGGGTGCATACACAAGAAAAGACAAAGAGGAGATCGAACAGACGCTTGCTATGGTCTATGAGAGATTCCCTCGCTTGAAAGAAAGAAAAGATCAGAGAGCCGGAACACTCTCCGGTGGCGAGCAGCAGATGCTGGCAATGGGACGGGCGCTTATGTCAAAACCGAAACTGATCGTCATGGACGAGCCTTCCATGGGACTTTCACCAATCTTTGTAAACGAGATCTTTGACATTATCAAAGAAGTAAGAAAAACGGGAACGACAGTACTTCTCGTAGAGCAGAATGCGAAGAAAGCTTTGGAAATCGCAAATCGTGCTTATGTATTAGAGACAGGCAAGATTCTGCTCAGCGGAGATGCAAAAGAGCTGATGAACGACGATGCAGTTAAGAAGGCATATCTTGGTGAGTAGATGGCAAATGTGTAGAAGTTCAGGGAAGAGTAATGTTTTCTTCTATGAGTTTCAGATTGAGGTTTGTTAGAGCAAGACTTGCATAAATGAGATGTTACATATAGAATATAAGTAACAGAAAAAGATTGGGGGAATTGCTATGAAAAGAGTAGTAATAACAATCAACAGACAGTATGGAAGCGGTGGAAAGACCATCGGGTACATGCTGGCAGAAAAACTCGGAATTCCATGCTACAGCAGAGAAATCCTGCAGCGTGCCTCCGAGGAAAGTGGTATTAATGAGAGTATGTTCAATGAACGAGATGAACGCCTGAAAAGGTTACCGAAATTCCTGCTATCCACCAACGTATATAGTGGTGAACTCCTTCCACCGGAAAGCAAAGAATTTACATCAGATCAGAATCTCTTTAACTACGAAGCTGAGGTCATTAAAAAATACGCAGCAGAAGGATCTTGCGTATTGATCGGACGATGCGCTGACTTTGTCTTAAAAGACGATCCGGATATGATCAGCGTATACGTTCATGCAGATCACGATTTCCAGATGAAATCTGCATTGGAGCGCGTCAGTATGAGTGAAAAAGAGATGGAGAAATACATCGAACGAACCAACAAATACCGTTCAGATTTCTATCATTATCACACGGGAAGAAACTGGGATGATGCAGAAAATTATGACCTGTGCATCAACAGTGGAAAACTTGGATTCGAGAAGACTGTAGAACTGATTGAATCTTATATCAATATTAAATAAAAAAGTTAAAAATTGACACGTAGTAAGACGGAAGTTTTCTACGTGTCAATTTGCGATTAAGGTGTGTTGATTACAATTAAAGATGCTCCAATTTAGTGTTTAAAACTTTTTTGATAGATCCATACGGAAGCTATTGCACTGGTAAGTTCTGTGATCCAGAATGCGTTCCATACTCCGACAGCACCCCAGATACGGCTTAAAATAAAGGCCGCCGGCATAATGATAATTACATAACGCATCAGAGAAATGAGAAGTGACTGTACACCTTTTCCGAGGCCTTCCAGCGCGCCGGAAGCAGTAACGGAGATACTGGAAACAATAAATCCGGAGCTGATAATGCGAAGTGCAAGACCGCCCGCTTGAATTGTTTCAGGATTCGTAGTGAACATTCCGATAAAACCATTCGCAAAAAGCAGACACAGAATTGTTCCGCCTGTCATGATTCCGCCACACATAAGCAGTGCCAGACGGAAAATTTTTCTCACGCGATCCATTTCTCCGGCACCATAGTTGTAACCAATGATTGGACGCATTCCCTGGACAATTCCACTTGCCGGAAGATAAAGGAACGTCTGCAATTTGTAGTAAATTCCAAGCACTACGACGTAAATGTCGGAGTAGGCAGAGAGCACACCATTAAGAAATGATACTAAAAATGAAGGCAGAGCCAGGTTTAAAATGGCTGGTACGCCAATTGTGTAGAGCCTAAAATCCAAGGATCGCTGAAGGGGCAGACAAGATTTTTTTAGCTTTACCGGAAGTGGCTTCTTCACATAATAGATTAGATAAACAATTACAGTAATAATCTGTCCGATGCCGGTTGCAAGCGCAGCACCTTTAATTCCGAGTTTTGGGAAGAATCCAATTCCGAAAATCAGCAGCGGATCCAGTATGATATTGGAAATACAGCCGCATAAAAGTGCAAACATCGTCTCATTCATTCGTCCTACAGCCTGAAATATTTTCTCAAAAGCCAGACTGATCATAATCACTGGCGCGAACAAAAATACAATTCTGGAATATTCTAATCCAAGTTTTATAACATTTTCATCTTTCGTAAATGCTCCTAAAAATGTTGGCATAATTGTAATGCTGATGATCAGAGCAAGAAATCCATGTATCACTGAAAGAATCATTCCGTGAGTTGCGGAAGCATTTGCATTTTCTTTATTGCCAGCTCCAAGATGGAATGCGATCATAGCGTTGATTCCAACGCCAAATCCAATGGCAGTTGCATTCACAAAGTTCTGTACCGGAAAAACCAGTGACAGGGCAGCCATTGCCTGCTCATTGATCTGAGCTACGAAAAAACTATCTACAATATTATAAAGCGAGTTCACCAACATTGAAATGACCATGGGAAGTGCCATAGAAGTCAAAAGAGGCAGAATCGGCTTTTCTTTCATAAATGTATCATTCATAAATATTTCCTCCTTAAAAATATGTTAAGCGAATTATTTCGGGCATACAAAAAGCCGTACAATTATAAAAAGCCTATAATTGTGCGGCGAAAAAAAGTTGAACTGAAAAAGTCCACACTGTAGTTTTTAGAATATGTATTTTGTAAATGTTACTTTGAATCTGAAATATCAATCAGATTTAGCGAGATAAGAATAGCATAAAGATTTTTATACGTCAACCTGTCATTTTTATAGGACACCTAAAACTGTAAACTATAGCTATAAGAAAGTAAAGAAACAATGGAAACTATATAAATTACAGATTATGTTCAAGGAGGAAGCAGAAGATGAAAGGTTATGCAACATCAGAAGGTTACATGGGATTAGTGCAAGGAAGATATATGTTATTCGCAAGTGAAGTAGATTATAGAGAATATATGGAGGATTAGATAAAATCCTTTTGAAATTGGGCGGAAGATTACATGTGTAATATAGAAGACGAGGTACTACTATTGTGATACAATGGGAATAGATTATAATGTGAAAAGAGGTATTTCCATGGACTTTAAGTATTGTAAATTAGAAATCTTCCTTCCGCCATCTCACCTGGAAGTTTTACAGAAAGCTCTCCAGGAGGTTGATGCGGGACACATCGGCAATTATGATTCCTGTATGTCTGTGAGTCCGGTGACGGGCTACTGGCGTCCGCTTGACGGCTGTAATCCATATATAGGGACGAACGGAGAAATCAGTTGTGAGCCGGAGCTGAAAGTAGAGGTTACAGTATACACAGAAAATGTTGATAAGACAATCGAAGTGGTAAAAGCAGTTCACCCGTATGAAGAGCCTGTTATTAATGTGATACCACTTTGGAGGACAAGCTTTTAGTTATGGATATCATTGAACGGGACATTTATGCCCTGATTGCCTCTGGCGATGGAATTAAAGCACGGGAGATTGCTAAGAAACTGAATAAAGACAGAAGCACAGTGAATCATTATCTTTATAATTCGCCTTATATGAAGGATTTGTGCTACCGTAATGAGAATTATGAGTGGTACGGACTAATCAGGCAGAGCAGACCACACGTGGGGCTGGGTGATTATAGTGGATATTATGGAACAGTAGCTGAGTTTCTGGAACTTACTGAGGATGAATGGTTTCAGATGTTGACGGAAGGCTGCAGGAAGATTGGACGGAATCTTAACGATACAAGAGGACTATTCCATTCATTTCGGGATTCTTATGAGGTGATGAAGAATCTGTTTGCAGATCTTAGTGATGCAGATGTAAAGTTTGATGACTGGGAAATTCTATTTGAATTGCGAATTAAGAAATCCAGATACATAAGAATTTATGCGGACGTGCTGGTGATTACAGAGAATTATGTATTTTCGCTGGAGTTTAAGATGAATGATAAAATACTGGAAGAAGAAATGTCTCAGGCTGCCAAGTACAGCCCTTATCTGGAAGTGTTATTTGGACCGCAGTATGAAGTAATACCAGTACTTGTATTAACAAAGGCGGAGGATTTGTATCAATATGCAGAATTGCCGGGAACAACAGCCGAACTTCCGGTGTGTTCCGGGGATATGTTATTTAATATATTTGATGAATACTTAGAATTTTTGGAGGGAGAATAGATGGTAAGAGAAGTTGTGCATGACGTTTTATTTTTAGGGCAGAAGTCTGAGCCTGCGACGCAGGCGGATAAGCAGGTTGCCATAGATTTATTGGATACTTTGAAAGCTCATGAGGAGGGCTGTGTCGGTATGGCAGCTAACATGATTGGTGTCAAGAAGCGGATTATTGCAGTGAATATGGGATTTATGAATGTTGCCATGTTCAATCCGAGAATTGTGAAGAAAAGTGGTTCTTATCAGACAGAAGAAGGATGTTTGTCACTGATTGGCGTGCGTCCATGTACCAGATATCAGGAGATTGAACTCGAGTATCAGGATATGAACTGGAAAAAACAGCGTCAGAAATATACTGGTTGGATTGCACAGATCATTCAGCATGAGGTGGATCATTGTAATGGAATTATAATTTAATTTACGTTTATTTTGAAATATTCCTGCAGCGTATGCTGATGTGTAAAAGAGCAGCAGAAATACTGGGATTAAAATTTAAAATGAAAGCAAATGGGAATAAAATCTGTTGATCATAAAGAATAAAAAGTGCAAATAAAATGCAAATAAAAAGAAGTGCCACTGTGGGATGTGACACTTCTTTTCGTTGCCGAAGCATCTGGAAGAACCTGCCAGTGACAGGTTCTTCCGGTAAGAGGGGAAATTACATTTATGAGAAAATTCTATCTCACAGGAAAACACTCTCAATGGGAGAGAAAATTATCCTTCAATGGAGATGAATTTTTTCTCTGGTTCAGCTGGTTTTGCTTCTTTCTTTGGAATGAAGAGTTTCAAGATACCGTGTTTGAACTCAGCCTTGATATCCTCTTCTGTAATATCTTCTCCAACATAGAAAGTTCTCTGGCAGGCACCGGCGTAACGCTCACGACGAAGATAACGTCCGGTATCTTTCTCCTGTTCGTCCTGATCCAAACCTTTTGCAGCACTGATGGTCATGTAACCGTCTTTCAATTCAGCGGTGATTTCATCTTTCTTAAAGCCCGGAAGATCCATCTCTAACTCATAACCATCTTTTTTCTCTTTGATGTCAGTTTTCATAAGGTTGTGAGCATGATGTCCGTAAAGTTTTTTCTCTGCACGACGCTCTGCTTTGTCATCGTAAAATGGAAAGTTAAAGAAATCATCAAATAAATTATCATTAAAAATGCTAGGTAACATAAGTCATTCCTCCTAAAAATATATACTAAAATCGTTATAATCAAATTACTCATCTATGTGATCCGCAGGCGGTTCTTTTGAATCGCCACGGTTATAAAGAAGGTGTAACAAATCTAAAACTTGTATACAGTTTTGCTGTGAAATTATCCTTCAATGGAAATGAATTTCTTCTCCGGTACAGCCTTTGCTTCCTTCTTAGGAATTGTCATCTTCAAAGTACCATTTTCAAAGTTTGCTTTGATATCTTCCTCTGTAATAGCATCTCCAACATAGAAGCTACGGTTACAGGAACCACTGTAACGCTCACGGCGGATATATTTGCCATCTTCATCTTTCTCATCTTTGTTCTGATTAGATGTAGCATGGATTGTTAAGTAACCATCTTTCAGCTCTGCTGTGACATCTTCTTTTTTAACACCTGGAAGATTCATCGTCAGTTCATAATCATTATCATTCTCTTTAATGTCTGTGTTCATGAGGCTTGTATTGCTGTAATCCCATGAATTCCAACCATCATCAAACCAATTGTCCAATAAGTTTTCTCCAAAAATACTAGGTAACATCATAAGTCATATCTCCTTTCAAAAGACATTCATAAAATATATTTAAGCACTGTCGGAGAAATCCGATGTGTTGTGTGCCAGAACCTTGCGGATTAGGAACTTTTTCCTTCTTTTTGTTCCCCTTCCTTTGTTCTAACTGTAATATAACACCTATTATTAGCACTGTCAAGAGGTGAGTGCTAATTTTTTGAGATTTTTTTTGCAAACCTTGATTTTACGGGGTTTGCAACTCTTTTTCTTCCTTATAATCATCACTTTTTCTTGATTTGACACCATTCTGACACCAATTTTTTATTTTTGGTGTCAGCTAATTGCTACGTTTTCCAGTCTTGTGATTTCACTCTCAATTCTGGACATCTCACTTACATGATTGTATACGTCCATCGTTACGTCTATGTGGGCGTGTCCCATAATATATTGAAGAACTTTTATGTCTATCCTCTTTTCTGCCATTCTGGTACAAGCCGTATGTCGCATAATGTGAGCAGATACCTTTGGTAACAATTCAGCATTTCTATGTTCAGTTTTTGCAATTTGAACTTCTTTTTTGTTATATGCGTCTACAATATTATATAAGATATTGTTTATTGCACTAGGCATGAGCGGTCTGCCGGACTTTGCCATGAAAATGAATCCTTTATAACCGTCTATCTCAACATCTTTTCCTTTTTGAAGCATAAAGTTTAATTTCTTTTGTTCTTCAAATGCTCTTTGTACATCTGATGTCATAGGGATAGTTCGGATTCCAGAATCCGTCTTTGGCGTGGAAATATGGAATTTATAGCCATCTCCTAAATCTTTATAAATCAACTGATGGTCAATACTTACCGCTTTTGTTCTGACATCTACATCTTCCCAAGTCAATCCAATCAATTCTCCGCACCTTACACCAGTTCCTAACATGATTCTAAGCATTGGATAGTAGGTGTTGTATACTTGATTATTTTTCACAAATTCCAGCATTTTTTCCTGTTGTAAAACTGTTAAGGCAATACGTTCTTCTGCCTGTCTACCATAATCACTGATAGAAAACTTTGCCGGATTCTTGCGGATAATATCATCATCAACAGCCATTTCCAGTGCCGGACAAATCATATTGTCAATAAATTTTATTGTAGAATATGCATATCCTGCTTTAGAAAGTTTTGAGTAAAATGATTTGATGTGTGATGGTAAAATCTGAACAACCTTGATGTTTCCAATTTCATCTTTGACACGATTCTCCCATGTTTTCAGATAATTTGCTCTAGTAGATTCTTTCAGCTCCCTAGTAGACATATATCTTTCAAACAATTTATTAAGAGTAAGTTTTTTGATTGCTCCATCAGTTAAAATGTTATCTTCCAAGTCTTTTGCAATCTGCTTTTCCTTTTCCCTTAATTCCGGTAAATCCTTTGCATATACTGTCAGACGTTTTCCACTTCTTATATCTGTATAACGGTAACTATATCTACCATCTTTACGCCAGCTTTCGCCCTCTCTTAATTTTCTTCCTTTATGGTCTTTTCTGCTATTTGCCATGAGAAACATTCCTTTCTGTAATAGCCTCCTTTTTGTTCTCATGACGTGGTTATGTCTATAAATATTATACCATATATCACAAGAAACATAAATGAAAAAGGGTGCTATTCTTCCAGATATGAGAGGTAATTTTTGACTTTTTCTACCGAATAAAGAACCCTGCGTCCAATTATAATTTTTGCTCCTGCCTGTTCTCCAATCTTTCTTGCAGTAGCATGACCACAAGATAACATTGCAGACAATTTATCTATATTTACCGTTATCGGCTGTGAGATTGGTCTTTCTTTTGTTTTGTTCATCTGTCAGCCCTCCTTTTACCGACCTGTATTATCGTCATTTTCTACACACCAGTAAAAGTATCACTCTCCTTTACCATGTGCTTTTTACAAGCAATCAGACGGCTTCGGCAAGCTCCGCTGGTATCTCAACCATTCCCATTCCTGTGGGCTGAACCGTGTCATACGGGTGTATCATTATCCTGTGTTGCAGGTCATGGCAGAACGACTTTTCCAACGGTCGCTCCCAGATCATTGCATGAATCGCTATCTCCCGATTGGGAAAGTCACGGCGTACAACTTCCGATGGCTCACTGCAAGCACAAACGTATCTGACTGCTTTATTCACTTGTCAAAGAACTGTTAGGCTCTTGTCAGCCTGTATCAATTCATTTTTGCAAATGGACTGATACAGAATGATAAGAAAAAGCGGAACAGGAAAGAGGGGAGTCTGTTAAATCATGCTCCGCTCAAATATTACTTAATGTTCGTCTATTTCAAATTCACATATCATTTTCAAAAGGGCTTCTCTGATACGTCCCTTTAATTCCATATCAACCACAATGTATACGTTGCCGTATTCATCGTAAAACGGGCGTAAACAGCATTTTGATATGTAGGCTTCATAGAATAACAACAGCTTTTCTATGGCGTTTTCGTTACCGTCCACGGCTGATGATATGAGAAAAAATGATGGAAGTGTGTGTTGCTTATTTTTCATTTGTTTTCTTCTCCTTTAACTGCTTTTTGATTTCTTCAAGTGAATTTCTTCTGTGCCTGTATGATGTGCTTCGGTTGATGTTCAGCTTTTCGCCTATCTCCGAATCGCTCATATCCAAGAAGAAAAACATCAATACAATGTTCCGACTCTGCTCCGGCAACTGTTTCAGTGCTTCTGCAAGTTCTTCATCAAGTACACGGATTTCCGTACCGCACACATCGAATGTTGTATATTCACTTTCGTAATCGTCCCATACAATCAATTTCTCAACAACAATCTCTGGAAGCTCACAAAAGGATACTTCCTTTGCCTGTCGTCTGGCTAATTCCTTGCGGTAGTTACGGACAATGCCTTTCACAACCTTTTTGAGCTTACAGTCAAACTGACACTGTATTGTCTTTTGGAAGTCTGATGGTTTCAAAATCACACCCCCTTTCGCTATGAAGTGAAAAGTATGTATCCCTCTTTCCGCACCATATCTGTACGGCAGGGTGTGATTTGTTGCAGAATTGAAAAACTTTTTGAAAATATGAAAACAGCCTATTTGCACCAATAACAAATAGACTGCTTTTAAAACACCTGATATATGAGCTTTTAATTCATGTTCAAGGGCTGATGATATACTAAGAAAAAGAGGAAATAAATTCGGTTGTCGGTATAGACTGCCTGTTTTACTTAGAATCACAAATTGCTCCTTGACCAGAGCAAGCCTGTGAAAATAGAAAAAGGACAGCTCTGGTTATACCAAAACCGTCCCTATATTTTTGGACATTATAAAAGAGATTACCCACAGAACGGTTTTTTTTATTTACCGAACGAGGTAATATTTTTACTTGAATTTACAGTGCATATAATATGAGTTTTTAACACATTCTAATCACATAACATGAAGTATAAACTCATGCTAGGTGATTAAAAATGAGAAAAAAGAAAGATACTCACAGCTTTGATTTTCGTCCTTTAGGACTGGCAATCAGAGAAGCCAGAGAAAAAGCAGGGCTTTCCAGAAATGATTTAGGCGATAAAGTCTTTTACGGAGAACGTCATATCGCAGATATTGAAAATATCGGAAAACACCCTAGCTTTCAGTTATTCCATGATTTAGTTACCATGTTCAATATATCTGTTGACGAGTATTTCTATCCAGCGAAGAATGTTGAAAAAAATACAGCCCGCCGTCAGATAGATTCGTCACTTGATTTATTGAGTGATAACGAATTAAAAATCATTCAAGGTACGATTGACGGTATCTTGAACAGCAGAGAGAATAAGAAGTAATTTGCTTCTTGTTTTCTCTGTTTTCCTATACAGATTCTTCAACATTTATTTGTTGATCTGCTCCGCAGGCAACAAATAAGAGCCGACTATCCTTATTTCTTTATCGTAAATTTACTTGTTACACAGTAATGAAAAAAGCCAATAGTTTGTAACTGGACTTTACAAACTATTGACTTTACATTTTGATGTCCACTCTTCAATGAATTATCATACGAATATATCTTCAATACTTTATAATTCAAGAGTAATAATAAGGCTATTGGCATGTACTTTTGCAACAATATTTCCGCCAAGAATGGCAACAAGTGTTTTTACTACCGCAAGTCCCAATCCTGTACTTCCATTATGTCTTGATTTATCGCCTGTATAAAAACGGTCAAAAAGTCGATTGCAATCAATTTCTGAACTGTCACTCATTGGATTTTCAATGGTAAATATAATATTATTATTTTCTTTCTCCATAAGTGTTATTTTTATCGTTCCAACAGAATACTTAATTGCATTTGTCAACAGATTTTGTAAAATTCGTTCTACCATATTTTTATCAGAATATACGTATATTGAATAATCTGGGAGATTTATTTCGGGTAAAATATTCTCCTTTTCTAATGCAACGGCATTTTCCGTAATTAAATTTATTAACATATTAGATATATTAAACTTTTCTTTTTCTGGAACTGTCTGCTGTTCCTCCAAAATAGAAAGGTCATAGAATGTTTCTACCAATTCTTTCATTTTTTCGGCTTTGCTAAAAATCACTTTTACACGCTGTGCTTGACTGGATTCCAAATTTTCTTTTTGCAATAATTGTAAATGACCAAGAATGACTGTAAGAGGTGTACGCAAATCATGTGATATATTAGCAACAGATTCTTTTAAATACTCTTCATTGCGTAATACGCCTGCAACAGCCTGTCGTTGTCTGATATTATATTGATTCAATATACCAGCCAGTCTTTCTAAATCTTTATCAATCAACGAAATGTCTAACATCTGCTGTGAATTTCCAGAATTCAATTCATTAACTTGATCCGCAAGATTACGGATTTGTTTTTTTAATTGAATATATCGAAATAGCAGTATTACTAAAAATATTGTTATGATAATTAAAATCCATTCTATGTTAGACATTTTCTCCACCTATTTAAAATCACATTTACAAAATTTTATCCACGAAAGCAATACCAATATACCAGACCATATACATCCTACTAAAATAGCTATCGGTTGAAAAAAGGTTTTCATGCTGACAACGATTCTGATTTGATAAGTAGGTAAAAAACCGACTGGTAATCTCAACATCATTCCATAGCCAAGATATAAGCTAAGACCAAAAATAATAATTGCTGTAACCGAAGTTGCTTTTACAGCATCCTGTAAATAGCAACAAATAAGTATTGCAATTAGAAATATCGCACTATTAAGCAGACAAGAATAAATGATTGCTTTTATAATATTGTAAAAAAACATTCCCACGTCTGCAACACCAAAACGTCCAAATTCCCTTATGCACCCTGAAACTGGATAGACAAGAGCCATAAGATTAAAAGCAATTAAATACGATATTATTTTACTTGTAAAAATTTGTTTTCTGGAATGTCCAGCACTGACCTCTAAGTTTATTGTTCTCTTAGAAAATTCCTGTCCTAAAATCAATGCAAGTATAGCCGACATGATGATAAGAAGAAACGTAGAATCATACACCATTCCATTAAAAATATCAGCAAGAGAAGAAACAATTTCTTCTGTCGGTCCCATGACCTCTGTAACATAAGTATCTGCTGTAAAAAATCCTAAAATAAATATTCCAATCATACCACACCAGTAAATAGAATTATGTAACAACTGATATTTTTCCAGTTTTAATAATTTATCCATAAAAAACACCTCCGGTTATTTCAAGTCTGTATGTAAAAAAGCACTACCTGCAATGAAATATAAAATAAAATTCCATAAAAAATCTACAAACAAGCAAAAGTTTGTCGAATAGACCTTTTGCAATGAAATTAACCTAAGTTGTCCCATTGGTATTATTCTGCTGATTATTTGTGCAGATTCACTGTTCAGTAAAAAAATCATAACAAAAAATAAAACCATTGAAACTGTCAGTGTTTTCCCCATATCACGAAAAATAAAAGCAAAAAACATCGGTAATGCACACAGTGTTATCATGGCAAACAGAGTTAGTAAAACCATAGTATATGTGCTATCATTCCAAAAAAGTTTTTCTCCAATATAAAATTGACTAATAATTCCATGTACAAATAATGGAAATACCAGAATGATAATACAACCTATTTGAGATACAATTAACTTTACTCTAAATATAGAACTTCTTTTATGTCCGGCAGTAATATAAGTATTTAAAGTTCTTCCACTAAAATCACTTCCAATGAACAATGCTATAAACACTATAATCAAAAAATAGAGTAACGGAATATTGTATAATGATGCCATAATTAAGTTTGAAGAGCATTCTTTACTATCTAACAGCAATATGCTACTTAAAAGGAGATTGAATATTCCAATTCCCCAAAAATACCAACTGTGAAACAACTTATATAACTCAGTTTTTAGGAGATTTGACATCTTTTGTTCCTCCTATTTTGCTCAAAAAATAGTCCTCCAAAGTATCGCCAGATACAGAAAGTCCTGTTACAAGAATGTGCGATTCTGCCAAAGCAGACGCAACTGTCTCTAAATCATTCAAATAATCATACAAACGAATTATGCCATCTGGCATTAGTTTAAAGTTATCTGTATGAAGATTCTCTTCCAAAACCAGAACCGTTTTCTGAACATCTGTTGTTTTAATAGCTATATGTCGTTTACACCGTTCATTTAATTCATAATCAGAAATCTCTTCTATAATTTTTCCATGGTCAATCAGAATAAATTCTGATGCTGTTTGATACAATTCTTCTAAGATATGGCTTGAAACCAAAATGGTCATACCATATTCTTTATTCAAAATTTTCAATAAATTTCTGATTTCTACAATTCCAGCAGGGTCAAGACCATTGATAGGTTCGTCTAAAATCAATAGTTCTGGTGTATTTAAAAGTGCAATCGCTATCCCCAATCGTTGACGCATACCTAATGAAAAATTGCGGACACTCTTTTTACCTGTATCTTGCAATCCAACCATATCTAATGTCCTTTTAATAACTGATTTATCTGGTATGCCTCGTTGAATACGCTGTACTTCCATATTTTGATAGGCAGTCATTGACGGGAATAGAGCAGGCGTTTCAATCATACTTCCAATTCGTTTACGCTGTTTCTGCAATTCTTCTGTTCCAGAATTTCCCCATAAAGAAAGTGTACCACTTGTTGGAAACGCAAGCCCTGTGACTAATCTTAAAAAAGTAGTCTTACCTGCTCCGTTTTGACCAATAAATCCATAAATTTTTCCTTTTTTTATTTGTAAATTTATGTGGTCTAATGCTAATGTTTGTTTATATTCTTTGGTTAAAGACTTTGCTTCTAAAATAATTGAACTCATATCCCAAACCTCCTTTACTTAAACCAGTATAACGGGCAATTTTAAAGAATTTCTTAAATCGTAATGAGAAAAGTTAAAAAAATAATAAAGCTAAGGAACGTTTAATCCTTAGCTTTATGTAGGCGGTAGCCAATGCCCCAAACAGTATCAATAAATTCTGTATCAGAGCATATCGCTTTTAATTTATTGCGTAAATTACTGATATGAACATTAAGTGTATTATCTTCAGCAATATATTCTGTATCCCAAACACTTTGAAAAAGATTCGATTTTGAAAATACTTTATCTGGATATTTCATCAACAATTCTAAAATGCCAAATTCTTTAGCGGTTAAGGATAATTCTATTCCATTCAAAAATGCTGTATTTTTCTCTAGGTCTAAAGTCAGATTGTTATATTGCAAACATTCTGTCTGGCTATTTTGAAATTGTACTCTTCGCAGATTACTTTCAATTCTGGCAAGCACTTCTTCCATATCAAAAGGTTTTGTGATATAATCGTCTGCTCCCAGACGAAGCAAGTCGATTTTATTTTGTGTAGTTTCTTTCGCTGAAATAATAATAACAGGTATCGTAAATTTCTTGCGTACATCAGATAAAATAATATCACCACTCCGATAAGGAAGCATAATATCAAGTATAATCAAATCAATTTTTTCTTTATTCAAAAAATCCAGAACATGAAGTCCATCATATTGGCAATGCACAGCATATCCTTTTTCTTTTAGAAAATCAGCCAATAACGCATTTATTTCTAAATCATCTTCAATAATCAATATTTTATTCATTAGCCTACCTCATTCCTGCAATGCTACTTTCCCATTATACATTTAAGGTTGTATTTCCTCAATACCATTGCAACCAATTATATGAGAGGGATTCTTATTTTGTCAATCTAATTGTAAGCAGAATAGTATAGATTGGATAAACAATTACCATACTATTCTGCTGTAACATTTATTCTACAATCTTCCAGTTATCGTCCTTATGAAGCACAAGCTCATACTGTGAGATTTGCGTCATTTTTGACTTGTTATCCAGATACTTTACAGACACACTGACCTTGAGGTTATCGCCGTCTTCGGTAAAGACAGGGTTTACCAGTTCTGAAAATACATAGTCGCCGGATACAGGAGCAAGCACACCGTCTT
>OHMN01000130.1_pt1 | contig 77067 bp, 73 predicted proteins | sample 1569361 | NCBI WGS metagenome assembly OHMN01 (sample SAMEA3541508, study PRJEB24748) | human gut metagenome | biome: human gut; feature: human-associated habitat; material: faeces | place: China | collected 2012
TCAAAAGTCCATAGTATCTGAATTGTATTGAACCACGATATTAAAAGAAAGGAAAGTGTGGTAATTAACTTCCTAATTATCATACAAGAATATCATGACAAATCAGACAAATCACATAAATAAAACAGCTATAATAACCGGAGCTTCACGCGGTATCGGTGCTGCAATTGCCAAAAAGCTGGCTTCCTGTGGCTATAACCTCTCACTTTGCTGCCGCAATTCATCTGACAGGCTAAAAGCGCTGGCTGATGAGCTTCACTGTGCCTACGGAATCGAGGTGCTATGCTACACCGGAAATGTAGGAGACTTTTTCTTTGCCAAGGATATGGTTGCGAATACCATTTCCCATTTTGGCCATATAGATGTGCTCATTAACAATGCCGGCATATCGCATATCGGGCTGCTGAGCGACATGACACCGGAGGAATGGAACAATATCGTTGCGATAAATCTGACCGGTGTTTTCAACTTTACAAAGCTCGTCACCCCTTATATGGTTGCCGATAAATGTGGCCGCATACTACAGATTTCATCTGTCTGGGGCAATGTCGGAGCATCCTGCGAGGTGGCATACTCAGCCTGCAAAGGCGGTATTAATGCATTTACCAAGGCACTCGGCAAGGAGCTTGCGCCATCGCATATTCCGGTAAATGCCATAGCCTGCGGTGTCATAGATACCGATATGAACCGCTGCTTTGATGAGACAGAACGCGCTGAGCTTGCCGATGAAATCCCTGCCGGACGCTTTGCCACAGCCTGTGAGGTCGCAGATATGGCTTACTCCGTCATCACTGCACCTGATTACCTCACAGGACAGATAATCACTTTTGATGGTGGCTGGATTTAAAATATTTATTTTAAATTTTCTATTTTTTTCGTATTTTTTCAGATATTTGTTGCTTTCTGTGATTATTGTGTTACAATTTGTTTATGAATGAAATAAATATCTTTTTACAAGAAAAGCAACTATCAACCATTAGTACAACTGTGCCTGACAGGCTTGATTATCTGATGAGGCTCCACAAGTTGACCAACATTGCTCTTTCTGAAATCATGTGCTGTGCAGAATCAACGATTTCAGGCTACAGGACAGGCCGTAGAGTGCCTGACATTTTTGTCATTTGCCATTTAAGTACAATTTTTGGTGTAACACCCAATTATTTTCTTGGATTCACAGACGAAATATGTCCAACTCACAACTGATTATGTGATATATACAAGGCCTTCCGGTGTCACTTCACAACCATCACCGGCTGCTAATGCAAATGTCACATAAAATATATTGAAAAATGAAAGGGGGAAATGTTACAGTCTAAGCCAAAACTGTAACGAAAAACAGCCCGGTGCACATATCACAATGTGTGCCGGGCTGCAGATTTTATTGTTATTCTGCCACAAGTATTATTGTGGTTCTCGCAGGAACTCTTATGGTGTTGACACCCAAAAGCTCTGTCTTTGCCGTGAAGTCCTCTCCGTCAAAATACTCTGCATTGGTGTTGGTGTCCACATGCCAGTGTTTTCCGTTCGGAAGCACCGGAAGCTGCATCACAAGCGGCTCCCAATATGCATTCATGCAATAGAATACAATATCATCCTCCGTGTCCTCCTCATTTCTTCCGGCATACATGATGCCGATAAGCTTTGTCTTGTAATCCGTTGAGGCATTAAACGGTGTACCGTTGTGCACACTGATTTCCGGAAACTGGCAGGATGAAGGCTTTGTCATCTTTCTGAGTATAGGATGCTCTTTCCTGAACTGAATCATATGACGCACGAAATCATGGATTTCCTTGAATTCCTCAAGCCTGCTCCAGTCGAGCCATGAGATGATATTGTCCTGACAATACGCGTTGTTGTTTCCAAACTGGGTGTTGCAGAACTCATCGCCCGCAAAAAACATTGCCGGGCCACGGCTGCACAAAAGCGCTGCAAATGCATTCTTTATAAGGCGCCTTCTAAGTCCGTTTACATTTGGATCGTCTGTCTCACCCTCTGCGCCACAGTTCCAGCTATGTCCGTTGTTGTCTCCGTCTGTGTTATTCCAACCGTTTTTCTCATTGTGCTTTTCATTGTATGAGTAAAGGTCATACAGTGTAAAGCCATCATGACAGGTCATGAAATTGACTGATGCCTTGTGTCCTCTGCTCTCCGGGCTGTAAAGGTCGCGTGAGCCGGTGATACGTGTAATGGCATTTCCCGCCATACCGTCATCGCCCTTTAAAAAGCTTCTCATGTCATCCCTGTATCTGCCGTTCCACTCAGCCCATCTGTTCCATGACGGGAAGCTTCCCACCTGATACAGTCCGCCTGCATCCCAGGCCTCTGCGATGAGCTTCATCTTGCCAAGTACCGGGTCAAATGCCAGCGACTCAAGAATCGGCGGATTGGCCATAGGTGCACCGTTTTGATCTCTTCCGAGAATGGAAGCCAGGTCAAATCTGAAGCCATCCACTCTGTACTCAATGGCCCAGTGTCTCAGACAGTCTATGATAAAGCTGCGCACAACAGGATGATTACAGTTCATAACGTTTCCACAGCCACTGAAATTGTAGTAGTGTGCATCCGGTGTAAGCATATAGTACACGTTATTGTCTATTCCCTTGAAGGAGAAGCACGGTCCCATCTCATTTCCCTCAGCGGTATGATTGAACACCACATCAAGAATGACCTCTATGCCATTTTCCTTTAAAGCCTTTATCAGCGATTTCAGCTCGTCTCCCTCATGGTTGTGCTCCTCGTTGAAGGCATAGCTGGTATTCGGTGCAAAAAATGATACTGTGTTGTAGCCCCAGTAATTGTAAAGCTGCACACCATCGACCACTCTGGCGCTCTCCATCTCATCAAACTCAAAAATCGGCATGAGCTCCACTGCATTTATTCCAAGATCCTTCAGATACGGTATCTTATCCTTTAATCCGGCAAATGTGCCCGGTGCGCTGACTCCTGAGGACTTATCCTTTGTATACCCCCTCACATGTGTCTCATAAATCACAAGATCCTCAAAGGGCTGCTCAAGCTGCTTTATGTTGCCCCAGTCAAAGTTACTTTTTACAACTCTCGCCCTGTACTCAAAATCCTTGCCGCCCTCCGGCTTTTCTCCCCATTTTCGCTGTCCTGTGACCGCTCTGGAATATGGGTCTAAAAGGACATTTTCCTCGTTAAACAAAAGTCCCTTTGCCGGCTCATATGGTCCGTCAAAAGAAAATGCATACTCAAATTCATCCGGCTTTATATCAAAAACAAGCATGGAGTAGGTATCTCCTATCCTATATGAATCAGGAAATGGAATCCTCGCATACGGCTTTGGTGCCTGTGGCTTGAACAATAAAAGAGTACACCTCGTTGCTCCATGGGAATTGATGGTAAAGCTCACTCCGTTTGATGCCACGCACGCTCCGTACATTCTGAAAAAGCCCGGACGTATCTTAAATCCCTCTACCACATCAAGCGGCAGCAGGCCTGTATTTACTACATCCTCATGCTTTTCTTCTTTACTGCGCTCTCTCCACATATACATATTGCTCTTTGCTCCCTTACTATATTTGTATGATGGTACATGCCTTTTGTTGCATGACTGCTTTTTATCTTAATTCGTTCTATTAATTTACATGCAGCTTTCCAAGCCCATCAATTTCTATTTTACTATAATTTTGTGAATATGTGTTCATTAAATTGCATATCTCCTGAGCTTTTTCGTCCGAAGCCACTGTCGGTCTGAAATCATTGTATGAGCTCGTGCTGCTTAAGGTACATGGAATAATCTGTGCATCTATGCCTTGCTGCAATTCCCCATTTATCAGAGTAAACGTCTGCTGATAAATCGCCGTGTTCTTGTCCGCCGGATTTTTATTGCCTCCGAAGCAGAAATTTCCAAGACTGTAGCATATCATTTTGCCGTTATAGACCTCCATCCCCTGCAGCACATGAGGGTGGTTTCCGACTACCAGGTCTGCTCCCCAGTCAATGATACGATGTGCCGCCGCCTGCTGATAGTCATTCGGATAATGGTCGCCCTCTATGCCCCAGTGACAGCATGCGATAACAATCGCCGCTCCCTGCTCGCGAAGCTGCGATATACCGTTTTGGATATATGCCTCGCGGTCACCGTTTTGTGACAAAAGGCTGGCTGACACTATTCCAATCTTTGTCCCATCAGCCGTCTCGTAAATACCGGTATGATCATTGAAGCCATACACTATCCCGGCATTGTCGAGCACATTTCTCGTATCGTCCAGTCCAGCCTGTCCATAGTCGTATGTGTGATTGTTTCCAAGACTGCAGGCCTCGATGGAGCTGCCCGTCATTATTCCAATGTACTCAGGCTTTCCCTTAAGGTTCCAGCGCTTTTCTACGCGCTCCGTCGCATCCGATAGCACACACTCTAAATTGATAAGTGTCATATCGTCAGCCTCAAAAATATCTCTGACGCCACCGAAAAAGTAGTCCTGTCCCTTTGAGTCATAATAAGAATTAAAGCTGCCGTCATAGCTTTGCTCCTGATTGTTGCCGAGTGTACAGTCTCCTGTAGCCGTAATCACTATGGTTGACATCTGTGGCTGCTGTGTATCCGCTTCTGTTGCATCAGCTTTGGTTGCATCAGACTGTGTACTCTCTGTGCCTGCTGCCGTACTATCAACTGCGTTGTCATCTTCTTTTCCGGTATCCGATGTGTCTTTAAGTACACCTACACCATTCTGATTGGCGGCTTCTTTTATATTATCTGCAATATATTCTTTTCCTATGAGTGCTCCTGCCATAATTATGCATAAAACCAAAAGCACAGATAATAGAATTTTTAATCCCTTGTTTTTCATAGTTCTCCTCATATGTAATCTTATACTGTATTGCAGCTATTCAAAGCTACTGCACTCTTAGAATATCAACCGTGTGCGCACTTGCTCCCATCAGGTCTGCTCTCTCACATGTCGAAAGATGGTACTGTACAAACATATCAAACTCTTCCTCATCAAGAGCATTCAAAAATGGCCTGATATAATTTGCTGCGCCATCGGCTGCTATTATCTTTTCACGTGTGAGGGCTGCCTGTGCATTTAAAGCCTCTATATCTTCTAATCGGACAAAACTGTACAAATCATTAGCTTTTTCTGTACAATGGAAGCTCTCATCGAGCATTCCGCCCTCTATGCCCTCTTTTATATGCTTCTCCTTTATGGCATAGGTTATCACGCTGTACTCATTCATAATGTATGCCACAAGTATGTAACCACCCGGTTTTGTCACCCTCTTTGCCTCATTCAATGCGGCAAGCTTTTCTTCCGCTGACTTCAGATGATACATCGGTCCGAATACGAGCGTGAGGTCAAATTCATCGTTTTCAAACTTTTTCAGCTTTGTGGCATTGCCCTGGTATGCCTTTACTTTATCGCTCTTTTGCTTCAGCCTGCCGAGGTTATGCTTAACTAACTCAAGTGCTGTCACATCATAGCCCTCCTCGGCAAGAGGCACTGAGTATCTGCCTGTACCCGCACCGACATCCAGAATTTTAATCTGTGAGCGAAGATCAAGCTGCTTCTCATTCATCAGGCTGCCAAGACAATCGTGTATATACTTCATGGATGTGATAAACTCTACCCTGCCGTGACGGCTGTTTAGGCGCTTTTCCTCGTTGAATTTGTTATAGTATTCTTCTAATTCTGTCACGTGTATTCCTCCCTGTATTATTCCTCGATATGCTCACGTCCCTGCGCAATGATTGTACGCACATGTCCGTCTGCAAGCGAATAAAACACTGATTTGCCCTCACGTCTGCTGTTTACCAGCTTGTTTGCCTTTAATATCCTAAGCTGATGGGATATGGCGGACTGTGTCATGTTGAGCACCTTTGCCAGGTCACAGACGCACACCTCCGCTTCAAACAACACAAAGAGGATTCTGATACGGGTGGAGTCGCCAAATACCTTAAAAAGCTCTGCAAGGTCGTAGAGCTCGGTTTCCTCAGGCATTGTATCATTTACTATTTTCAGAAGGTCTTCGTGGATTTCGTTGCAGTCGCAGCATTCTATCTGTTCATTTATGTTTTCGCTCATGGTGTGGTGTCCTTTCTGCGTTATTTTTGCGTTATATTGCGTTATTTTTACTTTATTGGCTATGGGGCGGGTGCTCCGCATAAATTGCATGTGCCTTCGCTCAGTATTTCGATATTAAGACTCTGTAGGAATTATGATTTAGGTTTTGGCTATAGGACGCAACCGGCTTTTAGCGCCGTCCGTGGCGCTAACGCCTTATCCGTGCGTCCATGCACGGACATTGCTGTGTTTTGACATAATTCCAACAGACTCTAAATATCTCCATATTCGCGATGTCACATGCAATTTCTGCAAGCACCCTTTGGTTTTGGCTCATTTAAGGTATTGACACGTCGTATTGGCGGGAGCGTAACTGCTCAGTGCCTTCGTAGTTACGGGGCTGGTCCGGATGCGTGTAAGGGCACTGCAGGAATTTACTTAGCTTTTGTTTATTAGCTATTGCCGTTTAATTGTCTTTTGTTACTGTCACACTTTCGTGTGAACAGTAACTTCTTTATACGCGAAAGACAGAGTGCACCTCTTGGGTGCATTCTGTCTCGTATTTTTTATTTAATAATTCTGCTCTTTGAGCTCTACCTTTTTAGAGCTTGTGTACGAATAATGCGCGGATTGCATTTAACACTGCTATCACCATTACTCCTACGTCTGCAAATATTGCGAGCCACATATTGGCTATTCCGACTGCTCCGAGCACGAGGCAGATCAGCTTGATACCTATTGCGAAGTATGTGTTTTCATATACTATTCGCAGGCATTTGCGCGATATTTTTATTGCTTTTGCTATCTTTAGCGGGTCATCATCCATGAGGACGATATCTGCGGCTTCGATTGCTGCATCTGAGCCCATGGCGCCCATTGCAATTCCGATATCTGCTCTTGAGAGCACCGGTGCATCGTTGATTCCGTCTCCGACGAAGGCGAGCTTTTCTTTACTGCCCTTTCTTGCAAGCAGTTCTTCTACCTTTGCTACTTTATCGCCCGGTAAAAGCTCACTGTATACTTCATCGATTCCCAGCTCTGCCGCTACTGAGTCGGCTACTGTCCTCGAATCGCCTGTAAGCATTATTGTACCTTTTATTCCGGCTTTTTTCAATGCCTTTATTGCTGCCGCTGAGGTTGGTTTTATCTTATCTGAGATAAGGATATAGCCCTCATAGCTGCCGTCTATTGCGATATGGACTATGGTGCCGACCTTGTCAGTTTCACTGTAGCTTAAGCCCAGCTTTTTCATGAGCTTGTAGTTTCCTGCCGCTACAGATACGCCATCTACCTTTGCGGTGATTCCGTGGCCACTGATTTCCTCAACGTCTGTCACGCGGGTTCTGTCGATTTCCTTTCCATATGCCTTCTGTAAGCTCCTGCTGATTGGGTGCGATGAACTGCTCTCTGCGAGTGCTGCGTACTCGAGCACCTTTTCCCTATCGAGCGTATTGTCGTAGACTCCTATCACCTCGAAAACGCCCTCTGTCATGGTGCCGGTCTTGTCAAATACAACGTATCTGGTCTGTGATAAGGTCTCAAGATAGTTTGAGCCCTTTACAAGAACACCCTCACGGCTGGCGCCTCCGATTCCTGCAAAAAAGCTGAGCGGAATACTGATGACCAGCGCGCACGGACAGCTTATTACAAGGAAGGTAAGTGCCCTGTATATCCATATGCCCCACTGTGGCGCGGCTGACATGAAAAGTATTCTGACAATCGGTGGCAAAATCGCAAGTGCAAGTGCACTGTAGCAGACTGCCGGAGTGTAATATTTAGCAAATTTTGATATGAAGTTTTCTGATTTTGATTTCTTTGAGCTTGAATTTTCAACGAGGTCAAGTATCTTTGAAACCGTTGATTCTCCAAACTCTTTGGTGGTTTTAATCTTTAAAACACCGGACATATTGATGCATCCGCTGATTATCTCATCACCGCATTTTGCATCCCTCGGCACGCTCTCACCTGTAAGTGCGCTGGTATTTAATGTAGATGAACCCTCAACTATCACACCATCGATAGGAACCTTTTCTCCGGGCTGTACCACGATTACTGAGCCTATAGTTACCTCGTCAGGATCAACCTGTGTGAGCTTTCCGTCCACCTCAATATTGGCATAGTCGGGTCTGATGTCCATGAGCTCGCTGATATTCTTACGGCTCTTTCCGACTGCATAGCTTTGAAACAGCTCTCCTATCTGGTAGAAAAGCATAACGGCTATAGCCTCTGTATAATCACCATTCTCATATAGTGCAACCGCTATCGCACCTACAGTGGCAACTGCCATCAGGAAATTTTCATCAAATACCTGCTTGTTTTTGATTCCCTTAAATGCTTTTTTCAGGATATCATATCCTATAACCAGATAAGGCACCATGTAAAGCAGGAACCTGATAATTCCCTTAACCGGTATGAAATGTATTATAATCATAAGTACCGCTGCGATTATGATACGTGTAAGTACTTTTTTCTGCTTTTTATTCATACGCCATAGCTCCATTCATTATAATCTCTTGATAATCACCCTTACTATAGCGCAGGCATTGAAATAATATCATTTGTCATTCCTACGCCCGGCAATTTATAAGAAAATCTCGCAGTCGTCCTCTACCTTTTTACAGTTCTTAAGAACCTCCTGCATAACCGCCTTTGCATCCTGTCCTTCCTCAAACTCAACGCTCATCTTGAGTGTCATGAAATTGACGGTAGCATCCTTTACACCTGCTGTATTCTTTGCGGCATCCTCCATCTTGTTGGCGCAGTTAGCGCAGTCTACATCGATTTTGTAAGTCTTCTTCATAGTGGTGTTCTCCTTATTTTCATTAATTATTTGTTTTACTGTACGTTTTTCATTGAACATATGAATGATTGTTCATATGTTAATTTTATTATAACACCTTTTGCACTGTTGTCAATACACAATGTGCATCTACACAAAATTTATTCACATACTCTAATCACATAATTAATCTCATAGTTTATGATTCAGACTTCATCTGTGATATTTTCTTTCCAGCAGCTTCCCTCTTCTATCCCATTTGCCGTAAGCCATTCATCCTCAACCTCTACATGACGCTGTCTGCCGTTTTCGTCCTCGAGATAAACCACGCATTTTGCTTTTGCGCCATCTACTCTTTCCTCACAGCCAAAATCAGCCTCATATATGTGTGTTACCGTATACATCTGCACTCTACCTTCTTTCATATGATTTTGCATGACATAAATATATAGAAACTTCCCACATGTACAGGTGGATGTGTCCACTCTAAAATATCATGTGGGAAGCTTTTTTCAACTATATTTATGATTATAATGCCGCTTTAATCGCTGCAAGCAGCTCATCATATGTGTCATATGCAGGAAGCTCAGGGTAGTCCTTCTTGATGGCATCTGTGCTTCTGAAAAGGAAACCTGCCTTGCTGGCCTGTATCATGCCTAAATCGTTGTGGCTGTCACCGCTTGCAATGGTATCGTATCCGATAGACTGCAGTGCCTTTACAGTTGTAAGCTTTGACTGCTCACATCTCATTCTAAAGCCTGTAATCTCGCCATCTTCAGCAACCTCAAGCTCGTTACAAAAGATTGTCGGCCAGCCGAGCTTCTTCATTAGCGGGCCTGCAAACTGTGAAAATGTATCACTGATGATGATTACCTGTGTGATTGAACGAAGCTCATCCAAGAATTCCTTTGCTCCCGGCATTGGGTCTATCTTTGCGATTGTCTCCTGGATTTCTTTTAATCCGAGTCCGTGCTCCTTTAAAATATTTATTCTATAGTTCATGAGCTTATCATAATCAGGCTCATCTCTTGTTGTCTTTTCAAGCTCAGGAATGCCTGTCTCCTTTGCAAATGCAATCCAGATTTCAGGTACCAATACTCCCTCAAGGTCTAAGCATACAATATTCATTTTGATTCCTCCGTGTGTTTTATTCTGTGGATTTCGATCAAACTCAATATAATTGTCAGGTAACTATTTAAGCAGCCTTGAATAGTTACCTGATATTCAGTTCACCGATTTAATCCAGTAAAGTATATCATACAAGACGACGGTCTACAATAGAATTATACGTGATTTTCAAAGGATTTTTCAATAAATCATCATTACCGTCCGTTACGCTCGCTGGCTTTTGCGCACGCGCCGGCTTCCTCCGAGAAGACACCCTCATCATCTATGATGTTTCCGCTCTCAACATGCTTTTTCAGGATATTGTTAAACGCATAATCCCATATTTTCTCTGAGCCAAGTGCTGTGCACTTATTTCTGCCGAGTATCTGCGACAGCTTTACACTGTGCTCACGCCATGAAAGCCCGCCTGACGCATCGTTTAGGAGAATTGGCTGGATATTGTCCATGGTGCGGGCAAATCTGGCTTCCGGTGTCTGCTGCGCCTCAAATTCCTCCCACAGCTCTAAAAGTGGCTCGCCCTGTTCCTTTGGCAAGAGTCCGTATATACGCTCTGCCGCCTTCTGCTCACGCTCATGCTGTGTGGCCTTGCCTGCCTCATCATAGGCATATGTGTCTCCTGCATCAATCTCTACTATGTCGTGTATCAAAAGCATTCCTACTGTCTTTAGCACGTCTATCTTCTCATTGGCATACTCGCTCAAGAGCATGGTCATGATAGCCATATGCCAGGCATGCTCCGCATCATTTTCCTTGCGGCTTGCATCAGCTAAATAAGTCTGGCGGAATATCTCCTTTTCCTTGTCGATTTTTCTGATGAAATCAAGCTGTTTTTCTAATCTTTCTTTTTGCTGCATCATTTTACTGGTTCCTTCTTCCTATCCGATTTTTAAATATGGTCTCAAGTGTTTAATCAATTCATGTACTTTTGTGCCTGGAGCTGAACTTGCAGGAGTTTTTCCTTCATTCATTGCATCCAAGCGTTCAGCATTTGTTATTGCAAAATCCATGAAAGGTCTCAGAATTTGGAACATATCTGCCCTTCCCTTTGAATATTCTCCCTGTCCAATATTCTTTAACCATTCAGATAGTTTTGGCCAGTAATCACTTCTATGAATATCTGACTGAACAAAACTGAAATGAAGCAAAAACCAAAGTTCAATACACTGATTTGACCAGATAGCATGATATTGTGTTTCCTCTGTAGACATATTAATGCATAATTCATTCGTTTTATTGATGCGTTTTGCCGGAAAATCATCAGTATCATAGACTATCCAGACATGCTTATATCCATTCGGATTGTTCATGACCAGATTCATTGCCTTATCCAAAAGACTAAGCGTATTGTCTCCTGCACCATGAATGTCAAGCTGAATTTTATCTCGATACTGACTGTTTATGATTGTCCTGATTGCTTCGAAATACTGTGGTTCTGTTTCAGTTCCTTCTGTTACTATCAAATGGTACTCTGGACATATCAATATATTCTTATCTCGTCGCGGTTTCATCCAACTCTTTCCTAAATCACTTTTCTTCGGAGGTTTTAAACTCATTGCCAATCTCCTCCTGCCAGCATATTTGTAAGATATGGATCTGCACCATAACGCCCTTCCAGATATTGTTTATCATAGGCTGCAGTACTATTTACTCGTTCATTGTTTTCTCTTCTGATTTCATATAGGGAATATATTTCACTTTCGTGCCTTTCATTTTCTGCCGCAAACCAAATTTCATCCCGTCTGAAAACTGTATTTTTCATTGTTGTCATATCATGGGAAGTAAAAAGTAACTGCGCTCCCTTTTTATTTACATTCTTATTCTTAAACAATGAAATTACATAACGAAGCAGCTTAGGATGCAATTTTGCATCCAATTCATCAATAATCACCAGCCGACCTTCTTGCAGTGCTAACAAAATCACAGGTAATGCCGCGATCATTTTCTTTGTTCCATCTGACTCATCATTAAAACTTAATTCATAAATCTTTCCCTCTATCATACGCTGCGTATACAGTTCATGATTTTCTTCATCATACCGATAACCTGATACATCAATATCAACATCATTTAGTGCACGAACAATTCTCTTTCGATATGATTCATCATCAGAAAACATTATTTGTCTGTCTGCAATCGGATTTGCATAGTTTTTGACAATGCATGATTCAAACCACTTCTGAACTTCCACAATTACCGGTATATCATAGTTGATTGCCAAAAAAGATAAATATGGCATCTTTGGGTTTACCGAGCGGTTAATACTTGCTTTATTGATGCTTGCACCCAATGTAATTTCAGCACCTTCCCTATCAAAAACCATACCCGTTCTCTTTCCACCAATGGATTTCCAATACAGAGATTCTTCAACAATGTCATCCCCGCATATTGATAAGTTGTACCTGTATTCATTTTTTCCCTGTCGGAAATACACTTCAAATTCTGTCGGCATTTTCCTAGATATTTCATTAAAATAGAATGGTGCCGCACTTATCTTCTGCTGAATAATAACCTTTTCTCTTGCCTTCTCCAATTCATATATCGGCTTAACCACTGTAGAAATCAAACATGAAAGAGCTAGTAACAGATTGGTTTTCCCGCCACCATTCGGACCATATATAACCCCTACGGGAAGAAGTGCATCTGCTTTCTCGCTTTTTAACAACGATTCTGAAAACTCCGGAATAGATGTTGCCTGAAAATCGAATGTTGTTGTTTCTTTATATGATTTAAAATTTTTAAAAGAAAATTGACACAGCATCCTGATATTCCTCCCTCTGAACTGTCTTATTTGCACTTATTATATAATTAATATATTCGTTTTTCAAGTTTTATACCCATATTTCATAAATTTTATTTTTGAAATATGGGTATAAAAGCCATTTTCCTGATTTTATAAGTTTCCTTAGAAAATCTCCTTTACATACATAAAAATACAATGCCTCTACAGCGCATCCTTCATTGCTTTAACATACTCACCGACATACTCTGGTGAATCATCACCATGCTCATCGATTATCTTTATGATGGCAGAGCCCACAATGGCACCATCCGAGATATCTGCCATCTTCTTTGCCTGCTTGGGTGTTGAAATACCAAAGCCTATAGCACATGGCACATCTGTGTTTTCTCTGATTACCTTAACTATTGAAGCCAGATCTGTCTTAATCTCGCTTCTTGTACCTGTGACTCCGAGGCTTGAAATCACATAGATGAAGCCGGTTGCCTCCTTTGCTATCATCGCAATACGCTCCTTTGATGTAGGTGCGATAAATGAAATAAGGTCCACATTATATTTCTCGCAGAGTGGTAAAAACTCTTCCTTTTCCTCATATGGGATATCCGGCAGAATGAGTCCGTCAATGCCTATTTCCTTACATGTACTGATAAACTTTTCTGCGCCGTAGGAGTAAACCACGTTTGCATATGTCATGAAAACCATAGGGATTGTAACATCTTTTCTCAAATCTCTCACAAGTTCAAAAACCTTGTCTGTTGTAACTCCGGCTGCAAGTGCCTTTATGTTGGCGCCCTGGATTACAGGTCCCTCTGCTGTAGGATCAGAGAATGGAATACCAAGCTCTATAAGGTCTGCTCCGTTTGCAACTGCTTCTCTTACGATTTTTGCGGTTGTCTCTAAATTTGGATCACCGCAGGTGATAAAAGGTATAAACGCCTTGCCGTTTTCAAACGCACTTCTTATCTTACTCATAAATATTCTCCCCTCTGTATCTTGCTATTGCCGCGCAGTCCTTGTCGCCTCTGCCTGAAACAGTAACAACGATTATCTTGTCCTTGTCCATTGTAGGCGCCAGCTTCATGGCATATGCCACTGCATGTGAGGACTCGATTGCAGGGATGATTCCCTCTGTCTTTGCGAGGTATTCAAAAGCATTTACCGCTTCGTCATCTGTTACCGGTACATACTTTGCTCTTCCGATATCGTGCAGATATGCGTGCTCCGGTCCGACTCCCGGATAGTCCAGGCCTGCCGAAATAGAATAAACCGGAGCAATCTGTCCGTATTTGTCCTGACAGAAGTATGACTTCATACCGTGGAAAATACCAAGACGGCCTGTATTGACTGTGGCTGCAGTCTCAAAGGTATCTATTCCTCTTCCTGCAGCCTCGCAGCCGATGAGCTCAACTTTCTCATCCTCTATGAAGTTGTAAAAGCTTCCGATAGCATTTGAGCCACCACCCACACATGCGATAACCGCATCAGGCAGTCTGTGCTCCTTTTCAAGCATCTGCTCCTTGATTTCCTTTGAGATGACCGCCTGGAAATCTCTTACGATGGTAGGGAACGGATGTGGTCCCATAACTGAGCCCAGGCAGTAATGTGTGTCCGAAATTCTCTTGGTCCACTCTCTCATTGCCTCCGATACGGCATCCTTTAATGTGGCTGTGCCTGATGTAACCGGGATAACCTCTGCTCCGAGCAGTCGCATGCGGTATACATTGAGCGCCTGACGCTTTGTGTCCTCCTCGCCCATGAATACAACACATTCCATACCCATAAGGGCTGCGGCCGTTGCTGTTGCCACGCCGTGCTGACCGGCTCCGGTCTCAGCTATCAGGCGGGTTTTGCCCATTTTCTTTGCAAGAAGTGCCTGCCCTAATACGTTGTTGATCTTGTGGGCTCCTGTATGGTTTAAATCCTCTCTCTTAAGGTATATTTTTGCTCCACCGAGATCCTTTGTCATCTTTTCTGCGTAGTACAGTCTCGATGGTCTTCCTGCATAATCGTTGAGAAGCTCTGTGAGCTCTCTGTTAAATTCAGGATCGTTTTTGTAATAATTGTATGCTTCTTCTAATTCTTTAACGGCATTCATGAGGGTTTCAGGAATGTACTGGCCTCCGTGAATACCAAATCTTCCGTTTGGATTTGTCATGATGTTTTCCCTTCTGATGTATATTTTTAAATATTTTGTTTTCTGTACTGAATAGTTACAGATATTCTTAAAACCATGAAGATACCTATATATCTCTATTAGCTTAATCGCAATTCATCAAGCTTAGCCTTTTTGTCGTCCGCTCTCATCAGTGTCTCTCCGATAAGCACTGCGTCAGCTCCGATTTCACGTATTGCCCTGATATCGTCTGTGCTCTTTACACCGCTTTCCGATACAAATATGATGTCATCGGGAATCAGGTCGCGCAGCTTTCTGCTGTTAGCTGTATCAACTGTAAAGTCCTTCAGATTGCGGTTGTTGACACCTATTATTCTGGCACCGGCTCTTACCGCCATCCCTGCCTCTTTTTCATTGTGTATCTCCACAAGGGCGCTTATACCAAGGCTGTCACAGATTTTTATGTATTCACCAAGCTGCACCTCTGACAGTATGGAGCAGATTAAAAGCACCGCAGCGGCACCGAGTGTCTTTGCCTGATATATCTGATATTCATCAACCGTAAAATCTTTTCGGATGCACGGAATCGAAACCGTTTTTGCAATCTCCTTAAGATACCCATCCGAGCCTAAAAACCATTTTGGCTCTGTCAGTACCGAGATGCAATCCGCACCTGCCGCCTCGTATTCCCTTGCGATTTCAAGATATCTGAAATCCGGCTCTATAAGCCCCTTTGACGGCGAAGCCTTCTTGCACTCGCATATGAAGCTCAAGTCATCCTTTTTGAGTGCTTTTTCAAATGCAAAATCACAAAGCTTTTCGTTTTTCGTCTGAATCGCGATATTTTTCATTTCCTCAAGGCTTATTTTTTTCTTGTCCTCTGCCACGCGGAGCCTTGAATATTCTGCAAGCTGGTCTAAAATATTCATCGCTTTTCCTTTCCTGTTTTATGTGCCTAGCTGTTGCTTACCTCAATGAGCTTATCCAGTGTTTCAAGTGCTTTTCCTGAATCAATGATTTCTGCTGCTAGCTCGATACCCGCTTTCATGCTGTCGGCCTTTCCTCCAATATAAAGTGATGCGCCTGCGTTCATTAGTACTGCATTTCTCTTATGGCCCTTCTGTCCTCCTAATATATCACGTACGATTTTTGCATTTTCCTCAGGTGTACCGCCTTTTAAATCCTCCTTTGTACAGCGCTCAAAGCCGAAATCCTCCGGTGAGATTACTGTGGTTCTGAACCATCCGTCCTTTATCTCGCATACCCTGGTCGGTGCGCTCATGGAAATCTCATCGAGCTTATCTATGCCATATACTACCATTCCACGCTTTACTCCGAGGCTTACAAGCACCTGTGCAAGCGGCTCTACAAGGTACTCATCGTACACTCCGAGAAGCTGCATAGCCGGTGAACCCGGATTTGTGAGCGGTCCTAAAATATTGAATACTGTTCTAAAACCAAGCTCTTTTCTGATAGGTCCGACATATTTCATTGATGTGTGATATTTCTGTGCAAAGAAGAAGCACATGCCGACTTTATTTAAAAGCTCTACACATTTCTCAGGGCTCTGGTCTATGTTGACACCGAGCGCCTCAAGGCAGTCTGCTGTACCGCATAATGAAGAGGCTGCCCTGTTTCCGTGCTTTGCCACCTTCATGCCGCCTGCTGCCGCAACAAGTGCTGAGGTTGTTGAAATGTTGAAGCTCTGTGCATTGTCTCCGCCTGTTCCTACGATTTCGAACACATCCATACCTGTTTTCACCTGTATGGCATGCTCTCTCATGGCTGCTGCACAGCCTGCGATTTCATCTGTTGTCTCAGCCTTTGCGCTCTTTGTGGAAAGAGCTGCAAGAAAAGCTGCATTCTGGGTTGATGTTGTCTCACCGCCCATGATCTCATTCATCACTGCATATGCCTCGTCATATGTGAGGTCTTCTTTGTTTACGATTTTTACTATGGCTTCTTTGATCATGATTATGTCCTCCTGTATTCCGGTAATATTTCGTTTATAATTTTGTTTATGATTTTGTTCTGCTATTTATTTTCAATTCAACAACTAATATATAAATTCATTAAACGCTGCAATTTTCAATTAAGCTTTGATAAAATTACTAAGCATCTGCTTTCCGTCCGGTGTCATGATTGACTCCGGGTGAAACTGCACACCGTATATCGGATATTCCTTGTGCTCAACAGCCATGATCTCACCATCATCTGTAGTGGCTGTAATCTTCATACAATCAGGCATCGTGTGCTCATCTGCTGCAAGCGAATGGTAACGCGCTACCTTTGATTTTTTCGGGCAATCCTTGAATAAAAGGCTTTCCGTGTCAAACGATACTTCCGATTGCTTTCCGTGCATGAGCTCCTTTGCATATGTGACTGTCGCACCGTATGCTGCGCATATCGCCTGATGACCGAGGCACACGCCAAGGATTGGGATTTCCTTTCCAAGATCCTTTGCCACAGCTATTATCACTCCCGCATCCTCAGGCCTTCCCGGTCCCGGTGATAATATGATGCGGTCAGGCTTTAAAGCCCTAATCTCTTCAACTGTCATCTCGTCATTTCTGATTACTCTGATATCAGGCTCTATCTCACCGATTAGCTGATACAGATTGTAAGAAAAACTGTCATAGTTATCAATCAGTAATATCATTCTTCCACCTCCTGTGAGACTTCCAGTGCCTTAAGAGAAGCCTTTGCCTTGTTTATGCACTCCTGAAATTCCTTCTCTGGGTCTGAATCCGCAACGATTCCCGCTCCGCTTCTCACGAAAACCTTGCCGTTTTTCTTGTAAGCAATACGGATTGCGATACATGTATCCATATTTCCGGTAAAATCTATATATCCAATCGCGCCTCCGTAAATGCCCCGCTTATTGTCCTCAAGCTCTCCGATAAGCTGGCACGCTCTGATTTTTGGCGCACCTGAAAGTGTTCCTGCCGGAAGCACAGCCTCTATGGCATCGAGTGCGTCGTACTCTTGCCTTATCTCTCCACGCACTGTCGAGCCTATATGCATCACATGTGAATATCTCTCTATGGAATGAAGCTTTTCTACCTGTACACTTCCGAATTTACTTACCTTTCCGAGGTCATTTCTTCCAAGGTCCACGAGCATGTTGTGCTCTGCGAGCTCTTTTTCGTCCTTAAGCAGCCCTTCCTCAAGCTTTTTGTCCTCCTCTACTGTGGCACCTCTCGGCCTCGTGCCTGCCAACGGGAATGTGTGAAGCACTCCATTTTCAAGCTTCACAAGTGTCTCCGGAGATGCTCCCGCAACCTCCACATCGGTTCCCGAAAAATAAAACATGTACGGCGAAGGATTTATCGTACGAAGCACACGGTAGGTATCAAAAAGGCTTCCCTCAAACGGTGCGCTCAATCTGTTTGATAAAACTATCTGAAAAATATCCCCCTCTTTGATATGGTGCTTTGCCTTCTCGACCATCTCACAATACTGCTCCTTGTCAAAAAGCGGTGTGACATCGCCCAGCAGCTTTCCACCCATATTCTGTTTTTTCTCTCCGTGCATCAGAAGCTCCCTAAGCTGCTTTAGCTCAACAATCGCTTTGTTATAGCCTGTTTCCGGAGCATCAAGTGACATATTTGCGATTAGTATTATCTTTTGGCACAGATTGTCAAATGCTATTACCTTATCAAAAAGCATCAGATCAACATCCTTGAAATCCTCTGTGTCCCTTGCTTTTCCTCTGATGCTTTTCTCCTTGTAGCCCAGATAATCATACGAAAAATAACCTACAAGGCCACCTGTAAACGAAGGCAGATAATCAAATTTCGGACTCTTGTACTCTGAAAGAATCTGTCTGATGTACTCTGAAGGATTTTCCGTCTCCACCGAAAGCTTTCCAAGCTTCATGTGACCATCTATGCAGTTAATCTCAAGCTTTGGATCATATCCCAAAAATGTATATCTTCCCCAGGCTTCATTGGCTTGTGCTGATTCAAGCAGATAACAATGTGTTGAAACATTCTGCAGAATCCTCATAGCCTCTATAGGTGTGATAAAATCTGATAATATCTCACAGCTTACAGGCAGAATGTCGTACTTCCCGGTTTTTGCTATTTCTTTAACTTCGGTCAGTGTAGGTGAAATTTTCATATGCTTGCCTCCAAATTTTGTGTTTGTGTGAACAAAACGTACAACATACAGCTCGAATTCGCCTCTTCGAGGCTTCTCCGCAGCTTGCGCTGCTACAATTCTCGCTTTATGTTGTGCAGTCCAATGTTCACTAAAAAAAGTCCTTGACAGAATATTACTTCTGTCAAGGACGAATAATCTTAACTATCCGCGGTGCCACCTTGAATTCACGATAAAGCTCGTGCGCTTGGCAGGATACCATCATATCCCGGGCAAATGACGTATGCCCACACGTCGCAGAATACTCTGGATGAATGATAAATCCATTTGACTGCGCCCTCAGCGGTCCATTTGACAACTTGTTTCACACCTGATTCTCAGCACCACAGGCTCTCTGTAAGGGCATCATTGCCGTTATCTCCGCTTCAACGGTTTACAATTTATTTAATTGTCGAAACAGTTTAAACTGTTTTCACTTCTTTAACGATTTAATACTTTATCCCGCTAAATTTGTTTAGAGTTTATCACTCCTTTTTGTGTTTGTCAACATACATTTTACATTAAAATATACTCCATCTGGCGTTCCTTTGTCTTAAGCCCCATCTTCTCATAAAATTTCTCAGCAGATGTGTTTCCGCTCCATACATTGAGAGTGACCTCATAGCAGCCGAGATGCTTTGCCTCATTCTTGACATATTCAAAAAGCTGCTCTCCGATATGCGCTCCTCTGGTCTTTGCATCTACACACAGATCATCTATGAAAAGTGATGTAAACGGCACCATATTGTTGGAAAACGGCTGCTGTCTTATCTGACAGAATGCATATCCCATGCAGATATCATCATCACCTGCCGCAACATATATCGGCTTTGTATCGTCCTTTATCATTTCTGCAAGCTCTTCCTTTGTATATTTTGTCGTCCCCGGGATAAAAATATCCGGTCTGATATCGGCATGGATCAAAAGCACCTGCTCTAACAATTCTATAAGTCTTGGTATGTCTTTTTCCTGTGCTCTTCTAATATTCATTTTTGAGAATCACGCTTTCTATTGTCGTTAATGTATAGTTTTTATATTTCAAAATAAATCCAGCATATTATCGAGATAAATGTGCTCTCTGACATGTATCTGATACTGTGGTTTCGTCATATAGTAAAGCAGAAATTCAAGTACCATGGCACTTCCAAGCCCTCTGCCCTCTATTTTAAAATTGCTAAAGCCCATTGGCAGATAAGTGTTCTTTATATCGTCTACTCCTATAAATCCCGGATTTTCCATCGCTTTCGAAAAGAGATATCCCTGCCCTGCATCAGGTGCAGTACAATAATGCTCCGGGCAATCCTCGCCCAGATTTTTGCGGCTAACCGTCTCGTAGCATTTCTTCCTGTCCATGCAGCCAAACCAGCAGCACTCATTGCACAAAAATTCTACTTTATCCTTTTGATGCTGTGATAATGCTTTCAGATTGTCAAATGATTTGTTCAACCTGAAATCCGGTACCACATAGCGGAAAACCTCTCTGTTTAGCTCATTTTCAAATTTACAAAAATCCGTCAGAACCTTTGTGGTTGAAGACACAAAATAAAAGTCAGGGTAGTTTTCTTTTATGTAATCAAGCAGAATATCTGAGTAGATGATTATGCCGTTTCCAAAGCCCCTGCTTCGCTCATTATCTCTGCCTATATCAAATATCCTGCACAGTTCGTTACATTTTTTGTCAGCAAGATGCTCCTTAGTAAGCAATGAATTGCTAAAGGTAAGTCTCGCGGATATCCCATATTCCTGCATCAGCTTAAGCACTTCCTTCGAATCGTGCTCACCAAAACCGACGCGGCCTCCGCCCCATATGCAGTCTGCCGGTGCACCGTATATTGAGCCTATGTCGCACCAGTCATAGAAATATTCCCTATGCTTGCGGTACAGTGGGAGAAATTCTTTGTATAATTCATAAAATTCAAATAATCCCGGTAGATGATAATACGCTTTCATTTTGACTCCTTATTATAATCTGCTGAACCTGTGCTCATTTTAATAATTTTCAATCACATATTCCTCAAAAAGCGGCAGCGTAAAATACACATATCCTCTTGTCTCTCCTGACACGATACCTTTTCTTATAAGGCGCTTACGATACGGATTGAATTCGTTTGTCTCCATCCCAATTGCATTCCTGATTTCTTTTATTTTTCCGCTTTGTACATCTGCAATCCCCTTTGCAACCATGCGATCCTTCTGAGAAAGCTCCGACCAGATTTTGTCATATACAAATTCGCTCAGATACTGTTCATACTCGCCCAAAATGCCATTGTAGTCGCCACCATTGTTCCACGTCAGATATCCTAAAACCTGAAATGCAAAAGGATATCCTTTGGTCAGCCCCGCCATCTGTGCTGCTTTCTCAGGAGATATGTTAAAAATAGTTTTATACTTATTGATTATTGCTGCGTTATTTAATGGTTTAAGCTGGATTTTAGGTGCTCTGTACAAAAATGTAAGGCTCTTCTCATTCTGAAGCTCCTCAATATTTTCATACAATCCTGTTCCTAATAGAAATACAGGCAGCTCCTGTCTTACAAATATCTGAAAGGCTCCGGCAAAAACCTTCATGTACTCACTATTTGTCATCTCATCTATCGTAATAAGCAGTCTCTTACCTCCCTTTTTAAGCCTTTCCAAAATCTTTATAATAGCTGTCTCTGCATCTGTAATCGGCTGTGTCCCCTCTATAGATACTCCAAAACCGAAAAATGATAAATCGAGCTTTGCCGATTTTATAAGTCCCGCACATATATTATCACTATTCAATTTTGAAAGCATTGCAGACAACAGGTCCGTTGCCGGATTGAGTTCTATAACCACCCAGTCATCATTTTCTCTTAGCTTATGCGAAATTTCTGTCATCATTACTGTTTTTCCCGAGCCTCGCACACCGGTAATTATAAACATCTGCTGATTTATTGTATCCGCTGTAAAATTCTCAATTATCTCATTAATCTGTACCGGACGGTCTACCGACTCCAGTGGACTTCTTCCAAATGTAAGCGTGAATGGATTTTGCATATCAGCCTCCAATTTTTACTGTTGTTTACTGTTTTGAATTTGTTTTACTGTCTTTTACTGTTGTTTACTGTTTTGATTTTATTTTACTGTTGTTTACTGTTTATGTCAAGATTGCAAGTTAATGATAATTCGCATAATATAAAACCCGGAGCGTATTGTATGCTTTTATAGCATATCAATATCATGCTCCGGGGTTTCTATTTATGCCTGATTTAGTTTAAAAAATTCTGTATGATAACTTCCTCTGCCTCTTCCTCTGTAAGTCCGAGTGTGCGGAGCTTGAGAAGCTGCTCGTCGTTTATCCTGCCGATTGCTGCCTCATGGATGATAGCTGCATCTATATTTTTTGCCCTGATTTCAGGGATTGAACCGACCTCTGCATGATCCATGATGATAGAATCACACTGGATATGAGCCTGGCATTTGCTGTTGCCGATAGCATTTGGATGGAAGGTCTGGACTGAATTTCCTTTTCCTACGGATCTGGAAACAATCTGCGCAGAACTGTCCTCTCCATTTAACTGTACCTCGATATTTGACTCCGCCTTCTGCTCTCCATCTGTCATGAGACGCTCTGTGACATAAAGCTTTGCGTCCTTTCCAAGCTCCACATTGGTCTCACGGACTGTAGAATCAACACCCTTTATCTGTGCTGTATCGAGAGTGAAAACAGAATTCTCACCCACAAATATATTTGTTACAGGGTTGAGCACTCTCGCACCTGTTCCGTTTCCCTCGCCGTAGTGCTTTTCCTCATATCGTACATTCGCATTTTTACCTACATGGAATGTATGGATGCCGTCGTGTCTGCTCTCGTTGCAGCCACTGTTGTGGATTCCGCAGCCTGCCACAATCCTTACATCTGCGCCATCCTCCACATAGAAATCATTGTATACAAGGTCTGTCATGCCCGATTTACTGAGCACTACAGGGATATAGACAGCCTCTCCGTCCGTCTTTCCATCAATATAAATATCAATGCCGGGCTTGTCCGTCTTTTTCTTTATCTTGATATGCTCGCTGTCTCCGTGGCAGATTGATGTGCCGTTTTCACGCAGATTAAAGGCACCGGTCTGACTGAATTTATTATCATTTATGACGTCCAATACGCCCTCTGTTACGTTGTCAAGCTTTACCATATTATGCTCTTCCCTCCAGTCTCTCTACGCATTTGTGACATTTCTGTACACCATTGAGATAAGGCAGCACCTCGTCCTTTGTGCCGATTTTCTTGATTTCTCCGCCATCAATTATCATGATGCGGTCTGCCATATTAATGATTTTCTCCTGATGTGAAATTACTATGAGGCTCTGCTTTTTCTCAGTATGGATTTCCTCAAATTTCTGTATGAGCATTGAAAAGCTCCACAAATCAATCCCGGCCTCCGGCTCGTCAAATATACAAAGCGAATGCTCCTTGGCAAGCACTGATGCAATCTCAATTCTCTTCATCTCTCCACCTGAGAGTGTGCCGTCAATCTGGCGGTAAATGTAATCCTTTGCACAGAGTCCTACCGCGGTGAGAAGGTCGCAGCACTCCTTGTCTGAAAGCTCATCCTTTGCGGCGAGCTTGAGCAGCTTCATGACTGTCATTCCCTTAAATCTCGGTGGCTGCTGGAATGCAAAGCCTATTCCCGCATTTGCCCTGTGATTGATGTCGAGCTCTGTGATATCCTGTCCGTCAAGTATAATCTTTCCGCTGTCCGGTGTCTGAATACCTATCAGGGTCTTTGCCAGAGTGGATTTTCCACCTCCGTTTGGTCCGGTGATGACAAGCATTTCTCCGTCCTCTACCTGAAATGATATATTGTTCAGAAGGCATTTCTTTCCGCCCTCATCATCTACGTTTAAAGTTAAATTTTCTGCTTTAAGCACGATTTTCACCTCATTTTTATTTATGATACAGCATAAAATCCTTCTCCTGCTGTTCTTATTACTTTTTCCGTTTACCGTTCACATTCACACATTAGTATGCCCGGCAATGATTACAGTATAACATAATAGTAAACGTTTACAAGGTATAAACTCTCTGGTACTCGCTAAAATACATATTGTGGCTTTTTATAAAAAGTTTGCTTATCTACTAATTTCCCTTATCATTGAATACTCATTGCACAAGGTTCCGTCATTTTGTCTGATAGAATTAAATTTGATGCCAGTTATCCTAAAGCCCATCTTCTCATAAAGTGCTCTCGCCCTGCTATTGCCCTCAATAAAATCCAGTTCCATCTGTAATATATTCGGATTGCTTTCTGCTATTTTTATCATTTCCCGGAACATTCTCGTTCCGATCCCCTGATTCCAGAATTCGCTCAGTAAACCAATTGCCACATTTGCCCTGTGTCCGGTTTTCGCGCGTTTATTCCACCAGACCATGCAATTTCCGGCAATTTTTCCATCTGCTTCACAAACCAGCAGCGTATGTGTATCCGACAAATTGCAGCTATTTATGAAATCAATCTCCTGCTCAATGGTCTTATTCTCACATTCTTCCGGTGTCCTCAGTAAGAAATCCGTTTCACCGGTTGACTTTTTCATGTACTCTATAAGAGCTTTGGCATCCTTTTCATTTGCACTTCGCAAAATGGCAGTTCTGCCGTCTTTTAATTTAAATTCGATATCTTTTATTATCATATTTTCTATAGTACCAACTTCCTATTGATTTTTATATTCTCTCTGTGATAAGCTATTGACAATTAATGGTAGTTGCAGCTTAGACAGAGCGAGACGAAAGTTTCCCTCTGTCTATTTTTTTGCGCTTTTATGTGCAGGAAACCTTGTATACACTTCAAGCCTTTTTCAATTATCGCAGCTATCAAGAGCCTATTGTAACTACTCGTTACAGCTATATTTATTTTACATAACAGGAGGATTTAAGAAAAATGCCAAAGAACAGATTACAGGAAACCGTTTTTACCATCATGATGGTGCATATCATGGTTTATGCCATGATATGCTACAATATTGCCCTTGAAACAGGCGGTATGAAGAACTTTGTTTTTAAGGCCGCATTAGGCGAATTTCCTATCATGATTGTTGCAGGTTTTATCCTTGATACATTCATTGCCGGACCACTTGCCAAAAAATGTGCTTTCAAAATCGTCACACCTGGAAAGGACAGACCTATTGCTATAATCCTTGCAATTTCTGTCTTCTCAATCTGGTTTATGTGTCCTATGATGAGCTTTATCGCTACCATCCTTTTCAATGGTGGTTTTAATTCACAGATATTTGCGACATTCTGTGAGCTCGTCGTAAGAAACTTTCCAATGGCCTTCTTCTGGCAGCTCTTTGTTGCCGGACCACTTGTTAGATTCATCTTTGGAAAAATCTTCCGAGAGAACTAATTAAATGTAAAAAATGTAAAACCGGGCACGATATCCTGCCCGGTTTACACTATCCATAATAACTGTTAAGCATCACACCTTGCATATTCACAAAAAGCTCATTGCAGGTGTCTTCTCGCTTCTTAGAAAGCTTCATAAAACGCTTTGTCTTAGAAAACTCCCTCTATAAAGCCCTTCATATCGTCCTTAGACACAAGACCAATCTGCTGACCGGCAACCTGACCGCCCTTGATTGCAATAACTGCCGGAATATTCATTATACGATACTCTCTTGCCAGATCAGGATTCTCGTCCACATCAATATTGTAAAACTCCACATCTGTGATTTCATCAGAAAGCTGCTCCATTACCGGCGCAAGCATCTTGCATGGACCGCACCACTCTGCCGAAAAATCAACAATGATAGCCTTATTATTTTTAACCTGTTCAAATTCACTGCTATTAATCTTCTTTACCATAGTTGTTCTCCTTTCATCTGTCGAACGAATTATTTTCGTTGCACCTATACAGCAATAAAAAATAACTGCTGTACTATAGTACACCGAATAAGAAATAACAATGCATCAGAAACTTATTATTCGATGTACTAGCACTACTATAATACATAAATCAGATTATGTCACATAAAAATATTATAAACCGTAAAATTTATCATTTACCACGGTTAATTCTTTTTGTGCTCAGCCATGAAAGCCTCTATATCCTCTGTAGTTCTGATGATATCCTCCGACAGACACACTGCACCATCCTCGGTGATAAGCACATCATCCTCAATCCTGATACCGATTTCCCATTCATCTATATACAGCCCCGGCTCGTCACTGATGATTGCACCCGGACGAAGCCTGCTATTTGAGTCAACTGTCACGTCATGCACATCAATTCCCAGATGGTGTGACACACCATGCATGTAATACTTCGAAATCTCTACAGAATTCTTTATCAGTCCAAGCTTCATAAGCCCGTCTGCAAGCACATCCTTACATACTTCATTTAATTCCTTTGTAGTCATTCCCGGCTTTGCAGCCTCGACAATCTTTCGGTTTGCGGCAAGCACGATATCATATACCTGTTTCTGTCGCTCGGTAAACCTGCCATTTACCGGATATGTTCTCGTAATATCCGAATTGTAGCCATCTATTCTGGCTCCAAGGTCAAGAAGAACCAGTGTTCCATCCTCCATCGTCTCACGATTTGTGTCATAGTGAAGCATTGTTCCATTCATTCCGCTTCCGGCGATTGTTGGGAACGCTGTCCACTCTGCCCCACCGCGTCTTATGATATATTCAAAGTCAGCCTGTGCCTGATATTCCTTCATGCCCGGCTTTAAATTGGCCATTACATTGCAAAGTCCGTCCTTTGTGAGAGCGATTGCCTTTTTGGTCAGCTCAATCTCATCCTCATCCTTCTGCATACGCTCCTCTGCCACAAGTGGGAAAAGATTCTTCACAGCAACTCCCGGATAATCAGTCTTAAATTCATTGGCTTTTACCACATTGTAATCCGGTAAATCCACTTTCTGATGACGATACGTGTCAAAATATGCTGTGTATACATCCTCACGCGTCATTATCCTGTCCAGTGTGCTCTCAAGCTCATAAATATATTCTACATCGTCAATTCCTGATATTTCCTCGGCTTCCTCCATGGTCACCTTTCTGCCGTACCAGCGCTCCATCGTAGGGTCTGCCTCCTCTATGAAGAGCATCGTCTTAGCAGGCTCCACACATTTATCCAGGACAAGGACCATGTTGTCACGTCTAAGTCCGGTCAGATAGAAGAAATTGCGGTTAGCCTGTGCTGTAAATAAATCATACTCATCTGCACTCACATGGTGCTCGATGCCTGAGTACAATATTGCTATAGAATTGTCCTCCATCTTGTCTAAAATTCTTTGTCTTCTGCTTTCAAAATCCATTTTGCTGCCTCTTATTCATTATTTGTAATGCCTGTCTTCAAAAATCGCTGACATTCATACGCCCTTACGTTATCACAATATGTGTATTTTTACAAGCCATTTGAACCCGCTAATGCAGGAATCAAAAGTTTTCTATATTTATATATTTTCTTTCTCCAAATTCAGACATAAAGAAAACCCTTGAAAATACTGGATTTCCAAGGGTTTTGATGTTCTTTTGATATTCTTTGTAATTATCTCTTTGAGAACTGAGGAGCTCTACGAGCTGCTTTGAGACCATATTTCTTACGCTCTTTCATACGTGGATCACGTGTTAAGAATCCAGCAGACTTAAGAACCGGTCTGTACTCTGAATCTACCTGAAGGAGTGCACGAGCGATTCCGTGACGGATTGCTCCGGCCTGTCCTGTGTATCCACCACCACGAACGTTAACTAAAACATCGAACTTGTCAACTGTCTCAGTTGCAACTAATGGCTGGCGAACAACTACCTTTAATGTCTCAAGACCAAGGTACTCATCGATATCTCTTTTATTGATTGTAATCTTTCCTGTTCCAGGTACTAAATATACTCTAGCAACAGATGATTTTCTTCTTCCTGTTCCGTAATACTTTGTAGTAGCCAATTTACTTTACCTCCTATTAAAACTCTAATGTCTCAGGCTTCTGAGCTGCATGTTTGTGATCTGGTCCAGCGTATACGAATAACTTTGTATACATCTGACGTCCAAGAGGTCCCTTTGGAAGCATTCCCTTTACAGCGTACTCGATAACGCGCTCTGGGTGCTTGTTCATCATCTCTCTTAATGTTGTCTCTTTCATACCACCGATATAATCTGAGTGATGATAGTAAATCTTCTGGTCTAATTTCTTACCAGTAACCTTAACCTTGTCAGCATTGACAACGATTACATAATCACCTGTGTCAATGTGTGGTGTAAAGATTGCTTTATTCTTTCCTCTTAATACTTTAGCAACTTCTGATGCTAAACGTCCTAATGTCTTACCTTCAGCGTCTACTACGTACCATTTTCTGTCGATTGTAGCAGGACTAGCCATAAATGTTTTCATCGGTTTTCCTCCTTAAATGATTCGATTACTTTTAATGCCGATGCCTCTTGAAATCGCGTATGTCCGGACGCCACTTCCTTTTTGACATCTTATAGTCCTCTGTTCCATCTCAGATGACTATCATTATCTATACTAAATGGTTGCCGGGGCTTTGGCTTCCATTTATCTACTTTTACAGACCTAGATATTATACTTGCGTAACCGGCTGTTGTCAAGTGTTTTTCACCCTTATTTTCGGCTTTTTCTTTAAGCTTTTTCTTTAAGCTATTTCTTGAAACTTTTTCTTTAAGTTTTTTCTTTATGTTTATACTTTTTCTTTAAACTTTTATTTTAAAACTGCATATATACAAAATCAGCCGGATTCACTCCCGGTCCGTAGTAACCGAATATTATTACTATAAATATGCCAAGATATATTATTGCCCAGCGAAGCGGCAGCTTTCTTGAAAGTATGAAATCGCGCATGTCGAGCTTTTTATTTTCCTCAACGAAGCTGATGAAGAACCACAGCAGCGTACATATTATAAGTAAAAGTATATCGTACTTGTCCAGTCCGCATGCTCCTAGATTCAAAATGATGTTGTTTATTCCAAGCTCGCTGATATGGAAATCTGTGACTGATTTAAAAAGCATGTGAAATGCAGTCGACGCATTTGCAGCTATGTCAAAATAGTAGCCTACCAGTATGAGCATAAAGGTCCAAAGCACTGATATAATCGTTGCAAATATACCCTTTTCCCTTAGGCCGGTCAGCTTAAAAAAGCCTCCTGCCACCTTTTTGTTTACCGGAGCAAAAAGCTCTGCAAGCATGATGACAATGCCATTCCAGAGTCCGAAATACAGGTATTTCATATTGGCACCATGCCATACTCCGATGACGATAAATGTGATGACACTCGCGATGCAGCCCGGCAGCACCTTGCTGATATGCGCACCAAATCTCGGCTTTAGCCATTTGCCAAAGTTCAGGAAACGCTTTGAGATTGAAAGCGGGTAGAAGATATAGTTTCTGCACCAGTCTCCAAGAGTCATATGCCAGCGGTGCCAGTACTCTGTGAGTGAGCGCGAAAAATACGGATGGTTGAAGTTTGTTGACATCGTTATGCCAAACATCTCCGCAATACCGCGCACTATATCGATTCCTCCCGAAAAATCCGCATATAGCTGCAGCGCATACACTACTGCCGCAAAAAATACATAAGTGCCCGAAAAATCCATCGGCTTATCCATCACAAAATTGATGATATTTACCGCGCGGTCTGCTATCACAAGCTTTTTCATGACTCCCCAGAGCACCAGAAGCGCACCCTTTTGCAGATTTTCAAGCCTCAGGGAATGTCCCTCGTAAAGCTGTCCCGCAAGCTTATCATATATCGCAATCGGTCCCTGTATGATCTGTGGGAAAAATGACACGAACAGCGCTACCTTAAAGAAATTCTTTTCAGGCTCGACAATTTCCCTGTATACATCCATCACATAGCCCATGGACTGGAAGGTGTAGAAGGATATGCCAAGTGGAAGCAAAAGTCCAAGCTCCCCCGCATATGGTATATATTTAAGGAATGCCAATATGCCGAAATTGCAAAGCAGCGCAAAAAGCATGACTGCCACTCTCTTTTTTCTGCCCTTTTCCTTGTATTCCTTTCTGGTCTGCCTGTCCCAGTCCTCCTTATGGCTTTTTACGATGGCATTCTGCTCCTTTAGCAGCTTGTCAATCCATATTGTCGAGCCATAGGTGGTGCATATTGTGAAAATGATAAAAAGCACATACCACTTACATATAATCACATAGTATGCCATGCTTCCCGCCAGAAGCACATACCAGCGGTATTTCTTAGGAAAGCAATAATATAGTACAAGCAATGCTATAACAAATATCGCATATTTTAATGAAATGAGTTCCATTTGATTTACTCCAAATCTATTTTCTAATGTAATACTGCCAGACATACTTTAATTAACAGTCAGTATTTATTTTAAAGTCCATACACTATCATGCTATTTTTTAACCGGGGTATTTAACTCCTTTACAGGCTTTGCATCGTTGTTTGTATCCGCTACCTTATTTGTCGCAAGGCTTGATGAAAAATTATAAGGCAGATAAACGGACATCTCAAAATAATGATTGCCCAGACTCAGATCCGTATCCTTTGCGCAGGCACTCATCACCCTGTCAGCGCGCCTTGCGCACTCGCCCCATGCACTCTTAAGCTCCGGTGAGTGGTCTGCATTAAGCCTGTAATTATCAGACAGATATTTTCCCATATATGCAGTGAATTTGCGGCTTCCATTTATATTCAGATGCTCTGAATTGTAGAAATCATCCCTCTCATTGATTCCGATAAGTTCCTTATCGCCTTCAAAGCTTGCAAAATCATAGCCATAAGACTCCACCAGCTCCTTCACGTCGCAAAGCACCTGCGGATTCTTTACCTCCTTCTCATGAGGGAACCTCGCAAAAAGCACCTTTTCCACACCCTGTGCCTTACAATACTCAAGCAGATCAGTCATATACGCTCTGCTCTTGTCGGTAAAATAGAGAGTTTTCTGCTTGCCTGATGGACAATCGGAATATTTTGCAATAGATGAAAAGCCCTTCATGCATGATGTTTTTGTAAAATACATTCCAACTCTTGTGGCAAAGGTGTGTGCACATTTGTCTATATCCTTCCAGTTGCTGTGATACAGCTTTAAAGGATTTGTAAAGTTGTCCTGCTCATCCTTTGGCACAATCTCTTTTATTGTATCAAGCCTGTTTTCCTCATTGTGGATATTGTCTATCCAGCTGTGCAGCTTTACCGTCCTGTCGTAGTAGCTGTCTTTTTGTAAAAAGCCATTCACCTCAAACACCACAACCTTCGGATGCTGTCTGGTGAGAGCTTCCCTGAGCATTGATTTGTACAGGCTGCCGGGCGCTCCGGATACCCCCAGTGAGTATGAGGTGTATCCATAATTCTTCCAGGCCTCTGTTGCGCTGTAATCAGCGTATACCTCGCTGGCTCCTATCATCATCACATCAATTGAGTCCTTCGGCTCCTTATAAAAGCCCTCTATAGTCGCAATATTGACAGCATCCGTCATCTTAAAAAATGTCGAGACAAACGAAAACAGCACAACAAATACCAGGGCAAACGCTCCTATACGGATCACTCTATGGTGTCTGCCTTTTACTTTGTCTATGCTGTTTATGGCTTTGTTTTTTATAATTTTCTCTTTAACTTCTGTAAATCTCATAACCATCTTCATCTCCAAGCTTCTTTTACCGTACCATGTCTTAACCGTAACGACATTATAACCTATTATTGAAGCTAAAAACGGATATTCCAAAAATCTTAATATAATATTAAAAATCTAAAGCTGTTACTCGTACTCCAGTCCTATCATTGTAAGCCCATGTGCCGGAGCTGTGGGACCTGCTACTGCCCTGTCTGTTGCGGCTATTATTCTTTTCATCTCATCGGCCGGCATATCGCTTGCGCCTATCTTTACAAGGGTTCCTGCGATTATGCGCACCATATTGTACAAAAAGCCGTTTCCTGTCACACGTATTGTGATGATGTCACCGGTCTTTGATACCGTACAGTCATATATCGTGCGGACTGTGGTCTGTGCCTGCGAGTTTGCCGAGCAGAAGCTTGCGAAATCATGCTCTCCTATGAGATATTTTGCAGCCTCACTCATCTTTTCTGTGTCAAGCGGATAATGATAGAAATATGTGTCAAGCCTGCGTGTCGGATTTCTGAACCTTGCATTTAATATGCGGTATTCATAGGTTTTACGGCTCTTTGAGAAGCGCGGATGAAAATCATCGCTTACCTCACAGGAATCGACCACCACTATATCCTCCGGCAGCTTCTGATTCAGTGCATACGATATCTTTTCCGCCGGCATGCGGGTATTGGTGTCAAACATACACACATTTCCAAGTGAATGCACTCCCGCATCGGTGCGGCTTGCTCCTGTCACCTTTATGTCCTCCTTTAGCAGGCGGCTCAGGTGCTCGTTTAATACCTGCTCAATTGTGATGCCGTTTGGCTGTATCTGCCAGCCGCAGTAATTTGTGCCATCGTAGGCTACAATCATTTTTACACGCATATATCTCTCCTGTTATGGCTGCACTATCTATTTTACTATCTGAAAATAAGATTTCCCAAATTCACCGGCAAAAGGATTCTAAGCACTATAACAACCGCTAAAAATGCAAATATGAAAAGATATGCGATTTTATCGTCCTTTTCATATACGAGCGGCTTCATCTTTGTCCTGCCCTCTCCACCATTGTAGCATCTTGCCTCCATGGCCATTGCGAGGTCATCCGCACGCCTGAATGCCGATACGAAAAGCGGCACTAAAAGAGGCACCATGCTCTTTGCTCTTTTTATGATATTTCCATGCTCAAAATCAGCTCCTCTTGCCATCTGTGCTTTCATTATTTTGTCTGTCTCCTCAATAAGGATTGGAATGAAACGAAGCGCTATCGACATCATCATGGCTATCGCATGCACCGGAACATGTATTTTGTTTAAAAAGCCCAGTGATTTCTCAAGACCATCCGTGAGCTGGTTTGGTGTGGTGGTGAGTGTCATGAGCGAGGTTCCTATAATAAGAAGCACAAGTCGTATCATCATGGTGGCTGCATTTATCAGTCCGGTGTCAGAAATGTGCAGTATACCGTACTCCCAGATTGTGTACTCTCCCTGTGTGAAAAATACACTGAAGCAGGCTGTAAAAAGGAGTAGTATTATAATGGATTTGAGTCCCTTTACCATGAACTTAAAGGGCACCTTCGAAATCTTTATAACTGCTGCAAGTGCGGCAACTATAAACAGCACACCGGCTATTCCCTTGTAGGAAAACAGCGCAATAATATATATAAGTGTTGCGAAAAGCTTTACTCTTGGGTCCAGTTTATGTATTGGCGACTGCGCCGGATAATACTGGCCTATGGTAATGTCACGAATCATTTTTGTATTCCTTCCTCATGTTTTGTATCAAAATATCAGCATTGGTGAGCTATTTAAAGGCTTTTAGTATTGAATCCCTCGCCTCCGCAACTGTCGTTGCCGAAAGGTCAACCGGTATACCCTTTTCTGCCAGATCATGCACCAGATATGTGACCTGCGGTGCTGCAAGTCCGACTGCCTCAAGCTCCTTGTAGTGTGAAAATACCTCCTTCGGCACTCCGTCAAACATCACCTCTCCTGAGTTCATAACTATGATGCGGTCCACATACTCCGCAACATCCTCCATGCTGTGTGATACGAGTATGATTGTGATACCCAGATCCTTTTTCATCTGTAAAAGCAGTCCCAGTATCTCATCTCTGCCCGCAGGATCCAGTCCCGCTGTCGGCTCATCGAGTATGAGTACGTCAGGGTGCATTGCAAGTACTCCAGCTATGGCTACACGCCTTTTTTGTCCTCCGGACAAATCAAACGGTGGCTGATAGTAGAGATCCTCCGGAAAATGTACATTCTGCAGTGCCTCATAGGCTCTTAGCTCCACTGTTTTCCTATCGAGCCCCTGATTTTTCGGTCCAAAGCATACATCCTCAAAGTTGGTTGTCTCAAAAAGCTGATGCTCCGGATACTGGAACACCATCCCCACCTTGTGACGCAGCTTGCTTAAATCATAATCATTGTCATATATATCCTGTCCATTGTAGTATATATGACCGCTTGTTGCCTTCAAAAGGCCGTTCATATGCTGGATAAGTGTGGATTTTCCCGAACCGGTGTGACCGATTATTCCGATAAACTCTCCATCATTTATCTCAAGGCTTACATCCTTAAGTGCCTGCACCTTGTAGGCTGAGTCGGCACTGTAGCAATAGTTTATGTGATCTAGAATTATTGACATATTTTCTCCCGCCTATCTGTTTTTCAGCGCAACAAGCGCATTTACAAGCTCTTCCCTCGTCAGGATTCCATCAGGGATATCAAGCCCTGCCTTTTTGAGCTCATCGGCTACCAGTGTCACCTGCGGCACATCAAGCCTGTGCTCCTTCAGCTCGTCTACCCTTGAAAAAATCTCACGCGGTGTGCCGTCCATGACCACCTTGCCCTTTTCCATGACATAGACATGGTCTGCGCCGACCACCTCCTCCATGTAATGGGTGATGAGAATTATGGTCACGCCCTTTTTCTTATTGAGCTCATGGGCTGTGGCTATGACCTCCTTGCGGCCGTTTGGGTCAAGCATGGCTGTAGGCTCGTCAAATACTATACATTTTGGCTCCATTGCCACAACTCCCGCGATTGCCACACGCTGCTTCTGTCCTCCGGAGAGCTTGTTCGGTGAATGTGTGCGGTACTTTGTCATACCGACAGCCCTTAGTGCATAGTCCACGCGCTGCCAGATTTCATCTGTCGGCACACCGATATTCTCAGGTCCAAAGCCCACATCCTCCTCCACGACATTGGCGATAATCTGATTGTCGGGATTCTGGAAAACCATACCTGCACTTTTCCTGACAGGTATGACATTCTCTTCCTTTGACACATCCATGCCATCCACCCATATGGTACCGTCGCTCGGCGCAAGAAGTGCATTGATATGCTTTGCAAGAGTTGATTTTCCTGAACCATTGTGACCGAGGATTGCAATAAACTGTCCCTCTTTTATGTCGAGGTTTACGTTGTCGAGTGCTGTAGTGATTGACTCTACATTGCCTTCCTCGTCTCTTCGTATAAATTCATGTACTAATTTGCTTGTTTTAATTATGCCCATTTCTTTTTCCTAAAAATCTACCGTATTTACAATTATCATAGCTGTTAAAGCCCAAATAGCAGCCAAAAATATGCGCTTTGCCGCTTTATTTAGTCATCCCAGCTCAGGTGATGAAGCTCTCCCTCAAGCCTCATATGATCAAAATTATTCTGTCTCAATGCCTCGTAGAGCACGATAGCTACTGAATTTGACAGATTAAGTGACCTTGTCTCACCTATCATCGGTATCCTGATGCACGCATCCGGATGCTCCTTTAGTATCTCCTCCGGAATGCCTGCGCTTTCCTTACCAAACATAATATAGCAGTCGGGCTCAAAATGAGCATCAGAGTACACATGTCTGCCCTTCGTTGTCGCATAATATATCTTTGCGCCCGGATTTCTCTCAAGGAAATCCTCCCAGTCCACATATGTGGTGACGTCGAGGTCCTTCCAGTAATCCATTCCGGCTCTCTTTAGTGCCTTCTCTGAAAGTGAAAATCCAAGCGGCTCTATAAGATGAAGCCTCGTGCCTGTCGCGACGCATGTTCTTCCGATATTTCCTGTATTTGCCGGAATTTCCGGCTCATGTAACACTATGTTCAGCTTTGCCATTTTGTCTCCTGTCAATTTAAACTATTTATTATCCATCCCGGCGCGAAGCTCTGTGACAAACTCCTCAATGCGGCCGAGCGCCTCCTTTAAATCATCAAGCGAATATGCATATGATATACGTAAAAATCCCTCGCCGCACTCTCCGAATGCAGTTCCCGGAACCACGGCAATCTTCTTGCTGTTTAGAAGCTTTGTGGCAAACTCATCGGATGTCATGCCAAACTCCTTGATGCTTGGGAACGCATAAAATGCCCCGAAAGGCTCAAAGCACTTAAGTCCCATCTCCTTAAAGCGGTGAAGCACATAGCGTCTGCGGCCGTTGTACTCCTCCCTCATCTGCGCAACATCCTCATCGCCGTTTTTCATAGCCTCGACAGCCGCATACTGGCTCGTGGTCGGCGCACACATGATTGCAAACTGATGAATCTTTAGCATCTGCTTTAAAATGGTCTCAGGTGCACATGCATATCCAAGCCTCCAGCCTGTCATGGCATAGGCCTTGGAAAAACCGTTTATGAGCACTGTGCGCTCCTTCATTCCCGGAAACGATGCTATAGACACATGCTTATCCACATATGTAAGCTCCGAATAAATCTCGTCACTTATCACAAACAGATCATGCTCCTTAACCACCTGAACGATTGCTTCAAGGTCTGCTTTTTCCATGATAGCGCCTGTAGGGTTATTAGGGAAAGGCATGATAAGTATCTTTGTCTTTGGAGTGATAACAGCCTCAAGCTCCTCGGCTGTAAGCCTGAAATCATTTTCCTCCTTGAGCTCCACGATCACAGGTGTGCCACCTGCCAAAACAGTACATGGCACATATGAAACATAGCTTGGCTGCGGGATAATCACTTCATCTCCAGGATCGAGCATGGCGCGCAGTGCAATATCTATAGCCTCGCTGCCACCGACAGTTACCATGATCTCTTTGTTGTAATCATATGTCATGCCGTATCTTCTGTCGAGATATCTTGCAATCTCAACCTTTAACTCCTTGAGTCCGGCATTTGAGGTGTAGAAGGTGCGTCCCTTTTCAAGGGAATATATGCCCTCATCCCTGATATGCCACGGTGTGTCAAAATCAGGCTCACCTACTCCAAGCGAAATCGCATCCTTCATCTCGCTCACTATATCAAAAAACTTACGGATGCCCGATGGCTGGATAGTCTTTATTGTACTGGATAAAGGGTCTCTCATTATGACATAATTCCCCTTTCATCGGATTTGACAGGTGCCGCCATGATAGTTCCATGGTCCTTGTATTTCTTCAGAATAAAGTTTGTCTTTGTCGAAAGCACCTGATCCAGTGTAGAAAGCTTATCTGTCACAAACTGTGATACCTCGCGCAGAGTCTTGCCCTCGAGTGTGACCATGAGGTCGAAGCCGCCTGAGATAAGGTATACAGACTTCACCTCAGGATAGTTGTATATACGCTCGGCAATCTTGTCGAAGCCCATACCGCGCTGTGGTGTCACTCTGACCTCTATCATGGCTGTGACCTTCTCAAGGCCTGCCTTGTCCCAGTCAATCAGTGTGTGATATCCGCAGATGACATTCTCCTGCTCCATAGCAGCAATCTCGTTTGCCACACTTGCCTCATCCACGCCAAGCATGATTGCAAGCTCCTTCAGGTTTATCCTGCTGTTTTTCTCTATAAATGTTAATATCTTTTCTCTCATGATATATAGTCTCCTGATTCAAATATATTAGTTGAAAACCTTGTATATCTCGTCAGTCTGGGCAGTCTCCAAAAATCGTCTCTCCTCGCCGGAAATCAGCACTCTGTCGTTTGAATCGGTTGTGGCACCAACTATAACAGCATTTTGTCCTGTTTTCTCAAGCTCTCTGACCACGCGGGTACCATCTGTAGCTGCGATTATCAGACTTCCTCCTGACAAAAGCTTATACGGGTTTATGTCAAAAAATTCACTTATTTCAATCGTATCCTGCCTGATAGGGAGCTTCTTTAAATCGATGTCAAGACCAATTCCCGAAGCCTCTGCCATATCCCAGAGTGCTCCAAAGATGCCTCCCTGCGAAGCGTCATGGATTGCCGCCACACCGGCGCCAATCGCGGATGCAGCCTCCATTGCTGTGGAAATATAGTCTATATATGCTGCTGATTTATCTATAAATGCCTTGGAAAATCTCGTTTCAAGCTCGGCTCTTTTCTCATTTGCAAGAATTGCGGTGCCCTCAAGCCCCACATAGCCTGTCACTATTACGTCCATGCCCGGTGCTGCTTTAGATGATGGTGTGAGCATCTGCTCACAGGCCTCACCTATTGCTGTAACTGTCACCACGATATTCTTCACTGCGCGGCTCACCTGTGTATGTCCGCCAAGCACCACAATGCCTGCTTTCTCACATACAGCATCAATAGCTCTCACCGTCTCTCGAAGCACGGCTTCGTTTTCTGTGGTAGGTACAAGCAGTGCCAGCTCTATCCCAATAGGGCTTGCCCCCATGGCATAAACATTGTTCAATGCATCATAAACTGCGCAGTTAGCACGCACATGCTTATCCGATACATCAAGCGTGAACGTCTGGGTAGCAGTAACTAACTTAGTTTTGCCGCCTGCCTGCATGGAAATCACCGCACAGTCGTCACCTACTGCCGGTTTAAAAAGTATTCTGTCGCTTGTGGTATGAAGTTGTTTTAAGACAGAGCGCTTTAAAACCGACTCTGATATTTTACCGTTTTTCATGTGTTTTCCTGTTCCTAATAATAATATGCTGTGTATACTGTTGCAGCCCGGTGCATTGATTGCAAATAACTACATCAGAAACAACTACCTGCGGGCATTTACTGCGTCTGTCCTGCCGGCTGCTGTGTCTGGGTGCCCTGTGCCTGCCCTGCTGCATTCTGGTCTGTCGGCTGCGTCTGGGTGCCCTGTGCCTGCCCTGCCGCATTCGGATCTGTCGGCTGTGTCTGCGCGCCCTGTGTCTGCCCTTCTGCGTTTGGATCCTGTGTCTGTGGTGCCTGAGCCGCTGCTGCCTGTGCCGCTGCTGCCGCAGATGCAGCAATAGATTTAACCGAGCCCTCATCATTAGCCGCTGCCGCCGCCTGAAGCTGCGCAACAACCTCTGCTGATGCTCCTCCTGTACCAACCGTCACGATTTTTGGTGATGACTTGTACTTACTGTTGTTAAATATCTCATCACTCTGCACTGTACCATCGACTGTGACCGTCTTCCAAAGCCTTGCGGTCACCCCCTTGTGCGCAGACTGCTCGGTGTTGAAATAACCGACCGGCTGACCTGCATCAAAATTAAACTGCGTAACCGGATTCTCCTCGGAAAGTGTCTCACTCCTGAAGGAAATTTCCCTGTTTGCCGGTCTCGTCTCCACTCCGTACACATTGAAGGTAATGATTCCTCCACTGCAATAGCCCTCTATATACACCGGATTATCCAGATTATTTTTAAACTTAAGATCCTTGTAGGTACCTGCAATTGCTGCATCATCAGATGGCTTTACGTAGCTTACTATCATGGAATGGTTATAGCGCTGCACTATGTCGAGCTCAGCCCTTATAACCGCATTGTAGAGTGTGGTAGCAACCTGACACACGCCTCCACCTACCGAGTCCACTACCTGACCGTTCTCGTATGCGCCTGCTATCTGATAGCCGTTGTCAGTTGTGATAGGGCTTATAGCCTCGTAAACCGAAAACTGCTCACCCGGATATATGACACTGCCGTTTATCAGGCTGCACGCGTTCTTTACATTGGCTGCACGCCCTGCTGCCGAGCTGCTGAAATCTGTAGAAAAGCCTCCCAGATTATCCTTAATCTTTGAAAGCTCCTCCTTTGAGCCCCTCGGCTGAACCGTATTTGTGACCAGCTCTATCTCATTCGCCGAACCATCCCAGCTATTCTGCAAAAAATCATTTATGGCATAGACAGATTTTACCACATCAACCTCTTTGCCTTCCTGTCCCGGGACAAAATCGAAGCTGTCACCGTTTCTCTGCAGCGAATTGTTAACTGCCTTTATATTGAGCTCGTCGCTCTTGTCATAAATCATATTTGCGGTCTTTTGTTTATCAACCGACAGATACATATTGACGGCAACATTGCCCTTTTTGAGCTCCTCTGACTCCACAAATCTGTCAATCAGGCTGCCCTCATGGCACACTGAAAGAGCCTCGTCCACCGCTGCATCAGTGTCCGCCGAAACAGACATTTCCTGTGCTGTTGCATCAAATGAACTATTGGCGCCCTTTAATGAAAAGGATGTATCCTTTATGCTGTCAACATAGGCATCAACTGCTTTTTTTGCTTCTTCCTTTGTCATACCGCCTACATCCACACTGCCAATGCACACACCCTCTGTAATTGTCTGTACCTTTGCCTTCTTTGTGCCTGACGAACCGCTTGCATATGCACTTACCATGCCCGATGCTGCCACAAGCACAAATGCCATTGTACCCAATAATAATGCTTTTTTATTAATCTTCATTTCCGCTTCCTTTTCCTGAGGCTGTTAAAAGCGCCCCTGTCATCGCTTAACTGAACTGCATTTTATATCATATTATCATATTTTTTCCATATTTCAAGAAAAGCTATACAAGACTTGACACAAATGTTGTCACAAGCATCGCTGCTATAACCACTATTATCACTATAGCAACCACCTTCTGATTTCTTTTTTTATTAAAATCGTACATACTATTCACCTCTGTTCAAAAATGAGTTATACTATTTTCATATATGAGAAAGGATTTTCCAACATATGATTCCAATTTGTCTAATTTTATTCATTTTATTTATAGCAGTCATTACTTTTGCCATAAGAAGAGCTGATTCTGCCCAGGCAAAGGTCACCGAGGAATTCTGGGAGAAGGAGCGCAAAGCCAACTCAACCCTCCGCGGAGATACCACTAATCTGTGTTATATTACCATACCGGAAAGGTTTTTTCCATTAAATAATGATAAAATAAATGATTTAAGGGATAAAACCCTTGTCAATCTCACCGGAATGACAAACACTGATTTAAAGCTTAAATATGGCATTCTCAATTTTAAAAAGCTGTCTGAATATGATGATAATTTCACGAAATTTGTTTCAATGCTGCCAGACTATTACAATAGGCTTACTGAAGCAGGCTATGAATCGCTGGCCAATGAACTGCTCGAATTTGCTGTGGAGCAGGGTGCTGATTCAAAGAGCGTATACAGCCTGTTAGCCAACGCTTTCATCAGTATGTCAAAAGCTGACCGGCTTGCAGAGCTTATCGAGAAAGCAAAGCAGCTCAATTCTCTTTCAAGGGATGGAATCGTTTCTATGCTTGAGAGCCTACAGGATGATACCGCCTCGGCCGGTAATTAATTTGCGTTATAGCTTATTGTATTATAATTTATTGTATTGAAACTTATTCCGAGCCATCCACACACCTATTAATATATCTGCTACGATATTCATCGTACAGCCTTGAGGCCTGACTTCGGGTCAGGTTGTCCCACGATATGACATCTGCTATCCCATACTCAGCCATCAGCTCCTTTAGCTGTCTGACCTGATGGGCCGTGGCGGGTGTCTGTTTTTTTGCCTTGTATACAAGCGGCTTTGACTCCACCGTATCTCCCTTTTCATCCATCAGTGCAAGCAGCTTTTCAAATATCTGCTTTGTCTCTATCGCATCGTCGAGTGCCCTGTGCGCATTTTCCCTGCTCACACCAAAATACTCACACAAATCCTCCAGCTTCTTTGACTGCTCAGCCGGCAGACATTTTCTGGCTATTTTCAGAGTATCATATGCATTCAGCGAGAGTGTGCGCTTGTGATTTACCGCCCACTGCTTTAAAAAGCTGTAATCAAAGGTCACATTCTGCCCAAGTATGATGTCATCCCCTATAAAATCCAGCAGGTTATCCACAGCCTCGTCCATATCTGCAGCGTTTTCCACATCACTGTCGGTGATTCCCGTTAATTGCTGCACACGCTGTGGAATATGCTGCTTAGGATTTACCAGTGTGGATATCGTATCCACTATCCTGCCGCCACGCACGCGTGCCGCACCTATCTCTATTATCTTGTCATTTTTGGCGGAAAGACCTGTCATTTCAAGGTCAATCACCGTATAATTTTTTATATCATCTATGTTGCTCATTTTTCTTAGTCCGTAAACCTTTCCGGCTTTTACCGCTATAGTCATATCGCTTTACTGCTTTTTTATATACTCCGCTATAGCCATATCGCGTTAATGTTATTCTATATACTCCACCAGCGCCTGGTGGTCAAGCGGGTCTCTCATGTCGTAGTGGAAAAGCGCCCACACCGGCTCCTTATGATACTTTGGCAGCTCATCCAGCTTGCGCGTGTGCTTGTCCGGAAAAATATAGTGGAACGGCTCCACATGTGACAGCTTTCCATTCTTACAGTATGCATGTGTCATGTGCTTGAATTTGCCTATATCTGTGGCCCACACCGGGCGGCTCTTGCAGTTCTCACGATAGTACAAATCAAAGATGAGTGACTCCTGAATCATGTTGTAAAGCTGCGCATTTTCATCAAAATCAGTATTATCCCTATCTATGGCATTTTCGTCAAAATCAGTATTATCTCTATCTCCGGCATGTTCGTCACAATCAGTATCATCTCTATCTCCGTGATTTTCGGATAATCCCACAGAAGTCATAGCATCGCTGTCATGGCAATGCAGGTATAAAGCCATAAACTCAAGCAGTATCTCACACCTTCTGATGCGCGAATGGCTCATTCCAAAATAGCCGTTTGCCTCATAAAAATCTCCAAGCTTCTGAAAAAACTCAAACGCACTGTCAAAGATACACTCCATGAGCTTCATCGTAATCTCAAACTGTCCACTGTTGTAATAAACCTCAAGCATCTCCTCGACGCGCTTTATTTTTATCACATCATCAAACGAAAGCCATTTTGTGGACATAACCTCATACGGTGGCTTGTCATGGTACACAATACCATATTCCGCGGCATGCTCAAACATGTACGAACCCTTGAGTACCTTTAAAAATCCAAGCTGGAGCTGGTTTGGCTTAAGCTCATAAATCTCATCAAAGGAACGCCCAAAGCTGTCATAGTCCTCGTATGGCAGCCCTGCAATCAGATCCAGATGCTCATGGATATTGTTGCCGCTTTGAATGAGCTTCACAACCTCCTTAAGCCTCTCAAGCTTCATAGTCCTGTGAATCTCCTTAATCGTGACCTCATTGGTGGACTGCACACCGATTTCAAGCTGTATAAGCCCCGGCCTCATATCAGAAATCAGCTCAAGCTCCTCCTGATTCAGCAGATCCGCTGATATCTCAAAGTGAAAGTTTGTCACACCATTGTCATTCGCCTTTATAAAGCGCCACAACTCCATTGCATGAGCATGATTACAGTTGAAGGTTCTGTCCACAAACTTAATCTGTGGCACCTTCTGATCTATGAAAAACTTAAGCTCCCTTTTGACAATCCCGGTATCCCTGAAACGCAGTGTCTTATCCACCGATGACAGACAATAGCTGCACGAAAACGGACATCCCCTGCTGCTCTCGTAGTAGATGATGCGGTTTGAAAAATCATCAAGCGTATCATAGCAGAATGGGATTTCACTCATGTTTTTGATTGGGCGTGGACTTGTGAATACTATTTCACCGGCTTTATTGCCTCCTATGTTGTTCACACTTGTACTATTACCTGTGCTGTTTTTTCTGAAAGCAATGCCTGCAATATCACTCAGATTTCTTTTATGCGCATAGTAACCGCACAGCTCTCTAAAGGTATCCTCACCCTCGCCTATCATCACACCGTCTATGTATGGATTTTCCCTCAGAAATGTCTCCACCTCGTAAGACACCTCAGGGCCTCCAACCCATATCGGCACTGACGGACAAAGCTTTTTATACTCGCGTGCAATATCAGTCACATAATCAATATTCCATATATAGCACGAAAAACAAAGTACGTCGGGCTTTCTCTTGTAAAGCTCCTCAAGAATGTAATCCTTCTGATTGTTTATCGTGTATTCCGCAAGCTCCACAGCATCCCTGTACTCCCCGGCACAGGCGCGCAGTGAGTAAACTGCGAGGTTTGAATGTATGTATTTCGCATTTATTGCTGTCAGTAAAATGTTCATGGTTTCTCCTTAAAAAATGACCCTTGAATGTAGACTTTATGCGACATTCAAAGGTCTGCTTCGTATTATTGCAGCATCGACATATTAACAAGCCTGTCGTACATGCCACTTGCAAACAGCACCATCATGCCAATCGTGCAGATGACCGACAGCACAAAGCCTATTATCGATGTAATCAAACCGGCAGTTGCTATTGCATTGTTATACTGCTTTGCCTTTTTTGACATTTTGGAAGCAAGCATGCCGACAATTCCAAGTCCCATCAGATATCCAAAAAACGAGAAAATAATACTGCAAATACCAAGCACCAGTGAAACCACTGCAAGCTTAGCGCCCTCCCTCTCGTCATCTATGATAGTCTCATTATTGTAGAGCATCTCAAGACGGATACGCCTTGATTTACGCAACATAACAAGCATAGGAATACCGAGCACGATAAACGCGATACAGTTCATTGCCGAAAACTCATTAATCCTGTCGGCCACTCCTCCTCCCTCAAATATTCCCGATGATAAAAGTCCTCCCATATCTACAACAGTATGAAAAATGGCAAGCATCCAGAAATTGCGTGTAGACGCGTATATCATGCAAAACAGCACACCCATGAGACCTGCTGAAATAACCTGTATCAGACAACTGCTGAACTTAACCCCTGCGCCCATATTGGAAAAATGCATCAATCCAAACAGTACGCCTCCCAAAACTACGGCTCCTGTGATTCCACCTTTCGTCTTTGGAAAAGCTCTCAGCAGCAGATTAAACACCACGCCTCTGAACACCATCTCCTCAACGAGCCCTACAAGGCAGACCGCAATAAAGAAAAAGATGATGTTGTAAAATGCCTTCACATCACCATGCTCACCCAAAAAGCACAAATAAATGCCTGAAACAACAGCATACAGACAATACACTATGAAAAAACCGCCTATGTATAAGCTTCTTGTCCATCCTGCTGCATTTTCCTTAAAGATATCCCACAGCCCAAATAAATATGTGATGCCCAGAAAAATAACTAAAACAACGGTCTCCACAATAGCTTGCAGCAGATAGTCATCCGCCTTTTCCATGCCGGGAATCAGGCCCAAAACTTTTCCGCTCCACTGCAAGGGTGCAATGAAAAGAAAGACTGCAAGAATGGCAAATATTATATTTGCCGGTGCCGAAAGGTTTCTCAATTTCTGTTTCATAGCTATAAATCTCCTCATTTGCGTTTTATTGATATGAAAATATTCTATAGCATTTACTTTGACATTGCAAGCTCCACCGAATGTGTTGTAAACTCATTATGTGTATCACCAGTTAAATAAATCATATTCACGCATATCTTTTAAGGTTTCTTGGTTAATGACACACCGATTTCTGCCACAAATGAGGAAATTGAGGATATAAAATGGACTTTCATAAGGACAAGAAAACCAAAGAAAAATATAAAAGCAAAAAGAAAGAGAGGGCTCATCGTCCCTCTCTTTCTCGCCTATCAGTATGTCATCCACCGAAGTGTGCAACAGCCTGCTCAAGGCATACAGGTTGTCGACCGTCGGAAGGCTCTCACCACGCTGCCACTTGTAAACGGCCTGCGTTGATTCGAAGCCCATGTACTCCGCAACATCAATCACCCTAAGGTTATTGTCCTTGCGGAGCTGATTGATTCGTTCTCCGGTAGCTTTAAGATCTAATACTGGATAATTCATATAAATGCCTCCTTGTGTAAATTCGTTCGGTACGTCACTTACTAATTACAACATCCTCTGCATACGCATCAGACACCGCTGTTTTTCAATGGATGTAAGGCTATTATTATCGATTGCTACGTTTTGTGTGGTGCTATAATACATCAATTCATTTTATTTGTAAAGATTTTTTATTTTCTTTAATACTAAACTTTAGAATCGTAAAGGAACTGACTGACCTGCTGTGCCTTGATTTATTTGACAAACAGTTTATCACGGAAAGCATTACCCTTTATATAGGCTATTCAAAGGGCCTCTGCCAATCTACCGGAGGGACAGCAAGGTTTCGTACAGCGACAAACATGCCAGATATCATTCAGCCCGAAATCGAAAGACTATACAGAGAAAAAGCTGTACGAAGCATTCCCATCCGCAGGATAAATCTCTCCTGCAATAACGTCATTTCCGAAAGCTATGAAACATACTATACATATTATCCTAATAAATAATTTAAATTCTTTTTTAGACATATTAGCATTCCTTCCGTTGCGTAAACGATTTGTATCGTTATAATCATTTTCTTTTATCGTTTATTATTCCCCCTAATAAAGATGTAACTATAGCAAGGAATAATGTTCCCTCTAAAATTACTGTACTTATACTTTCAGCTTGTAACATCAAGATTATAACGGCTACAAATGATATACATGTTACTATCCTTAAAATCCAAATAACTACATCCATATTTTACTTTAACTCCTCTTTAGCAATTTTTTTACTTGCTTTAATAACACTCTTTTTTGAAACTGTAACACATATGGCCAGCTCCGCAAAGTTTACCAAAACACTGCTTCCTCCATATGATACAAGAGGAAGGGGCAGCCCAGTGTTAGGAAGTAAAGATGTGCATACACCTAAATTTACAATTACCTGAGTTGCAATATGAAGCAATATACCAATAACTAAAACTGTCTCATACAAAGAGACTGCATCCATTGCAATTCTCAATATTTGGAAAAACAAATATACATAACACAGAATAAGACATATTCCGCCAAAAATTCCAAGTTGGTGTGTAAGTATGACAAAAATAAAGTCCGTGTGTCCTTCTGGGACATTCACTTGCATTCTTCCAAGACCAACTCCCAATAAGCCTCCTGATCCTATACTATACAAAGCATTTTGTGACTGATAGGCAGCATCTGGGTATCTATCTGGATACAACCATCCCACAATACGCGCTATTCTGTATGAATAATCATTTATTTGCGTTGGATCAGGTAGATTACTTTTAATATGTAAAATATATCCGGCAATTGCAACGACAGCGATCAGAAATATCACAATATGTAGCTTTTTAGTCCTGTTAAAAATTAATGTAATTCCAAATGTAATAACCAATATTACCAACGCACTAGATAAATCAGAGCTGATTTTCAGTGTCAAAAATGCTGGGATGAGTCCAAAAAGCCAACAATATAATGTAAATTTAACAGACGTGCAATAGCGATTTTTCCTATAAATAAAGGCTGATAATAAAACAATTATTGCAAGCTTTGCTAACTCAACTGGTTGTAACTGAATAAATGGTACACGAAGCCATCTGGTGGCACCGTGCGATGACACTCCTAATGGTGTTACCAACAGAATCAGGAGTAAGATACAAAGCACGTACAAAAACTTTGATGATTTATATAACCATTTTACAATATCTATATGTGCTCCTGTTATCATAAACAAAATTCCAATCAATATAAAAGTGACCTGTCTGGAAACATAAAATAATCCTGATTCTGTATATGTTGCCGATGTGATCATTAATATACCTAATACTGCTATAAATACTGTTATAAAAAACAGATTGTAATATGGTTTATATATCTTATCCATTATTTCTTTGAGTCTCTTTTTTTTCTTTGTTCCTTTCACTTTCAATTATTGACAGTACCCCCTTAGTAACTAAAACAATGCACATCCATTTCCATATATACAATAAACAATTGGCTTACATGGAGGATTTTTCTGACCTTTCCTCGTTCAACATTCTTTTCTTGTAGTCATCTGTAATTTTCCTGTAGAGAGTATTCTTCTGAATTTCATATCTCTTGGTTATAATTGGGCGCTGTCCTCTTCTAAACAATATTTCCTGACCAATAGGCATGTAAAGTACTTCATCCAGAGGTGAGTTTAATCTTACGCTAACATTCTGCGCTGTTCTCAGATCCATTCCACCCAGGTAAATATATGTGTCACAATTATTTATAATTGTAACTGAATTATCTGTTCCATACATCTGATTAAGCTGACTTTCGGATTGCAGAAGAAGTGTTACAGATATTCCCTTCTCACGGAAGATACTGATAAATTCCGGAAAGTTCAGGATTTCACCACCCATAGCGAAATCGTCACATAATACGTGAACAGGAACGGGCAATACTCCATCTGGACAATTCTCAGCATACTCAAATAATTGCTTGAATGCCTGTGCGTAGAACATATTTACAAAACTATGAAGAGCAGAATTTACTGCGCTTGTGGTTACAAACAATATAGTTCTTTTGTTTCCCATCTGTTCAAAGTTCACTTTTTTCTCGCTTTCAATCATCTTTCTGATTTCAGGTGAAAAAACCGTATCGATAGTACTGTTCAAGGTTGAAAAAACACAAGCAGCTGTTTTAACAGGGAGTTGTTTAAATGTCCGCCAACAAGATATAGCAAAACAAGAAGGATTCTCTGCTGCAATGTAGTCAAAATTGTCATCTAATGACGTTTGGATTGTCCCACTACCATCATCAAGAGTAAGACTATCGTTTACTTCCAAAACATCTACAAATGTAGCGTTTTCTTTCGTCATCATAATATATGCAATTTCAGCAGACAGAAGGGAGATAGCTGCTTCATCCCAGTACGGGTCAGCATTGGAATTATCCTTCTGTTTATTTGCTTTTATAATGGATTTCGCAAGAAATGTAATATCGCTGTAGCTTTTTACATATTGAAGCGGGTCATAACAACAAGTACTTTTATCTGGATCCACAAAGTTGAGGTCAAGAATTTCATATCCTCTCTCCTCAAACAGAGGTATGTACTTATTCACAATACGTCTCTTGGTAACTACAGCAATTATGCTTGATGTCTTTGTTTCTAGCAGTCTAGGCTCGGAAATGGACATTGTCTTACCACTACCGCTGCCACCACATACGATTACGTTGTTGTTTAATCCAGTTTCTTTACTGTCAACAGAATAACAACAGTTCTCACCAAGAATCACTTTTTCTTTTTCCATGACTTATCCCTCCATAATTACGCTAAAGTCTACGATTTGATCACACAGCCCAAAGCTTTTACTTTCTTCCGGGCTAAAGTAGTGATCATAACTTGTGGCTTTCTCTACTTCTTCTTCACTTTTTCCGGTATGTTTAGAAAGAATATGATTCATCTTTCGTTTTGTCTCTAGGAGACTCTCTGAAATAGACTTGATAGATGAACTGTTACCTCCAACACGATTACCCAATAGTGGTTCATGCAGCATTAATTCCGAATGCGGAAGCATATATCTTCCATGATTTCCGCAGGCAAACAAAACTGCGCTCATGCTATACGCTCTACCAATACAAAACATTCTTAGAGGAGCTTTACTAGCCTGAATCACATCGTACATGACCATGCCGGAATTAACATCACCGCCAGGGCTGTTTATCAGAACATTTATAGGTTTAATTGAATCCTCTTCGTTCAAAATCATTATCTTCTTGATAAACTCACATGCTGCTTCTGGAGTGATTTCTCCCTCAACAAAAACCTTTCTCTTAGAAAAAAGCTTAGCATTTGCTGATACCTGTGTAATACCATTTGAGCTTTTAACTAATACATCCATTAAGACACCCCACAATCTTATTTCCAAACAAAATGAACTTCTAATGAATCTTAAGATGATATAGAAACGGCTACATTTTCCCTAATTTCTTGAGCCTGTTCTGTTGATGCATCGAGTACAACAACTTTTCTATTTTGCTGAGCAGCAAATCCAGAATAGCCCGCATTTTTGACATGCCATGGATCTGTACATCCCAATCCAAGGGTCTCTATTCGTTCGCTACCAATACCTAACTCCTCGAATGTCTGCTTAACACGATTAGCTCTTTCGAAACTGAGAGCAACACCTTTTTCAGTATTCTCATCGCCAGCCGTTGTTCCTACTAAAAGAATTTTGGTGTCAACAGATTTTAAATATTCGGCAATTGGTTCAATTGATGCAACTGCAATGTCCGACTGACTGTATTCCGCGGTATCAGCTATAAATCCAACATGTGCCTCGTCAAGTGAAATGGGTTCAATTTTTCCATCCGACTCTGTATTTATAACAGATGACTGTTCGGAGTAGGTTATTGGTGGTTCTGCGTTTATATCCACCACGGATACTAATGGTAACTGCCCCATGCTGTCTTCAGCAGACTTGTCGTAGTTAACTTCCGATATATTTTCAAATTTTCCTCCACTCGCTTCTATTATAGCTTTCCATATCTCAGTCATTGCTTTGGTCTGTTTTGGAGAAAGTTCAGTTTGTGGTGCTTCCACCTCACCTAGTCCTTGCCAATATACAGTAATCCCTTGGAGGTCTGGAAGTGCATCTTGGGTTTTTAAATCCTCCACAATAACATTCGGAGATGCACATAAAATGTTATTCCTAAAATCCAAAATTCCCGTTGTTTGAAGACCAGAACCAGTACATATTATAGCTTTTTCGCTGATATTTTTAGACAAACTGCGTAATGCCGTCGAACCTTCTCTGAGTCCTTCAAGAAAATCAATCTCTGGCTGCACCGCCTTAATCTTATTTAGCTTTTCCAGTTCCTCTGAAGCCTTTTTTTGAACATCCAGAGCTAACCTTTCCTTTGATGCCGTTTTGAATCGTTCGTCAATATCCAAATTATCCGCAAAAACTGTCTTGGGCTGTCCGTCCAGACGAATGCCAAATAGGTAACCAAAGTTAGTTGTACATTCATTCACTGTATCATAAATTAAACTGTCCATATCTACTCGTTTTTGATTTGATGCGTTAGCTATAAGGCAGGCAACAGCAATAGTTGCTTCTTTGTTTTTACTTTCAGAATTACTGGATATGTTACAACCTGTAATTACCCAAATCAATACACAAGAACATAATGTAAGAAGCATAAATCTTTTCAAACAATTTTTCATAATCTAATTCTCCTCTCTATTTAAATCAGAATTCAAAAATCGCATTTCGTCAAGCTTATTTATAATAATTTCTACTTGAGATCTACTCAACAAGCTAGTATCGGCAGGATTTCCAAGATATTCCATAAACTTTACTCGTATGATATTACTAATTCTGACTGCATCTTCATAAATTGTTTCAGATGCTATTCTAAACTGTTCTTCATCAAGAGCTAGTAATCGTGCCTCCTCATTTTCCTCCAAAACATAATCTGATATAATAGCTTTATACCGTCTTACATTCTCTGAATGATGTGCCATTGAAATCTCAAGATCCCTCATTTGCCTTTTCAGTGGGTCATAAATGAAAAATGAAATCACAGAACTTGATACGGAGGTCAATACCGGAACTACTATGGCAAACAAAGTAACTGCGATAGTAGAGTATTCAACATCAGAACTTGGCGATACAATTTTTATTGTCAAAAGCCTGATTAGTGCATTTGTAAGCAACGCAAGAATAGTAATAATTGATGCAATCAGAAGAGATTTTTTCTCTCTGCACAAGCCTTGAGCCCTTCGTTTGGTAAAAATCCCAATATATATCGGGACGAGGTCACTGGCCAAGGATAAACCAGCTACCTCCAACCAAATCAGTTTTGGATTATCATAAGATATCAGTCTGAATAAAGTATAATAGAAAAAAATATCGATTAGAATGCACAAGCTCATTATGATAAAACAAAAAAATGTACGCATATAAAAAGAATCCGGCTCATATTTTTTTCTAATATTACGTTCTATATCGTTACAAATTAACTCTCCATATTTTGTTTTCTTTGCTATACTCATATTTTTTCCTCCTGTTCCCTATCTAAATCCACGATATGTATCCCATAGTTCTTTGTAAAAGTCATATTGTTTCTTTAATTGCTCTAATACACTTTCTTCTTGATTTAGTAGCTCCTGATAATCCTTGCAATCGGTTTTTCTAAGAATCGCATATCTATGATAAAAGTCTCGATGCTGCAACCTTTGCCGCTTCAAATCTGTAAGACTCTGCTTTAAACTATAAATTATATTATCTAATAGGCAGTCGCTATTAGCTGAATCTAGACTTCCTGATTGAAACAACTCACTTAATATATCTAAGTTGTCTGATGAAATTTTTTCCAAGACTTTCAGAGAAGGTGTCTTATAGGGTAAGGGTCTGTAATTTTCAAATCCGCCCTGATTTGTTGTTCTTCTTGCGAAGTCATTCACGATTTCCCATGCATCTAAATCTACACCTTGGTGCAACTCGTTTTTATTCTTTTTCATAATTATTTTTCCCCTCTTGTTCATATTTTTCAATTTCTGATTTCATTTGCTGTCGCAATACCTCAGCTTTCGACACAAAATTGGAATAATACTCTCGCTCATTTTCCAGAGTCTTGTTTTCAAACAACATATCTATTACTGGCGGAAGCTCTTTGTTGAATTTTAGAGCAGCTCTCCAATAAACATCTACTTTGCGCTGACAGTGTTCTTTCGTTATTTCAGTCAAACGGCAAGTTGAGTCAAAGTTTTCATTGATATTAGCCAGCACTGAAAAAATCTGATCAATATTTGAAAATATCTGATTTCTCCAGGACTCAACTTCATCGTAATACTTTTGTAGTCTTTTGTCTTTTTCCCTCATCCTTCGAGCCTTCACAATCTCATCTGGTACACTCTCCTCCCCTGCAAATCTTAAAGTCAAATCGGACTCTTTATTCAACTGTGATTGTAGTTTCTTATCAGCATTTATAAGTTGCCTTTTAAGAGTTAGTAAACCGTCAAATAAATTAGCTATTTTTTTACAATCCTCTTCCTCCTCAATTTTTAGTAAAGCAAACTGTTTCGCTGCAAACTCTTCAACTGCATCTCGTTCCGATTTCAGTCTTACCGAGTCCCATCTTTCTGGGCTACTTTGTTTTATAAGCCCATTACGACTATCTTTATAACCAGCAAATTTCATGTACAAAACTTCAAACATACTAAGAGATTTTATTTTACCTTCTTCAGCAATCTTTATTTGCTTGTTACGTGAATTTAAATTTCTCAAAATTTTCCCCTCCTTTTTAAGTAACAATTTTCTTTTACTCTCCTTTCAAGACAATTTAACTCTTTGTAGTCGATGCTATTAGCATGTCTTCTTCTATAACATCTAAAGAAAGTATAAGATATATATGACAAATTAGAAACGGACTAAACCCACATAAAAATTGGATTCGGAAAACAATTAATTAATTCCTGATTTAATTATATAATTAATTGCAAATACCCAAATAACAACTGGTATAATTGCATTAATCCAACTCAACACCGAGTCTGTAAATACAGTGCCTATATACTCCCTATATTTAACACAACTATAAACAGTCAAAGCCAGCCCCCTAAAAACCATCCAACAATAAATCGTTTTATTACTCCAATCACAGTTATTTCCTGATATCCATCTATCATGATTTCATCACCTCCTCCAAAATCTAGTACGCCATCTCCATCTTGACCTTACAACAAAACAAATAACTGCTACAGCAGCTATCAGAAAAGGAATTCCAGATGATACGAGACCTGCAACAAATACTGCTATTTTTGCTGTAACTTCATCAAAATTTGCTACTATGAAAATCACTCCTATAAAAGATATTAAAGAAAGACCAAAAGTTGTTAGCCCGACTGCAGAAACTTCCTTTATACCTGGTCGTCTATATGTTTCCTCTTCAAAAATACTACCGTTATTCCTCATCGCATCTTTCTCCCTTCCTTGTAGCTATATTTTAATTCTATAAGACCTGCCAAATATAGGTCACTTGCACTTTAAAGAATGAAATCTTTTTTGAAAATCATAAACTATCAACTTCGTTTTTATTTACAAATGGCATAAATTCAGATGTCTTTATCAAATATACATTTTCGTTTGCACTTGTCTTAACAGCCATATAATCTGACTGATATCCCAAAACCGACTGTCTCGGCCATAAATCCTTACTGCATACTCTCAACCTTTCCTCTGCACGAATATCCCAACGAACCGATTTTCTTAAAGAAAAAAACACATGTGGAACATCTCCGATTCCTGATATAGGATAATGATACTGAAAAGTTCCAAATATCTTCCTCGATAATTCATCGGTGACTGTTGGATTGTTGTGCTGAAACATAATAACATTCGTAAAATCCAAGGCTAAATCATTTGCATTTGCAACTAAATCCAATACATTTTGTGTTACAAGAACAAGCTCAATTCGTCCTTGTTTTTTTGCAGAAAGTAGAAATCTAAACAGTTCGTCCTTAGGATTAACAAAAGGAAATTCATCCAAAATCACTCTGATTTTCATTCTGGAATTTTTTAAAGCTTTATACAGTTCTTCTTTCAACCACTTATTCATCAGTTCCTGATCATGAGAACAGATATACATAATCATCCCTCTGACGTGATTCGCAATGGCATTTTGAAAATTATATTCTGAATCACATCCTGGTTCATATATATCTTCAAAAGCTTCTTCCATATACTCAAAAACCCTACGCAATACTATTCCTGCTTCATGATTAGCCCTGATATTATCAGCCACAACGTTTGACAAACCTGCTTGAAATGCAAGAGCAGATATAAAATCATCATCTTCTTCCAACAATTTTGTAATGGCAGGAAATGAGAGTGGAAACTGGCTAGCTACTATATTTAGTAATGCCGATGCATATAACAGGATTTTGCTATTTATGCTGCTATACCCCAGTTTTTCTGCCGTATAACTAATTAAAGAAATAATCTGCTGGGCATCCAACTTATAAAACGGCATATAATTGCGATCAGCCCGGCTTGTAATAATCTGCCGTATATTTTCAAATTCAATATTTTTTATCAGCTCCATATGACTTGTGAGAACGACAGTTGAAAAATCTTCTCTTGATATATAATGATGAACAAGATTCTCGATTAAACTCATCTTTCCAGATTCTTTTCCGCTAACTAAAAGATTCCCCGATACTCTGCTAAAAAACTCATCACATGTTGCTCTGCCAAACTTTACTCTTCTGGGTGCATTCAAATATTCACATTGACGTATAACAGTATTTTTATTATTCATAAAAACTCTCCTTATTACATTCTTTGATATAATGGCATCTTGAATAGAAACGGTTCTTCCCATGCAAGAGATACTACTGCTTCCCCTTTTTTTAAAGAAAGGAGCTGCCAGTCTTCAATCGTATGACCTTCTCTTTGAACATTGAAAGACTGCTGCTGAGCTGATATTGAGTGGTTTATATAGTTTTCACCAAGCCGTTGTATAACAAATTTTCTTGTATTATAGTCAGATACTTTAAAAACCACTAAATTTTGAAATGAAGACAACATGTTCCTCGCACCAGATTCGCCATACAAGCTTTCAAATCCCTCAATATTCTGACTACCACAAATCACCTTCATTCCCTGTGAACGTCCGAAATTTGTGCTATCCTGCAGATGCTCTAACTTAGGTAACTGCAAAGCTTCATCAAGAAAGAAATACTTATTCTTTTTTATTTTATCTCTTCCACCTAACGAATACGCCAACGCTCGATCTATCAACATTCCATACATTGGTGCAAGTACATTTCCTCGTTGTAAATCATATTCGATAAAAACCACCTTTTTCTGACTTCCATATACTACTTTTCTCATGGAAAATTCTCTTTCATGATTTGAGTCTGCAAACGGTCCTATAAACATCTTTCTCAACACAGCTCCCAGATAACTGTTAACCCCCTGCGTTTCGCTACTCTTTCCAGCAATATAATCCAAGCACTTTCTATAGTCTTGCATATAATCAAGACTCAGGATTTTTTTTATATCCTCATTGGTACTGCATGAAAAAAACTGTAACAGTTCTTTATTATTTAACTTTGTCTGATCTGTCCTCCAATATGTACGCATAAAATATACGATTACTGCTGCAAAGATTTGCTCTGCCATAGCAGGAAAAATAGGCTGCGTTTCACTATGCATTTTACTGAATAACTGAGTGGAAAAATCCAACGCATCTGTATCAGAATCTGTGGAATACACAAGTCTCCCATCCATTCCCCGTGGCATAATTTCAGCAAACAGATTATGACAATATGTCAAACTTCTATACTCTTCACCAGTGCCAACCACTATCTTGTCTTTATCCTCAATCATTCCGCCAAATTCTGATAAATAGTCACCTTTACTGTCAAAAACTATGGCAAAGTCCTTTGGTTGCATATTTTCCAATATGGATTTTAAATTAGCATTTATAAAGTTTGTTTTACCTGTCCCTGGGGCGCCAATCACAAGCATGCCAAGCCCCAGCCTATCACCATTTATTCCTATTTTTAATCCTGTGCTCGGATCTGTTAAAACAGCATACGGATGCTCCGAGCTTTCGGCAGTCCATACTGGAACAGAATTTGCCTCTATATTTCCTCCAAATAGTTCTTTCGAATATACGTTTTCATTCTTGCCAGTTCTTCCTGACCAGTTTATCTGATCCTCAATAAAATTTTTTCTGTAATCAAATGACATAAAGTGTACCCCTCCCTAATTTATAAACCTAATCCTTCTTCTTCCAATCCACCTTCTTCTACTCCGCCATCATCAATCCCATCTCCTTCAATACTTGAAATTCCCTCTTCATCAATATCCATTTCTGAGTATGCCTCAATCCCATCACTCTGTAATTGTGCATCTTGAAATTCTTCTATCGCAGCAAGATAATTTTCACTCATCTGTGCTGTTTCATTTACAGCCTCATCATTTGATATTAAATTATCATTAACTGAATGCTCATAAAATGCATTAACTGAATCTCTCAGACTTTCGTTATACTGTTGTAAACTTACCGGCTTTAGATCAAATGACATATTTTTTTCCTCCATATTCATAGATATTTCCTGTATCAGACTATTATAAGAGACAATCATCTCCGCTTTTACCATTGCCTCGGTTCTCTGGTCAACCAATTTGTCGGTTTTAAAATACTGGTTCTGGAGAACCTGAGATAAATCATTTTTAAAATTTGGATTGTTAAAAAGCTGTATTGCCTCCTGCTCCCGGACCTGATATCCTGTTGTCTCAACTGATTTGTTGTACTGTTCAAAAGAGTGTTCATTACCATATTTTGCTGTAATGTAATTTAATATTTCTCCCGTCTTTTCTTCTGCTCTTAGGTACGCATCTCTTTCTGTCGGTTGAAAATAATATAAGTAATACCCCATTGGACTTTCGCCAACCAGGTAATGACACCCCAATTGTGTATTTCCATACAAGGATACAGGACTACACGTGAAATCATTAGCCTCATATTCAGATTTCATATGCAAATCGTCTGTATCAATTATCCCCTCTACTATCTGCGACTGAATACAATGAGTATTCTCATGAATTGCCGTATTAAGCGTCTGAATATTATAATCCTCTATATTGTGATTAATTACTCTCCCTTTATACTCACAGCTCTGAATACCAAAAACCGCCATATCACGGTTTATATTAATAACCCCATCCGCTGTGTTTCCACTTTCATTTACTGGCAAATCAATAAATCTCACTTCAGGTGAGCCAATCTCTCCCCTCTCTACAGCATCACGATTTACAGTTTCCTGAATCAAATCAAGTTTTTCTTCCTCTCTGAGTTGTGAATAAGCGGATTCCCTATACATCAAATAGAGTTCTTCATTACTCAGATTAGTATATCTTGTAGAGTGAACTCCATAACTCATAATATCTACCTCCTCATCTCCCAGATTTTAAATTCCGCCTGTTCAAATTTACTCTGACTTAAATCCATCATGACCTCGAGTGCTCTCAGAAAATCATTACTTTTCCAAATGCTTAAAATCATAGGAATTGAATAATCCGAAATATATATATCTGAAATACTGTCACCTTGAATCCATTCCATGATATTTATATACAACCTCTTAGGACATTTATTGACTATCTTTGAAGCCATACTATAAGCTGTCACCCTACTAACATCATACTCTTTATTTATCTTTTCCATTAAATCCCCAAAAACCAATAATTTCATATACTATTTCTCCATCTATGCTGCTATTTCGGCATCATACTCAACTGAGTCTATTCTTACTTGAATATCTCTGGTTTCTGTGGCAAACTTTCGAACAGTGCACATTACTCTTGTCCCCGGACTAACCTTTCCCGTCCAGTAACCAAACGCTAATGCATTATTACTACTACCGCATTCAGCAGATTCCTTCTCATCTAACATTAACTTAATATGCAAATTTCCATTGTGATCTTGGTAGCGGACAATTCCATTCAAAGAATCCCTTATATACAGAGCAGCATTCTTGTCATAATAATCATACTTAAACATAATCATTTTCTCCCCTCTTTTATCATTACAATAACGAACAATAATAATAATTTCCTTACAATCATGTAATACCATTTATTATCTTTATTTTCGTCTGCTCCAACCCACAAAAAAAATAATCCATCGTTGATAGCATGTCACATTCTATCAACGATGGATTATTACGCAAAACTTCTTATTCTTTCAGAATTTATTGCCTTTCTTTATCTGTATTCACTAATTTTCTATCATTACCTTTAATAATTTTGTACTGTTCATCAATTCTCCTTTGTAATTCTGATAATATATAGTTATCTGATGATGATCTTATCTTTATATATGGTCCATAGCCCAAAAGTCTTATCAAAATTTCTTTTTCGTCAGAAATGTTATAATTTAATTTCATTGTATACTTATTTTTTTCAATGTCATACCTACAAGTTTTCTTCCATATAGAAAACTCCGTTAAAAGTCTGTCTAATATATTTTTTTCACCCTCATAAAAATCTATATCTATTGACAAAATATTTTCTTTATAAATCTTCTCATACATTTCTCTACTATATTTGATATCAAAACTTTCCTCTAAATTCTTAATCTTTGATATTCTTGGTATGTTATATTTTACAATATAATTCTTATCAGCATTTACACATTCTAAACGGAATACATCATCTCTTCGTGAATATTCTAGGTACACAGGACTGCATTTCACCATATAAGACTCTTCATTACCATTTGTATACATAAATGATATCCTTTTTCTTTCTCTGATAGCATTATATATTGTTTTTATAGTTTTTATATCATTATCCGAATATCTCTTTAACTTGGATGTATATATATTGCTTCTATCAATTAAATTATATCTATCATAATAATTTATACACTCCATATTAATGGGATTAACATTAAGTTGGACATTATTAACATTGTCTTTTAAAACATTTATTTGCGCATCTGTTAAGAAAATATGTGCTAAAGGATCTTCTAATACCGTAATTAACCAACGACATTCCATTTTTGTCAATGGTAATAAACTGTGCAAATATCCATTCTCCTTCTTGCTTCCCCCTTTCATTACAAATCTAGTCTGCCTATTTTTGTTTATCAATTCGCTATTTTTAAGCAATTGTATAAGTACTTCTCGCGTTATTTGTTTTTCAGAATTTGATAAATAACTAAGTCTTTTATCTATATTATTACTCAAACACTTCTCAATATTTACTGATGCTTTCTCATCCGAGCTTTCTAATACAGAATCCGCAAGAACTATAGCATAATTACTAAAAAGCTCATTAAACAAAGTATCATGAGGTTCTGCCAAAACCTTTCCAATTATTTCATACTTTATTTCTGAATAATCCGTTTTTTTAGCCGTTTCTTCTTTATGTCCCAATATATAGTCAACTTCATTAATAGCGCCAAAATTTTTGAAGATTAATTTATCTCCCATATAAACTTTTTTCATTGATTCAACATCTTTGAATATATTCAACTCGCCAATTGTTTTATCGGATGCAACATCTAGCCTCATATAAAAACTTCTTACCCAATTTCTTATTTCCTTGGTAGGAAATACCTCGAATGACGTTATATCTGAGATATTTCTTTTTTCCTTGTTAATGCGGTTTTTTATATATCTTTCATTTATCTCATCATATATAATGGGTAGAGAAATTTCCACTAAATTTTTTTTCCATTTTTTCCCCACTCGATTTTTTGGAGTCTCTACTCCCCAAATATATGGAAGCATTTCTTTCGCAATGATTATTTTTTTCTTTATTTCCTGGCTCTTTTTATCTAACAGACTTTGTATTTCTTTTTTTGAAACATTATTTCCTTTATCATTATGAGTATTAACAATCTTACTCACTTTTGTTATTTTAGTATAAATTGTTATTTTGTCTATAAACTCCAATCTTATTGACCCAATTGTTAAATACTCCGGATCATAATATAGTACATATTCTCTACCATTTATAACACTAATTCTAATCTCCAAAGGTATAGCCAATATCTCAGAAGTTCTCAGATTTGTCCCATGTGTATACTTAATTAAACAAAAGTATTCATTTTCAATGGCTATAATAAGATCTATAAGATTATATGAATACAAGTTTTTCTGAATATAGTTATTTTTTATTCTAAATATATCATTATCACATATAAATTGACCCTCACAGCGTTCAGATAATAACTTTCCAAACGTCCCTAACGGATAGTACTGTGAAAAAAAATCACACATTTCTTTAAATGAAACCATTAAACGAAAATCTGATTCATTTTTCTCTTTATCAGCCTCTTTTAATAAATTTCTCATTGTCAGTGTTGATTTAAACCAGTAATGAACTCTTGACTTTTTACTATTAAAATATCTTTTTGTTACGTGATGCTCTTTATCTGCTGAACTTTTATTTGCTATCGAATACTCTTGCCATTCGGCTTTTAACCACGCATTTCTCTTTGCTGTATCATCACGCAAGTCACCAACAACACCAAGCTCATATAGCTTGCCTACCATATATTCTAGTGTCTTATACCTATGTTTGCTATCTACATCAAGCCCTAATTTGTCTCTCGTTATCTTTGTCCATATTGCTAATTGTCTACTGATCCTGTATACAGGCTCTTTTTTTTCCATATTTTCAAGTTGTTTTTGCCAATTTGATATAATAGCATATGTGACTTCATCGCATTCCTGAACAGGCATTATCTTGCCACCATATTTAACCTGATCTAAAGCTTCACAATCAATTGGTAGCGCAGCAATACCATTTCTTAGATAAGAATTCGAATCAAGAATCAGCAAATATGTCAGATATTCCCCAAAATACTGTAAATTATGATAAAAATACAAATCATCTACAGGATTTTCAAGTCCAAACGATGATGTTTCGAGTTCAATATATTTTCGTCCATCATTATTATGAAAACTCCATTTATCTCCTAATGATTTACTCAAAGTCTTCCATCTGCTTTCAACTGCAGATGCACTTTGACTAAATTCATTTTTTGAGCTTTTAAAACCATAAACATAATAATCTCGTATTGTATTTTTGAATGCAGCATCAAAAGTTTTAGTTCCTATTAACTCATCAAAATTTACAACTGCCATTCCAAACGTCCTCCATGTATTTAAAGAATCTTAAACATTCCAAACCCCTGGGAATTCTTTGCTCCAAGACCTGTTTGGTACAAGAAATCCAGATATTTTCTATTTCCCTTCAACTCATATACACCCTTATATCCCTTTACATAAAATCCTTTGTACTTTGTTACAACACAATCTTGACTAGTAACAATTTTGGGTGAAAGATAAATATCATACTCTGGATCAACTCCAATAATAGCATTATACTTACGTATAAAGTTTGATTTTACTGAATTATAAAATTCATATTCATTTGGTGTATAATAAACTGTATGCTTTCTTTCATCAGTCCCATATACACAAATTGGAGTCATCATTTCTATAGTAATATTCTCATTCTCCACACTTTTATCTTTTATATCAAGTATCACATCTTCAAAATGTGCCTTAATAAAGGTAATACCACTTTTTTTTATATTTTCCGCTACAGCATGTATAATCTGTGGATTATTACTTCTTACCTCAAAACTTATCATGCCAGAGAATGCAATTGTTTTTCCAAGAACTCTATATTTCCCATTAATACAGCTAAATGTAAAGTCTTTATATTGTCGTTTACCATACAAATATCCATTATCATGAAGTATATTATTCTCATACCTACCACTAGATATTGCTTTATAAATAATAGACTGAAGTATATATTGATAATTAATTGGTAGTACAAGTTGTTCATCTATATAAAGACTTACTATTAACTGCATATGTGCCTGTCCTTTTATGGTTATTTAATAAATTTATATATTTGATATCCTTTATCATCTTTTCCCTGATCTTCCAGCATTATTTCTTTTCCTACTGGAAACTGTTCCCTTAAATTAATTTGTTTTTTTAATTTTTTTGAAAAGATACTAACATGAAGTTTTAAATCTTTTTGTCCTTTCACGCTAAGAAAAAGGAATCTGCCATCATGAGAATGCGATTTTACATGTCCAATTATTTTGTTATTACCTGCACCTCTTATTGGAAATGGCAAGATATCTACGGATGTCGGCAAAACCTTATCTATCACATTCTGTTCTCTATGCTGTGGCATACCAAAACATAAAGGTCTATCATATAAAATCTTTCCTCTTTCCAAGCTATATATTGGATGATTTAAACTAAACCATCTGAATCCCTCTCTCACATAGCCGGATTTATTGTATTCCTGTGCCTGTTTATCTGTCATAGGATAACAAATAGTATATCCTCGCATCTTTTCAAAAGATACCAAATTAAGAAAACAGTCCCTTACCTTCAGATCAAATCCGCAATCGGCATAAGAGTTGATGTTCATATAATCATAATTTGGTTTATTTATATAATGTAGTTTCCCATTTTTAATAAAAAGCTTTCTTTCTTTTACCTCGGTCACCGTCAAAAGTACGCTGCCAAATCCTAAAGGTTTTGCTGCACCAAGTTTAAATACTATATCGCTCTCACTTGCACTACGATTTCCACTATTTAGAATCCATATTAACTTATTAAGTTGGGCATCTGATATTTTGTCAAAATATACTTTCCCAATAAATTCTTTTTTTGCCCTAACTGGTCTTACCATCACATTTCTTTTAGATTGTTCCCTAACCTGAGGATATCTCATTTCCGGCTGATTCCAATAAAACTTTCTACCCGAAATGGACGGAGTATATAACTCTATTACACCATTATCTTTTATTTTATAATCATACGTCCAAAAATAGGCATCCTCAGGTTTCTTTAAATAGAATTCGGTATTACCCAGTTTTGGTGTCGACATCTCAGGTAATAATACAGGCCTGTCATAATAATCTTTATAATTATCAGGACAAGTAACATACGCATCACTAAAACGGACTAAAGAGCATTTCGACTCTTCATTATTCACACCAATCATTCCAAATAAATCACATGCAGGACATCTATCTTTTAATTTATCACACGGACTATATCCATTAGTTATACTTCCTATTGAATTATTACTGATTTCTTTGGTAATAGCTGCCGGGGAAAGATATAAAACTGATTTCTCCACCTTTATAATCTGAGAGTAATAGACTGGAAAATAAGCATCGTCTTCTCCTGATAAGAATAGTCTATACTGCTCCTCATATTCTTTATAAAAAGTATTCTGATTTGGTTGTTCCTGATAATTTTCAATTACAATCAATAAGCCTCTAATATCTTCATCTTTAAGCTCAACTAACGCTTTCCCTGTCGGAATCATTATATGAGCATTGTGTTTTTTAGGTCCATTCACCCCTTTTATCAGATATCCATATTCCGGATGATCCGCTGTTTCTTCTTCAAATAATATCCTTGCAACAGGTTTGCCTTTATTTTTTCTATCTATCTTATTAAAATAAACTTTCTCTCCTTCAGCCCAATTCTTATCCTGCCATGTATTTTCAAATTTTATAGCTCTTCCAGTACCGTGTTTTACCTGATATAAACAGTCTTCTGCTTCTTCCAACACATATCTTCCATCTGAATACCTATGAATGAGCCCCCCTTTATATATTTCACCAGTACGTTTAACCGGACGAATCTCTTCATTCAGTACATTCATGCACGAATTAGTTATTGCCTCATAAACACTCCTTACCATGCCACGAATTTCACTTCCTGGTATTACTGGCTCATACATATTATCCTTACCCTCTAAATCAGTTTTGCCACTTATGCATTTATATGAGAAAAAATCAAGGCATTTATCCACATCATCTTTATCATATGCATCTGCATTACTTGTATTCGGAATAAACAATGGTGTTTTTGTTTCTATTTTATATGTAATCACCCCAGAATGTACCATATCATTTTCTGTATACTTCTTACTCTTTTTTTCTCCTAAAGGAATAAAACCATATGGATTAATAAAACCCTCTTTTATGTTCTCCATAGACTATTTAACCTCCTGCAACCGGTATGCATTTATATGTAAAATGTCATCATCATCATAAGATAAATAATTTACAATTTTTACTGTCTCTGACAGGTTTTCTAATATGTCTGCATTTTGTTTGTTTATAAGTAATACTTCCTCAATATAAACATCATCATGTGGAGTATCAATATCACTAAAAAGGAATTCTTCCCTACCCTTTCTTCTCGACTTGACCACACGATATTCTTTTTGTTCATCAAACATATGCAATTCTAGCAAGTCATTATTGTCTATCTGCTCAATATTAAAGTCATTTAACTCTTTTTCACTAAATGAATATTTTTCAAACACAACTTTACTTTTATACAATATATATTTTATTCCTGATATCGGTGGCTTCATATTTCTCATAAAATCATATCTCCTCCAACAATTTTATACAATTTGAAATATACTCTTCTTCACTGCATATGCCTTCTGTTATGACAATACTGCCATCTTCTTCAAATATACCTCTCCCAATTGATGTCTGTCCGCCTATTGATAAATATCCATTTTGCAAATCCTTAAGTGCTATTAGAATGAATCCAATTACATAATCTGAAATGTTTATATTTACCTCAGAGCTACTTTTCACATATATTTCTTTATTGACATAAATTGTCATTATGCAGTTTCCACCATAATATGCCATTTCCCTATATAATGCTCCATCTTTCGTTGCACTTTCAAATCGACTAATAGCATTTCTAGATAAAATTAGCTTTTTAGCCCCGATTATCTTGCATTCATCAAAAATCACATTAGAAATATGTGCTTCCGTGCCATCTACATATCCAAAAATTGAATTAATAATATATTCAATACATGAAATGCCTAATTCTGTTAAAATCTCCACAACTCTGTGCCTAATTGCCCCAGCAATACTTGTTCCCGGTATCACAGGAATATCTGTACCATTTTCATGTACTGTTAGCTGAACAAAGTCTGGCAGTTTCTTCTTTGCAGAATATTCTCTAATACTTAGTCCCCCATTCATCTTCAAAGGGATCTTTATTTTAACATATTTTGTTAATATATCCTGTAATAATTCTTCTTTAATATCAGGCAATAAAATATATTTATCATAATCGTATGCGTTTTTATACTCCAGAATATTATGTCTTGTATATACATTTTTCCTTATAGCATCAATTCGCAGCTTACCATATCCTCTGCTTTTGTGAGCCCCAATTCTTATTTGGTTAGTATCCAAAGCACTTAATATCTGAATAATTTGTTTTTCCCAAATATTCTCTCGTTGTTCATCACTTTCTCTGATAACTAATTCAATGATAAATTTTCCCTTATTACCTGGCTCAATAGCTTCAAAATCATATTTGCCTTTAGTAACAACAGCTTTATTATCATTTAATTCAACACCATTTCTGATAAGAACATTTACATTGCAACTTTCAAATCTCATATCAGAAATATAAACTGAACTCATCCTGCCAACACCATTATCTGAATCAGAAAATCCAAATAGACTATCTTTATTTTTTTCTAAATTATAATAATTTCTAAATGCCCCGGCTAGAGTTGTTCCTGAAACAAACGGAATACCATCATAATCATATAATATACTATTGTCTGTAGTACCTTCCTCGCCACTAAACACTGCCAGTGGCGAAATACAAATTACATCAATATAATACAATATCTTTTTACATACTCTATTACCCAATCATCATTCCCCCTTACAAAACTGACGATACTGGTATTTCATCTGAACCAGATATGAATTGCTGACTATTCTGTAAATTTCCTCATCCGATATCACAGATGATTGTTCCGTGCTATCACTTACTGTATATTCAGATATTATTTTTTCAATATCATGCATCATCTTTTTTGCTCTATCCTTTTTTGACTGTGAACTCCATTGTTCAATTTGAAGCAACATATCTTCATATGTCGGCTGTTCTTTATTCGTCAACAATAATCTGTTAATTATCGAATCATCCTCTTTTTTTAGAAATTCTGTCTGTCTTGACATTGCTGCATATCTTGCTTTATCAGCCATTTTTTCTTTTCTGTATCTGGCCTCTAATTTTGAAATTATATCTGTTTTCAACGGTGCCTTCTCTATTATGTTCTTTTCTTTTTTTAATATTACCTTATCCTGAGTAATATTTGTAACATGAATTTCTCCATATCCCTCATGAATCCGTTCACCAATAAAACAATTATCAAGTAAAGCAACATTAACCGGCTCTCTTGAAATTACTTTACATACAGTTCCTTTACCTATAGCCGTAAAAGCCGGTTTTCTTCTATGCCATGTAACATTATATCCACCTATAGTTTCATATCTTAAATAACAGTCAGTAACCGCTAACATTTCAGGGGATACATTTAACTCATCTGCTAGATATTCTTTCAAAACATCGACATCTGATGACGGCATACCCTGATTGTAAAGAATAACAGGCGAATCAATGTGTACCACAAATTCTTTTACATATTGCTCCAATGGAGTTTCAATCTGAATACTATTCTCTATATGCAAATCTATCAATCCAAACTCACTGTTCTTATCATTTCCAATTCTGTAACTTTTTTGAGCCCCCAATGCTTCAATTATTTTTTTACTCTTTTGCTTTCCAGCAAATATGTAACCACAAAATTCCTGACCTTTATTAATACTCTCCAACTGATAAAAAACAGATCCATCATTTTTTCCAGTTGCTCTTCCAATACTCTTATCTGATGGTCTCCTATGATGATAAGAAATACTCTTACTGACTTTTTTAACTGTCCCATCATAACCAATATAATCTGCATCTATACCGGTTAGCTGAACATTAACATCAGGATTTGTCATCATATCATATACCTGCATACATCCCATCGAATCAAAAGACTGATCCTTCTTCTTTTGAAGTGAAGCACTTACCGGCAAGCATCTGTTATGCTTACTACAGATATATGCATTAGTTACAACTAGTTCCTGCTCATCCGTCTCTGCTATCAGCTTTTTGAAATCATCTCCTCCTAATTTTTCTGCTATTAGCCCTAATATCTTATTTCCCGAAATATAGTCAAGACTTTTTGTCTGGTTTCCCTCTAAACTTTGGCATCTCATCGGAGCTTTTAGTGTAACACGATATGGAATCTTGTTTTTTTCATATAATTTACATATATTTTGTGGCTCAGATTTTTTATTATTTAAGTGAATTTCATCCTCTACTCGAATTTTAACAAGTCCAAGCCCTCTTGTACGTCTCTCTCCCATATGTGTAACCATTTCAGCTGCATTCTTAAATGATTGAATCTCATCTCCTGTAAGGTCTTTATCAAAAGAAATCTGTGAAAAGAACTCAGTCCCCCTCTTTACCACTCTCATATTTCTCAACGAACCCTCCTGAGCTGTACCACTAGTATAATCAATAGATGTCTGTGATCTAATATAAGAAAATAATCCAAGCACATTTTGTGGATGTGCAATTGGATTATCTCTATATATTTCTATATCATCACGCATTTCTTCATATCTATCTAAATACGCATTATTAATAGAAAAACAAGAGGATGTTTCACCCTCTGTTCCAAATATTTTAATATACATATTGGCATCATAAATACCATTATCAACTAGTTCCAAATATGCTTCTCTGATACATCCTTTTATACGCTTTGCCGGGATATATGGAAATCCAAGATTATCATAAACAACATCAATATCTGCAAGGGTATTATATATTTCTCCTGCACTTGTACACAAATCGCTCAATAATTCTATTCTTAAACGCATATAAGTTTTCCTTCCTTAACCACCGCATAATCCATAATCTCAAGTGCATCATACCAAGTTTTCATATCCGTATCTGGAAACATTTTTTGTCTTGATTTTAAAAAAGCAATATATTTTTCCGTTTCTGAGGCTCCATATGAAAAAGCATTTCTCAACTTTTTGTTCTGACTTCTTGTAAAAAAATTTTTATTATTAAAATAAGCCAAGTTTTTTTCCAAATTCAATATATCATATTCTTTATTTCTTTCATTTAAATCTCCTAATTCTTGTACATTATGACATGGAATAAAATATGGTCTGAAAATCATAAGCTGATTGCTATTTATTATTTGGTATTGTTTTCCCCTATATTCATTAAGATTACCTGCATTAACATTCATGCAAATTTGAAAATCAACAAAGTTACCTAAATTTCCATCTGCTTTTCCGCCTTCCCTACACCTCAATGATTTAGCACGATTTTTAGCTGACTTACAACAACTTTCAGCAATCTCATATGCATCTCGGAAAGGAAAATGGCTATTAAAATATGCAATGCCTGCACAAGCTGAAAAACCATACTCTTTAATATTTTCCTGTCTTGTATATGCTTTGTTCTCATATAACACATGCTTTGACACCTCATATATAAAAGCTTTTACACATCCAAATGCCACTTTAACATTGCAAATAAATGTAATATCATCACCTGCTCGTATTATTCCACGTATTAATTTTCCCTTATAACCTGGCTTAACAGATTCAGTCATCCTCCCAACATATAACTCACAAGCCTTATATGCTTTTCCAAAAGCATAATCAATATTCTTTGATATAGTTCTCATTGTAGCGATTGCATTCTTATAGCTTTTGTTTTCTTTCATTCCCATTATATTCATCAGTCGCTGTCCCATATTGTTTCCATCAATGTGAATAAGAGCAAGCTTAGAATTATCACCTTTCCCTATTACTAAATTATCAAGTATTTTTTCTGAATTCTCGTCGTGTGGAAAATGCTCTCTTTTAAGCCACGATTCTGTACATAGGTACTCTATGGACCCATCTGCATATTTGCTAAATTTCCTATTATTATGAACCGAAACAGGATATCCTGTTACTTTATCAGCGGCAATAAATGGCATAATCCCTACAGGCTTAGTTTCAGGCATCTTAGCCTTTATTTTACGCATTTTTTTTTGAATAGTTTTGTAGTCTTCCTCATAACTTTCACTTTTTTCGCATATTGCTACAGCAAGAGTCAGAGAATACGTATGTTCGAGAATATATTTAGCAAGTAGTCTGTTCACTTTTGAACATATATTTTTTGTACGAAATAATACATATCCATTTCCACCACCTATAAAAAGCACTTGCATCTTTACAGAATTGTCATCTATAAATTCTGTTCCATTATCATTCTTCCAATCAGTTAAAAACTCTTCCCTGTTCCAATCTGATTGGCCAGTTATTATGCTCTCTAGTCCATCTATAATGATATTTTCAACAAGATTTGAAGCCCCAATTATTTCCTGTAAATCATTACTTCTAAAAATATAGTTCTGTATCCCACGCACATCATACATTGCTAAATATTCTTTTTCCATAAAGTTTTTTCTCCTTATGTCTAGCTAAAAGTTTTCTTATATAGTTTTCTACCATTTTTCACAAATAGTTTAACGCAGCTATCTAATGTAATGAACTTCATTTTTCCTCCAGTTTTCATATGATTATATTTGTTTCTTTCATCTTTCAATATTTTATAAAGAACTAATTCCGTAATAAAAACTTTCTCCTCAGATTGGCAGCAAGCTGCTATTTTTATCTCATACTTTTTTTGTCTGTTATAACTTTCAACATAAAATAAAATATCCTCTAGACTCAAATCTACAATATTATCGTGTATATAATTAAGTATCTCATCATTTTTCTGCTTATCAACACTGTTTATTATATCCATAATTTCCTTAATGGCTTTTTCCCTTGTGCAATCTTTCAGATACTTTTTATCCATGTTTAAAACGTGAATAATATACTTCACTATTTTTACCCGATTGACTGTTGATATCACATTATTCTTTTCCCTATAATCATCCCAAATCATTCCATTGAGAAATTCACCATCAACTCTGACATTTTTAAAGAATAATACCTTTTTATTCTCCCATTCTTTTGGTATCTGAGACTCTATATAAGTTAACGCCTGCTGATAAAATTTTTTATTCCAAAGCCATTCAACAATATCGAGTTTTGTACAATTGTCTCTAAGCAAATTCCCATAATCATTTTTGAATTGATCTATAAAAAAAGTAAACAGACTATCACTCTTGACTTGATTCTGATATTTTTCAAGTTCTCTTATCTTATCCTTCATCTCTATTAACAACTCGTCAAAGCGTTCCACATCACATAACTGAATAGATTCTGCCAACGCCTTCATCGTCTCAACTATTTCAGGTTTATTTCCACCTACTTTGGTATAATACGCATCCAACTGATCCGCTCTTCCATACAATGTAAACTCATTTATTCCTGAAACAAAATCTATTATTTGATAAGTAGAGGTTTGATTTATAACAGTACCTTCTTTATTATAAAAATTTACTGCATAAATCCCCTTTGAATTAATTCCTAATAACCGCAACGTCGAAATAATTGCATTTAAAAGCATATTAACATCACGTGTCCCCCCTTGAGAATCAATCCAAATATTCAAATTAGCATCCGGATCCAATTTCTTTATATCATTTTTTTTGTTCAGAATATATCTCGCGACCTCAACAATTGCATTCTCTTTTTCAATTTCATTCTTTTCATCAAATGCATTAGATGGACATTTAGTAAACTTTATCTCATTATTAGGAAAAGCACCATTAATTCTCTTTACATAATAATCATATGCCGACATAACCAGATTACTTTCCCCATCCTCTTCCGAAAACTCTGTCTTCTCAATCGCTTTAGTTGTACAGATAGCTAAAACTTCATCAATATTTCCTTTTTCTTCTATAAGCATCCTTGAAACAGGTTCCAACTGACTATAATATGTGATTTTTTTGTCTCCCCATCTACCTACACACTTATCTACCTGTTTTCTCAGTGTACTAATTGATAAAATAATAATATTATAGTCCATAATACTCTCCCTACGCTATATACGATCTAAATCTTACAAAATTAAACTCAACTATTTTCTTATTTCCATCCTCTTTTACATTCCTATTACTACACGCAGCTAACACGATAATTCCATTTCTCATTAATGCGGAAATTATATAATACGCCAATGTAAACTCTCCCTGACACAATACTGCCTTAGGATGATAACTCATAATTCTTTCAATCATTTTATTACCAGTTTCTTTAATGTAAGATTCATCACCGTTTGAATCCACAGACGGGAATGGAATATCTATAATTTCTCCATAATTTAATGCTGCCTTTTTTTGTTCATTAGACCATCTATCTGATGGATGATTTGAAAAGTTAATAAAAATATTTTCGCTCATTATAATCCTCTTATATTTTCCCAATAATATTTAAATTAGTTCAGCAACTCTTTATAATATCAAAAGAATCAGTTGAACATTCTCAATTTCTTATAGGTAAGATATAACAACATTTTCAAATAGTATCTAATAATTATACTACCCCTTTTTATCCCCAAAATCAATAACGTACACCTTAAAATCCGTTGATTTCCACCAATCCATTCACTGCAAACCCTTGATGTCGACATACTTTTTTAGGCTATTGTCATTTGCCATAATCAGCCCTATAGATTCCTTCATAGAATATTTGAGTGAATCAGATACTTTTTACTGGTCTTCATCACTTTATTGGTTCTTTTGCGTTTACGTCATATCTAATATGAACATCAATCAGAGTCCATTTTAAATATGTAATTATCAAATTGGGAATTTTATCATCTGAAATATGATTTTGAATTTTGCTAATTAGAAAATCTTGATTTATATTGTCAAAATAAATATGAATAGCAAATTCTACAGAACATATGTATCCATTTTCCATATACGTTGTTTCCTACTTTATAGCCTCTGTAATGCCTTTGTTTTCCCTATATGCACTCCTTGTTGGTAGAGTTACTAATCTTCTGTTAACATTTCTATATAATTAATCCTATCAAATTCTATAAATCCTCACACTCCTTGCAATTACTGTATTTCGCGTGGAAATGTACAAGGAAATGACAACTAAGATATTGTCTCAATTCCTTATAGGTAATGTATATCGGGCAGAAAGAGAACAACATGAACGAAACAAAAACAGTGTCAATTCCTTATAGGTAATGTATATCGAATATAACATCTATAATAGGAGGTTCGAAGAGGTGTCAATTCCTTATAGGTAATGTATATCAAATATCGATAATAGGGGCGGTTTGTTTTCAAGATTGTGTCAATTCCTTATAGGTAATGTATATCGAAGAAGAAATGTTAAAAAAAATTTCCCTTGCATTTGTGTCAATTCCTTATAGGTAATGTATATCAACTGGTTTTATTAGTATCTAATTATGATACTACTCCATTTTCATCTCAAAATCAATCTAAAATCTTCAAAAAGTCCGTCGACCTACAACAACTCCGTCTCTGTAAACCCATGATTTTACAGCATTCTATACTATTCCTCAATTATTCTTTGACATCGACGGGTTTTCTAAGCAAAAATTACGCAAATTAATATAAAATAGTACTATTCAGCTCAATATAACACCTTCAAATCCCTTATATTTACTGGCATTCGAGGTCGACGGATTTTTTTATTCATTTCACCAAATTCAATACACCTCCTTACTCTTTTCTCCCCCCAGCTAGCTGATACCAGAGTTTATGTTTTCTTTTTATAAAACACTTGCTCTAACATCTTTGCATTCTTTTTTCTGTCCTAGTCCGGTATGTCATCATATACCTCCGTCACCATATCTGCCTGATCATGACACGAATCTCCCTGTACTGCCTTGATATTATTATGATGTGTGATATCAAAAATGGATATTAGTAAAACTGCCGAACAATTCAAGAAAGCACGAAACCTATTGCATAGAATCAACTATATTTGTATCATACAATTATATAAAATTACAATGAGTATATATTATGTGTGATTATTGTAATGGTGAAGCCAATCTGTTTGGCGCACATGATTTTGTGTGTTCTGACAAAGGTACTAATGATGTTAAGTCCATGATGAATATGGTCGGAAACTTTAGGACAAAATCTATGAATATACTACAAAAAGAGCTCTTTCGAGCTCTTTCCGCTTTGTACAACATTAAATTGTAGATGATTACTGTAAGAGTGAAAGTACACCCTGGTTTGACTGATTAGCCTGTGCAAGCATAGACTGTCCAGCCTGTGCAAGAATGTTGTTCTTGCTGTAGTTAACCATCTCTTCAGCCATATCTGTATCACGGATACGAGACTCAGCTGTTGTAGTATTCTCAACTACGTTGTCGAGGTTGTTGATTGTGTGCTCAAGACGATTCTGAACAGCACCAAGTGATGAACGCTGTGAAGATACTTTTGAGATAGCATCTGAAATAGCATCTACTGCGTATGTTGCAGCATTACCAGAAGCATCCTTTACGTTAAGCCCCTTAATTCCAAGACTTGCAGAATCCATAGCATCAATGTTGACCTGAATCTTGTTTGTCATGTCAGCATCTGCACCTACATGAAGGCTGAATGATAAGCTGTTGGCAACTTCTGCCTGTCCAGTTGTAATCTTGAATGAGCCATCTGCCTTTGCTCCAGCATCAGCTACCTTAGCAGATCCTTTTGTGTCACCAATCTGGTTGGCAGCTAAAAGCTCTTTTGATGCAAGACCATATGCAACATCCTTAGAAATTACAGATGCATCAGTATCATCTATGCCATTAGTATCTTTATCAGTCATAACTTTATACTCATCTGTTCCGAGCTTTACTGTTGCTCCATCTTTTACAAGTGCTTTTGCATCTGCCACTGTATACTTTCCGGCTTTTTGCTCAGTGTCTTTATCAGCATAGTTATCAACAATTGTGATTTCCTGTCCGTTTACAGTAAATTTCTGGCCTGCTGCAGTAATCTTTGCACCGACTGCTGCAACTACATCATCCTTTTTACTTCCAATAGTATATGTCTTACCACCGATACTTACACTATCTCCATCCTTAAGCGAATCCATAACAAATGTAGCTGTTCCATCACCATTATCTGTAAGTGTTCCCTTAAGACCAGCGTCATGAGCTTTCATGTTGATTGTCTTTGTTCCTGCTTCACCCTTTAACAGATATGTCTCATTGAACTTTGTTGTCTCTGATACACGGTCAATCTCAGTTGTAAGCTGGTCAATCTCGTCCTGGATAGCCTGACGGTCTGAATCCTTTGAGTTTGTACCATTGGCTGCTTGTGTTGCAAGCTCATTCATACGCTGAAGCATTGAGTGAACCTCTGTAAGAGCACCCTCTGCTGTCTGTACAGATGAAACACCATCCTGTGCGTTTGTAGATGCCTGGTCAAGTCCACGGATCTGCTTTCTCATCTTCTCAGAAATTGTAAGTCCTGCTGCATCATCTGCTGCACGGTTAATTCTGTAACCTGATGAAAGCTTCTCTGTGCTCTTTGACTGTGCGCTTGTTGTTACGTTGAGCATTCTGTTGGCATTTGCTGCCTGCATGTTGTGTTGTACTACCATAATATAATCCTCCTTGTCCCACACTGTGGGTTATTATGTTTGTCCTCTGGAAATCCTTTTCCCGAGGGTTTTGCAGCTGCTTTGTATTTATTTTGTATTTAAGCAGCTACTGTTTTATAACAAGCGGCTTCCCGGCTGTGGCTTACACCACAGCCGCCTGTTATCTTTTATTTTTCTTGTTATTTCGAATAGTTTAATTTGAAAATCTATAATTTTACTTTACGAAAATTAATCAGTAAAATTAATTAATCTAAACTACCTGATGATTACTGTAAGAGTGAAAGTACACCCTGGTTTGACTGATTAGCCTGTGCAAGCATAGACTGTCCAGCCTGTGCAAGAATGTTGTTCTTGCTGTAGTTAACCATCTCTTCAGCCATATCTGTATCACGGATACGAGACTCAGCTGTTGTAGTATTCTCAACTACGTTGTCGAGGTTGTTGATTGTGTGCTCAAGACGGTTCTGAACTGCACCGAGTGATGAACGCTGTGATGATACCTTTGAGATTGCATCTGAAATAGCATCTACTGCGTATGTTGCAGCATTTCCGGAAGCATCCTTTACATTAAGGCCTTTGATACCAAGACTTGCAGAATCCATAGCATCGATGTTGACCTGAATCTTGTTTGTCATATCGGCATCTGCACCTACGTGAAGGCTGAATGATAAGCTGTTGGCAACTTCTGCCTGTCCAACTTTAATCTTAAATGTTCCATCTCCATTAGTTGCATCCAGCTTAGTCGTACCATCTGCCTTTGTAACAGTCGCATTTCCCTTTGTATCACCAATCTGGTTTGCTGCCAAAAGTTCTTTTGAAGCTAACTCGTATGCCTTTGTTTTTGAAATAACAGTTGAATCAACATCATCGATTTTGTCATTAGCTGTTCCGCCTTTTGCTCCATCGTCCTGCATTAATGTAACTGATTTTGAACCTACTGTAATAGTCGAACCCTTAGGAGCATTTGCAGCTAATGTATCGGCTGAAGTTGTTGCTACTCCACCAACACTTGTAGCTGTAGCTGCTGCCTGATCAGCTAATGTCGATGGATCCTGAGAATAGTAGCCCGCAGAAATTCCTTTATTATCTTTTGTTTTTACTGTGTCAGCATACCATTTATATGTTGTACCATTAACACTAACATCCTGATGATTGGCATCAATATTTAATCCCTTTGCTCCAAAAGCGGCAATCACATCAGCGGCTTCGCCACCAATAGTATATTGTTTTCCACCAATGCTTACCTTATCACCGGCATTAAGTGTATCCATAACAAATGTAGCAGTTCCATCGCCGTTGTCTGTAAGTGTTCCTTTAAGACCAGCGTCATGAGCTTTCATGTTGATTGTCTTCGTTCCAGCTTCACCCTTTAACAGATATGTCTCATTGAACTTTGTTGTCTCTGATACACGGTCAATCTCAGTTGTAAGCTGGTCAATCTCGTCCTGGATAGCCTGACGGTCTGAATCCTTTGAGTTTGTACCATTGGCTGCCTGTGTTGCAAGCTCATTCATACGCTGAAGCATTGAGTGAACCTCTGTAAGAGCACCCTCTGCTGTCTGTACTGATGAAACACCATCCTGTGCGTTTGTAGATGCCTGATCAAGACCACGAATCTGCTTTCTCATCTTCTCAGAAATTGTAAGTCCTGCTGCATCGTCTGCTGCACGGTTGATTCTGTAACCTGATGAAAGCTTCTCTGTGCTCTTTGACTGTGCGCTTGTTGTTACGTTGAGCATTCTGTTGGCATTTGCTGCCTGCATGTTGTGTTGTACTACCATAATATAATCCTCCTTGTCCCACATTTATGGGTTATTATGTTTGACCTCTGGAAGTCCTTTTCCCGAGGTGTTTAGTAACTGCTTTGTTTTTGGTATTTGCAGTCACTTTGTTGTTTTATAACAAACGGCTTTCCGGGTTGTGGCATTTGCCACAGCCGCCTATTAACTTGATTAGTTGCTTTGCGTCTTTTTCTGACGTTCTTTCTCATTCCAGATGATTTGCTTGATTTGTTTCTTTGCTTCACTGGAAAACTCAGGTTCAGGATAATATGTATCTTTTCGCTTCGCCGGGTCCGGTTCGTTGTTGGATCTTGCGATATTCAGTTCTTTGGGAGCATCTATCAGTAATCGACAGTGCTTTCCTGTTCCACCCGCGAACACGATTCGGATATCATCTCCTATATTTACATATTGCCCTTCCTTTAATGATAATTTGAGCATTTTCTACCTCCATGCACTAGGGAATAGCTTCGTCCATGCTTTTCCGAATTATGCAACATTTTATAGTAAAATGTTGCATTTTTTGCTTTACACCTACTATATCGGACACCATTTGCAGAACTTAACCTCATGAAAAAATTTTTTTAAATAATTTTCTTTACTTTTTTCTATCATTTTTAATTAATCGCACTGGATTCAACTATATCTCGTTAAAGATAAAGCAATTCTTGATGAAATATGACTAAATCGGCATAAATATTTGATGTTATTTAATCAACTTCTGGTTTTGCCCCATTATTAATCTGCGAAAAAATGTAACATTTTACTATAAAATGTTGCATTTTTTGCTTTTTGTAATTACTATTATTTTGTTGTGGATTTTGGATATTCCGGGGAAGAGTCTGTCTTGCGGCATGTGCCTGATAATATTTTCTACCGCAAAGGAGTATTCAATGGGAACTA
>OHMN01000131.1_pt1 | contig 76855 bp, 61 predicted proteins | sample 1569361 | NCBI WGS metagenome assembly OHMN01 (sample SAMEA3541508, study PRJEB24748) | human gut metagenome | biome: human gut; feature: human-associated habitat; material: faeces | place: China | collected 2012
CACATAATGAAACTTCCATAAACCGTTCAGACTGTAGCGAAAAGAAGTTTCCGTCTTCATCAACCTCTGCCGCAAACAGCAGGGTTCTGGCGTCGTTCTGCTCATAGCTGCAGGTCACCAGCACAAACATAGAGTCAAACGGCTTCTCCGGCACTTCGGCAAAACTGCACGGTGCCAGACGCTCACTCACCCATTTGTCAAACGATGCCTGGGACTTAAACGAGGTCTTGCGGACAATGCCATTAGAATCGCTGTAGTAGCAGCCAAGCGTCTTCAAATGGATGGTTCGTTCCGGCGTATAGATTTCAAAATAGCGGTGCGCCTCAAAGAAATCCTGGTCCTTGAATTTCACAACATCCTTGAACATGGAGCCATCCTTCATATGATGGCCGTAGATTGGATTGTTCCAGCCGCTGAAGTCCGGCTTGCTGTCGGCATCCAGATAAATGGTCCCGTACACGCTGTCCTTGCCCTCAAAATCCTTATGTAGATAATACTGGTTGTCCGGAGACTGGACGATCGGATAATCGATCTTGGTATCCGGCACCCGGATCCAGCCGATTGTATCCGGATTCGTCTCTAATAAAGAAGCAAAGTCGATCGGTGAAACATACGGTGCCTCGGTCTCCGCTTCGGTTTCTTCTGTTTCCGGCGGTGTGGTCTCTGCCTCCGTCTGGCTTGCAGCCTGCGCCAGACTCTCTTCGAGACGGCGCTGGGCTGCCGCATCCATCCACTCCTTCACCAGGCTGAGGGCACTGGCGATGATAATGAGCAGGAGGACGGCGATGATGAGACGGCGGGGAAGGCCGCTGGAGTTCTTTTTCGGTTTTTGGTCTTGTTCCATATCTGGCATAATATCTTTGACCCACCCTTTTCGCTTTAAATTTCGTTCATCTTCGCCAGCTTCGCTGCCTGGTCAGCTGCGATGCAGGCATCTAAGATTTCCTGAATATCTCCATTCATGATCTTATCTAATTTGTATAAGGTCAGGTTGATGCGGTGATCAGTGACACGGCCCTGCGGGAAGTTGTAGGTACGGATCTTCTCAGAACGGTCACCAGTACCAATCTGGCTGCGGCGCTCTGCCGCCTCCGCATTCTGCTTCTTCTCCAGTTCCAGATCGTACAGCTTGGAACGCAGAAGGCGGAATGCCTTTTCTTTGTTCTGCAGCTGGGATTTCTCGGTCTGGCTGTAGATGACGATTCCGGTCGGGATGTGGGTCAGACGTACTGCGGAGTCGGTAGTGTTGACGCACTGTCCGCCGTTACCGGACGCACGCATAACATCGATACGGCAGTCGTTCATATCAATCTGGACATCGACTTCTTCTGCCTCCGGCATCACTGCTACGGTAGCGGTAGAGGTGTGGATGCGTCCGCCGGACTCCGTCTCCGGCACACGCTGTACGCGGTGTACACCGGACTCGTATTTCATCTTGGAGTAAGCACCCTTGCCGGTGATCATGGCCTGAACCTCTTTGAAGCCGCCGATTCCATTCTCACTTAAGGAGATGATCTCTACTTTCCAGTGCTGGCTCTCTGCATAGTTCACGTACATGCGGTAAAGCTCTGCTGCGAACAGAGCTGCCTCGTCGCCGCCTGCACCGGCGCGGATCTCCAGGATAATGTTCTTGTCATCGTTCGGGTCCTTCGGCAGTAACAGGATCTTTAACTCCTGCTCCAGTTCTTCCACACGCTTCTTCGCGTCAGAAAGTTCTTCCTTGGCAAGCTCGCGCATGTCTTCGTCGCTTTCTTCTTCCAGAAGTGCCAGACTGTCTTCAATGTCCTGCTTTGCCTGCTTGTAGGCCTTGTAAGCCTCTACCAGAGGTGCCAGGTCCGCCTGCTCCTTCATGAGCTTACGGAAGCGGGTCTGGTTCTCGGTTACGTTCGGCTCGCCTAATTCCTGCATGATTTCCTCATAGTGGATGAGGATGTCATCTAATCTGTCAAACATGGGGTTCCTCCTATATTTTGTAATGGTACTGGTTTATGTTCATGGTTTGGTGCGTTCAGCCGCTTCCCAGTGATTCGCGGTCCTGCTGTTGCGTATGCTCTTTGTGTATGCTGTCCTTATTGCTCCCAGCAGCCGCATACCACGCGGTCCTTGCCCGGAAGGTCCTTGACTACCCGGACATTGGTAAAGCCTGCGTCTTCCAAAAGCCCGCTGACAGCTTCGCCCTGATCGTATCCGATCTCCAGGTAGATGCTGCCGCCCGGCTTCAGCCAGCTTCCGGCTTCTTTTGCAATCTGCCGGTAGAATTTTAAGCCGTCTTCCGTGCCGTCTAACGCCATCATCGGCTCATGCTCCCGCACCTCCGGTTCCAGAGTTGCAATGACTGCCGTTGGAATGTACGGTGGGTTTGATGTGATGACATCGAAGGTTTTTTCTTCGCTTTGCGGAAGGGCGGAAAACAAGTCGCCCTGGAAAAAGCGGATTGGTACCTGATGCGTTCTAGCATTCCGCTCTGCCACCTTTAACGCTTCTTCTGACAAGTCTGTGGCAGTCACAGATTCGAAGCCGCCCTTTACCGCCAGACTGATGGCGATACAGCCGGACCCGGTACACAGATCCAGCAGCTTCCGAGGCTTTCCCGGCTGCTCTTCCGATTGCTGTCCCCGCTGTTTTTTCTGCTGTTCTTCCGGTTGTTGTTCCTGTTGCTTTTTCTGCTGTTCTTCCGGTTGTTGTTCCTGTTGCTTTTCCTGCTGCTCTTCCGGTTGTTGTACCTGTTGCTTTTCCTGCTGTTCTTCTTGTTGTTTTCCCTGCTGTTCTTCCAGCACCAGCTCCACCAAAGTCTCGGTGTCCTGACGCGGAATCAGCACATGCTCATTGACAAAGAAGTCCAGTCCCATGAATTCCTGACTGCCCAGGATCTGCTGCAGCGGGACACGGGACGCACGCTTCGCAACCATAGCGCAGTAATTTTGAATCTGTTCCTGCACAGCCGCATCTGTTTCGGAGAGCGGACGCAGACGGTCCATTAAAAAATGAAGCAGATTTAAATCGAAGGCATTCAGAAGCAGCAGCTTTGCATCGTTTTCCGCGTCGGTATCGCCCGCCTGGCGGAGTATAGAACTGCCTTCGTTTAAAAGGTCGTAAAGTGTCATGATGCGTCCTCCGAATGCAGTGTTTCTTCTGATGTCAAGTCTGTGTTTTCTGCTGCACCGGCCTGCTCCTGCACTGTTGTCTGGCCAGTTGCTTTCGCTTCGGTTTCCGGAATTTCTGTCTTAGCATTCATGCTGTCGCCCAGAGCTTCGGCATCTTCAGTTTCCGGAATCTCCGTCTTAGCATTCATGCTGTCGCCCAGAGCTTCGGCATCTTCGGTTTCCGGAATCTCCGTCTCCGGGAAATTCTCCCGCAGGTATGCTTTCCAGTCAAACACAGCTTCAACTGCCGCGATTGCAACCTCAATCATGGAATCATCCGGCTCGCTGGTGGTCAGGTTCTGCATCCACAGTCCCGGCTTGCTCAAAAGATTGACAACCGGGTTGTCACTGCGGCCTGCCAGCCGTAAAAATTCGTATGAAACACCGGCAATGACCGGCACTAAAATAATGCGGCTTACCATGCGCAGCCATACATTATCGACCCGCACAACCATGAAGAACAGGATGCTGATCAGCATAACGATGATCAGGAAGCTGGTTCCGCAGCGCTTGTGCTGCTTGGAGCTTTCCCGCACATGGTCTACGGTGAGTGTCATGCCATGCTCGATGCAGTTGATGCACTTGTGCTCCGCACCGTGGTACATAAAGGTGCGGCGGATGTCCTCCATCCGGGAAATTACTTTAATATATGCGATAAAGATCGCGATGCGGATGAGACCTTCCAGGATTGCCATGATGGTATCGGAGTGGATGACCTGTTTGCAGGCATTTGCGATGAGCAGCGGCAGCACCATGAAGATGCCGATGGCCATGATCACGGAAAATACCATGACAACCGCCATAAGGACCTGCTCTACCTTCTCACCGAATACCTTATCCATCCACAATTCCAGCTTGCCTGGCTCGGAGTCTTCATCATCCTCGAAAAAACTTGCGGAAAAGCTTAAGGTCCGCATGCCAAGGATCATGGAATCCGCAAAGCTGAAGACGCCCCGCACAAAGGGGAGTCCGCAAAACGGCACCTTTTCCGTCATGCTGACGTAGGTGTCTTTTTTGACCTCGATGCCGCCGTCGGGCCTGCGCACCGCTGTGGCATACTGGTCTTTATTTTTCATCATAATTCCTTCAATGACGGCCTGACCGCCGATACCGGAATATTTCATTTGATCTGTATCTCCTTATATCTGTCCATGCAGAAGCCCGTTCTTTGCAGATCCGGGAAACTTTTTGCAGTCCGTAGGATCTGCTCGCGTCCGTAGGATTTATTCGCTGCTTCTGCAATCTTTATGAGAGCAATCTTTAAAATATCCGTATAAAGAAAAATAAGGCTGAGCCAAAGTGTCTCCACTTGAGTCTCAACCTTACTTCGCTCTCGTTATGCTTACGCCTTAACGCCGTATTTCTTGTTGAACTTATCGATACGACCGCGTGCAGAAGCAGCCTTCTGCTGACCGGTGTAGAAAGAATGACACTTAGAGCAAACCTCTACGTGGATCTCTTCCTTGGTGGAACCGGTAACGAACTCGTTGCCGCAGTTGCAGGTAACCTTAGCCTGATAATAAGCTGGATGGATTCCTTCTCTCATGATTTTCACCTCTTCACTTTCTCAATTATATAGTACTGTGATCGTCTAACGGTCTCGTTTGTACCGTTAAAATCACGCCACATCTATAAACAGCTCCATAATTGTATCATAGAAATATAGGCTTGGCAAGCATATTTTCTCGGATTTTCGAGATATTTTTAGGTTAGAACATCCGGCGCTTCTTCGCCACTTCCACGAATTCCCGGTTGCTGCGGGTCTGCGCGAACAGATCGAGGATGCGCTCCACAGAATCCTCCGGTTTTAAGCTGTTCGTCGATTTGCGGACAATATCCACAGCCTCGGCCTCATCGCGGCTAAGCAGCAGATCGTCGCGGCGGGTACCGGATTTTAAGATATCGATTGCCGGGAAAATGCGTTTTTCAGAGAGCTTGCGGTCTAATACCAGCTCCATGTTGCCGGTGCCCTTGAATTCCTCGTAGATAACATCATCCATGCGGCTTCCGGTGTCAACCAGTGCTGTAGCAAGAATTGTCAGGCTGCCACCCTCACGCATGTTGCGGGCTGCACCAAAGAAGCGCTTCGGCATATGCAAAGCCGCCGGGTCAAGACCGCCGGAAAGCGTACGCCCGCTCGGCGGGACTACCAGGTTGTAGGCTCTTGCCAGACGGGTGATGCTGTCCAAAAGGATGATCACGTCGCGTCCATGCTCTACGAGACGTTTTGCACGCTCGATCACCATCTCGGAAACGCGCTTATGGCGCTCCGGAAGTTCGTCAAAGGTGGAGTAGATGACTTCCACATTTTTGCCAACCACAGACTCCTTGATGTCGGTAACCTCCTCCGGGCGCTCATCGATCAGAAGGATGATCATGTGCATGTCCGGGTGATTGGTGGTCACTGCCTGTGCCACCTGCTTTAAGAGGGTGGTCTTACCGGCTTTTGGCGGAGACACGATCATGCCTCGCTGGCCCTTACCGATCGGCGCCAGAAGGTCGAGCACACGCATCGCGGTGCTGCTCTTTCCCGGAGTCTCCATATGCAGACGGCTGTTCGGGAAGATCGGGGTCAGGTCTTCAAAGTTCGGTCGGTGTTCCAGCGCACTGACCGGATAACCGTTGATATTGCGGATATACAACAGTGCTGCAAACTTTTCATTTGAAGTCTTTACACGGCGGATTCCGTTGATAATATCACCAGTCTTTAAGCCAAAGCGGCGGATCTGGGTCGGGGATACATAGACATCGTTCTCGCCCGGAAGGAAATTCTCACAGCGGATAAAGCCGAAGCCATCTGGCATGACCTCAAGGATACCGCTTGCCGGCACACCGCTGTCTACGCCCTCCGGCTGTTTCTCATTCTCTTCATCCCGCGCGTTCGGATACGGCTGGTCGCTGGTCTGGTCCATGTTCTGGGCCTGGCGAGTCTGGCGTGGCTGATATGGCTGCTCGTCAGTCTGCTCCATGTTCTGGGGCTGGCGAGTCTGGCGTGGCTGGTACGTCTGGTCTCCTGCCTGCTCCACATTCTGTGGCTGACGCTCCTGATACATCTGCCCGCCGGTCTGTTCCTGACGATTCTGGTAGGAGCGGTCTCCACTCTGGTTTTGGCGGCCCTGACGCAGCTGCTCTCCGTTTCGTCTTACCATGGTCGTGCGGCTGCCCTGGGGGCGGTTCTGGTGCAGGTTCCGGCGCGGCTGCTGAACATTTTCAACAGAATTTGTCTCGGAAGCGGCTGTTCCGGCTGCACTGCAAAGTGCCTCGATCAGTTCTGCCTTTCTAAGGGAGGTGGCCCCTTTAATTCCCTGCTCCTTCGCCATTTCTTTTAATACGGCTACAGGTAATGTCTGTAATTTTTCTCGCATATATTTCTCCATTCTGAACTTTTATGTAGGTGGGATATAAAGTAAAGTTGTAACCGCAAAATACTAAGCAGTTACTATAAATAGATATCTTCTTAGAATACCGGAATGATGGATCCGGCTGTAACGGCACACTAAAGAAGTGTTCCGACAGCCTGTTTTCATGATGCAAAGACCGCAGGCTGCTGTCTTTGCGTATAAGCTAATAAGGTTGCTGTTCACGCAACGTGTCCAGCAACCTTATTATAATAGATTCTTTTAGAAAAGAAAAGATTTATTTTCCCACTATTTCTCTTCGTCCTGCACAGATTGCCGCAAAAACCGCATATGTTCGACAATATTCGACTCATATCCGTTTTCCGACGGCCGGTAGAAGACCTGTCCTTCCATTCCATCCGGCAGATACTGCTGTTTTACATAGTGGTTCGGGTAATCGTGCGCATATTTGTAGCCGATCCCGTGCCCCAGCTTTGCAGAGCCGCCATAGTGAGGATCCTGCAGATGTACCGGCACCGGCATGGAGCGCTGGTTTTTCACGGCACTCATCGCCTCAAAGATTGCATTGCAGGCGGAGTTGGATTTCGGCGCAGTTGCCACATAAGTCACCGCCTGGGACAGAATGATCTGCGCCTCCGGCATAGCGATGCGCTCCACCGCCTGTGCTGCACTGACTGCCACCATCAGTGCCCGTGGATCTGCATTTCCTACATCCTCCGAGGCACAGATCATAATGCGGCGGGCAATAAATTTGATATCCTCCCCTGCGTAAAGCATCCGCGCCAGATAATAGACTGCCGCGTCCGGGTCGGAGCCGCGCATGCTCTTGATAAAGGCAGAAATGGTGTCGTAATGGTTGTCCCCATCCTTATCGTAGCGCACCGCCCGCTTCTGGATACATTCCTGCGCCACCTCCAGCGTAATGTGGATCAGGCTGTCAGCCGGATCCCGTTCTGTGGTGAGCACGCCCAGTTCTACGGCATTTAAGGCCGCACGGGCATCCCCGCCGGAGACATCGGCCAGAAAATCGGCTGCATCATCATCGATCACGGCATGGTAGCTGCCCATGCCCTTTTTTTCGTCGTGTACTGCCCGCAGGATCAGCTCTTTTACATCATCCTTTTCCAGCGCCTTCAGTTCAAAGATCCGCGAACGGGATAAAAGCGCCCCATTTACCTCAAAATACGGATTCTCTGTGGTCGCTCCGATGAGGATCAGGGTGCCATCCTCCACGTAGGGAAGCAGATAGTCCTGCTGGCTTTTGTTGAAACGGTGGATCTCGTCGACAAAAAGGATCGTCTTTTTCCCGTACATGCCGAGCGCATCCTTTGCTTCTTTCACGACATCTTCCATGTCCTTTTTACCTGCTACAGTCGCGTTAATCTGGCGGAAACTCGCGCTGGTGGTGTTGGCGATGACCTTCGCAAGCGTTGTCTTTCCCGTTCCAGGTGGCCCGTAAAAAATGATGGAGCCGAGCTGGTCCGCCTTGATAGCCCGGTAAAGCAACTTGTCCTTTCCGATGATGTGTTTCTGCCCGACCACCTCATCCAGTGTGGTAGGGCGCATGCGGGACGCCAGGGGCGATTCCTGCTCCTGGGTGCTCGCTCTCATATAGTCAAATAAATCCATATGTATTTTCCTTCCTGTTTAACGCAGCGTTAGTTTCCTGTCTGGCGCAGTGCTGGTTTTCTGGCCACCCCTGCGCTCATATCTGGCTTGCCAGGCAGATGTGCATTGCCGTTCCAGTATAGTTGCGCAGAACTTTTTGCGAACATTTGTGCTTTTCTCTAGTATAATCTGCGTCGGCTGCGCAGTCAACCCGGAGCACGACCGGTTTTCTAACGCTTCAGTCCACCAGCAATTCCTCTACCGTCACAAATTCATAGCCTTGCGCCTGCAGATCATCGACAATCCGCAAAGCCGCCTCTACCGAGGTTGGAAAAATATCATGCATAAGAATGATGTCCCCATCCTTCACATCCTTTTCAACCCGCCGCACAATGCGCTTTGTGTTCTGAAATTTCCAGTCCAGGGAATCTACGTTCCAGAGTACCGTGGTCAGATTTACGCGGCATTCCAGCTGCTCATTCCAGGCTCCGTAAGGCGGACGCAGATATTCCGGGCGTTTCCCGGTGATGGACTGGATCAGCTGCTCTGTCTGCTCGATTTCCGCACAAGCCTGCTCTGCCCCCTCCTTTGTCATCTGGATGTGACGGTAACTGTGGTTGCCGATGAGGTGCCCATCTGCCTGCATCCGCTGTACCAGTTCTTCCTTTCCGGCAATATTTTCGCCCATAAGAAAAAAGGTTGCCTTCACGCCACGCTGCTTCAAGCCATCTAAGAGAGCCGGCGTGCAGGTCTGGTGGGGACCGTCATCGAAGGTGAGGGCAACCTGGGGAGAGTGATCCTGCGAGACATGATTCTGCGTGGCATGGTCCTGCGAAGCATAGCCTTGGGAAACGTGCTCCTGTGAAGCAACTTGCTGCCCATCGGCGGAATCGGCCTGCTGGAAAAACTCACCGTTTCCGTTTTGAGTCTCAAAAGACGAAACAGCCACACTGCCCGGATCGTTAGCATACCGCGCGATCGCAAAGGCTGCTCCAGTCAGGGCTCCATCTGCAAGAACCACTGCCAGCAAAAGCAGACTCAGCATACGAAATCTCCACTTTCCATTAGCCATAAGCTCCCTTCTCCTGTTTTCTATTCGCGATACTGTTCACGCATTGCGCAAGCAGCAGCTTTTATTTCATATATATCTATATCTGGGGGAAAATATGTTTTCTGCAATCGTTTTCCAGAATCGCAAAATATCCCTTGCCTTTTTTCAGTATAAGCGCTACAATGATGATGTCAAATATTTTGAAGTATTTTTATTTTACTTCATTAATTCCGATATTAGAAAGCAGTTCATGGAAATTAGAAACCTGATTACATTTACCAAAGTGGCTGAGACCCAGAGTCTCTCAAAAGCTGCAGCAGCTCTGGGGTATGCCCAGTCAACCGTCACCATGCAGATGCAGCAGCTGGAGCAGGAGCTGGGGACCCAGCTTTACGAGCGCGTAGGCAGGCAGATCCGCATTACCCAGACCGGGCAGGAATTCCTCACCTATGCAGCCGCGATCATCCGCATGTCCGAAGAAGCGCTGATGGTTGGAAAACAAGATAACTCCACCGTCACCGGCTCATTGCGGCTAGGCATTCTCAGCCCGCTTGCCGGGCCGGACATCAGCAGTCAGCTTGCGCAGTACCTGCAGAAATATCCACAGGTGAAGCTGCGGGTGGAAACCATCCAGGACCCGGAGCTATTGCTTTCCCATCTCCGGCACAACGAGGTGGATCTTGCGCTGTCTCTGGGTAGCCGCTACACTGGTGAGGATCTCATTCATGCGACAGAGGACCAGCCGACTCCGCTCCACCTTTATGTTGGAAAAGGGCATCCGCTGGCAGGGCAGCAATCTGTAACACCGGAAGAGCTCTCTCTTTATCCGTTTATCCGAACCGGCTATTTTGAGGCAGGTCTGGAAGCACTTCCATGTGCCGCCTCCAGACAGATACAAATTTCTGACCCGGGACTCGCCCTTTCTGTTGCGGCGGATCATTGCACAGACAGACTGTTTCGCACAGGCAAAGCAGATGGCATGCACGGCACCCCTGACGCAAATACATGCACTACAGATGCAACCGGCACATCCAGCAATGTATCAGGCCATGCACATACAAACGCCATGGTTCTGGCTCCCGAACTGATTGTCCGGCAGCACCAGGCTGCAGAGCAGCTTGTTCCGCTGGACTATGAAGTTTCCGCGTCAGCTTGCTGGCTGCAAGTTCTGTACCACCGGAATAAATGGCTCACCGGAGCCATGAAAGCCTGGCTTTCCAGTCTGGAAACCGGTTTATAAAACCTTTTTTATTTATATTTTATTTGTTTGACAACTTTTCCCTATTTTGGTTTGGCATAGTGTGCGCGGCCGGCTACTTTCCCCGGCCACGCACCCATCACACTATTTAATCTGCCCCGCAAATCAGGGGATTTGCAAATATTATTCCTACCACTTTAGCATATTAAGAAATGCCGAAATTGCTTGACAGATTTGGGGTTGGGTGGTAAACTCACAATGTATTTTGATATGAGCTTTTGATTCACATATTTTTGTAAGTCAAGAAGTACATTCCCGATTTACAAAAATATGTGATTTTTGTTTCATACGAAAATACAAATTTTATTTTTTATAGGAGGTACCACAATGAATAACGGTACAGTTAAATGGTTCAACGCTACTAAGGGTTATGGCTTCATCACCAACGATGAGACTGGCGAGGAAGTATTCGTACACTTCTCCGGTATCGTAGCTGACGGCTACAAGACCTTAGAGGATGGCCAGAAAGTTACCTTCGATACCGCTGAGGGCAACCGTGGTCTTCAGGCTGTTAACGTTCACGTTGTAGCTTAATTTACCACCTAGAAAATGAGATACCCGGAACTTCACGAGGAGTTCCGGGTATTTTTTATTCTCGTTTTTGCTCAGAATTTTCTGTGAACAGTTTCCTGTTACCAAATACATGCTCTTTATCATGTGTTCCATACATAATTCCCGCACGACAGAAAAACCCCGGAAATCCTTGCGGATTCCGGGGTTCATAGCTCTTTGTTGAGTTTTAATTACTTCAGGGTAACTTTTGCGCCCTCAGCCTCAAGTTTAGCCTTGATGTCCTCAGCCTCTTCCTTAGAAGCGCCCTCTTTCAGGACTTTCGGAGCACCGTCAACTACGTCCTTAGCCTCTTTCAGACCAAGACCGGTAGCTTCACGTACAACCTTGATAACTTTAACCTTGTTCGGGCCAACCTCGGTCAGCTCTACGTCGAACTCGGTCTTCTCCTCAGCTGCCTCGCCTGCGCCAGCTGCTGCTGCAACTACAACGCCTGCTGCTGCGGATACGCCAAACTCTTCCTCACAAGCCTTTACCAGCTCGTTCAGCTCTAATACGGATAACTCTTTGATAGCTTCGATAAACTCTGCAGTGGTTAACTTTGCCATTTTAATTTCCTCCATTAAAATAATTATATTTCTGAATCAATGATAGTTCGATATGATATCGAATTGCTTACTTCTGAATGTTCATGCGGCTGACCGCAGGATGATGTTCAGATAATTAAGCCTCTGCGCCCTGCTGCTCAGCGATCTGGTTAAGCACACGAGCGAAGTTGGTGATCGGAGACTGGATGCTTCCCAGTAACTTTCCGAGAAGTACTTCTCTGGACGGGATGGTTGCGATAACCTGCATACCCTTCTGATCATAGTAAGTACCTTCAACAACACCAGCTTTGATCTCAAGCTTGTCTGCCTTCTTAGCAAACTCAGCCAGGATTCTTGCCGGAGCTGTAGCGTCATCCTTAGATACAGCGATTGCGGTCGGTCCTTCTAAATCCGGATCCAGAGCTGCAAAATCGGTACCCTCAGCTGCACGCTTGATCATGGTGTTCTTGTATACTTTGTAAGCAACACCAGCTTCTCTTAACTGCTTACGCAGCTCGGTATCCTGAGCAACAGTAAGACCACGATAGTCTACTACTACTGCGGATGCAGCGCCGTTTAACAGCTCGGAGATCTCAGCTACGATAGGCTGTTTTAACTCAACTTTAGCCATGAATGTCTTCCTCCTGTTTTATTATATAACTGGAGACTGCAAGGAAAAGCCCCACTGTCAGACAGAGGGGCTCTACAAATTCGTCATGAAATACAAATTGTACGTTCCTCGGTAGGTGGTTGTAACCTTACGCCTTACGGCACCTACTGTCTTCGGCAGTCAATACTTGTGTATGATAACATACTATATTCGGATTGTCAATCAGTTTTTTGCAAAATCTGATTAAGCCATCAGCTTAACTACGTTCAGCTTAACGCCCGGTCCCATGGTAGAGGTCAGGGTTGCGCTCTTGATGTAGGTACCCTTTAAGGTAGCCGGTTTTGCTTTGTTGATTGCATCCATAAGCGTCTGGAAGTTGTCCGCTAACTGCTCCTCAGTGAAAGAAGCTTTACCCACTGGCACGTGGATGATGTTGGTTTTATCAAGTCTGTACTCGATCTTACCAGCTTTGATATCGTTGATAGCTTTGGTTACGTCCATGGTTACAGTACCAGCCTTCGGGTTTGGCATTAAGCCCTTCGGTCCAAGTACACGGCCCAGACGACCAACAACACCCATCATATCCGGGGTAGCTACAACTACATCGAAATCTAACCAGCCCTCGTTCTGGATCTTCGGGATCAGCTCCTCAGCGCCTACGAAATCTGCGCCTGCAGCCTGAGCCTCATCAGCCTTTGCTCCCTTAGCGAAAACAAGGATTCTGGTAACTTTACCAGTTCCGTGCGGCAGAACTACTGCACCACGGATCTGCTGGTCAGCGTGACGTCCGTCACAACCGGTTCTGATATGAGCCTCAATGGTTTCATCAAATTTAGCTACAGCAGTCTTCTTAACAAGTGCGATAGCGTCTGCTGCATCATAAAGAGTAGCGCGGTCTACTGCTTTAGCCGCTTCTACGTATCTCTTTCCATGTTTCATAATAAAATAACCTCCTAGTGGTATTGTCGGGGATGTTCCCTCCCACGTATTTAAAGTTTCATCTCAGTTCTGTATGAGGGATTACTCCTCAACAGTGATACCCATGCTTCTTGCAGTACCTGCAATCATGCTCATAGCTGCTTCCAGACTTGCTGCGTTTAAGTCAGGCATCTTGGTCTCAGCGATCTTCTGAAGATCTGCCTTAGAGATGGTAGCAACTTTGGTCTTGTTCGGGGTTGCGGAACCAGATTTGATCTTGCAAGCTTTCTTTAACAGAACAGCTGCCGGCGGAGTCTTGGTTACGAAGCTGAAGCTTCTGTCTGCGTATACGGTAATAACAACCGGGATGATCAGATCGCCCTGATCTGCAGTTCTTGCGTTGAACTCCTTGGTGAACTGTACGATATTAACGCCGTGCTGACCGAGTGCCGGACCAACTGGCGGAGCAGGAGTAGCCTTGCCTGCCGGAATCTGTAATTTGATGTAACCAGTTACTTTCTTTGCCATGATAATGACCTCCTAATAATGTGGTATTGTCGGGGGTGTCCCTCCCACGAACCGGCAACGCCGGTCCCTTTTCGTTGTTACATGTGTTTCACTTCTGTGAAATTGAGTTCAACCGGTGTTTCACGGCCGAACATTTCGACATTGATCGTAAGAGTGTGCTTACTTTCATTGATAGACTTAACGGCACCGATCGTGTCCTTCCATGCGCCGGCTGTTACCACGATGGTATCGCCAACTGCATAGTCCAGAGCAACTTCAGTCTTTCCAAAGCCGAGGCTCTCCATCTCCTCATCGCTTAACGGAACAGGCTTGGAGCCCGGTCCTACAAAGCCGGTCACGCCGCGGGTGTTGCGTACTACATACCAGGTATCATCGTTCATGATCATGTGGATGAGCACATAGCCCGGGAACATTTTCTTGTCCGCAAGCTTCTCCACGCCGTTTTTGAGTTCTGCGACTTCGAGCATCGGAACGGAAACTTCGAGGATCTGATCCTGAAGGTTACGGTTCTCAATGGTTTTCTCAATGTCAACTTTTACTTTGTTCTCGTAGCCCGAATAGGTATGAACTACATACCACTTTGCTTCTGACATCTTATCACCCTCGCCTTAATTAAATAATGAAGCTGAGGCCCCATTTGATAATGAAATCCAGGATTGCGATGATAATTCCCAGCGCAGCGGTAACCGCTACTACAGCAACTGTCTGCTTGCCAACGGTTTCCTGGTCAGGCCATACGATTTTGTTGAACTCAGCTTTTAAACCCTTGAAAAAGCTCTTCTTCGGAGCCTTCTCAGTGCCTGTAGTTTCTCCCATAGTTCACACTCCTTACTTTGTTTCTTTGTGTAAAGTATGAGTTTTGCAGAATCTACAATATTTTTTGGTCTCCATGCGATCCGGATGTGTCTTCTTATCCTTCGTCATGTTGTAGTTCCGCTGTTTACATTCTGTACATGCCAGTGTAATCTTTGTGCGCACGACTTCCACCTCCACTTGATTTTTCGTTGTTTTTTCAGCCTTTCTTTCGTGCCTTGTCAGCCCGTAAGCTAATTTTGAGCATAAAAAAAAGACCTAAGCTCTTCCATTCGCCATACCACTATAGCATAACGATGTCCATGCGTCAATCTTTTTCTTTATTTTTTTGTAGGAAACCCGCATGTTTGCATCGTTTTTCTGCTCCTTTGCCAATTTTTTCTGGATTTTTCTGCTTTCAGGACAATCATCCAACATCCGGTGATCGGCTGCCAGACCAGATTTCCAACAAAGTTTCCAGCAAAACAGGGAACCAAGCTCCATTCTGGTCAGACACCGCCGCCGATGCAGATGGAGACAAAATACACTTCCCGGACTCCCGCCTCTTTTAGTACCCGGGTGCAGGCCTCGATAGTACTGCCAGTAGTGTAAATGTCATCGACGAGGATGACGGTTGCGGGCAGTGTGCTTTTCCTCACCGCAAATGCCTTTCGCAGGTTCCGCAGGCGTTCTTCCGGTCCAAGCTCTTTCTGTGGAGCTGTCTTTCTGGTACGGATCAGCATGGTTTCATTCACAGAAAGTCCACTCAGACGTCCAAGGCGCACCGCCAACTCTCCAGCCTGGTTGAAACCGCGGCTGCGCAGCCGGACCGGATGTACCGGGACCGGTACCAGAACCGCCTCTTTGTGTCTGGCAAAAAAGTTCCCATATCGCCTGACAATGGCCTCTGCATAAAAATCCAGATATTCCCGCCGGTTTTTATATTTGATCGCCGCCATAGATTTCTGGGCCACGTCATTGTAGCGGATCAGGGCAACGCCAGACTCAAAACTCCGGTGCCGCCGTTTGCAGTCCGGGCAGTACTCCTCACGGTCACTGATCAGCTCCGTACCACATTTTTTGCAGGATGGCTGCCGGATAAAATGCAGCTTCTGCACACAGCCCGCGCAGATTAAAGCACCCTCTGGCAGAACGATCTGTCCGCATACCGGGCAGCGGCGCGGGAAGAGAAGCTGGAGGAGATTTTCCTTGAGAGATAATTTCAAGGGCAATTTTGCAGTTATGTTTGCAGATGATTCTACAAGCGGTTTTGGGGCCACCTTTGCAGATGATTTTGTGGGTGATTTTATAATTCGGATTGCATAACCTCCTGAATTCTCATTTTCAAGCCAGTGTAGCGGCGCTGCTCCACGACATTGTCGACCATGGTCTGCAGCATTTCCGGGATTCCCACCAGGCAGACGCAGGCACGGGCCCGGGTCACCGCTGTGTAGATTAAGTTTCTTGTCATCAGCATGCGGGGGCCGGAATAGACCGGAATGACCACCGCCGGGTATTCACTTCCCTGCGATTTATGGATCGTGATGGCATAAGCCAGCTCCAGTTCCTCCAGCTGTTTAAAGCTGTAGTCTACCATTTTTCCTTCATCAAACTCGACCGTCAGTTCTTCCGCAAACGTGTTGATCTCGCGGATGATTCCAATATCACCATTGAACACACCCGCACCCGAATCCACCGGAATCCCATATTTGTTGCGGGTCTCCCACTCGATCTGGTAGTTGTTTTTGATCTGCATGACCTTATCTCCCACCCGGTAAACCGTACCATTTACCTCCTTTTCCGGCTTCGATGGGTCTTTGGGATTCAGGAAGCTCTGGAGAATGGTATTTAGCCGTTCCACACCAAGCGCACCTTTGCGCATCGGTGTCATGATCTGGATATCGAACATATCGGCATGGACATAATTCGGGAGCTTTTCCCGCACCAGCGTCAGCATGGCGCTGATGATCGCGTCAGGATGTTCCCGGCGGATAAACAGAAAGTCCTTGCTGCGCTTGCCAAGCGGGATCCGTTCTCCATCGTTGATCTTGTGGGCATTGACGATAATATCGCTCTCTGCCGCCTGACGGAAGATGCGGGTTAGCTGCACCACATTGAATGCACCGGACGCGATCATATCGCGAAGGACATTTCCCGGACCAACACTCGGAAGCTGGTTGATATCTCCTACCAGGATCAGGCGGGTTCCCGGGTTCACCGCACGGAGCAGCGCATGCATCAGGTAAATATCTACCATAGACATTTCGTCAATGATGATGGCATCTGCTTCCAGCGGATTTTCTTCATTTCGCTCAAAATGCATGCCGGAGGTATCTTTATCGTCCGACGGAACCCCGGTCAGCTCCAGAAGGCGGTGGATAGTCCGCGCCTCATAACCAGTTGCCTCGGTCATGCGCTTGGCTGCGCGGCCGGTCGGCGCCGCCAGCAGGATTTCCATCTCTTCCTGTTCGAAGTAACGGATGATAGTATTGATCGTGGTCGTTTTACCGGTACCCGGACCGCCGGTGATGATCAGAAGGCCGCTGTTGACCGCCTCGATCACTGCTCGGATCTGCAGCTCATCGGGCTCGATTTTCTCCTCCGCACAGATCACTTCCAGTTTTTTACGAATCTCTGTTTCCGGCTCGGAACCGCGCAGGTTTAAGTCGTGAAGCATACGGGCCGTGTTGAGTTCCGTGTAGTAGTACTGGGATGCGTAGACATGACGGCTCTGTTTTGCTGTTTCCTCCTGTTCCTGGCGGTTTCCTGTCTCCGGGGCTGCGCCTGCTGCTCCCAGACTGATGTTTTCAGCTCCTGCGATTTCGTCTGCTGCTCCCAGGCTTCGATTCCGCGTGCCCGCAATTTCATCTGCTTTCGCACTGTTTTTCTCCAGGATTTTCTCCTCATCCACCTTCACTACGATCTTCTTTTCTATCTGAAGATCTGTCAGATGTTTTTCCATAACAGACGGATCCACATGCAGCAGTTCCGAGGCTGCTGCCAGCAGCTCCTCCTGTGGCAGATAGGTGTGTCCGTTTGTCACAGACTGTAGGAGGGTATAATAAATGCCGCTGCGGATGCGGAAATCCGAATCTGTGAAAATGCCGACCTTCTGGGCGATCTCGTCTGCCATCTTAAAACCGACTCCCTGGATATCGTCTGCCAGACGGTACGGATTTTCTTTGATGATGCCGTACATGCGGGTACCATATTCGTTGTAGATTTTCAGGGCCAGATTCATGGAAATGCCGTAGTCCTGCAAAAACATCATGGCCTGACGCATCTCTTTTTTGGCTTCCATCTGCTCTGAGATCGCCCTGGCCATTTTTTCACTGATGCCCTTTACTTCTGCCAGGCGCTCCGGCTCTTCCTCGATAATGCGGAAGGTATCTGCCTTGAAGCGGCGCACAATGCGGGCCGCAAGCGCTGTTCCCACCCCACGGATGGCTCCGGAACCCAGATAGCGTTCCATGGAGGCCGTATCCTCCGGTGCTTTCAGCTCATAAGACTCCACCTGGATCTGGTCTCCATAAACCGGGTGCTCTACATTACGCCCCGTGGCCTCGATAAAATCTCCTTCACTGATATAAGGGAAGGTTCCTACCAGAACATAATCCAGGCCGTCCGCACTGACGTCCAGAATCGAGTATCCGTTCTCCTCATTGCGATATTTGATCCGTTCTACATATCCGCTTACTGTTGCCATTTTTGTTTCTCCTGTATCCTCCTGCATAATCAGTAGACCTGCCACCGGCGCTTTGCACCCCGCAGACGGGTCGCAATGGTGACATGATTTCTTTCCGCCGCAATGCGATCCCCGCGGAGCATTTTTTGTTTCATAGGACAGAATTTCCTATGAAATAAAAAAGAATGTGCCTTGGCACATTCTCGCGCCGAGGCGCGGTTGCTTCAGCAACCATCTACCTTTGCGCCGAGTGCGCTTCCTCGCGGAGCATTTTTATATGATAGGACGAAATTTCCTATCATATAAGAAAAGTCCCGCGTCCGCGATGGACACGAGACCCTTTCGATCTTTTAGTTAAATTCCTGCTCTTTTTTGTCCCCGTGCTGGAATTCGATAAACTTACCGGTTCCGATTGCCACTGCGGTTAACGGGTCTTCCGCTACCATGGTGGTAATACCGGTCTTTTCTTCGATCAGCTGGTCGAGGCCATTTAACAGGGAGCCACCGCCGGTCATGACAATACCGCGGTCGAAGATATCGGCTGCCAGCTCCGGAGGAGTTCTCTCCAGGACATTGTGAACGGCATCTACGATCTGCATAGCCGGCTCGCGCAGTGCTTCCAGCGTTTCCTCAGAAGTAACCTCGATGGTCTTCGGAAGTCCGGTAACCAGGTTACGTCCACGCACCTCCATCTTTAAGACCTCTGGTCTGCGGTATGCAGAACCAATGTTGATCTTGATCTCCTCTGCGGTTCTCTCACCGATGAGCAGATTGTGCTTCTTTCTCATGTAACGGACTAATGCTTCATCGAAATCGTCACCGGCAACCTTGATGGAAGTACTTACTACGGTTCCGCCAAGGGAAATAACTGCGATATCTGCAGTACCGCCTCCGATATCTACGATCATGTTACCGCATGCCTTGGAAATATCGATTCCGGCACCGATCGCTGCTGCAACCGGCTCCTCGATAATAGATACCTCGCGGGCACCTGCCTGATAAGTCGCATCTTCAACTGCCTTTTTTTCAACCTCTGTAGCACCGCTCGGGATGCAGACTGCGATACGCGGCTTGCGCAGGGTTCTCTTACCTACCGCTTTGTTGATGAAATATTTTAACATCTTCTCGGTAACGGTATAGTCTGAAATAACGCCCTGACGCAGCGGTCTTACCGCAATGATGTTTCCCGGTGTTCTTCCGATCATCAGACGTGCTTCCTCACCAATTGCCATGATCTTGTTGGAGTCACGGTCAATCGCTACTACGGAAGGCTCCTTCAGGACAACGCCCTTGCCTTTGATATATACCAGAATGCTCGCCGTACCTAAATCGATTCCGATATCGTTGGATACTAACATAAATTTCCTCCTGATGTTTCCTGTTCCATAACTGTGTATTTCCGCCACAGTTACCTTGTTTCCCAGTTCTATCGTGATTATTCACGCATACGTGTCCAAAAAGCAGGATCTTTCATTTTGAAAATCCTGTTTGTGGACCATTACGTTCCATCTATGAATATGCGCAAAGAGCGCATTTTTCGTTCTAATCTCTCTTATTATATACAATCCAGGAGGTTTTTGAAAGGGTTTTTTTATTTTTTATTATGTTTATATTTTTTTTATGATGGCGACACAGTTTCGTCACAATTCTTTTTTATACTCTAAGTACATTATCCGAAAGGGTAATGAAACCTTTGTTTCAAGTGTATACTTGAAATTACAAAGCTTTTTCATACTCATACCGGGCAGCCCGAAACTGCCCGGCCCCCCTAAAACATTTTCTTTTATTTTGTATACCTACCATTCCCAAAATCAAAAGGGCGAAAAGGACTGCCAAACCTTTTCGCCCTTTTGATTTATCTGTTATGCTTCCTTTTTCCCACAATACCTAGTCCCGCTGCCGATAGAAGAATTAATACAACAGGCAGAACGGTTTTCCGCTCATCTCCCACCTGTGGAAGACGGATTTTCCATCGTCCATCCGGTCCTAAATACAGCCAGCCAGTGCCATCCGGCGAAGAAGGCTGGTACCAGGCCAGGATACGGCCTATGCGAAAACGCGGCTGGATCTCTGGTTTCTTCGGTCTGTCATCGTCTGGCGGTGTCTTTTTTCCCTCCTCCTTAGGTGGCTTGTCCGGCTCCGGCTCGTCTGGAATCTCCTGCTCCGGTATCTTTTTATCCTTTACGGCCAGAGCAGTTCCGTTCCATATATCAGCACGGTCAGCCCACGCAATCCGGCCTCCATCCTCAGATATCCGGAAACGGACCGGTTCAAAATATTCATAGCCTTCTGGTGCTTTCACTTCCTTTAAAAGATACTCACCTCCTGCTTTTAAGCCCTCCAGCGCATGCCACGGCGCTTCTTTTTCTGTAGTCCAGTATGCCAGCGGAGTATCTTCGTTATAAACAGGCTCTCCCGCCTCGTTTATTTTTACAATCCCGTAAACAGCCAGTTCCGCTCCCGCAAGGAAAATGTCTTCCGGCCATGTATCCAAAAACTGCTTCTGCCTGGAATTAACTTCTGCTGTCGTTTCTTCCATTCTCCATACATTTGCCAGCTTATCTTGATCCTCGCTGGCTTCTGCAGTTTTCATTGCGTCTGCATCCACCTTGGCGATCACAATCCTGGTTTTCCGGTCAGTTACAGTAATTTTCTTTTGGGCCGTTCCCCTCCATGGATAAGACGCCGCCCCCAGATCCGGCTCAAACTGCCACCGGATCACCTCCGGATTTAAAACATAACCGGAAGGTGGCACCACTTCCCGCAGCTCATACCAGAATGGACGGACCGTACCATCCTCCAGCACTTCACCAACCGGCAGATCTTTTGTTTCGGACGGTGCTTCCAGGCGCAGCCGAAGCACAAGCTCCGGTGAAGCAGGATTCTCTGTATCCTGACCTGCGCTACCCCGGTATTTCATATTTTTACATACTGCATTTTGGTATGACATATTTTGATGTACTGTGTTTTGATATGTCCTGTCTTGGTATGACATATCACGGTACGCCGTCAGTTCAAACACTGCACCCTGCAGCATATTTCCGGCCGAGTCTGTTTTTTCTAATTTTAGTGTTCCTGTCACCGACCTGTCATTGACGCGCACGATCCGGATTTCCGGCTGCCACTGGTATTCGATCTGCACCGGAAGAAATGTCGTGTAATAATCCGGGCTTTCCTGCTCTGCAAGCCAGTATAGGCCATCCGTCAGACGCCGGATCCGGTGTGGTTTTAAGTCGCCCTGTGCATATCCCTGCGGGATCCTCCTGTTGATGGCATCCAGCTCCGTGTAGCGCCCATCGCTTCCACTGACCCATGTATCAAACAGATAACGGCTGCTTCTGGTTAAGCCACCTTCTTCATTTGCCCGGTAAAGAGCCAGTCTGGCTCCGGCCAGTTCCTTGCCGCCATTTTCATATACCTTCGAGATCAGCAGGGTTCCCTCTTCATTTTCTACCCGGTAAAGCTGCACTGCTCCCGTGTCTTTTACCGTGACCAGCACTACTCCGGCCCGCGCAAAGCCCTCCGGCACTTTTGTTTCAACCAGAACATAGCTGGCTCCGGCAGGCAGGTAATCAAACCGCTGGTGGTTTTCTAACGTCAGGTATGTACAGGCATATGGATTGATCTGTGGCAGTGCCTTCCAGTCGAACTGATACTCAAACCGGTATAAGTGGTCCGCAAACAGGTCCTGCTCTTTTGTGACCCCGATCCGGATTTTAACCCCGTTTTCCATCCGGTACACCAATACCGTCTGCTGTGGATCTGCCGGTTTTAAGCGTTCTTTCTGGTATTCTGCCTCAAACTCTGCCCGGTAAAGCCGCTCGCCCACATCCCACATCACACTGCTTCCAGGCTTTGCCCCGTGCTCCAGATACATGGTTTCAAACGCAGCCGGAAAATCACGGTAAGTCGTACCATCATCGGTGATCCAGCGCACAACAGGCGAAGCTGTCTCATATTGCAAAAGGCCATTCTCATAACAGATCTGGCCGTTTGCATCCAGCTTCGCAGGGTAGAGCGTAAATTCCGCGCCGCCCACAGCAGTTTCGCCGTCTGCACGGTCTTTTCCGTTTTCCAGACAGTATTTTTCCACCTCTATGCGCGTGTGATCGTCCTTTATCTCGTATTTCTGGACTTCCGGGCGTTCCGCCACCGTGATTGTCACCGGTTCATGGGAAACAAAGCCCGATGGCACCTGGATTTCTTTCCAGAGATACTCTCCCGTCGGAAGATGCGCGATCGTATGCGGCTGGTCTGTTGTTGTCCAGACAGCGGCCGGAGCTGGCTGGTGAACATCCGCATCGATCTGTGCATATTCTGAAGCAGTCTGGTTTTCTCCCGAAACAGCCTGCGCAGCTTCTGCACCATGGGCACTCTCCGTTTTCCACAATCCAAGTACCGCGCCCGTCACATATCCACAATCAAATGCAGAGTTTTCCCCTGTTTCTGCTTTATCTGATCGCAGTCCACTGCCAGAAACAACGGACTTTCCGCCCGTATCTGAACTTGCGGTATCTGAAGCAGTTATATCTACGCCATCCGTTTTTGAAAATTCCGTTTTTGTTGCTTCATCTGTCATGGTGACCTGTTGGATCTCATTGGTTTCCTTTACCAGGATTCCCATCGGAAGTGCCTTGACAAACCCTTTTGGTGCCTGTAATTCTTCCATAATGTAGCTGCCTGCTGCCACCCGCTCCAGAATGTCTGTACTGCCCTCTGTCATCACCGACGCAAACGGGTCATTTGGATATTGTTCCGACGTGATCCATGTATTTTCCATGACATAGGCTTCGCCCTGTCTGTGGGAAAGCGGCTCATTTTCTGTCTGAAGCAGCGTATGCTCCTGTACCGCATAAGCCGCATGATTGTAGGCTTCCAGATTGTCTGAATTCTGGGAGCGCACAAAATCTCCATTCCGGTCGTAAAGCTTTGTAGCCTTATCATAGATATCTTTGCTCTGCTGGTAATAGGTCACAAGTCCATGCTGGTCGTATACCGGATTCATGGACTTTTCAAATTTCCCGTTGTTATCATCCAGCAGCACTTCATCGTTCAGGTTCTGCCCTGTCTCATTCTGGTAAAGAGAGGATTCCCGGTGGCTTTCTTCTTCCTGGGCAGATTTCCAGCTGCCTGTCAGGTACGCCTGCTCCCCATCTCCTGAGAGTGCCATACGGCAGGTCGTGATCTTATCACGGGCAATGATATTACCATACTCGTCCCGGCGAAGATTTACCGGCCACACAAGCACCTGTTTTTTGTTCTTCCCGGTTCCAGCTCTTCCACGGATCTGGTCCCAGCTTCCATTGGTCCCGTCAAAATCCTTCACCACATATGCCATACCAGTATACGGATCTACAAGCGCATCCCGCTCTCCCCCGCGCCCTAAATGATACACATGCGTTCCTTTATCCAGTGTCAGGATCTTATCCTTCTCATCGTATACGATCTTCGTCAGGTCACCGCCGGTAAATTCCAGAAACTTGAAAGCACCATTCCATGCAAACGCCTGATAACGTCCATCCCGGCCATCGCTCTCCGGCGTAATGGTAACTGACAGATTACTCAGATCGTAATAAAGGATATCGGTATCCGGGCGCATCACGGTAACGGAATTCCAGCTGTTGCCTTCTGCCGGAATGATCTCACCATAACGGTCCACACCCGCAGGCCAGGTTACCGTATACAAATGCCCTTCCTCATCGCGTTCCGGGAGAAATTCCGTTTTCTGTCCTCCGTAGCCTTCCTTTACATACATGCGGTCAATATACCCCGCATCGTTTCGCTCAATCACAAGTCCTTCGTAAGTGAAATCCTGGGTATCTCCGGACGGTGTCAGTAAAATGGCATCAAATAATGTCATTTTTGCGCCTGCCACATACCCGGATGTTCCTTCGCTATTAGAATGTTCTGATCGCAGATCCTGGTCTGGCTCACTGCCTGCGGCGGCCTGCGCTTCACGCTTTTCTACCTGTAGCCGGATCGGTTCATTTTCCAGATAGACCCGCGCTGTATGGATCTGGTCCTGGGGCTTGTTTTTCCAGGTTGTCTGTTCATCTGCCGCATCTTCATAAACGGCAGAGAGTACCCTGCTGTCCCGGTTTCCATTCTGGTAATAAGCCACCTGGTCGGAATAGATTTCCAGCGCCACTGGTTTGGAACGGACATAGCCTGCAGGCGGCTTTGTCTCGCAAAGCACATAGGTGCCGGCAGAAAGCGGCTGCGGTGTGTTCAGATAGCCGACTGTCTGCAGCTGATATTCCTGAGCACCTGGGCTTTGTGTCTTGGCATCCGGGTCTTCTTCCTGAGTACCTGGGCTTTGTAGCTGGGCATTCGAACTTTCTGCCTGATTACCTGGGCTTTGTACCTGGCCATCCCGTACTGTGGCAAATGCTTTCATGACTCCCGTTTCCAGCCCGAAACGGTCCCCCAGCAGGATCTGCTCTGATTCCTCACACACAGGTGTACCAGCCGGGACCATGCCGGTATACGCAGCTTGTCCTTTCAGCATACTCCGTCCTCTTGTAACCGGCCGGATATCGGTTGCTCCCATCGCAGTCAGAAAGTCCCTGGATCCGTCAATCAGCGTATCCTCCTCATAGAAAAGCACTTTTCCTTCCCCGTCCTTCGCATCGTCCCGCTTCGCTGCATAAATACGGAAGATGGCTCCATCATGCAAAATATTTTCATGGGTTTCAGAATCCAGCTTTTCGATGCGGACTCTTGCTGTGTAGAAGCGGTTGCGGAAACGTACATTGCCGTAACCAAGGCTGCTCTTATTATCTATTCCAGATACAGAATATGGCACTAACATCGGTGCATAACAGCCATCATACGCGGTCTGTGTCCCCTGCATCGCAGGGATCTGGTCCCGGTAGAAGGTTCCCGGCACATTGTCATCTGTTTTTGCACCTCCCGGATATGCAACATCATTCGCGGTCTGTGCCTGCTCAGAAACAGAGCTATAGCGGTACACAGCCGAAACCAGATTACGGCCACTTTGTCCTTCACTTAAGTAATACGGAACCACACCTGTTGTCCGGTCATCCTGGCTATTATAGTAATTCTGAAACGGCCGGTACTTTGACTGGGTCAGTGCAAAGTAATCGCCCGCGTCAGGATGATCCGGCGGGCCATTTTGGATCCGGTCTGGCTCCATTCCATACTTGTAAATTTCAAAATCACCACGGTCACCGTGCGCCCGGATCACATGAGACTCCTCCAGAAAACGGATATGGTATCGCTTTTCCAGATCCACCGCTGTATACGAAGCCTTGTACTGGTAAAAGGAGTCCATTTCCCCGGGGGAAGCTTCTGCACCAGCTTCGTCAGCATATACCGCCGGAAGCGAGATTTCTTTGGGTTTATCAACCTCATAATGGCGGTTTTTAAAGTCCTCTAAACTTGCATATTTCGGCTGCTGTTCGACCACCACATAGGTTCCATATGGAAGCCTTGCTGAAATCCCGTAGTATTCTGTTTTTGCTTCCTGGCGCTTCGCTTCGTCTTGTCTTTGCTCCTGAGCTTTTTCCATCTCTGTCTCGCTGTATCCGTTTTGTGTATCTGCAGATACGGTTGTGACATCATGGTCTGCGCCGCCTCCTTCCTCTGCATCCCATGCAATGGCATACAATTCGTCAAGATCATACCTAAAAAACGGTTTTAAATAGTTCTGTGCTTTTTCTATGGCCTTTTGCAAGCCCTGGTCCAGAATCTCGTCCGAAAATGCTGTGCTGCCACGGATGGCATGGTATTCCGTTTTTCCGGCACGTTCCGGTGTTTCTGCATGCCTTGCAATTCCCACACTCTCTGCCGTTTCTGCATGCTCCGCCGTCTCTGCATACTCCGCCGTCTCCACCAGCTTCGCGATTTCATCATCCAGATACCACGTAATGGCAAACTGGCGGACCCGGTCAGACACAGCACTATTCCAGACCGTAGCGTCACTGCGGTTGATTTTATTGCCGATCGGACGGTAGCTGGTATAGGTTGGCGCGGCATCATCCCATTTATCGTGATTTGCCGTCTCTACCGCATCGAAAAATTTCTCATAATTCAGGCGTTTTACCGTGCGGGTTTTCGTTCCGTCCTCTGCCAGCGCCTCTGTAGTCTCCAAGATTGCCGTATAACCGCCAGACGAATGCTCCTGGATTTTCCCATTCTGGTAAGCATAAAGCATTTCATTGCAGATTGCTGCATCATTGGAATCTTTGTATAACGGATCTGTGCGGTGCAAAACCTTCGTGTAGATCTGGTTTACTTTTTCCGGGAATGCCGTATTTGCCTGCTTTTGTTCCGCAAAACTCCGCTCATTTCCTTTCCGGTCCTGCCAGATCACCTCGCCGTTTTCATTGCGGTAAAGCTTGCGCAAATTGGATTTCAGATAAACCTTGAAACGGAAATTGTCCATTGCTTCCGTATTGTCATAATTTCTGGTCCACCAGTCTTCATGTGCATCAGCATAAGAACTGGTATTATTGTAAGATGTCTTTTCTATGGTCTTGCTTATCCGGATCTGCTGGCGGATTCCCCGCTCTTCCACCGGGACCGGGCTGGTAGCCGTACCACCGCCAGGTCTTCCCTCTCCATCCTGCCACACAAAATCCTGTCCCGGATACACCAGTGTAACACGCTTCACAAAACTATTTTCTTCTCCTGCATCTCCCGTCTGATAATCCAGGCTTGCCTGCACACGCACCTGTTTTACCGTCTGGTAATAAGAGGCCGTGCCCATCGTATCACCTGGTGACCAGCCGCCCTGCATAAGCGCAATATCTTCCTCTGTCAGCACAACCTGTTCTGCCCCTGGCAACACCAGCTTAAACCAATATTGCTGTGCAGTGTCATCGCTATGAACCGCCCCGTAATGATCGGTATAGCTGCTTTCCACATGCCAGACAGTTTCCTGTATTTTAGAAGTAATCTCGCTCCAGTTTCCATAGGATTTCTGGGTTTCTCCCGGCACAGTTTCTTCTATGTAATTGACTTTCGGAATCCGGTTTCCGCTTGCATCAAGCGGTGTTTCCCCAGGTTCATAATATACATTTTCCTTGATGCAACGGGTCATGAGACTTCCATCTGATGAAGCCTCCGCATCCGGCACAAGCACTGCTGAGGCTCTGGAATGCACACCTTCACCTTCCCCATGTTCATCCTGTAGCACGGAAAAATCCGCATATATGCCAAAGTTATCCTCCGACTCTGTTTCCCCATAAACAGCATAGATATATCTGGGAGATTTTCCCGTCTCTTCCGGCACAAAGGGAACCCGCAGATAAAAAGCTGCGTCCCGTTCTTCCTTTTCCGGCACAAAAAAGCATTCTGGATTTCCGGTACGTCCCGCATAAATGCTAATCAGAAGCGTATCCTCTGTTTCCCGGATCTGGTCTAAACCTCCGTAGGAGTAGTATGCGTGCTGCTGATAGAAATCCAGCAATGCAGCTAAAACTTCTCCTATTGTTGCCGCGTTCGTCTCCTCCCGCTTCCACGGAATTTCCAGCGTGACGACCGGGGCACCGAACTGGATCTGGCTGTCTTGAACGCCGATCCGGTAGCCGGTATCATAGACTGGCTGCTCCAATGTGCTGTAACGAAATCCAGCATCAGAGCTCTGCTTTGGTGTTCCTTTCCCATTTGCCCGCAGGATCAGCTCCAGCTTATACTTTAAAAACATAAAATCTGCCACAGCAAACGGCTTTCTCAGCCGGTTCAGCACAGCAGCTTCATCCAGTCCTTTCTCCGCCCGCCTCATCAAATCTTCGCATTTTGCCGGATCCAGCTCTTTTTCTTCTGCATATGCCACATTGCTTACTGTGCGGTTTACCGGGCGCTTTCTGGTGAGCATGGTTCCGTCCGCATCATATTTGGGATACTGGCCTTCATATTCCGTCGTGACATAGACCAGATTGCCAAATACGTCCCTCTCGATCTGCCCGGTAAAACTTCCAGTGCCGATCTGTGCCGGTTCTGTTTTCACGGTCTTGTCCAGGCGATAGAGTCTGCTTCCCGCCGGAATCCCCGAAAATGCCAGATCAAATCCTCCGCTTTTTTCACTATTCACTTCGAAGAACAATTCCCGGAAAGTTGGATCGCCATAAGCGCCGCTTGCCCCGGACTGAACCTGCTGCTCTGCATAAAGTCCCTTTGTCACCGTCACATAACCGCTGTATCCACTGTGTCCGTTGTTTCCGCTATCTCCACCATTACCGCTCTCTGTCACCGCAGATAAATCCTGGCCGGTATTTGTAAATGAGTGCTTCCTGTTTCCAATGGACAGCTCGTATCCCTCTGAGCGGCTCAGCTCTTTCACATAATATTCCCCCATCAGAAGCGGTCTGCCGATCCAGCAGTTCCCGTTTGCAGTCTGGTAATCCTGGTAGGTTCTCTGGTACTGTCCATCTTCTGTATAATCATCGAATGTCTGGCTTCTCGTATAGAGGTTTGATGGTGCTGACCGGTTCCAGTTTCCAGGCCGGTCCACGATCCCGCCCTTTTCATAATCATAAAACCACCCCGGCGCTTCTGTGAATGCAAGAAACGAAGCATCTCCGTTTTTATCGGTCGCCGTTACCGCTGTCAGATCGTCCTTCTGGTAAACCACACCGGTCTTTCCATCCGGGTGTACCAGATCCTTTGCAGCGAACAATCCATACACAGCACCCTCCAGCACGGCGTCACCCTGCGTATCTCCATAAGAATCGTAAGCATTGCTTTCCCCTGCCTTTAAGTCCATGTCCCGCTTATTGATATGGATCTCGCCTTCTGTCCGGTGGTCATAGATCCGCCACCAGTCATCTTCCCCGTCCTGACCATTACAATGGCTGTAGTGATCCGACGGACCAGGCTCTGTCGCACTTCCGCTGCTTCCAGCATTCAAGCCACGGTTATAGGCCTGGGCAAAGAGATCACCGCCGCCACCGCCGGTACTGTCCCTATGGACTGCTTTAAAGTTAACAACCTGAAAAATATCCTTCGGTGTCTCTGTATCTCTTCCTTGATCTTCTGTCTGAGACAAAGCCGTGACAGGTACAGACACATCTGGAACGCGTTTCCAGGAAGACGTATCTGATGTTCCTTCCGGGAACTGAAGCTTCAAAATCCACTGCTGCACATGCTCCGCATCGTCCTCTTCATTCTGGCTGGCACGATCCGTTTGCAAAGCAGAACTTCTGTTTTCCACTTCCCGCAAGACCAAATCCGATGCCGTTGCCGTTTTACGTATTCCTGAGATCTGTCGTTCTTTTGTCTTGCCACTTTCCACACCCGATCCTGTTGCTTGTTCTCCCGTCTCATCACTTTCCACATCCGATCCTGCTGCTTGTTCTCCCGTCTCGTCACTTTCCGCATTCGATATCGTGGCCTTCCGCTCCGTCTCCTTCTTCATATCCGGTACGCGGTCTTTCTGTTCTGCTGCTTCACCTTCCGTATCCGGTTCATGTTCTTCATCCCATGCATCCGATGCCGTTGCCATCATGTTCTTCTGAGTCTGCCCGGCTTTCTCCTCTTCTTTTTGGGCACATTCCTCTTTCCGGTCATCGACCAGTGACTCTTCATCGATCCATGTTGGGAAAAAGACAGCAAAGATTCTCTGCCAGATACTCTTTGATTCTTTTTTTACGACCGGCACTTCCGTCTCTGCAGCCATGCGTCCCTCTTCTGCCTGTCTGCGCTGCTGCACCAACACCCTGGCCGGTTCGGCTGCTGCCTGGTCACTGACCTGGATGTCTCTGCTGTAAAGGCCCGCGAAGCTGGCGTTGGCTCCATTTTCAGAAGCATCGGTTGTAATGACTTCGATCGGAAGGTCATCTCTGTGGTTGCCATGAAGTGTATAACCTTCCCGCGCTGTATCCTCCGCAATGGCATAGCTGTATTTTAATGCAATGAAACGTGCATAGGTTTCCCGGGTGTCGCTCTCACAACCGGAATCGGTAAAGGAGCGGGTTCCGCCAGCCGAGACGGTAGCACCGGCTGAGGGAGTTTCGCCTTCCTCGCCGCCGCCCGATGCGATACTTCCAATCTCGCCCATATCTACTTCCGGCATCAGCCAGTGAAAATGGACACCGGAAAAATCGCCACCGGCCCAGGCTTCGCAGGAACGAAAGGTGCTCTGCCAGAGCGATGCCAGACGGCGGTTTTCTTCTTTCGCCGCAGCGATCTCTGCCTGATTTTCAATTTCCCCGGTTTCTTCGTCCTCCTCTTCTTCCGGCACCGGGACAAAAACAGGCGCCGGATGTCCGTCACAGAAGGTCTTATCGTAATGGTAACCATGCTCTACCGTCTTCCCGGATTCCCCCTCTTCATCCGTTATCATAGCTGAGACAAAGCGGAAATCGTCCCATAAAACAGGGCTGTCCTTGTGAAAGCTCTTATAAGGTGCGCCTCCTGCATAGATATAGGCTGCACCGTCACGGTCTGTGTGAACCTCCTCCTTATCGTCAAAGCGTTCATATAAGGAAAACACGGCATTTTCCAGTGGTTTTCCGGTTTCATGGTCGTACTTTCTTAGGCGGACATTGTAGGTGGAAGTCCACTCCTCCTCATGCCGGTAGATTTCAAATACCAGGCTCCCGGCACCACCCTGCGCTGCACCTCCCGGTGCCGCCACTCCGGTTCCTGCGTAATAGCAAACTTCCGGGGCATTCACCTCTACAAATGCCAGACGCTGGTGCGCAGACAGCGGAGCTGCGCCGTTATACATCTGGCGATGCGTGCCCGCGCAGCGGCTGCAGCGCCAGATCTGCAGACACTGGTCATACACCTCCTCCGGGGAAGAAAAGGTTCCGCCGCCAGAAGCATACTGTGTCCCACGGACATCAAACATCAGATACAGGGCACCGCTGCCGCCTGTGCTGGTCAGACGGATTTCCGTATCGGTCTTCTGACAGACCCAGCCGCCCGGAAGCTGCGGTGTAAAGGAGCCGTCCGCTCCCGTGGTGGAATATTTCAGGGGAACGGTACGGATAAATTCCGCATCCGCGCCGGACGGATCAAACGACAAAACGTACTCCCCAGACTGCCCATTTTCCTGTGAAGGAGTCAGCCGCAGCGGATTTCCTGCCTGCGTATGTCCCTGCAGCACGGACGGAATGCCCCCGCCAGTTGCATGGACAGCTTCCACTCCTCTCCACTGTCCGGAAATGCCAGGCAAAGCGGTGGTTCGTGCACCCCCGCCCAGCAGTCCCGCCAGCTGCAGATACGTTTCTTCTTTCGCCAGCACTTCCTTCAGCCACGGATATTTCCCGCGGACTGCCGCAGAATGGATCAAAAGCTTTAAATCCGCTTCCGTTACGAACTGGGAGATTGCCGGTATTCCCTGGGCTGCCGCCCCGGCATTGATGTTCTGGATGACGGCATTGACCTGCGGCATATTTCCAAAGCTTGCCTGCAGTGTCAGCATCCCCCAGAAGACCAGTGCCATTTCTTCCCGGCTGAGCGTCTCGGACGGCAGTATGCAGACATACTCGTCCCCGTCGATCAGGGCCCGGTTCGCTCCGGCTCCGTCAATACAATAATGATGAAATCCCGCCCCGTAAGCAATGATGGTATCGCCCAGCTGCGCTGCCTGCGCTCTCCATGGCAGCTGCGGCAGAATTGGAAGCAGTGTTTTACTGGCCAGAACAACTGCCAGAAGCATTGCCGCTGCCCGCTTTACGGATTTTTTTCTTTCTCCCATTCGTTTTCCCATACCCCTGTTTTCCCTGTATTTTCCTGCGCATTCGCGGCCTTGCATCCTACGCAAAGCGCACATACTGTTCTTTCCTATTCACGCATTGTGCAAACAATAACGTAGTTTCTTCTTCATCCGCAATTTGCCGTTATCCCTTCGAAGCCTCTTTCTGCACCTGCGCACCCTCCGTTTCTTCCTGCCGCTGTACCACTCCGTTCACAACCCATGCGCCCTGCTCATTGGTCTGTTTTCCGTCCGGAGCCGTATAGTTCTTTTTCAGTGCACCGCGGCTGCCATTGGACTCCTCTTCAAAGTACAGACACTGTCCGCCGACCCAGTTCCAGCCGGTAAGCATCCTGCCCTGGGTTCCATCGGAAGACGGGTTTAAATAATACTGGTTTCCGTCTGCATCCTGGTACCAGCCGGTCACTAAAAATCCTGCCTCATCAAACCGGAACCAGTCGTAAGCGCTTTGCCCGGCAGCTGTGCTGGCATACGGATTATGCACGGCAGCCCATTCTTTTACGTAGGTACGCTCCTTGTCCGCAAACATCCACTGGCCTGCTGCATTCTGCATCCAGGTTCCCGTTACCACATAAGAAGGCATGGACGGGCCGGCTGCCTTTGTCACTCCTCCGGAAGTAATTCCGGTTGACCCGCCAGAGCCTTTGGAGCCGCCGCCCCCGCCGCCAGAGCCACCGGAGCCGCCGCTAAAAACGCGCGGCACTGTTTCATCCACGGTGACAAACTGGATCCGGACCCTGCACTGCGCCTGGATATGTCCGTGCGTCTGGTCTTCACTCACTGCAGTGACGATTTCTTCCCGGATTCCGTTTCCATTTACCTTTTCTAACGGCTTTTCCCGCTTCAGCGTCCGGTCGCGGTGAATGAGGTTCTGGATCCACGCCGGATTGTTTTCTCCCTTCGGGTCCCACACCGGCATGACCTTACAATCCTGCTGGTTTGCTCCCGATACTTCCAGACGGATATTTTTCCCGCTCTCCGTATCCTTCCAGCTCACCTGCTCATAAAACGGATGCTCTGGATTCAGCGATGCAGTCAGCACGACCGGCTCTGAAACCGTGATGCTTTCCGACGACTGGTAACAGCTTCCGGTCAGTTTTCTTGTGACCGTAAAGTGTGCCTCTGTCTGGTTCAGGCTCAGTGTTTCCACCCGCACCGTTGTCAGGTCTACGATCTGGAAATCCACCGCAACGCGGCAATTTGCGTAAAGTGCCTGATGATTCACCGATGTCTCCGGATTCGTCACGGCAGATACCACGCCGTACCGGGTGTAAACCGTATCACGGATCTTTTCCCGGTACTGGTTTGCTGCCTGCGCCTGGACCTCCCGGTTGATGATGTTGGTAATAAAGGCGGAATTCATATTCGGCATGACCGAAGCATCCTTCATGGTATAGCCTGTTTCAGAGCGGTTTTCCAGAAGATCGGTATCGTCGACCAGCCAGCGCACCGTCCTGTCTACCGTCTGGCCATTTCCGTTATGCTCCACATGAATGAGCACCGGCTGCACTTCCACACTGTGATCCTGGACTCCGTCTACATAACGCGCGATTAAAACCCCATCCGTATTTTTCACCTCTGTGACGATCTGCGGGTGCTTCCGGTCCCCGCTCCGGGTCTGCACCACCGAAATCCTCGTTTCTTCCGGATCGGCAGTCAGCCTGGTCGTTACTTTTACATACTCTGCATTCAGCTGTGTGTCGCACTCCGGCATAAGAAACGAATAAGCACCACCGCCCACATACTGCATCGGCTGTTCGTCTTCGTTTTCATCCAGATAAGTAGGCGGCTTTACCCCGCCCGCCTCATTCAGGTCCACGATCATCTGATAACGGTTCTCCGCTGTGTTTTTCGGTGCTGTCGCCACGGTCACGACCGCGCCTGCTTTGATCGCAGATGGGTGGTCCTTGTCAATGTCCCGGTAGTAAGAGCTTCCCGTAGAAGAGATTGCAGACAATGCCGCTACATCTGTATCGTAGGTTCCGTTCGCATTTCGTGCATCGATACGCGGAATATAGACCAGATATCCTCTTGCAGGTTCGCCCATGAAGCCCGGGGCAAAATGATCCATCGCAAACGGCAGATCCTTTTTGTAGCCCTCCATCGTAAACTCGCGCCCAAGCTTCTGGGTAACAATGTAGCGCACGCCATCTTCCAATTCCTCATAAAAGAAACGGTCCCCGCAGTCATACTCGATCTGCCCGGACACGGTCTTATACTTCCGTTCCAGGTCAGACCAGTAGCCGATGTGCGCATCTTCCGCGAAGCGGTTGTCCCCATCGATGGTACTTCCAAACACCTGCTTTGCCTTCGCAAGTGTGTTGGTAAACAGGTAAGAAATCCTGCTGTCCCGCTCCGTTCCGTAGGTAAAACGGGCACTGCTGTCGCGGGTTCCCACAAAGGTTCCCTCGCGGGATGCACTTCCGGCATTGGTCCGCGAGATTGTTCCTGCCATGCGGGCCAGGATCAGGTTTCCGCTCTCATATTTTCCAACGATGCCGCCCACCGCCAGACTTGCGTTGCCGCCGATCGTGCCGTTGACATAAGAATTGTAAATGCCGCTTAAGCTCATACTCCCGGCAATTCCGCCTACATATCCCTTGCCCTGGACCCGGTCTGAATCGCCATTCTGGGTGATCACCACGTTATCGATCAGATACGCCTTTTCTACGCGGCCGGCTATTCCGCCCACCGCACCGCCAGCTTTCGCTCCATTTGCGGTAACTGCATTGATGGCAATGCCTTCTGCGCGGCAATTTTCCACGATTACGGAGCCATCTGCCTCCTGGATCTGTGTCCCGGAGGCCGTTCCTTTTCCGCTGCCACTGATCACTGCCGCAATTCCTCCGGCATCACGCTCCGAATAAACATAACCGGACACCGTTACATTGCGGACTACCGCACCGTTTTTCAGCGTTCCGGCAAGTATTCCAGCCTGGTCTGCACCGCGGATCTGATCCCCACGAATTTCCAGATTTTCCACAGATCCACCATCGATCACGCCGAACAGCCCCAGATTTTTCTTTCCATCTAACTCCCCGATGATTTTCAGTCCGGTGATCGTATTGCCGCATCCGTCGAAATGCCCACGGAACGGAGTCTGCACCTCTCCATTCATGTCTGCGGCATTCCGGTACCAGCCGATCGGATTCCAGCTTCCCCGGTTAATAGAAATGCCACCCAGATCCAGACTCTGCGTCAGTTCAAAATAGCAGTCCGCAAAATCTTCTCCGGCTGCTACTGCTTCCGAAAGTCCCATCAGATGCGACAAATTCTCAATCTGGTACGGTGCCTCCTTTGTTCCTTCTCCCGGAAAATTTGCGTTGCCATTCCAGTCCGTCCACAGATCCCCGGTTAAGGAAATCTGCGCAAACAGCGTCAGATCGGACGGGGTCGCTGGCTGGTCCTGCAATTGTACATCGGATGATGTCGCAGTCTGTCCCCACAGTCGCGTGCCTGGCAACAGTTCTGTCTCGTCCTGCAGCTGTGCGTCAGACGATGTTGTCACTTCAAACCAGAGCGCATGTTTCAGCCTTGCAAGCCAGTCGTCTTCCAGCTCAATTTCATCCGCTTCTTCATCATCTTCCTCATCATGCATCTGGTCATACTCCTGAGCAGCGCCGGATTTCTTCCTTTCTCCTGTTCTGTGTTCTTCTGCTCCCTGTTTTTCCCTCCATTCTCTTCCGCCATGGCCAGCATCGCTTCCGCTAGCCCAGACTGTTTCTCCCTCGCGCTCCGGCACCAGTCTTCCGGCACTCTCTGCCATTGCCGCACCAGCCGGAAATACTCCCGGTGCCATCACCGCAAGCAGCACCGCCATTGCCGATGCCGTTTTCCGCCGTACATCATAATTCTTGTTGTTTTCCCCCATAAATCCCCCTCGTTATTTCGTATTTCCATGGCCGTCCGCGCGTTGCGCAAGCAGCCACAAATTCTGATCCATTCTTTGCCATGAAAAGTTCCGCCGCCAATCAGGCGCATGAATTCAAGGATGCCATGTGCGCCTGCCAGAAATTTCGTTTGCAGTGTTGCACCTGGCTGCAGGCGCATGCAGGTTTACCGCTGCGGCAATACAAATGCCGGACGTACCCCGGTTGTCCCGGTTACTTTCACTTCCTCATCCTCCATTTCTGCTCCTGTACGCTTCGTTCCAGCCGTCATCCCGGTCTCCCTTTGCACCAGACTCCCATGCATGCCTATATTGGCGGCTGCGTTTCCGTGCGTGCCCGTATTTGTGGCTGTGTTTCTGTGCGTGCCCGTATTTGAGGCTGTGTTTCCGTGCGTGCCCGTATTTGTGGCTGTGTCTCCGCGCCTGCCCGCACTCCGCAGATCACTGCGCACTGCCTCCGGCCGGATATTCCCCTGCACCAGATCGACAATATAAACCTGCGTGCCTGACGCTGCTTTGCAGGGTGTCCGGAGCCAGTACCCTTTGCAGAATTCACTGATCTGCGTTTTCGGATTTCGCTTTGTGACCGGTCCGAATTTCCACAGCCAGTCACGGTAACGGTATGCCTCATCCACAGAAAGAAGAAACAGCTTATCTTCCAGCTTCTGGCTTCCCAGATAATGCGCACGCAGCCCTTCTTCCGGAAAATGTTCCCAAAATCCAGCCGGTGTCTGACCCTCGTAGCCTCGTTCTACGCCGGTATTGATCCAGACCGCATCAGCAAAATTCCCCGCTGACCTGGAAAGCCAGGCGCGTACAGACGAATATTTATACTCTGCGCTGTTTCCAAAGCGCACAATAGGCCCCGGGTAATACACATACCCATGCGAACCGTCTCCTGGTGTCTCAAATTCATAGCGCGAACCTGTGTTGGCCGGAATCACTTCATCGCAAAGAAAAAGCGCCCCCTGTCTGTGATCGTCCATGTGGTCCGCATAATTCTGGTCGATGCAGCGAAAACGGTATGATTTTCCACCGATATTGCGCGTCACTGTATCCCCAATGTTCCAGTGCCTGAGCTGAGTTACATGCTGGTTTTCCTGTGGATTTCTTTGCAGACTAACCGGTAGATTTTTCTGTAGACTGACTTGCAGATTTTTTTCAGAACTGGCTTGCAGATTCTCCCGCAGCCCTGCATGTTCTCCCCCATACACCATCACTGCCGGTCCGGCTGCTAAAAAAGTCCAGGCGCATAGCAGAAAAAGCAGACACTTTTCCCTTATTTCAGCCTGCATCGCATCCCCCTCTCTTGATTGAATACGCTAAAAATTGATAATAATGGAATTCCTTTTTAACCCAGCATCCGTAATTTGTAGAAATTGAAATGGGATTAAAAACTAAGAAAATAAGATAATATGAAAAATCCAGATTTTAGATGAATCATTCCTGTGCCATCATCATAGCACAGGAATGAAACCAGTACAAGAAAAGTTCGTCGACAAAAAACGACAAGAATATTGTTTGTGTTACTGTTCACGCATTGCGCAAACAGCAGCCCGATTACCCTCTCAGGCAGAACTCACTGCAATCTACTACGCGGGTGGCAAAGCCTTCATAGAATTCCGGCTCATGGCAGATCAAAAGAACACTTCCTTTGTAGGCCTTCAGGGCGCGGGCCAGCTCGTCCTTGGCATCGACATCCAGATGGTTGGTCGGCTCGTCCAACAACAGGACATTGGTCTCGCGGTTGATCAGTTTACATAATCTTACCTTTGCCTGCTCGCCGCCAGAAAGGACGCGCACCTGGCTCTCGATATGTTTGGTGGTCAGTCCGCATTTTGCCAGGGCAGAGCGCACCTGGTACTGAGTGTAGGACGGGAATTCCTTCCAGATTTCCTCGATACAGGTCGTGGTATTGCCCGGTGCCATCTCCTGCTCAAAATAGCCAAGATACAGATAATCGCCCAGCTCCACGCTGCCGGAAAGTGCCGGGATCAGCCCAAGGATGCTCTTTAATAACGTGGTTTTTCCGATTCCGTTGGAACCCTTTAACACGACCTTCTCTCCACGCTCCATGCTGATGTCAAACGGGCGGGTTAACGGCTCGTCGTAGCCGATCACCAGATCCTTTGCCTCAAAGATCATCTTGCCTGCGGCGCGGGCTTCCATAAAGTTAAACTCTGGCTTCGGCTTTTCCTTCGCCAGCTCGATGACTTCCATCTTATCCAGCTTTTTCTGGCGGGACATGGCCATGTTCCGGGTCGATACACGCGCCTTGTTACGGGCCACGAAATCCTCCAGCTCGGCAATTTCCTGCTGCTGGCGCTTGTAAGCAGCCTCCAGCTGCGCCTTCTTGACCGCGTAGACCTCCTGGAAATGGTCATAATCGCCCACATAGCGGTCCAGCTTCTGGTTCTCCATGTGGTAGATCAGGTTGATAACGCTGTTTAAGAACGGAATATCGTGGGAGATCAGGATAAATGCGTTCTCATATTCCTGGAGATAGCGCTTCAGCCACTCGATATGCTGCTCATCCAGATAGTTGGTCGGCTCGTCCAAAAGCAGGATGTCCGGCTTCTCCAGAAGCAGTTTTCCTAAAAGCACCTTCGTTCTCTGACCGCCGGACAGCTCGGAAACATCCTTGTCCATGCCGATCTCCTGCAGGCCAAGCGCACGGCCGACTTCCTCTACCTTGCTGTCAATGATATAGAAATCGTGTGCCATCAAAAGATCCTGGATCGTGCCCAGTTCTTCCATCATGGCATTCATCTCATCCTCAGATGCTTCGCCCATCTTATCGCAGATGGCATTCATCTGCTCTTCCATCTCAAACAGATACGCAAATGCGCTCTTTAACACATCGCGGATGGTCATGCCCTTTTCCAGCACAGTATGCTGGTCCAGATAACCGGCACGCACGTGCTTCGCCCACTCGACCTTGCCCTCATCCGGCTGCAATTTGCCCGTGATGATGTTCATGAACGTGGATTTTCCCTCTCCGTTTGCACCCACCAGGCCTATGTGCTCTCCCTTTAAAAGACGGAATGACACATCCTGGAAAATAGCACGGTCACCAAAACCATGGCTCAAATGTTCTACATTTAAAATACTCATTCAAAACTCCTTCCAAATTTCCTGCTGCATCAAAACTGTGTCTCATTTTACATGACAAACCCGGCCATGGCAAGCTATTTCCCCTGAAATTCCGCATATCTTATCGTAACAGAGCACGATTCATGAGGAATGCTATGGTTCTTCCCCTCAGTCACATTCCGTCCGCCGCCGATGCACGCATTATCTGGATCGCCAGTGAACCAGCCAGACGGGAACGTCTTGAAAAGCAGGGCTTTGTCCCGGGCGCAGTCATCCACTGTGTGCGCCGCTCCCGCCGCAGGCGCTTTTTTCTCTTCCGGGTCAGCGGCCGCCTGATTTTGCTGCCGGGAAAGCTGGCGGGAGAGATCTTTGCGGAAATCTCTTAACAAGCACAGACAATCGCTGTATAATGAGAGAAATTTGTTACACATCAGGAGGAAACACAACCATGAAAAGCCAGATTACAAGAGACGAAGCATTAAACTTACTGAAGACATACAACAAAGAGCCATTCCATATTCTGCACAGCCTTACCGTGGAGGGCGTTATGCGCTGGTATGCAAAAGAGCTTGGCTACGGGGAAGATGAGGAGTTCTGGGGTATCTGCGGACTGCTCCACGACATCGATTTCGAACTTTACCCGGAGCAGCACTGCATCAAGGCACCGGAGCTGTTAAAAGCTGGCGGTGTGGGTGATGACATGATCCATGCTATCTGCTCCCACGGCTACGGCATCTGCTGCGATGTAGAGCCTGTCCACGAGATGGAAAAGGTGCTGTTTGCTGCTGACGAGCTGACCGGCCTGATCGGTGCCGCTGCCCGCATGCGCCCATCCAAGAGCACAAAAGATATGGAGGTTTCCAGCTTAAAGAAAAAATTCAAAGATAAAAAATTCGCTGCCGGGTGCTCCCGCGATATCATCCGTACCGGAGCCGAACGCCTGGGATGGGAGCTGGATGATCTTTTTGCAAAGACCATTGAAGCTATGCGCTCCTGTGAAGATTACGTGAATGCGGAGATGGAGCAGGAGTAAAACGGATACTGTTCCAGCTGTCTTCAACTTATAACCACATAGAAAAAGCCGGAGATCCTTATAAAATAAGGCTCCGGCAAAAAATGAAAGAAGCAGGCGACGGGAATCGAACCCGCCTCCTCAGCTTGGGAAGCTGATGTTCTACCGATGAACTACGCCTGCATTTCATATGGAAACACTGTCTATTATAAATCGTATTTTTCAAAAAGTAAAGAGATTCCTGTTCTTTGAAAAAAGCAGGAATCTCTTTTCAAAATGATTATACTTCCTTCGGGAAGATCCGGCTGCCATAGCGCGCCGCAAATACGTGACCTTCTTCGTCACGAATCGCAGTCAGGTAAATGTCGGAATAGGTTTTCCGTACCATACCCTGCCACGGATATACGGCCTGAAGTGCGGTCGGATTTCCGTTTACCTTCATGCTCAGAGTTCCGTTTTCTGCAGTCAGCGTGAATGCATCACCCTCACCGGATACATAGCTTCCGGCTAACTCTTCAAGTTCTTCGGCGCTCCAGCTGCGTTCTGCGTGGATCTGCCGTTCTTCCTCGACCTCAAGGCCGCAGTAGGCATTCAGGGCTGCATCTGCGATGGCTGCCACGGAAACATCCATGGTGTTGCACAGCACTACAATACCAACCTCTTCCTGCAGACAGAAAGAGAAGTTGGAGGATACGCCCGGAAGGCTTCCACCGTGCTCATAAACAGCACGGTCACCTACCTGCTTCGTCTCCAGACCGTATCCATAGTATATGCCCGGCTTCATAAACTGTCTCGGCTTCTCCATCTCCTGAACAGCATAGCGCTCTACAATGCGGTTTCCGTTTCCCGCCACACCTTCATTCAGATACATAACCGCATACTTCAGCATATCACCCAGAGTGGACTTCATACCACCGCCGCCGTGCAGGACGAATGCATCGTTCTGGTAGTCGCGGTCAGCTCTCCAGGTTCCGTTCTCCAGAGAATACAGGATTGCCGCATTCTCGTCCTGGCTGTTGCGGATAAAGCTGATGTTGCTGCGGTCCATACCGATCGGCTTCAGGATCTTCTTATCCAGATATTCTGCAAAGGAGCCATAACCGGAATGACGGCGCACAATATCAGAAAGCAGACCAAAACCGTCGTTGCAGTAGCTCATGCGCTGTCCCGGACGTCCGGTGAAACGGGTCTGGGCATCCAGGCGGCCTGCCACACGGCGGATTCCCTCCTCTGCAAAGTCTTCCCGGTAAATGAGCTCTGCATCCAGGGAATCCTCAATCCCCATCTCCTGCGCGGTCTTATCCACTACGATACGCGGAAGCGGGAAATAGCCACCGCTGTGGCACATCAAATGCCACAGCTTAACCGGCTCAGACTGATTCTTGTTGGTGAACTCCGGAATGTATCTGGAAACCGGATCATCTACCTTTAAAAGGCCGTCCTGCTGCATCTGCATGATGGACAGTGCCGTAAAGGATTTGGTCACAGATGCCATACCGAAAATGGTGTCTCTGGTGATCGGGAGCCTGTTCTCCGCATCACGGTAACCGAAGTAATTTTCGTACTGGATCTCTCCGGCTGCATTGACGATACCGACCGCGATACCGCGTGCCTGGCCATCTTTCATTACACGGGCAATCAGCTCTTCTAACTTTGCCTTGCCCTCCGGTGTCATACGGTTCATGCCAGCATCTCCTTTTTCAGACATTTGATGCCAAGGCCCGGATCAGAGGAAAGGATCAGGTGTCTGGTATCTTTTACGGTAAAGCCACCCTCGTACGGAAGCTCTTTTAAGGAGAAGGTTGCGTCCAGATCCGCACGTGTAATGTTCTTTAATGCTGCACCCAGGGAAGCAGCCGCGGTTACACCGATACCACTCTCCTCTGCCATACAGCCCAGCATGACCTCCACGCCTGCTGCCTCTGCGATCGCAGTGATCTTCTTTGCCTCATACAGGCCGCCGCACTTCATCAGCTTGATGTTGATGAGATCTACAGCTCGCTGGGATACTAACTGCAGGGCATCCTTGGAGTCCCAGCAGCTTTCATCTGCCATGATCGGCACAGAGCTGTGGGCGGTCACGAATTTCAGTCCCTCAAAATCGAAGCGCGGAACCGGCTGCTCTACCAGCTCGATATCGTACTCATTCAGGCGGTTGATGAGTTCAACAGCCTCCTTGGCTTTCCAGCCCTGGTTTGCGTCCAGACGGATCTTCACCTGGTCACCGACTGCCTCACGGATTGCACGGACTCTTGCCAGATCGGAAGCAAAGTCTACGCCGACCTTGGTCTTGATCACGTTAAAGCCTGCCTGCACATGTGCCTTTGCATGCTCTGCCATGACTGCCGGATCATCGATGCCAACGGTCATATCTGTCTCGATCTCGCCGGAAAGTCCGCCCAGAACCTTATACAGCGGAAGATTTGTGCTCTTGCCGATGATGTCATGGCATGCCAGGTCGATGGCTGCCTTTGCAGTACCTGCATACGCTACGGTACGGTTCATCACGGTATAGATTGCCTCCATGTCACGCGGATCCATGCCGATCAGTTTTTCTTTCAGACGCTCTACCGTTGCGATAGTACCATCCAGATTTTCCCCAGTGATCAGCGGTCCCGGAGAGCCCTCACCATAACCGGTGATGCCGGCATCAGTCTCAACCTCAACCAGGCAGCTGACTGCGTGAGTGATGAGACCCAGTGCAATGCGGAACGGGCGCACCAGCGGCACCTGCATTCTGTAGGTCTTAATGTTGGTGATTTTCATGATACTTTTATACCTCCTCAATTATTTTTCTTCTGTAGTTCCGTTCTGTGCACAGGCTCCATTGCAAAAATGGCAGGCGCACAGATGACCTCCTCCGATGTCCCTAAGCTCCGGCTTCTGTGTGGAACAAATTTCCTGAGCCATGAAACAGCGGGTATGGAAGATACATCCGGACGGTGGGTTTGCCGGGCTCGGCAGATCGCCCTGGAGAATGATCTTCTTTCTCTTGGAATGGCGCTCCGGTACCGGAATTGCAGACAGCAGCGCCTGGGTGTACGGATGGGAGGGGTTCGCAAACAGCTCTTTCTTGTCCGCCAGCTCTACCACATGTCCCAGATACATAACCATGACACGGTCTGAAATATGCTTGATAACGCTTAAGTTGTGGGAAATGAAGATATATGCCATTCCCATGGATTCCTGCAGCTGGCGCAGCAGATTCAGTACCTGAGACTGGATGGAAACATCCAGTGCGGATACCGGCTCATCACAGACTACCAGAGACGGGTTAAGCACGATCGCGCGGGCAATACCGATTCTCTGACGCTGTCCGCCGGAGAACTCGTGAGGATAGCGGTTGTAGTATTTGGTGTTCAGTCCTACGACCTCCATCACCTTTAACACCTGTGCCCGGGTCTCCTCCTGGGTCTTATAGCGTTTCTGAATATTTAACGGCTCGGCAATGATCTCGCCGATGGTCATTCTCGGATTTAAGGATGCGTACGGATCCTGGAAAATAATCTGCATATCTGCGCGCATTTTCCGCAGTTCCTGACCGCTTGCCTTGGCGAAATCCTTTCCTTTGTAGAAGATCTCGCCGGAGGTCGGCTCGATTAGACGGAGCACAGAGCGGCCCATGGTAGACTTACCGCAGCCGGACTCACCAACCACACCCAGGGTTTCTTTCGGATTCAGGGTAAAGGATACATCGTCCACCGCCTTGATCCATGACTTATCTTTCTGGAAGAAGGAAGATTTTCCCGCAAACAGTTTCCGCAGGTTCCGGACCTCCAGAAGCGGAGTCTTTTCATTTACTTCACTCATCAGATGTTCTCCTCCCACTCCTTCGTATATTTAAAACAGCGCACCATGCGGCCCTCGGCCTCGACTAACTCCGGCATCTTCTGACGGCAGATCTCGCGGGCCTGCGGACATCTCGGACAGAACGCACAGCCGGCCGGCATGTCATCAAAGCTTGGCACCATACCCTTGATAACACTCAATTCTTTGGTGTCGTCATCATCCAGCTTCGGAATGCACTTCATCAGTCCGTCCGTATACGGATGCATCGGCTTATCAAAGATCTGGTCGCAGCTTGCGTGCTCAACGACCTTACCTGCATACATAACCATAACATCATCCGCAACCTCTGCGATAACACCCAGGTCGTGGGTAATCATCATAACGGAAGTTCCGGTCTTTTCTTTTAACTCATTGATGAGGTCCAGGATCTGCGCCTGAATGGTTACGTCCAGCGCAGTAGTCGGCTCATCACAGATCAGCATAGCCGGATTACAGCAGAGTGCCATGGCAATCATGACACGCTGACGCATACCGCCGGAAAGCTGATGCGGGTACTCATCGAAGCGGCGCTCTGCAAGCGGGATCTTAACCAGCTTTAACATCTCAATGGCGCGGGCTTTTGCTTCCTGCTTGGTCATCTTCTCATGAAGGAGCAGTGCCTCGATCAGCTGCTGGCCGATCGTGTAAACCGGATTTAAGGAAGTCATCGGCTCCTGGAAGATCATGGCAATCTTCTTACCGCGGATGCTGCGCATCTGTGCCTCGGTCATCTTTAAGAGATCTTCCCCCTCAAACAGGATCTCACCGCCCTCGATCTTACCGGGACGCTCTACCAGACCCATGATCGATAAGGAAGTGATACTTTTTCCGCAGCCGGACTCACCTACAATGCCGAGGGTCTTACCTTTTTCCACATTGAAGGAAACATCGTTAACCGCTTTCACAAGTCCGGCCTCAGTATGAAAGTAGGTCTTTAAATTTTTTACCTGTAAAATATTCTCTGCCATCTCTCATACCTCCTAACTTCTCAGCTTCGGATCCAGTGCATCTCGTAAACCGTCACCGAAGATATTGAATGCAATAACTGTGATCATGATCGCCACACCAGGCATGATGCTATATACCGGGCGGTAGCTGATAAAGGTCTGTGCCGCACTGATCATATTGCCCCATGACGGAGTCGGCGGCTGGATACCGATGCCCAAAAAGCTTAAGGATGCCTCATACATGATTGCGTTCGGGATACCAAGGGTAACCAGGACGATAATGGTGGACAGACAGTTCGGAACCAGTTCCTTCATAATGATCCAGTAGGTAGATGCTCCGCAGGCACGGGCTGCCTCTACGTATTCTTTTTCTTTTAACTGCATGACAGAACCGCGGATCATACGCGCGGTGCGGACCCAGGTCAGAAGGCCCAGGGCGATAAACAGGTTCAGGACACCCTTACCCATGAAGGTCATGATCGCCATAGCGAAGATCAGATCCGGGAATGCCTGGAAGATCTCCATGACACGGGAGATCAGGCTGTCGATCCAGCCGCCGTAGTAACCGGCCAGGGAACCTAAGGTTACGCCTACGATAGAAGCAATGATCTGTGCCACGATACCGATACTGATGGATACTCTGGAGCCGTAGATGATACGGGATAAGATGTCGCGGCCGAATTCATCGGTTCCGAACGGATGTGCCTTGCACGGTCCGCCAAGCACAGCGCTGTAATCCTGATAAGTCGGATCGTACGGTGCGATGAGCGGAGCGAAGATTGCCATCAGTGCCAGCAGGATCAGTACACATGCGCAGAACATTGCCATTTTGTTCTTCTTTAAACGGCGCAGGCTGTCTCCGTAGAAGTTGGAATACTGCATGCCGTTTTCCATAACATCCTGCTCAAACTGTTTCTGTTTATTAAAAAATCCAAGTAATTTCTTAGCCATCTCTTATGCTGCTCCTTTCCCGTAGCGGATTCGCGGATCCAGAAATGCATAGGAAACATCAACGATCAGGTTTACAACAACGAATACAAATGCGATGTACATAACTGTGCCCTCCAGAAGCGGAAGATCACGGTTGGACATGGCATCTACTGCCAGCTTACCGATTCCCGGAATGGAGAATACCTTTTCGATCAGCATGGAACCTGTCAGCATGTAACCAAAATCGGTACCTACGAGAGTTACGATCGGGATCATGGCATTTTTCAGGGCGTGCTTCAAGATAACGGCCCAGCGCATGGCACCCTTTGCCTTCGCGGTACGGATGTAATCCTGTCCCAGTACTTCCAGCATACTGGTTCTGGTGATTCGTGCAATATTTCCTGCGTAACGCGCACCCAGCGCAAGACTCGGAAGTATGTAAGATGCCGGCGTATCGAATCCTGAGATCGGCAGAATGTTCAGCTTTAAGCCGAAAAGGATCTGCAGGATGATCGCTACCCAGAATGCCGGTGCAGATACACCGATGATAGAAAGTACCATAACAACGGTATCGATGCCTTTTCCTCTCTTGACTGCTGCAAAGATTCCGCACGGAATACCAATAACAGAAGCAAAGATAAAGGACATGCATGCCAGCTTTACGGTTACTTTAAAGCAGCGGATCAGCGCATCGGTAACAACCTCCTTGGTGAAATAGGAGGTACCAAAATCCAGATGGATGGCGCCTTTTATAAAATTCAGATACTGTACATAGTATGGCAGATCCAGACCGAGCTCCTTGCGCACTTTCGCAATGGTCTCCGGATCTGCACGCTTCTCCAGCATCAGGGCAACCGGGTCACCCGGTACCACCTGAAGCAGAACAAACGTGATCAAGCTAATGCCCAGAAGAACAAAGATCGTCTGGAGCAGACGTTTTCCTGTGTATGAAAGCATTTTATTTTCTCCTACATGCGAACAGAGGAACTGCCAAAATGCGCAGCCCCTCTGTTTCTCTAAACATTTTTAATTGTTGCCGCAATAATTACTGAATATCAGCATTCTTCCAGAACATACGGAAGGTCGCATCCATCTCAAATCCGGTGATATGCGGATTTAACAGATAGAACTTGGTCTCATTGTAGAGAGGAGTGGTTGCCCAGTCTTCTCTGGTCATGATATGCTCTGCTTTTTTGTAGATTTCCTGACGCTCTGCCTCATCGGTGGTTGCAATACCCTCATCCATGAGTTTATCGAACTCGGCATTGTGCCAGAAGCTGGAGTTGGTGTCAGTCTTGGTCATCGGGTACAGCATGCTCTCCGGATCAGAGTAATCTACATACCAGTTGGAAATACCGCAGTCAACACCGCCGTTCTTCTTCATATCGGACCATGCCGCAGAGTCAACCTGTTCAACCTCTACATTGATGCCTGCTGCCTTTGCCTGCTGCTGGAATGCGGTTGCGATTGCTACGTTGCCCTGATATTTGGTGTTTACGGTTACACGAAGGTCAATGCCATTCGGATATCCTGCCTCTGCAAGAAGGGATTTTGCCTGCTCCGGATCGTACTCGAACTCCGGAAGGCTGTCATCATGACCGATGATACCAGCCGGAATGTAAGAGGTCGGAACGGTTGCAGTGCCGTGAAGGATGCTATCGCAGATAGCCTTACGGTCGATGGAAAGCGCAATGGCCTCTCTTACCTTCGGATCGTCATAGGTCTTGCTGTTTACAGTCAGGCTGTAGCAGCCAGTCGGCTGGAAGCCATGCATCTGATCTTTCAGATCCGGGTTGCTGGAGTATACCGGGTAGATGGACGGATCAACATCTACATAGTCTACATTGCCCTTCTGATACTCAAGGACCTGGGTGTTAACATCCTCGATGAACTTGTAGTCCAGACCGGACAGTGCAACTGCACCATCATGGTAGTCATCGAAACGGGAAAGGGTTGCGCCGACACCGCTCTGGTAGCTGTCAAGCTTGAATGCACCGGTACCGATCAGGGTGGTCATACCCCAGTTATCGCCAGCTGCCTCACATGCCTCCTGCGGATAGATTGCGCAGTATGCGGTAGACAGAACGGAAAGGAACGGTGCGTACGGTTTCTTTAACTGAATGGTAAAGTGGGTATCGTCCTGAACCTCGATACCGGACAGCTCATCTGCGGTACCGGCGCTCATCTCGTCGTAACCAACCACATTCTCAAGCAGGGTTGCCATCTTTGCCATTTTGATCAGACGCTCGTAAGAATACTTAACATCGGAAGCCTTCAGAGTCGTTCCATCATGGAATTTTACATCCGGAAGCAGCTCAAAGCTGTAGGTCATGTTGTCATCGGAGATGGTCGGCATAGCTGCCAGAAGAGTTGGCTCCAGTCCATTCTCAGTGGTGGTCAGCAGAGACTCCGTAATGTTGTCGGTAATTTTCATTACAATGCTGTAGGTATACTGCTGCGGATCCAGTGCTACCTGCGGATCTACTGCTGCAATGCGTACAACCTTGTCACCACTTTCCGTGGTTGCTGCTTCGGTGCTCTCGCCTGCTGCTGCAGAAGTTTCTGCTGCGGAAGTGCTTGCGGAATTGTTAGAACCACCGCATGCAGTGAGGGACGCTGCAAGCACACAGCTCAGGACAATTCCTGCCAGTGTCTTTTTCATGTTTGTTTCCTTCTTTCCTCGTTTTCGCTTTATGCTTCTTTTGTGATACCGAATTCTATGATGAGTTTCAGATTTCCCAGCCGAAACCGCTGTCCGGACACCGTGACAAAAAAGGGACGTATACCGAGACCAATCTTTCTCCGATAATACGTCCCTGATTTTTTGCAATATCCGGTTTGACAATTTTTTATATCATCTGCCACATTAATTCGGTAAAATCTTAAAGCTATGGTCATTATAACGATGTATTTATGTAAATGCAAGAGGGAATTTTAATTTCCACTCATTTCTTATATGTTTTCCGTGTGATACGGTCGTTTTCTCTTTTTGTCCGCGTGTCGCGGTCATTCTTCCATCGTTGATAGACAGTTTGTCAGGATCACTTTGGGTCATGGCAGAAAAAAAGAATCCGAAATAGTCCGGATTCTTTTCTCTGTACAGCTTATTCTTCGTCATCTTCCTCTGCTACAATGGCACCGATGGTGCCTAACATACTGGTTACCACTGCTACAACAACAAACAATACCAGCAGCAGAATACAGCCAAGAAAAATCATAATATCCATTTGTAAACGCCTCCCGTTCTTTATTTTACCTTCCTGCACAATGCTTTTGTAATAACCTGCCCACACTCATAATTATCCCAAGTATAACACAGGTCATACCGCAAGTAAAGAGGACCGTTTAATCGTCTGCAGCGTCTGAGCAGCACGGTTTTGCAGTCTCCGGTTCCCGGTCATAGGTATCCAGAAAATGATGGCGCACGCCGCCCTGCTTGTAGGCTACGACCGTATCCAGATTGACATTCTCCACGCTTTTAAAGATATTGCTCTCCACGAACGGATTCTTCTCTTTTAAGGTTCGGATCAGCTCCTTGACTTCCACGCGTTTGGACTGGTTTTCCTCATTATTGCAGGTGGTGCAGGTGTCGGTGAACTTGCAGGCACACTGGATGAAATGCAGGTTGTTATAATCTCTCCACGCCTTGATATCATCCTCGCGTACCAGATACAGCGGGCGGATGAGCTCCATGCCCTCGAAGTTGGTACTGTGGAGCTTCGGCATCATGGTCTGAACCTGGGCGCCGTAAAGCATTCCCATAAGGATTGTCTCAATAACGTCGTCGTAGTGGTGTCCCAATGCGATCTTATTGCAGCCCAGCTGCTTTGCAAAGGTATAAAGGTGTCCGCGGCGCATACGAGCGCACAGATAGCACGGAGATTTTTCGATGGTGTAGACTGCATCGAAGATATCCGACTCGAAAATCTCAATCGGAATCTTTAACTTTCTGGCATTCTCTTCGATGACCTGGCGGTTCTCCGGACTGTAGCCCGGATCCATAACCAGGAATTTCACCTCAAACGGGAACTTGTTGTGCTTCTTTAATTCCTGGAACAGCTTGGCCATCAGCATGGAATCTTTTCCTCCTGAGATACAGACCGCAATGCGGTCTCCCTCCTTCACCAGCTCATACTGGTTGATGGCTTTTGCAAATTTGCTGAAAATGTTCTTGTGAAATTTTTTGCGCAGACTCTTCTCGACAGAGTCGCAGATCTCATCTGCCTCCTGTTTTTTTATCTCAGCCATAAGCCAGGCAAGGTAACCGCCCTTTAAGCTGACTGCGTCATAGCCCTGTCCGCAGAGCATATCCGCCACATCACGGCTCACGCGTCCGCGGCTGCAGCAGATGATGAGCTTTTTCTCCTTTTCTTCCGGCGGATTTTCCTCCAGTTCTTCCGCAGAACTGGCAATGGCGCCCCTGATGGCACCATGGTTGATCTCCTCCGTGCTGCGGATATCGTAAAGCACATAGGTGTCCGGAGAAAGGGCGTTAAATTCTTCTATGGTAAGTTCGTTCATATTCTACTCCTGTTTTGTTGCTAAGCTGCAAAAACAGACGCCTGCGCCTGCAGCCGTCTGCTTTCTTTGTTGCGCACATTCATCATACAGGAAACGCACGCAAAACTCAATATCCTATTTGCAATCCGGTTTTACTCGGTCCCGGCACTTACCACATCCGATCCGTTTTCCTCGTTTTCCGCTGCGGCCACTGTCCATATCTCCGAGGTCACCCACTCACTCTTATTATGGCTGCTCTGGCGCACAGTACGGACACGGAATTGGTATTCGCCCGGTTCGGTCATCTGGGAAGAAAAATCGTAGTGGTTCTTGTATACCGAACGCATGATGCCGGTGTCGATGCCGTTTCTGACCAGCTGAATCTGATAGTAACGGGCGGATTTCTCCGTATTCCAGGATGCCGTGCCCGGATGAGCGCTGTCCCAGCCGAAGCCGGCAGACGAAGATGCCGCATTCTGCGCCAGAGAAATGGCGGAACGATTATCAAGCTTTGACTTCTTATCGTAAATTAGCTTTACCCGCAGCGTCAGCATTGTGTTTTTTTCCGAGCGCTTTGCGCTGACAAACTGAACCTTGTCATAGCGGTTCTTTGACGAAGTTGCCAGGTTTAAGCGGAACGCATCAGAAGAAGCGCTGGCAAAATACCACTGATCTTCGTCTGCCACTGCCAGAGTCACTTCTATCTCCGGCGGATTGCTGTCACTGAAATCATCGGAATCCTCGTTTACAACCTCTGTATCACTGATGTAGTAGCGGTCTGTATTCGCGCCATCCACAGTAACAGAATAAGAATTTCCATCCGCACCAATGCCGAGGTCAGAATCAAACACAAGATCCATTTTGCCGACCTTACGCTTATCCGATGCCGCATAGCTGGTGCAGACCGCTCCCACAGATAAGATGAGCGCGGCCATGCTTAGCAGCAGCCGTTTTGTTGTCTGTTTCATCACGCTTTTGCATCTCCTTCCTGCTTCCGTTCATAAAGACTGCAGATCAGATCCACACAGGTATCCAGGCCAAGCTCCGCACTGTTTAAGGTGACATCATAGCTGGCACCGGCACCCCAGCGTTTCCCGGTATAGCATTCATAGTAATTCCGGCGACTCTTGTCAGTCTTTTTGATCAGCGTAATGGCCTCATCCCGGGTGATCCTGCGTCTTTCCATAAGACACGCGATCCGGACATTCATGTCTGCATAGATAAATACGGAAGTCACGCCCGGCTGCTCCCGCAGCACATAATCGGCACAGCGGCCAATGAACACACAGGACTCCTTCTCTGCCAGCTGCCGGATGACCTCCGACTGCAGGTTAAATACCATGTCATTGATGGCAATGCCTCTTCCGGTCTTATCATTCTGCATCTGACGCGGCACAGAGTAAAGAAATGGATTCGGCCGCTTCTCCTCCGCTTCCGCAAGAATATCCTGATCCAGTTCTCCGTAATTGCAGGCCATCTCGATCAGCTGCCTGTCATAGCATTGGATTCCAAGGCGTTTTGCCACCTCCATGCCAATCTCACTGCCGCCGCTTCCGATCTGACGGCCTATGGTTATGATTCGGTTTCCTTTCATATGCTTCTAAACCCCCTGTCCATTTTTCCTTTTATCTACAGCTTTTCTATCTGTTCCGGAAGATTTCCACAAATGCTTTCCACATCTTCACGATCACGATCCAGATCCGGCGCAGCGGGCTCTGGCTTGCTGCCTCAGTCTCCGCATCCAGAACCTCATCATCATCATCCAGGCTGATCTCTGCGGTGCGCAGGATGATCTGCACGGATTCCGGCTCCTGATTCTCATCGGATGTGAAGGATACCTTCTCCGCCTTCGGATCCATGTTCAGAAAACGGGTATCTCCGTCTAAGTCATCCCATTCCTTATCGATGGCCTCCTTCATGGTCACGCCTGCATGGCGGATGGAAGCGGTGCTGTCCAGCACGCTTAAGCTCTTATCCAGAAGCTCCAGGGTACCGCGGATGCTGTCGCGGGTGGCAGCGTCCAGATTGTCACTGCTGCTCTTTAAGGTATTCTGCACGATGGCTGCCGTGCTCAGGCTCGTGTTCAGTGTCTCGGTGGTCCGGTTCATCAGTTCCTCGGAGTCATCCAGTGTTGCCTGCAGATCCGGGTAGTAGCTGTCCATGGAATCGTACAGAGCCGCGGTGTCCTCGGTAAGCATCTCCAGGCTGTCGGTCAGCTCAGAGGAATATTTGGCTGCATCTGCCACATCGCCCAAAAGACCGGAAAGCTCAGAAGCCAGTTTGCTGCTGGCTGCGGACAATTTCTCCAGTGCTGCCTTCTTCGTCATCAGAGTCTGCAGCAGCTCCGGCTGGTTCAGGGTGATGCCGCCTGCCACACCAGATACACTGCCGGTGCTTCCGGCATTGTTCGGGGAGGCAACACGGTCATCGTAAAGATCGACCTCCCAGTCTTCATCCATATAATAGTCATCATCCACATTCTGAAGGCTGACACCCATGGTTCCAAGAGCCGTTACATAAGCCTGCTCGCTGGCCTGCAGCGTTGCGTCCAGCGCAATGATCTGCTGCATCAGCGAATTCAGCGGAGAAACCTGGCCGGACATATCTTCCGCCCCACTCTTGATTCCCTTCAGTGCACTGTGCAGCTTATTTAACGGATCCTGCATCTCGCGCACCGTGTTTACGATATCGCCCAGGCTGTCATGCGCTACATCTGCCGCCTCTTTGGCGGTCTCGATATGCGGGATCATCGCTTCCAGCTGATCCGAGACAGCGCTTAAGGTCTCAAGCGCACGGTCATTGCCTGCCAGAATACTGTCTTTTGAACCGCTCCAGGTCTGTCTTGCGCTCTCCGCAGAGTTCATGCCGTTCTGTAAAGAATGGATGCCGTCCCGCATGGCCTCAACAGACAAAGCCATCTGCTGCATGCTGTCGTGCATCTGATCACCGCTCTCTTTCCAGGTATCCTTTGCCTCCTTTAAGTCGGTCACGTGCTCTAAATCACTGCCGGTTAACGGAGTCATGGCCATGAACACGCCGCTGGTCTCAAAGCTGTCGGTGCCGATGCGGACGGTGAAGTCTCCATCCTCACCCGGAAGCGCCGTAAACACAACGGCGCTGTTGCCGCCGATGGTCTGCTTCTGAGCGCCGTCTGCTTCCAGGCTGTAACAGTCATTGGTATCCACCATAACTGCTACAGCCAGAACAAAGTTGTTCTTATAATATTCATTCACATCCGCGCTGTCGTTAAACTTCGCGTCAATGTGGATCTCAATGAGTCCGGAAGCGCCTGCCAGCTCGTCTGCGTTTTTCGGCACACCGTTCAGCTTATAGGAAACATCAAAATTCCATGGGAGTGCCACCTTCTTCGCATCCAGCTCACCTTTATAATAGAAGCGTCCCCTGTAATCCGGCGACACGTTCCAGGTTACCTTGTTTCCCTCAATGACCGGCTCCGTATAATCGGACATATTGGTCACCGCTGTGTAATTGCCATAATCGGTGAACGTGGTCTGGCCATTCAGATCACAGCCCTTCACCACATTGACCCGGTCTACGTTTCCATAGTAATCCAGGTTTACATACATATTTTCATCCACAGCCACAGATGCCTGGCCGGCAAGCACCGGCAGAACCGTGCCGGTACATGCCATAACTGCCGCCAGCCCCATGACACCCAGTCTCTGATATCTTTTCTTCATGACATTCTCCTCCTGCTGCCCTTATTTCTCTTTCCTGTGTTCTTCCAGCTTCGTCCGGATCTGCTCTGCCCGCTCATGGAACTGCTGCCTTCTGGTCACATAGCGCTCGCGGATTCTTCTTCTGGAGCCTTTCCATTTTTTCTCAATGACCAGTCCGTCGGTCAGCACCAGAAGTGCCGGAAGCAGCGTCAGTACCAGGATCAGACTCAGGAAGCCTCCTCGTCCGATCAGATGTCCCAGATCTCCAATGGCCGCCGTCGTAGAAATCAGATATACAATATATCCTGCCAGGGTGATAATGCCGCCGGATGTAAAAATAGAGGAACAGGACCGGGTCACCGCCTCAATGCAGGCCTCCTTCTTCGAAAGTGTTGCACGCTTCGCGATATAATTGTTGGTAAGCAGGATTGAATAGTCTACCGTCGCACCCATCTGGATACTGCTGACAATAATGTAGCCCATGTAGATCATATCCACGCCCTGCACATACGGAACCGCCATGTTAATGAAGATGGCAACTTCAATCGGGATCATGACCACGATTGGGATCAGCACTGACTTAAAGCTGAAGGCTACAACCAGGAATACGCCCAGCAGTGTCAGCAGATTTACCCGGGCGTTATCGTCCGTAATTGTTTCCTTTATATCCTGGGTAGACGGTGTCTCTCCGACCACGTACGAATGCTCCGGATAATATTTCTTCATGAGATCCCGGATCTGATCCGTATATTCGAAGGATTTGTCACTCTCGCCCTTGGTTCTTATGTATAAAAGCATCCGTGCCGTGTCCTTCGTGTGAAGCTGGCTGACGGTAGAATCCGGAAGGAAATCCTCCGGTATGCCCTCCGGCAGTGTGTTGGCCATGGAAGTTACACTCTTTACATATGGAAGATCTTCCAGTTCATCGGACAGCCTCTTTTCTGCCACCGGGTCCGTGTTCGGATAGATCAGAAGCATCATGTTGCTTCGGCCGAACTTTGCGGTGATCTCCTGGTCATCCGCATATACCTGAGTTCCCGGAGCACCGCCCACAGCGCTGTTTCCGTACTGAAAATTGTTCATCTGCTGAGCCACATAAGCAGGCGGGGGAATGAGAAGCACTGCCGCCAGAACCAGATAACGGATGCGGTACACGCCCCTTCCAAGCCTTGTAAAGTCCGGAAAGAAGGAACGGTGCTTGGTCTTATCATTCCATCTGGTAAATTTCAGGATCATGGCCGGCATGAACAGTACCACCGTCAGCAGACTGAATATGATACCCTTTGCCAGAACCAGTCCCATATCAAAGCCAATGTTGAATTTCATGGTAACTAACGCCAGAAAACCGACTACGGTAGTCAGGCTGCTGGCAAAAATGGAGTTGATCGCTTCCTCAACTGCCTTGACGATTGCTTCCTCCTCCGAAAGTCCGGTATCACGCCAGTTCATGTAGGCATCCAGCAGGAAAATGGAATAGTCCATGGAGGTCGCCAGCTGTAAAATGATGGCTACATTATCGGTCAGAAAGGAAATCGTACCGATGAATATATTGGTTCCCTTATTCAAAAGTACTGCCACACCCATAACCAGCAAAAACAGGATCGGCTCTGTCCATGCAGTGGTCGCCAGACAAAGTACCACAAAAATCATGATGACCGCGACCACCAGGATCTTGTTCATCTCCTCATGGGTAGTCTGGATCAGGGATTTGTTCTGCACTGCCATACCGACATAACAGCCCTTGTCTCCGGTGATGGCTTTCATCTCATCGATAGCTGTCTCGGTCTTCGGGGAATCTGATTCCTCATCAAAAGTGATATCCATAACCGCACAGCGGTCTTTGTAGTAGTCTTTGATATCATCCATATTGATGAAATCTTCTCCTGCATAGACATTGACCGTGGTGTCGCACCAGAGGACCTGATCCACACCGTCAATGGCCTGGATCTTATCTTTATATTGCTTCGCCTCGTACAGGCTTACATCCTTTAGCATCAGCCGGGCTGTTCCCGGATATCCAAACTCCTTCTTCATCACATCCAGTCCCATGCTGGACTGGGCCGTGGAAGGAACATATTTTGTCAGATCGTAGTTTACATTCACAAACAGCATGGCTACCGCACTGAAAATACAGCCCGCAATGAACAGCGACTCGATCCAGGCACGCTTTTCAATGATAAAACGCGCCAGGCGAATGGTAAAGCCGGTATCCTCCGTGCCTTTCTTCTGCTGCTCTTCCACTCCCCTTTTGTGGGGCAGATGCGCTTTCAATTTCTCTTTCAGAGATTTTTTGTCTTTCATATCTGATCTCTGCTCCTCTTTCCCTTTTTCTTTTCATTTCTACCGCATCAGGATCACCATAAAATAGTGTTCTCCGTCTTTCTCCGCATGCGCCATGCCGATACGCCGGTAATACTCCAGGGAATCTTTCCGTTTTCCGCTGGAATCGTATTTGTCCTGAGTCTTGCCGATGAGCTTGTCAAAGGCGTCATCCGCATCCTCCCGCCCCCGCAGGTAAAGTTCCCGGCAGCTGGAATTTTTCCGGTAGGAAATTTTTTCCAGGTAATTCTTTAAGGTTCCCTCACCGGGAATCGCATCACCGCTGTAGCCATTGACCAGAGCCGCTTCCAGACGGTAAGCTGCTGCCTGATTCAGCTTTTCATCCATGAGGAATCCGGCATAACGGTCGTACTGCGTCTTTTCATCACCACTGTAGTCTTCTTCCCGGTCCGGGTATTCCTCAAAATACAGATCCCGCTTCTCGTCATTTAGCTGATCGAACAAGAACTGTGTTTCCTCATCGTAACAGAACACCGGATAAGCACCGCCGCCGGTATTCGGTACCCACTGGGCAGTCTTTAAAGAGCCGTTCCAGTTAAATTTATAAAGGGCATTGTCAAACTGGAGATCCTGCCGGTTCCTGCTTCCGTCTGGCAGGAGATAATACCAGTCGTCCCCCTCCTTTATCCAGTTTGCGCGAGCCGTTTCTGTTTCTTCTGAATCGATTACTGTTGTCGTTCCATATACAGACGCCGGCTTTGTCTCTGCCACAGCACCACTTCCTGCCTCAATGGTAGAAGCAGCCGCCAGCACCGGCACCGGGTAAGACAGCAGCATGAGTCCTGCCGCCAAAAATGCGACACCTATAGGAGTCGTTAAGAACCCCTTGTTTTTGTGCAATTTATCTCGATAATCCATAGAAACCTCCTGAATTCCGCTTCATTTTCTTGCATTATTATCTATGTATATGTTAAAATACACAAGTATCAGTTTTATTTGGAATGTTCATAATGAAACATCTTTTTTAGATTTGTCCAGAATTATACATTATGAACCCGTTCTGTTTTTCATGCGCAAATTCATCAATCACGGAGGTTATCATGGCACAGTCTACATCCCGGAAAACCAGCATTACCGCACGCCGCACCTATGCGCTTTTAAAGGGTGCTCTCTTTTCCCAGCTTGCAGCCCTGCCCTTTGAACAGCTCACACTGACCGACATCTGCAATACCGCGTTGATTTCCCGGTCTACGTTTTACCGCTATTTTGAGGATAAATATGACCTGCTCCATTACTGCCTTGGCTCCATGGTAGATGAGCTTGGCCTGGATGAAGATGTCATGTATTTCATCAACCGTTCTTCCGTGCGGGATTTCTTGCTGATCCTGCTGCGTCTTATCGGCGAGAACCGGATTCTGTACCAGAAAATCTACCGTGCCAATCAGGATGGTGACCTGATGCGCATCATCCGCACCGGCCTCATCCGCATTATGAATGATAAAATTCAGGCTGCTGAACAAAAGGGCTACCGCTTGAAGCTTCCTGCCCCTATATTCACCAGCCTGATGACAGATTTCTATTTTAATATTGTACAATGCTATCTCGATCAGGAAGAACCCTGTGATCCGGACAGCTTTGTCGACAGTGTATGCCTGTTTATTGAACGCGACTTTTTTGCACCGCCGGAGTCCTGAGCCTTTTGCCCAGCGCTCCGGTGTTTTTTATCGCCAAATTGCACTTCCGACAGCCTGATCCTGTTGTGGCACTCAGCGTTCCCGCGCCCAGCCGTATGCGTAGCGCACTGCTTTCTCCCACCCGCGGACCATGGTCCTGCGGGTCTTTTCATCCAGCTCCGGCATAAAGATCCGGTCTGTTTCCTGATTTTCCTTAACTTCCTCCTGATTCTTCCAGTAACCGACGGCCAGACCTGCCAGATAGGCCGCACCCATGGCTGTTGTTTCCACACAGGCCGGGCGTCTGACCGGTGCCTGGATGAAGTCTGCCTGGGTCTGCATCAGGAAATTGTTTGCACTGGCTCCGCCATCTACCTTCAGGGAAGTCAGGTCAATACCGGAATCCGCTTTCATGGCCACCAGTACGTCGTGTACCTGGTAGGCGATAGACTCCAGCGTGGCCCGGATGATGTGGTATTTGTTCACGCCCCGGGTAATACCCACAATAGTTCCTCTGGCGTACTGATCCCAATGCGGCGCCCCAAGGCCGGTGAAGGCCGGAACCACGTAGCAGCCGTTGGTATCCTTCACTTTTTTTGCCATATACTCGGAATCCTCTGCCGAATCGATCAGCCGCAGCTCATCCCGCAGCCACTGGACCGCCGCCCCGGCTACGAAGATGGAACCCTCCAGCGCATAATTTACCCTTCCGTCCAGTCCCCAGGCAATGGTGGTGACCAGCCCATTTCGGGAGAATACCGGCTTTTCTCCGGTATTCATGAGCAGGAAACAGCCTGTTCCATAGGTATTCTTCGCTTCACCCGCCTCAAAACAGGTCTGACCGAACAGTGCCGCCTGCTGGTCACCTGCAGCCCCGGCAATGGGAATGGCTCCGCCCAGATAAGAAGGATCTGTCTCTCCGTATACGCAGCTTGACGGCTTTGGCTCCGGCAGCATGCATTTCGGAATGTCCAGAATCTTTAAGATTTCATCATCCCACTGCAGCGTATTGATATTGAACAGCATCGTGCGGGAAGCATTGGAATAATCGGTTACATGTACCGCGCCCCTGGTCAGCTTCCAGATCAGCCAGGTTTCCACGGTGCCAAACAAAAGCTCACCCTTTTCCGCACGTTCCCTTGCTCCCGGCACATGATCTAACAGCCATTTGATCTTGGTAGCGGAAAAATACGCGTCAATAACAAGTCCCGTTTTCTTCCGGAAGCTGTCCATATAGCCCTGTTCCTTCAGGGAATCACAATAGGCTGCGGTGCGGCGACACTGCCAGACAATGGCGTGGGCAATGGGTTCTCCGGTCTCCTTATCCCATACAATGGTGGTTTCTCTCTGATTGGTGATACCGATTGCCGCAATGTCTGCTGCTTCTGCGCCGATGCGGCTCATGGCCTCCACGGCCACCCCCAGCATGCTGGCCCAGATCTCATCCGCGTCATGCTCCACCCAGCCCGGCTGCGGAAAATACTGGTGAAATTCCCGCTGCGCCATGCTGCAGATCTCGCCCTTTTTATTGAAAAGAATACAGCGGTTGCTGGTTGTCCCCGCGTCCAGTGCCATAATATAATCTGCCATGATTGGTTCCCCCTTTATATGAGATTTTGTCTGATCATTACTCTATTATCCTTAAAACTCAACGATAAAGCTGTTTCCCAGTTTATTTTCTTTCTTGCATCATACCATTTTTTTACGTACTCGTACAGTTGATTTGTTGCAAAATATTTCTTTTTTTCTCATTTTATCAGAATTTTATTGTTTTTATGAACATTTTGTGAATTTAAGCTTTGTTCTTTATACTAGGCACATCAAACAAAGATCAGGACAGACAGAATGAAAACAATAACGGAAATGGCGCGCCAGATGGCAAAGAAGTGCCGGACGGCAAGGGCGGACCGGATGACAACGGCGGTGAAGGCAGCGCAAACGTCACCATCAAAAAGAGGGACGGAACGGTAATAAAAAAAGGAAGCAGCTGCTATACCATTACGGTAGATTCCTACAGTGCTTCCTGAAGCATATAATGTTATTTGGCAGATCTGAACATTCACTGTACAGACCTGCCAAACGTTTTCCTCTTAGTCTACTTTTTCAACAGAAAGGATTTTTCCGGTGAAGGCATCCACGGTATTTACCGTACCGGTATAGGTTACCATCACGGTATCACCATCCTTTACACTGTCTAACCCCTGCGGCTTCTCATTCTGATCAAAGCTGAAGCCGTAATCCTGACCATCAAATGTGATGGTAAACATGAAATCCTTGATATCGCTGATCGTGCCTGTCATGCTTGCTTCTTCCTGATCTGCGGCAGAATCTGCCTTAGATTCCTCTGAATCCTTTGCTTCATCTGTGTTCAGACTCTCAGCAGCGGCTGTGCTTTCTGCCTTTGTGGTCTCCTGCTGTGTTGTCTCTGCCACTGCAGCCGTTGTCTCACCTGCTGTAGCAGACGGGGTATTTTTTGAAGAACAAGCTGCTGCAAATACCATGACCATTGCGGTACTCATCATAATCAATACTCTTTTTTTCATTTTAACCAACCTTTCTTTTTTCAGCAGACGGAATCTGTTTTTCCTCGATCTGAAAACATTTCCGGCTGCTGATGCATATGCGATCTGTAACTGTGTCTATCTCTACAGCCACTCCTATTGAACAATAAAATTGTGTCCAAATTGTCATCGTTTTATGAAGAAAGGAAACTTTTTTCTTAAGATTCCAAATGCAGATATGGGACAGCAACCGGACGCTGGCTTTTACAAGCACGCAAAAAGTCCACGGACCAGCACATTTACTGGCCCGTGGACTTTTTATTCACTTTCTCTCATGCGGTTCTGCTGCCATCTCAGCCTGCTTACGCATCAGCCTTCAATGGTAACATATTTCTTGGTTTCTACAGCCGGTTTTGCTTCCTTCTTCGGAACAAACAGCTTCAGCATACCATGCTTGAACTCTGCCTTGATGTCCTGCTCGGTCACATCTTCACCAACGTAGAAGGAACGCTGGCACGCACCGGCATAACGTTCACGGCGGATATACTTACCGGTTTCTTTCTCCTGCTCATCCTTATCAAGTCCCTTAGCGGCACTGATGGTTAAATAGCCATCCTTCAGTTCTGCGGTGACTTCCTCTTTCGTGAATCCCGGAAGATCGATCTCCAGCTCATAGCCGCCTTCCAGCTCTTTGATATCGGTTTTCATAACGTTCTTGGCGTTGTGACCATATAGTTTCTTCTCAACGTTGTTCTCTGCGCTGTTATCGAAGAACGGGAAGCCTCTCATAAATTCATCAAACATATCCTCACCAAAAATACTCGGCATTAACATAAGTCATCTCTCCTTTATCTATCTAAAATTTACTTATTATCAAATTCAGTCTTCTATAATTATGGCTGCGGTTTCTTCCCCGGCCAGGCAGCCTTACTGTTTTCCGGGGAAGTTTCAGTCATTTGTATTAGCCTTCAATGGCTACGTATTTTTTATTTTCTACCTTCGGCTGTGCTTCCTTCTTCGGAACAAACAGTTTCAGGATGCCGTGCTTGAACTCGGCCTTGATATCCTGCTCAGTGATGTCTTCACCAACGTAGAAGGAACGCTGGCACGCACCGGCATAACGCTCGCGGCGGATGTACTTACCGGTTTCTTTCTCCTGCTCGTCCTTATCAAGTCCCTTGGATGCGCTGATGGTTAAGTAACCATCCTTCAGCTCTGCGGTGATCTCGTCTTTGGTGAATCCTGGAAGATCCATCTCCAGCTCATAGCCACCTTCCAGTTCCTTAATGTCGGTCTTCATCATGTTCTTTGCATGACGTCCGTAAAGTTTTTTCTCTATCTTATTTCCAGCGTTCTCATCGAAGAATGGAAAATCTCTCATAAAATCATCAAACATATCCTCACCAAAAATACTCGGCATTAACATAAGTCATCTCTCCTTTTCTATCTATGCTTTTCTATGCTTAACCTTGTTTCTTTGGAACCAGGATCTTTCAGGGATCTCCGGGAACCTCTTTCTTTGTTCCCTCTGTATCCCTTTCCTTTGTTCTACATGTACTATAGCACGCATTGTTAGCACTGTCAATAGTTGAGTGCTAATTTTTTTGTGAAGATTTTGTGAACGCCGCAATGCTGGTTCCGAAGCACAATACACCGGCAATGCCACACCGGCTTCTTTCAGCCAGATTTTTCCCTGTGCTTTTCGCATACTGCCGGATTGCAAATGTTTTTCCCGTCTGTCATGCACCCGTGATCAAAAGCGCTTTCTTTTGTGTTGAAATTTTCTCCGCTTTTCCAAATAAATATCCCCCTATTTCGTCCGTTTTTTCACCGCCCGCAGCATATACAGCGGTGTTGCGGCGTAAAAGAACTTCTCGCGTTCGCTCCAGAGTTCTTTCGTGACATCCCGCACAAAGGAGATATCGGTACACGGGAGCTGTCTGAGCACGCCCATGTCGAAATCCGGGCGCTGCGCGTTTCCGAATACCCGGTAATTTTCCGGCTCCAGTTCACTGTCGATGTATTCGTAGGAACCGTCATGGGTATAGCCCCTTCCGTATTTTTCCAGACCTTCGCGCTCGCGGCGGATCGCCTCGTCCCGCACCGGTCCCAGCTGATACGGCAGATGCCAGTTGGCATCGAAGATCAGGAGCACACCGCCCGGTTTTAAGACCCGCAGCCACTCCCCGTATACCTTCAGATGCTCTCTTATGATGTGGGTCACATTCCGGCTGACCAGCAGATCAAAGGTATCGTCTGGAAATGGCAGGGCACCGAAATCTCCCTTCAAAAGCTCCGGTGATACCCTGTAATGTTCCGCATTTTTTCTGGCGTGCTCCAGCATTCCTTCGGAACCGTCAATGCCCGTCACCTGGTGTCCGGCCTTTGATAACAGGACAGAAAAAAAGCCCGGACCGCATCCGGCATCCAGAATCCGGAGCGGACGGCTGTCCGGTGCCTGGGACTCAATCAGTTCCAGCCATTTTTTCGGACGGTCCGTGGCAAATTCCTCCTCAACATAATTGTTATAATTATCAGACCGGACGGTCCAGTCTTTGTTGATCTGTTCCTGTGTTAACATTACAAAATTTCCTTTCTGTAAATATCTTCGGATATCTTCCTTTTTCTAATATCTTCCATTCCTGCAATTCGAAATGAATACGCAGGTAATTAGCAATTCCTACACTTTCTGCCCTATTAATTTACACCGTTATTGCCATTACACAGACAGCACCGAATCGATCAGTTTTTTCGTATACGGCTGTCTGGGGTTTTGGATCACCTGCGCAGTCTCCCCTTCTTCTACAACCCTTCCCTTATAAAGAACATAAAGCCGGTCGCAAAAGCTGCTGACCAGTGCGAGATCGTGAGAAATAAATAAAATTGAGAGTTGCTGATTCTGCCGGATCTCATTCAAAAGCGCTATGATCTGCGCCTGCACAGACACATCCAGCGCAGAGGTCGCTTCATCACAGATCAAAAGCTTTGGGGTTTGTGCAAGCGCCCGCGCGATCGCGGCACGCTGGCATTCCCCGCCGCTGACCTGTCCCGGGTAAAGGCCGAGAAAGCTTTCATCCAGGCTGACACTGCAAAGCAGCCGCCCAGCCTCTTCCCTGCGTGCTTTTTTGTCCGGCATGACCAACTTTAGGGCTTCGCAAATGCTTTCCCCCAGTGTTAAGCGCGGATCAAACGAGCTTCTCGGCTCTTGAAAGATCATCTTTATGTTCCGGTAAGCCGCACGCAGGGCAGCTCCCTTTGCTGTAGTCAGCTCCGTTCCGCACAGCTTTACTGAACCGCTGTCCGGCAAGACCAGGCGGGTAACAATGCGTGCCAGAGTCGACTTTCCAGAACCGCTCTCTCCGACAATTCCAACACACTCGCCCGGTCTCACAGTAAGGGAAATGTCGTTGACTGCACAAAACCGCCTGCCGCCATGCTCATGAAATGTTTTTGTGATATGTGATACTTCCAGTATCGGCTGCATGTCTGACTGCAAAATTATCACCTCCCGAATCGTCCATGTTGCTGGCCACGCACGTGCACGGCAATGGTCTTCCTTACCTGTAAATCCTGGCTGGCAAGTGTTGCTGGCCACGCACACACGCCCGGCAGCATCCCAATTGCTGCGCGCCCAAAGAAACTATCCACATGCGCCTGCCGTCTTCATAAGTTTTGGAACTGCTGCCAGCAGTTCCCGGGTGTACGGATGCTTCGGATGTTTCAAAACCTCTTCCCTGGTACCGCACTCCACGATCTGCCCATCTTTCATCACCACGATCCGGTCTGCCATCTTCGCAGCGACTCCCATATTATGCGTGATCAGAAGAATGGCCGTTTTATATTGCCGGCGCAGCTCCAGCAGTTCTTTAATCACCTGTGCCTGTACGGTAACATCCAGTGCACTGGTCGGCTCGTCAGCCAGAAGAACATCTGGCTTTAGAACCATCGCTAATGCGATCGCTACCCGCTGATTCATACCACCAGACAGCTGCACCGGGCAGCTGTCGAGAATCCGGTCGGGATCTGAAAATTCCATTTGTTCCAGAAGCAATTTTGCCTGCTTTCTCGCATCCGCTTTTCGCACGCTTTTGTCATGTGCATGCATGGCATCGTAAAACTGCCGCCAGATTTTGCGGGTAGGATCGAGCGATACGCCCGGCTCCTGAAACACGACGCCGATTCCGGTACCCCGGATGCTGCAAAGCCCGCCGGTTCCAAACCGCCTTTTTCTCCGGTTCCAAAGTCGTCTGTCCGCAGTCCGGCAGGCTTCTTTCCCTGCTGAAAAATGATCTGCAGATCCAGAAGCGTTTGTTCTCCGAAGTTTCCGGGCAGCTGACTCACACAAACTCTCTCCCCGAAACAGCACCCTTCCCTCCGTGACCATCACCCGGTCCTGAAGTTGAAGGATTGACTGAAACAGCGTGCTCTTCCCCGATCCGCTTTCCCCGATCACGCAGACAATTTCCGCAGCATGCAGCGAAAGGCTGATTCCCTGCAGAACAGAATCGGAACCATCTGCATAGCGCACTGACAGATTTTTTAATTCCAGCAATGCATTTTGTTCAGGCCAGCTTTCCTGCTCCGGCTGCATTACACATTCTGGCTGCGCTTCCTGCTCCGGCTGCATTACACATTCCGGCTGCACATCCTGCTCCAACGGTCTTGCACACTTCAGCTGCATTTTCTGCTCCACCAAATCCCCTCCTCTCCACTGGCATCTGCTTTTCCTTTTCCAGCAAGGCAACCTTACTCTGTTTCATCATAATCCACGGATACACGGACCTGCCTGACACAAACCATTCCTTTCGCTACTTCACGCAGGTCTGCGCCGTAATATGATAATAATCCACCGGTGACTGCTCCAGTCCCTCAACCGTATCCTTCATCGCCATATACATATTTAAATGAAACATATTGCAATAGGAGTTATCAGCCAGCACGGTCTTGTCGATCTGCTTTGCAAGCTCCGCACGCCTGCCAGTATCAAATTCCACGGCAAGTTCTCCAAGCAGGGCATCGACCTCTGCATTGGAATATCTACCAAAATTGTTGGTACCGTCCGTTCCGTAGCTGTTCATCAGATAAGAATACGGATCACCAGTCGGAAGCGTTACCTCTGCGTATACACTTAAATCAAAGGTTCCTGCATGGCCGCGGTCTTCGGTGCTGTCTAACTGCTCTACACTTGCCTCAATGCCAAGCTGGCTTAAAGCAGACTGCAGCGCCTGACTGCTCTGCGGCAGACCGGTTCGTCCATAGGTAATGATCTGGAGAGAAACTTTTTCTCCGTCTTTGTCCAGAATTCCATCTCCATCCGAGTCCCTGTAACCATGTTCCTCCAACAGTTTTTTTGCGCCCTCCATATCGAAATCCGGGACGTTGGCCAGAGATGCTTCATCGCTGAATGCCGTGACCGCCGGAAACGTGGTTTTCGTCGGAGTTCCCGCTCCGTTTACCAGCACCTTCGCGTAATTTTCACGGTCCACTGCCATGCAGACGGCTTTCCGGAATACAGGGTCGCCCGTAAATTCATGTTCCAGATTAAAATAAATCTTGTATACACGGGAGGTTGCAGCCTGGGAAATCTTGAAGCCCTTTGTACCGTCAAACAGGTCGCGTGCATCGTAAGACAAACCGTAGCAGGCATCCAGTTCCCCTTTCTGCAGTGCCATACTGGAAGCATCCAGATCATTGATGGCGCGGATCGTCACATGCTTGCTTGCCGGTCTTCCACCCCAGTAATCATCAAAAGCATCCAGTTCCATGCGCTGGTTTTCAACATATTCCACCAGCTTAAATGGTCCGGTTCCTATTGTTGCGTTGCCCGCATCATCCAGGCTTTTCACATCCACAATGCCGGAATATGGGTCGCACAGACAGTTCGGCAAAACCGGATTCGGCGTGTTGGTTGTGATTTTTAATGTATTGCCCTCTGCGTCGATGGATGCGATATTCAATTCCTGCGCCGCACGGCTCTGCATGGAGCAGGTCCGTAACAGAGAGGCCTTTACCGCTTCCGCATCCACGGGATTTCCACTCTGGAAAAGTACCCCGTCGCGCAGTTCAATAGTCCAGGCCAGTCCATCGTCTGAAACGGAATACTCCTTTACCAGATTTTTTTCCACATTTAAATTTTCATCGAACCGGAATAATGATTCCATGACACCGGTACGCATGCCGACCCAGGCATACGCTCCCGAAGCCGGGTCAACATTGCCGACATAATCACCGAAGACAAAATTGCTGCGTGTGTCTGTGCCAGCCTCCAAATTGCTGGACGCATTCGCATCTTTTTTTCCAGCAGAACCTTCCGGAGCGCCTGCTGCAGCGCCCGGGGTCTTCCCGTTCATGGTTGCTGCATTCGATCCAGCTTCACTTCCAACGCCCCCAGCCGTTTTACTGCCACATGCTGTCAGCGTCAGAACCGCCAGCATGATCAGACATGCAATTGTTGTTTTTTTCATTTCTACTCTCCTTTTCATTCTATCTGAAATCCCAAACTCTCCGATTTCCTGTTTCACTTCCAAATTGCCGGTGTCCATCTGTTTTCATATCTGCCCTTGTCTCCATATATCTGTCTGCAACCTTCCCAACATCTGTTGCGGCCTTTCACAGCAACAATCGTACAACTTGTCTCTACCGGCCCGGGTCCAGCACATCCCGCACGCTGTCTCCCAGCAGGTTAAACAGAATCGTGACCAGAAAAATCGCAAGCGCCGGATACAAAACAATCCACGGACACTGCTGCATCAGACTGCGTCCTTCCGAAAGCATGCTGCCCCACTCCGCGGTGGAGGAGCCGAGTCCGAGAAAGCTCAGTCCGGAAATACTCAGCATAGCACTGCTCAAATGCAGCGTTCCGGTCACAACGACTGGCCGGATGGCATTGGGAAATACATGCCGCAGCAAAATAGACCCACTGCTCTGGCCATTTAAGATTTCCGCCTTGACATAATTTTCCTGCCGGATGGAAAGCACATAGCTGCGTGTCAGGCGTGCATACTGCGTCCAGCCCGTTGCCGCTAATGCAAAAATCCCGTTTTTCAGCCCTGGCCCTAACATCCCTGCTACTGCGATCGATAACACAATGCCCGGAAATGCAAGGAAAATATCGACAACCCGCATCAGGATTTCATCTGCGATGCCGCCTGCATACCCGCTGACCATCCCTATAGTACAACCAATAAACATAGATAATACTACGATCAAAAGCGAAGCAAAGATGGAGCTGTACGCTCCTGCCAGAATCCGGGATAAAATGCATCGTCCCAGTCCATCTGTCCCCATCGGATATTCCGCATCCGGCGGATGTTTTGCCGCAAGCAAATCTACCAGTTCCGCATCGTGCGGAGCCAGACGCGCCGAAACCAGACTAAATAAACAAAGTGCAAGAAACAAGAGCAGGTAAACCATCATTTTTCTTTTTGCCCAGGTTTTTGAATGCTTCATGCCCCCTCCTCCATTCCGGCGTTAATCCGCGGATCCATATAAAAATAGAAGAAATCTGTCAACAGATTGATGAGCAGATAGATCACACTCATCCAGACAACAAACGCCTGGATGACCGGGTAATCGCGGGAAGTAACCGCACTGGTTACCATATATCCCATTCCCGGCAGGGAAAAGATCACTTCAATGGCGGCCGTTCCTCCTAAAAGAGAACCCACCGACATGGACAATAACGTCAAAATTGTTGTCATGGCATTGCGCAGCACATAAGAAAACAGTACAATTCCCGGAGCCAGGCCCCGGGAATACGCGCCATCCACATAAGATTTTCTCAATTGCTCCAGCACGGCTGCCCGCACCTGCCGGATATATTTTCCGGTCATAGGAATCGCCAGCGCCAGCGTCGGAAGCACCAGACTGTCCCAGGAACCTGTAGAAAGGATCGGGAACCAATCCAGCTTCAGCGCCAGAACATACAAAAGCAGCAGTGACACAATGTAGTTGGGCAGGCTGTTGCCGATAAAACTCAGAAAACGAATGCTGATATCTACCGGTTTTCCCTGTTTCACAGCAGTCAGGACACCAAGCGGAAGCGAAAAAAGAACCGTCACAAGCACCGATGCCGCCGTCAGTTTCAAGGTATTCGGCAGCGCGGACAACAATTTCCCAGCCACCGGAGCACCATCCAGATACGATACTCCCATATCGCCGCGGACAAAGCAAGAGAGCCAGTCCACATACTGAACCAGAAATGGACGGTCTAAGCCAAGCTGATGCCGCATTGCTTCTACGACCTCCGGAGCCGGTGCCGTGCCCTGCCCCTGGAGCATCATCTCGACCGGATCCTTCGGAGAAAGATACATCAGACCGTATGTCAGAAATGTCACACCGAGCAGTACCGGAATGAGCGCAATGATCCGTCTCAGCGCATATCCGCATGCAGGATGTTTTTCCCGTACACTGTGTAAAACTGACATAGCCATTCCCCCTTTCCCGGCAATTTCTCCTATCTTTCATCGTCCCAGTACAATCGGACCTCTTCCTGCTGCCATGCATGCCTGTGTGCACGCAGCAAAATTCCGTCTAGGTTTCTGGTTTTTCCGCACAGATCATAAACGTATGGATCGGATGGTCTCGCTCCCAGTCCAGCGGATCCTGCACCCCCGGTCCAATATCGTCAATCACCTTTATAATCTGCATTCCCAGCCTTTCTAACACAGCCCTGTCCCATTCCGGTCTTTTTTCTTTGGAAAGAGGAAGGGAATATGCCGTCTGCTCCAGCTCCAGAATCCGCGATTTCGGAAGATTTCCGGCATAATTGTGCACCGGATACTTCGCGCGGAAAGCCTGCTCTGCTGCCTTTTTCTGCGCACGGAGTTCATCGTCGTAAAGATACAGATACCAGTTGGCATCAAAATAAACCATACGGCCGCCCGGTGCAAGAACACGCGCCCATTCCGAAAGCGCCTGCTCCGGGTACTCCAGGTTCCAGACCACATTGCGGCTGACGATCAAGTCAAAGCTGTTATCTTCAAACGGAAGAAATTCTCCCCGGTGAAGGACAAACTTTGCCTTTGCACCATAGCTTTCAGCATTTTGTTTCGCATGCGCAAGCATCTCTCCGGTCACATCGACCGCAGTCACCTCATGCCCGGCAAGCGCCAGATTAATGGCAAAAAAGCCTGGGCCTGTTCCAATATCCAGCACGCGCAGGCATTCTTTTTGTGGTCCATGGGAAAGAATCAGCTCCCTCCATGCCTGCCTCCGCCAGTCATTCATCTCCGCAATATTCTGCGCACTGTAGCTTTGCGCACGGTCCGTCCAATAAGACGTCAGCGTATCCAAAATTTCATCCTGATTCATCTGTTCCTGCACGATTCCTGTTCTCCCGATCTCCTGACAGCTTTGCTGCCATTTTGTTTTTGCGGCTGCTTCTGCTGCCTTCCTTCTTTCGGGCTGCTTTCTGCCGTTTCATTCCCGCGGCTGCTTCCCACAGCTGCATCCCTGTTTTATAAAACCTGCTTCTTCACTTCAGCAAGAGACATCCCCTGCTCTCTGGCGATCCGTGCCAGATCCTCATACTCATATTTCTCCCGCTTTACCCCATAACCGGAAGAAATTTTCTTCTGGACATCTCCGTATGGTGTATGTACGGTCTCAAAGCTGCGCTGTAACGTGTAGCGGCTGCAGCTGTGCTCCCGCACGCCGATCGTTGTCGTATTTTTAAAGATCACCTGCACCAGTTTTTGCTTCTGGTCCTCATGGCACAGTACACTCAACAGCGTACCCGGTCTGGATTTTTTCATGCCAACCGGCACCGTGTAAACCTCCAGCGCACCAGCTGCCAGAATGGTTTCCATGGCAAAACTAAGTTCTTCCGCAGTCATGTCATCCACGTTGCATTCCAGCTGTGCAACCGTATCGCCGGCATCCTCTGTCTCACCAAGAATCGCGCGGACGCAGTTTGCCACCTCAAAATCTTTCTTACCCATGCCGTAGCCGATTGCCTCGGTGCGCATCACCGGCATATCGCCAAAGCGGGTTGCAAAATGCTTTAAGAGCGCAGCACCGGTCGGTGTGCAAAGCTCACCCTTTACTGCTCCGCCGTAAATCGGCACTCCATTTAAAATGTACGCGGTAGCCGGAGCCGGAACTGGTAAAATGCCATGGGCACAGCGTACCTGTCCGCTTCCCACATGAACCGGGGAAACGATGACCTGATCCGGGGCGATGCGGTTCATCAGCAGACAAGCCGCCGTGATGTCTGCAATGGCATCCATGGTACCCACCTCGTGGAAGTGGATCTCCGTTACCGGAACTCCGTGCGCATGACTCTCCGCCTCAGCGATCAGACCATAGACTGCCATAACATCCTGTTTCACCTGCTCTGGAAGATTCAGATGGTCGCACACAATGTGCCCGATGTCATGGAGACTGCTGTGGTGATGATGGTGTGCGTGATCATGTGTATGCTCATGAGTATGGTCGTGATCATGTGCATGGCCTTCGTGCATATGCTCATGATCGTGGTGGTGGAACATCTCCTCCGACTCTTCCTCTCCATGCACCTTCACGCTCATATGGGTTCCGCCAATACCGCACTTGCTCATCGGCTCCTTCACAAACTCCACACCCGGGATTCCCAGACCGTTTAATTCCGCTACCACAGCATCTGGATCTGGCACCAGCTCTAACAGTGCAGCAGTCAGCATATCGCCCGCAGCACCCATGTTACACTGTAAATATAATGTTTTCATCTATTTCTTCTCCGTTCTTTAACTACTCTTTATTTTTTCGCCTCAGCCATATGATTGATCATGCTTGCCAGGTATCCGGCGCCAAAACCATTATCGATATTTACCACCGATACCCCGCTGGCACAGGAATTCAGCATCGATAACAGTGCAGAAACGCCGCCAAAGGACGCACCATATCCGATGCTGGTCGGCACGGCAATGACCGGACAATCTGCCAGGCCTCCGATCACACTGGCGAGTGCTCCCTCCATTCCAGCAATGGCAATGATCACCGATGCACTCATGATATCATCCATATGCGCTAACAGGCGGTGAAGTCCGGCCACGCCTACATCGTACAGACGCACAACCTCATTTCCATGTGCTTCCGCAGTCAGTGCAGCCTCCTCAGCTACCGGAATGTCCGAGGTTCCTGCTGTTGCCACCACGATTTTTCCCATGCCGTCTGCTGCCGGGAACTGTCCGATCGTACCAATCTTTGCATCCTTCCGGTAATCCAGCTGAGGATAAGTTTTTTGGATTTCTTCTGCCTTTTCCGGTGAAAGCCGGGTGATCAGGATGGTCTGCACCTCATGCTCCAGCATTGCTCCGATAATTCCGATCATCTGCTCCGGTGTCTTTCCGGCTCCGTAGATCACCTCTGCGGCACCCTGGCGAATTCCACGGTGCAGGTCTACTTTGGCATAACCGATATCCTCAAATGGCTCCTTTTTGATGGCAAGGAGCGCATCATCAACCGAAAGTTCACCGTTTTTCACGGCCTCTAATGTTTTTCTGATCTCACTATTCATCCGCGAACCTCCAGGTCCAGAAGCACTGCCGGATAGCTTTTCTTAAGCTCTGCCAGAATCTCTTCGCGCTTTTCCATTACAAGCGGAAGCTGGGCGGCAGGAACCTGCAATCTTGCCGCACCGTTTGGCATCATGCGCACACGGAAATCGCTGAAGCCAAGGGAGAACATGAAATTCTCTGCTGCCTCGGTCTTCTGAAGCTTCTCCGCCGTAATCTCGCAGCCGGTCGGGATACGGGTTGCCAGACATGCATAAGACGGTTTGTCCCAGGTGAAAAGACCACCCTCTTTGGAAAGCTGGCGGATCTCAGATTTTACCAGACCGCACTCTCTAAGCGGAGACTTTACCTGCAGCTCCTGCAATGCTTTCATGCCCGGGCGGTCTCCCGCATCGTCAGAAGCATTGGTTCCGTCCAGCAATACCGTATAACCATCCTCTGCAGCTGCCTTCATGATCATGTTAAAGATGACCTTCTTGCAATAATAGCAACGGTTAGATGGATTGGAAACTACCAGCGGGTCAGACATCACATCGGCACGCAGCACACGGACCGGAGCCTTTAACTGCTCTGCCAAACGCATTGCGTCATCCATCTCAAACTGCGGCTGGAACAGAGCCTTTACATAGTACGCTTTCACATCTGCCCCATATTTCATAGCTGCATAAAGTAAGTAAGAAGAATCCACACCGCCGGAAAAAGCAAGTGCCACCTTCGGGTTTTCTTTGAAAAACTCCTGTAAGTCCATCGTATCCAGTCCTCTCTTTCTCAAAAAATAATAAAGGAAGGCAAGCGGCTTCTCCTGGAAAAGCCGTATGCCTTCCTGTGCATACATTCTTCAAAAAATACGTCGTAAAATCAAACACCATTCAGAAGCTTCTGCCTCTGTAAAACAGCTTCGTGCTGTCCAATTGAGAAGAATTATAGCATAACTTTGCCGATATGGCAACTAGAAGTTGAATGTGAAGTTAACTTCAGCTTATATTCTATGGCATTATATATCCCAAAATATTTATTTACGAACACAGTTTCCACTTTCCATCAGCTTCCCGACTTCCGCAACCACACCCTCGATCAGCTTTGCCATGCTTAAGTCCGTCACGCCCACGATATAGTTATCGCAGTGGTTTACCGGGACCAGGATGCGCTTTGCCGGACTTTGTCCGACAGCCGCTGCCATGGCTGCCGTGATCTCGCCAAGAAGTGCGTCCGCAATCACAATTCCGACCGGTCCGATGATCACATCGGCTCTACGGCTGCACACAATGACCGGATTTTCGCCGGTGGCTGCCGCATCCGCCCCTGCTTTTAACATGGAAGAAGTAGCCAGACTGTTGGTTCCCACCGCGGTGATATACTGCTCCGGATAACGTTTTTTCAAAGCACTCACAATCTGTTTTCCAATGCCGCCGCCCTGCGCATCAATCACAAGTATATTCATACAATTATGCTTCCTCTTTTCATGGATTTTTTCTGATATTTCACTTGCACTCCGAGTAAACTGCTTCCGTACATTCAGTCAGGCTTCACTCTGTTCCACATTTCCACTGGTAATTTTTCATATCCACACAGCCATTTTTCTTGAATTGTACACCCTCGTCTTCCAGAAGAAGCCTCTGCTCCCACCAGCCAGGAGCGGTACGCCCCGCACGGTTAACAACCCGATGGCAGGGATACTCCCCATACCATTCAGCCCGACTCAACACTTTCCCCACCAGCCGGGAATTTTTATCCCGACCGATAAGTTTTGCAATTTGTCCATAGGAAGCAACACACCCTTCTGGAATTTCCTCCACTACTGACAGAATTTCATAAATAAAATTTTCGTTCAGTTTACTCATGAACTTCCAGCACTTTCTCCAGCTCCTCGATTACAATCTTCATTGCCTTAATGCGGGCATATTTTTTATCGACAGATTCCAGAATATGCCACGGTGCGTAGGTCGTGCTGGTCTTCGCGATCATCTCGTTTACTGCCTGCTCGTACTGATCCCATTTTTCCCGGTTTCTCCAGTCTTCATCGGTGATCTTCCACTGTTTTTCCGGGGTGTTCTGGCGCTCGGTAAACCGCGCAAGCTGGGTGTCCTTATCGATCTGTACCCAGAATTTGATGATGACAGCGCCCCAGTCATGAAGCTCCTTCTCAAACTCATTGATCTCATGGTAAGCCCGCTTCCAGTCATTCTCACTGCAGAAGCCCTCCAGCCGCTCTACCATAACACGGCCATACCAGGTACGATCGAAAATGGCAATGTGACCTGTCTTGGGCAGTCTGGTCCAGAAACGCCACAGGTAATGTCTGGCTTTCTCGTGCGGCTCCGGGCTTGCGATCGGATGCACCTCGTATCCACGCGGGTCCAGCGCACTGGTGATGCGCTTGATATTTCCACCCTTTCCTGCGGCATCCCAGCCCTCGTAAGCAATGATCACCGGGACCTTCTTGCGGTACAGGCGGTTGTGCAGCTCCCCAAGGCGTTCCTTTAACTGCTTTAACTCTTTTTTGTATTCTTCGTCAGTAATGGTCTTATCGAGCGGGATCTCGGAAAGCAAAGGCATGCGCTCCAGCGGGAACACATTCTGTAACAGCGGCACTGCCATCTGGCTGTTGCTGAGGGCAACATCGATTCCCTGGGTCAGGATTTCCATGATCTGCAGTTCCGTCCACTTTCTCGATTTCGCATCAATAATGTACCATGGAGTCGATGGCATGCTTGTCCGCTTTAAATAATCCGCGAACACTTCCCCGCAATCTTCATAGTGCTCATGCTGCCACAGATCGTAGCTGCTGACGCGCCACTGCGTATCCTTCTCTTCAGTCAGATGGCTGATGCGCTTCCCCTGCTCCTTTTTGGAAATATTCAAAAACAGCTTCACCACCAGATAGCCGTTATCCGTCAGCTGGCGCTCAAAACGGCGCACACTCTCCAGCCGTTTTTCATATTCTTTCTCCGAAAGCTCGCCCTGAAGATAAGCAGAGGTCAGTTCACTCATCCAGCCTGAATCCAAAAACACGAACTTTCCCGCTTCCGGAATCTTTGCAAAATGGCGGTATAAAAATGGCTTACGGGCATCCTCCTCGCTTTTTTTCTCCATATCGAAAACCTTGAAGAAACGCGGGTCGATATTCTGGATGACCCGTCCGATGCTAGAGCCCTTACCCGAGGTTCCCCAGCCTTCTACCAGCACCAGAACCGGAACTTTCTTCTCCTTCATCTGAAGCTGCTGTACCGCAAGTTTCTCTCTGGCTGCCTCAAGTCTCGTCTTCAGTTCCTTCTCTTCCGGCATCTTGACCGGGATCCATTCCTTTAGCACAGACAGATCCTCCTTCTTTCCCGTAAAGCTTTTTTCCGGTATTGTTCACATGCCAGAGGGCTCCGGCAACGGGAGCTTCAATCCAGGATTTCCCGCTCCATGAACAACAACGGTTTTCTATGTATCATTCAGCCCCTGTATGCTTTGTTAACACAAACAGTTAAGTCTATTATACACAATATTGCTTCTGGTATCTAGAGAAAATCTGTTAATACACTAGTCTGCCTGTGTCGCTTTTACAGTTGCCTTAATAGTCTGCGTTGTTGTCCCGTTACGGCCAATATCCGTATCTTCCTGATCCTTATTGGCCCGCATATAATCCCATTTCCAGTATACGCGGTAAAGTACATTGCCATCAGTATGATTCAATGTATCTGATGTAGATGCTACCTTCACCTCTGACGGATCTGCCTTCCATGTTACAGTGCTGGCATCCGGACAAGCCATCTCATTTTTAAAACCATCAATTTTTAAGATCGCATAATCCAGGGGCAAAGAAGATTCTCCTTCTGCATCCAGATTGATCGCATAATCTGCTGCCACCTCCGACAGGTTCTGGATTTTCAGATCAACATATCCCCAGGTGCCAGGTGCCACTATTGTCTCATCACCACCAGCTTTAACACGCTTGTCCTCTATTACCCCCTTAGTATCCAGTACTTTATTGAACAGATCGAAAGACATACTATCGGTACCGTTCGTTGAAATCGCCTTCAGGTTTCCTCCTGTTCCGGCATTGATAACCCATTTTGCAGCCCGGGCCATATCTGTTCCGCTACCAGAACTCGCATACCTGGCCAGTGTTCCGCTAAACAGGCTGAAGCTAAGCATAACCGCTACACCCAATGCATAGGCCATTCGCATCGTGTTGTGTTTTCTCATACAGATTCCCCCTTTTTAATTTTCCGCAAACGCACATTTTCTTTTCCTCTACAAGTTTTTGCAGTGTTTCCATACCCTTGGCGTCACAGATTTTCATGTATTAATTCCATCCGGCAGCGCGCCTCCTCCGGAGTAGAATCCTAAAACAAAAAATTGATAAACGCGCCACTGGCGCCTCCTTGATATGCAGTAAAAACGGGATTATGATCCTGATAAGCATGATAATAAACAAGATAACTTTTGAAAAAAATCATAGAAATGTATAAAGAAAGCATAGCACAGAGCCACTTATCCGGCAAGAAATTCCGTTCGACATAGTTCGGCAAAAATCGCGTGTTGCTGTTTGCACAACGCATACCCAGCAACAAAACCTTCCGTTACGGAAAGCTAACGGCAATTGTATTTTTCCTGCACAAACGATATGTGTCTGCATGGCAGAAGCCATGGAAATCCCCAAAGAATCACTGCAGGACTTAACCGTCTGTGCCCTCCTGCATGACAATGCACTGACCGAAACACGCCCCTACAAGGCTGGCATGCACCACAAAAAAGCCATTGCCATCCTTCAAGAAAATGCAGCCAGGGGCTGGATCGATGCAGATATTGTTGCCCAGGTGGATGCATGCTTCCGATGATTTTTCAATGATTTTTCAATGCCTATTTTAACTGTATATAACTCTGATCTTCAAGGAACTTTAATGCAAATCTCCGAATCAGTGCTTCGCTGTGAAGGCATCCCAAGACAGCTTCATAGTTTTCTCCAATAGCTTCATAGCACTCTCGCATTGTCATATTTTAGTCCTCCTGTCAATTGTATTCCACTAATTCATGAACCTCTGCTAATCAATTATATACATACCTTAAAATCGTTTTTATAACTTCATCAATCACAATCGGCTTTGACAAATGTGCGTTCATTCCTGCATCCAGTGATGCCTGAACATCTTCTGCAAATGAATTCGCTGTCATTGCTATAATGGGAATGTTTTTTCCATCCGGTCTGTCATTCATTGCCCTGATTGCTTTTGTCGCTTCATAACCATTCATTTCAGGCATCATGATATCCATCAGGATTACATCAAATGTGCCTTCCGGAT